>Ga0335075_10008510_pt1 | contig 15709 bp, 11 predicted proteins | sample Lox_Sample_24_FD_206723 | JGI IMG/M metagenome (GOLD analysis project Ga0335075, IMG submission 206723) | Soil microbial communities from Loxahatchee National Wildlife Refuge, Florida, United States - Lox_Sample_2.4 | ecosystem: Environmental > Terrestrial > Soil > Wetlands | place: USA... | reverse complement strand
GGAAGGCTACAAGCCCCCCACCACCTACTGCAAAATCGTCTGCTGCGACTTCACCTCCCGCGTCTGTCGCAATCCGCAGTAGCTTTGAACTCTCAAGAGATTGTATGTCTTCAGGCCAGGTCTGAAGACCGGTAAGCGCCCTGCCAAACAGGGTTAAGCTCGACGCATGGGTGGTATCCGCGCAGCGTCTGGCGGGCTCACGTCTGTCTTGTAATAGCCGTAAGCGCGGGCAAAGACATGCGCCAGATAGAGGTCATTGCCGCAGCGCAAGCCGCACTGGTCTTTTCGTACCGCCGTGCGCTGACCAGGCACCGGGCCCAGACGCGCTCCGCCGTAGATTGGCGCTGTGAAAGAGACCAGGTCTCGGCGAGCTGCTGTCCACACCGCTAAGCAACTGCATATCGCGTCCGGTGTGAGACCGAAGCGGGCAATGTTCGGGACTTTCGCCAAAGCCTCCCACGGTCGAGCCATGGGCGGTGCCCCTCGCCGCGTCAGTTACGCGTCTTGCAAACGGCAGCCTGGCCGCCGTAGCCGCGTTCGCAGCAGTACTGCGTGCAGTACTTGGTGGGACGCTTGTAGAGAGGCAGCAGCGTTTTGCGGTATTCGGGATACATCGTCTGCGCTCCGCCCATGGCGGCCTGCAGCGGGATCCCATAGTGCTCGGGCATATACGTCAGAGCGGGGTTCTGTCCGGGTAGATAGGCGGCGATCTGCGTGCCGCTCGCGAGCCGGGAGTCCTCCAGCTCCGGGGCACAGTGCATCGCCGGCGTAGCGGGATCGGCGGTCGCACTCTGCTGAAACACCTGCGCCAGCGGATAGGGAGCCGTCAGATAGACCGGGTCATGGATGATGCCGGTGATGGTGAGCAGATCGCCGTGCCGGGTGATGAACATCCGAAACACTTCCTGATTACTGCTCGGCACCCCGACGCGCTCGAGAGCGCCATCCTTGATGTGGGTGGTGGTGGCGACGAGCGTGTCGCCGTGCCACGTCCCGGTCGTGTATCCACCCCAGGTGTGCAGGGCCTGCGGCGGTGGCGGAGCACGCCCATCCACCCAGATGGTCGTGGCCAGGCGATCGTACACCTCGCCGCTGATGGTCCATCCCACGATCTCTCCGGAGACATGATTGTCCACGACCGAAGTGATCCGGAAGCCAAATGGGCCCTCGATGACGTAATGCACCAACCAGGGCTCGCACTCGCGCTGCAGCTCGGAGAGCGATTCGTTGTCGAAGCTCAGTGCAGCGTCGCGTCCGTTCTGGTTGATGGGGATTCCCTGGAAACTGTTCGGAAATGGGCCGGGCCCCGCCTTGAGGGAATTCTGGAAATCCAGCAGCGCCCAGTTGCCGGATAGATCGACCTGCGCCGGGACAGGAGCGGCGGCCAGCGCCGTGACCAGGCCCACGAGCACCGATGCGACCAGGTGATGCTTCATAAGCTGCCTCATGAGGAACGCCCTACTGTGTCAGCGAGCACGGGGTGGGATCCCATTTGGAGCCGTCCGGCTCCTTCTGGAAAATACTCCGGATCCGTAAGCTCCGTCGTGACCGTCAACCATTGATCACCATCCGGCTCTCCGTTCACTTCCCAATACTCACTCATCTGCGCCTTGTCGCTGTAGGGAATGCCGTTCTTACGCAGCAGTCCCGGTAGCATGTGGTCGGTCATGACCTGCATGCCGCCGTATTGGCGCTGCGCTTGAGCGGCCGCCGCGGGACCCGGCGGGCCTGCCGCCCTGTGAGTCTCCCAGTGCGCCACGGAATATCCCTGCCAGCTCGCAGGTGCAGAGGCGTCGGCGGCCGATGGGGCGAAATGCAGCACTCGCGTCTGCATGCCGGCGTCCGTATCCACCCGCAGGTCATTGGCATCCTGCCAGCTGACGTGCAGGCGCTCGGGCACGCGCATGATCGCCGCTGCACCATAGGCCTCGCACTGCTTGCCGGCGGCCTCATCCGCCGCCGGATTCCAGGCGTCGGCGAATTGCTTGGCCTTCAGATTGATGGGAATTTCCACGTACTCGCCCTTGCCCGGCACGACCATGCGAAAACGCCAGTTCTGCGTCACGATCGAGACCCAATAGCCCGGCAGATCGAAGCCCCGCGGCGTCTGCGCCTCGGACGTGGGTTTTGGAGCGGCAGCTGCGCCGGCCGGCTCGGCCGCCCGTGTTCCCGAACTCCATAGCCACGCGCACAGGCATAGCATCCATCCCGCCCGCCACAGCACGGAGGATGTCGCGCCCGCAGGCGAGCCCGTGCTATCCAACAACTGCTTCATGCCCCGCTCACTCCTTCGCCGCGTGCCCGTGTGATCGGCTCGCCATCAGGCTCTTGTAGGCTGCCTCGACGAAGGCCGTGGCTGCGCTGCCCTCACCATAGCGGGTCTCATAACCCTGCGTCGGATCGGCAGCCTCGACCTGCTTGAGAGACTTGCCATGATCGATCAGATACTCGATTCGGTTACGCACGTTGGCAACCATGTCCCGGTAGGTCAGCACGTCGGCCTGGTTGCAGACCGGACCGTGCACCGGAATCACCAAGGTCCCCACTGCATCTTCGACGATCGGAGTCGACGTGAATACGAGCGTATTGAGCAGCTGGTTCACCGCATCGACCTCGCCCTGGATGCTGCCTCCTTGCGCGACATCGATGACCGGGAAATGCTCGATGTCGAAGGTGTCCCCGGTTACCACGACATCCGAGCGCTCGAACCGCACCACCGCGTCCCCATCCGAGTGCGCGGCGGGCTGCCGGATGACTGCAATGGCCTGTCCGTTCATGTAGAACTGGTATTCGGGCCGGTCGAAGACTTCCGTGGGCAGTGCCCAGGAAGGATAACCCTGCTGCTGGATCATCCGATTCAGTACCTCCTGAGTCGCGACGATCGGGGCAACCCGACCCACATGGGCGTCGGCGACGTTGCGGGGGACCAGCCGGAGGGTACCCGGGTCGGTGATCAGTGATTGCCCAGCGGCAACCAGCGCAGGGTCACCTCCGATCAGGTCGGCATCGCTGCTGGTATCGATGACATAGCGAATGGGCTGCTGTGTGATGTTCCTGATCGCCGCCAGCAGTCTGGGCGCGGCGCTGGCCGGGCCCGTATCAACGACGATCACGCCATCCGGCCCGCTGTTCACGCCCACGTTGACGCCATCCACGGTCAACATGTAGGTGCCGGGTACGAGTTGCAACACGCTCACCGTCCCGGAGGCGCTCGCCGGTGCAGCGTCGGCCTGCGCTGTATCCGGCGCGGCAGCCCGCACTTCAGGCGCGGCACCCGCCGCCAGCAGCAACACCACGGCCGTCAGCACCACCGGCTTTCGCCCCACTGTACCGCTCACCCTGCGCGCAACCATCACATTCATGCCCCCCAAACCGTCAACCTCGATCCTGCCATATTTGCCGTGACTTCGGCACAGCTTTCGCGCCACTTGCCATGCGCTCGCACGTCATCAACGCGTGGCCGCCAACACGAAAAGGCCTCCGATATCGCAATCGGAGGCCGATGAGAATTCAGGAGCGAAGAGCGCGCTGACCGTCAGAGCGACGGCCAGCGCGCTGTCTCATGCACTCATCAGCCTGCGGCGCTGCTCTCCTCCTCGCCGACGCCCACGTCCTCCACGTCGCCGACACCGCCGCCCACGTCCATGAAGCTGCGGCCACCGCTCTCGTCGAGCTTGCGGCGTCGATGAGCATGCGCGGCGAAGCCCGTGCCGGCCGGGATGAGCCGACCGACGATGACGTTCTCCTTCAGGCCACGCAGGTCATCCTTCAGGCCGCGCACCGCCGCCTCCGTCAGCACCCGCGTGGTCTCCTGGAAGGAGGCCGCGGAGATGAAGGATTCGGTGGCGAGCGAGGCCTTGGTGATACCGAGCAGCACTGGCTGCAGACGCGCGGTCTGCTTGCCCTCGGTCTCGTTGCGATCGTTGATGTCGAGCGCCCGCGAGCGATCCAGCTGCTCGCCACGCAACAGCGAGGTTTCCCCCGCCGTGACCACCTCGGTCTTGCGCAGCATCTGGCGGATGATGACCTCGATGTGCTTGTCGTTGATCTTCACACCCTGCAGGCGATAGACGTCCTGGATCTCGCGCACGAGATAGTTCGCCAGCGCCTCGACGCCCTGCAGGCGCAGGATGTCGTGCGGGTTGGGCTCGCCATCGGCGATGACCTCGCCGCGCTCCACGGTCTCGCCCTCGAAGACGTTGAGCTGGCGCCACTTCGGAATGAGCTCCTCGTACTTGTCACCATCGTCGGCGGTGATGACCAGACGGCGCTTGCCCTTGGTCTCCTTGCCGAAGCTCACCGTGCCGCTCTTCTCCGCGAGAATCGCCGGATCCTTGGGCTTTCTTGCCTCGAACAGGTCCGCCACGCGCGGCAGGCCGCCGGTGATGTCACGCGTCTTGGAGGACTCCTGCGGGATGCGCGCGATGATGTCGCCGATCGACACCTTGGCACCGTCCTCGAGGTTGATGAGCGCACCGGCCGGCAGCGTGTAGACCGCCGGAATATTGGTGTTGGCGAATGTGACCTCCTTGCCCTTGGGACCCACGAGCTTGATCGTCGGTCGCAGCTCCTTGCCACCGCGCTGCTTGGAGTCGAGCACAACGGTGCTGGAGAGGCCCGTGACCTCATCGACCTGCGAGGCCACGGTCAGACCATCCACGAAGTCCTGGAACTTGATGAAGCCGGCGACCTCGGTGACCACCGGATGGGTATGCGGATCCCACGTGGCCACGATCTGTCCACCCTCGACCGTCGCCCCCTCCTTGGCGGTGATGGTCGCACCATACGGGATCTTGTAGCGCTCGCGCTCGCGGCCGAACTGATCCACCACACCCAGCTCGCCCGAGCGCGACACGGCCACCAGGTGACCCTTCTCGTGCTCCACGGTCTTGATGTGGTGAAACCGCAGCGTGCCCTTGTTCCGGATCTCGACACTGCTGGCGGCTGCGGCTCTGGATGCCGCCCCACCGATGTGAAAGGTACGCATCGTCAACTGTGTGCCCGGCTCACCGATCGACTGCGCGGCGATCACGCCGACCGCCTCGCCGATGTTGACCAGGCGTCCACGCGCGAGATCGCGCCCATAGCACATGCCGCAGACGCCATAGCGCGTGCGGCAGGAGATCGGCGAGCGCACGCTCACCTGATCGACGCCCTCGGTCTCGAGCAGCCGCACCAGGCCCTCATCGAGCAGTGTCCCGGCTGCGATCAGCACCTCTTCGGTACCCGGCTTGAGAACGTCAGCTGCCATGACACGGCCGAGCACGCGCTCGCCGAGTCCCTCCACCACGTCGCCACCTTCGACCAGCGGCGCCATCGACAGCCCCCCGGTGGTGCCGCAGTCCTCTTCCGTGACCACGAGGTCCTGTGCGACGTCGACCAGGCGACGCGTCAGATAGCCTGAGTTCGCAGTCTTCAACGCCGTGTCGGCCAGACCCTTGCGGGCGCCGTGCGTGGAGATGAAGTACTGCAGCACATTCAGGCCTTCACGGAAGTTGGCCGTGATCGGCGTCTCGATGATCGAGCCATCGGGCTTGGCCATGAGGCCGCGCATGCCGGCAAGCTGGCGGATCTGCGCCGCCGAGCCGCGCGCGCCGGAGTCGGCCATCATAAAGATCGAGTTGAACGACTTCTGGCGGTGCTTGGCCCCCTGCGAATCGGTGGCCTCCTCACTGCCGAGCTTCTCCATCATCGCCTTGGCGACCTGGTCGTTGGCGCGCGACCAGATATCCACGACCTTGTTGTAGCGCTCGCCGTTGGTCACCAGACCCGAGGCGTACTGCTCCTGGATCTCCTTGACCTCGCGATCGGCGGAGGCCACCAGGCGCGTCTTCTGATCCGGGATGACGATGTCGTCGATGCCGAAGGACACCGCCGCACGCGTGGCGTAGTGAAAGCCCGTATACATGAGCTGGTCGGCGAAGATCACCGTTTCCTTCAGCCCCAGCGCCCGGTAACAGGCATTGATCGCCGCGGAGATGACCTTCTTGGTCATGTCCTGGTTGATGATGTCGAACGAGAGGCCGTGGGGCAGAATCTCGGAGAGCAGTGCCCGGCCGACCGTGGTCGCCACCAGGCGGCGACGCTCGACGAGCTCGCCGTTCTCGCGCACGTGCTCCACCAGGCGCACTTTGACCTTCGCCTGCAGATCCACCGTGCGGCTCTCGTAGGCTCGATGCGCCTCATCGACGTCGGTGAAGAAGATCCCCTCGCCGCGCGCGCCGATACGCTCGCGGGTCAGGTAATACAGGCCCAGCACCACGTCCTGCGAGGGCACGATGATGGGATCGCCGTTCGCGGGGGAGAGGATGTTGTTGGAGGACATCATCAGCGCGCGCGCTTCCAGCTGTGCCTCGAGCGAGAGCGGCACGTGCACGGCCATCTGGTCGCCGTCGAAGTCGGCGTTGAAGGCGGTGCAGACCAACGGGTGCAGCTGAATCGCCTTGCCCTCGATGAGCACCGGCTCGAACGCCTGGATGCCCAGGCGATGCAGCGTCGGGGCGCGATTGAGCAGCACGGGGTGCTCGCGGATGACCTCCTCGAGGATGTCCCACACCTCCGGTCCCTCGCGCTCCACCAGGCGCTTGGCCGCCTTGATGGTCGAGGCCTCGCCGCGCAGCTGCAGCTTGTGGAAGATGAAGGGCTTGAACAGCTCCAGTGCCATCTTCTTGGGCAGTCCGCACTGATGCAGACGCAGCGTCGGGCCCACGACGATGACCGAGCGGCCCGAGTAGTCGACGCGCTTGCCGAGCAGGTTCTGGCGGAAGCGCCCCTGCTTGCCCTTGATCATGTCGGCGAGCGACTTCAGCGGCCGGCGGTTGGTGCCGGTGATCGCCCGTCCGCGGCGGCCGTTGTCCAGCAGCGCATCCACCGCCTCCTGCAGCATGCGCTTCTCGTTACGCACGATGATGTCGGGCGCCGAGAGCTCGAGCAGCCGGCGCAGGCGGTTGTTGCGGTTGATGACGCGGCGGTACAGATCGTTCAGATCCGAGGTCGCAAAACGGCCGCCATCCAGCGGCACCAGAGGCCGCAGGTCCGGCGGCAACACCGGCAGCACGGTCATGACCATCCACTCGGGCTTGTTGCCCGAATCGATGAACGCCTCGATGAGCTTCAGACGCTTGGAGAGGCGCTTGAGCTTGGTCTCGGAGGTGGTCGCGCCCATCTCCTCGCGTACCTTGATGAGCTCGGCCTTCAGGTCCATCGTGCGCAGCAGCTCGAACACGGCCTCCGCGCCCATGCGCGCATCGAACTCATCGCCGTGCTCCTCGATGGCCTCGAGGTACATCTCATCGGTGAGCAGCTGGCCGCGCGTCAGCGGCGTCATGCCGGGCTCGATGACCACGAAGGCCTCGAAGTACAGCACCCGCTCGATCTCGCGCAGTGTCATGTCGAGCATCAGACCGATGCGCGAGGGCAGCGACTTCAGGAACCAGATGTGCGCCACCGGGCTCGCGAGCTCGATGTGGCCCATGCGCTCGCGGCGCACCTTGGACTGCGTGACCTCCACGCCGCACTTCTCGCACACCACGCCGCGGTGCTTCAGGCGCTTGTACTTGCCGCACAGGCACTCGTAGTCCTTCACCGGCCCGAAGATCTTGGCGCAGAACAGGCCGTCGCGCTCGGGCTTGAAGGTGCGGTAGTTGATGGTCTCGGGCTTTCTCACCTCGCCATAGGACCAGGCACGGATCATCTCCGGCGAGGCGAGGCCGATCTTGATCGAGTCGAAGTTCTCGACCGGTGCCTGCTGCTTGAAGAGCTTCAGTAGATCTTTCATGGATTTACCACCTCGAGGCTTGCGCCTCAGTCCTGCTCGAGCTCGACGTTGATGCCGAGCGAGCGGATTTCCTTGACCAGGACATTGAAGGACTCGGGCATGCCCGCCTTCATCTCGTGGTTGCCGTCGACGATGCTCTTGTACATCGCCGTGCGGCCCACCGTGTCATCCGATTTGACCGTGAGCATCTCCTGCAATGTGTAGGAGGCCCCGTAGGCCTCCAGGGCCCAGACCTCCATCTCACCGAAGCGCTGGCCGCCGAACTGTGCCTTGCCGCCCAGCGGCTGCTGCGTGACGAGGCTGTAGGGACCCGTGGAGCGCGCGTGCATCTTGTCGTCCACCAGGTGATTGAGCTTCAGCATGTACATGTAGCCCACGGTCACCTGCCGGTCGAAGCGCTCGCCGGTGCGCCCATCGAACAGCCAGGTCTGACCCGAGAGCGGCAGTTCCGCGAGCTCGAGCAGGCCCTTGATGTCGCGCTCGCCGGCCCCGTCGAACACGGGGGTCGCCATCGGCACACCGTCCTTGAGGTTGTGCGCCAGCTCCAGCACCTCGGCGTCCGAGAGCTCCTCGAGCCGCTCGTGCTGACCGCCGGACTCGTTGTAGACCTTGGCCAGCAGCTCGCGCAGCTGCGTGACCCGCTGCTGCTGTTCGGCCTGCGCCTCGAGCATGCGTCCGATCTTCAGGCCCACACCCTTGGCCGCCCAGCCCAGATGCGTCTCGAGCACCTGGCCGACGTTCATGCGCGAGGGCACGCCCAGGGGATTGAGCACGATGTCGACCGGCGTGCCGTCTTCCAGGTACGGCATGTCCTCCACCGGGACGATGGTCGAGATCACGCCCTTGTTGCCGTGCCGGCCGGCCATCTTGTCGCCCGGCTGGATGCGGCGCTTGACCGCCAGGTACACCTTGACCATCTTCAGCACGCCCGGCGCGAGGTCATCGCCCGCGGTGATCTTGGCGCGCTTCTCCTCCAGGCGCTTGTCGAAGCTCTTCTGCTGCGCGGCCAGCCGCTCGGTCGCGGCCTCGAGCTGCGCATTGGCAGCCTCGTCGTCCACGCGGATCTGGAACCACTCCTCGCGCGGAATGGAATCGAGGTACTCCTCGGTGATGCGCGTGCCGGCCTTGAGCTTCTTGGGCCCCCCCGTGGTGCTGTGGTTGAGCAGCATGTCGCGCACGCGCTGATACAGGTCGTCCTCGAGGATGCGGCGCTGATCCAGCAGGTCCTTGCGCACCCGCTCGATCTCCGCCTTCTCGATCGACTGCGCACGCGAGTCCTTCTCGATGCCATCGCGCGTGAACACACGCACGTCGATCACCGTGCCGTCCATGCCGGGCGGCACGCGCAGCGAGGTGTCCTTCACATCGCTCGCCTTCTCGCCGAAGATCGCGCGCAGCAGCTTCTCCTCTGGGGTCAGCTGGGTCTCACCCTTCGGCGTCACCTTGCCGACCAGGATATCCCCGGCGCGCACCTCTGCGCCGATGAAGGCGATGCCCGCCTCATCGAGCTTGGCGAGCGCGGCATCCCCCACGTTCGGGATGTCCGCGGTGATCTCCTCGGGTCCGAGCTTGGTGTCGCGCGCGACGCAGGTAAGCTCCTCGATATGGATGGTCGTGAAGCGATCCTCCTCGACCACGCGCTCGCTGATGAGGATCGAATCCTCGAAGTTGTAGCCGTTCCAGGGCATGAACGCGACCAGCATGTTCTGCCCGAGCGCGAGCTCCCCGAGGTGCGTGGAGGGCCCGTCGGCCAGCACATCCCCGCGCGCGATCGCATCACCTGCCTTCACCAGCGGACGCTGGTTGATGCAGGTGTTCTGGTTCGAGCGGGTGTACTTGGTCAGGTTGTAGATGTCCACGCCCGGCTCGCCGGCCGCGGTCTCCGCGTCATTGACGCGCACCACGATGCGCGAGGCGTCCACCGAGTCGACGCTGCCGCCACGGCGTGCCACCACGGCCACGCCCGAGTCGATCGCCACCGGCCGCTCCATGCCCGTGCCGACCAGCGGGGTCTGCGAGCGCAGCGTCGGCACCGCCTGGCGCTGCATGTTCGAGCCCATGAGCGCGCGGTTGGCGTCGTCGTGCTCGAGGAACGGAATCAGCGAGGCGGCCACCGAGACGATCTGCTTGGGCGAGACGTCCATGTAGTTGATGCGCTCGCGCGGCATCAGCGTGAATTCGCTCTGGTAGCGGCAGGAGACCAGCTCATCGGTCAACTCGCCGTGCTCGCCGGTGCGCGCATTGGCCTGCGCGATGGCGAACTCGCCCTCTTCGATCGCCGAGAGATAGTCGAGTTTGTCGGTGACGCGGCCGTTCTCCACGCGCCGGTACGGGGTCTCGAGGAACCCATACTGATTGGTGCGCGCGTACACCGAGAGCGAGTTGATCAGACCGATGTTCGGTCCTTCCGGGGTCTCGATCGGGCAGACACGCCCGTAGTGCGTCGGGTGCACGTCGCGCACCTCGAAGCCGGCACGCTCGCGCGTCAGGCCGCCCGGCCCGAGTGCCGAGACACGCCGCTTGTGCGTGACCTCGGAGAGCGGATTGTTCTGGTCCATGAACTGCGAGAGCTGCGAGGAACCGAAGAACTCCTTGACCGCGGCGGCCACGGGCTTGGCGTTGATCATCTCCTGCGGCATCAGCGGCTCGGACTCGGCGATCGTCAGGCGCTCCTTGACCGCGCGCTCCACGCGCACGAGGCCGACGCGGAAGGCGTTCTCGGCCATCTCACCGACGCTCCTCACGCGGCGGTTGCCGAGGTGATCGATGTCATCCACGGTGCCGTTGCCGTTCCTGATGTCGATGAGCACCTTGAGCACATCGAGGATGTCGTCCTTGGATAGGATCGGGGAGCCGGTGATCTCCTTGCGACCGACGCGACGGTTGAACTTCATGCGGCCCACGGCCGAGAGGTCGTAGCGCTCGTTGTTGAAGAACAGGTTGTTGAACAGGTTCTCGGCGGCATCCTTGGTCGGGGGCTCGCCGGGACGCATCATGCGATAGATCTCGACCAGCGCCTCCAGGCGCGTCTTGGTCGGATCGATGCGCAGCGTGTCGGAGATGTAGGGACCGCGGTCCAGGTCGTTCACGTACAGCGTCTGGATCTCGCGGATGCCCGCCTCGATGAGCTTCTGCACGCTGGCGGCGGTCAGCACCTCGTTGGCCTTGGCCATGATCTCGCCGCTGTCGGTGTTGACGACGTCATGGGCCAGGATCTTGCCGTACAGGTACTCGCGCGGCACCGGCAGCTGCGTAAGGTTCGCATCCTCGAGCTGGCGCACGTGGCGCGCCGTGATGCGCCGGCCTTCCTCGACGATGACCTGATCGCCGATGCGCAGATCGAAGGTGGCGGTCTCGCCGCGCAGGCGCGAGGCCACGAGAAGCATGGCCACGCTGTCGGCGGAGAGCTCGAAGGTATTCTTCTCGAAGAAGGTATCGAGGATCTCGCTCTCGTTCATGCCCAGCGCGCGCAGGATGATCGACACCGGGAGCTTGCGCCGCCGGTCGATACGCGCGAACACGCAGTCCTTCGGGTCGAACTCGAAGTCCAGCCAGGAGCCGCGATAGGGAATGATGCGCGCGGAGAACAGCAGCTTGCCGGAGGAATGGGTCTTGCCGCGGTCGTGATCGAAGAACACGCCCGGGGAGCGGTGCAGCTGGCTGACGATGACGCGCTCGGTGCCGTTGACGATGAACGTGCCGTTATCGGTCATCAGCGGCAGCTCGCCCAGATAGACCTCCTGCTCGCGCACGTCCTTGACGGGCTTCTTGGCGCCGGCGGCTTCCTTGTCATAGACGATGAGGCGCACTTTCACGCGCAGCGGCGCCGCATAGGTCAGCCCGCGCGACTGGCACTCCTTGACGTCGAACACCGGCTCGCCGAGCCGGTAGTTGACGTACTCGAGCACGGCATTGCCCGAGTAGCTCGAGATCGGGAACACACTCTTGAAGGCCGCATGCAGCCCCGCGCTCTGCCGCGCGTCCTCGGCGACATCCGCCTGCAGGAAGCTGCGATAGGAATCGAGCTGAATCGCGAGCAGATAGGGCGTATCCAGAATCGCGGCCTGGCGGCCGAAGTTCTTGCGGATACGCTTCTTCTCGGTGAATGAATAGGCCATGTGTCACCCTCTCAAAAGCAGGAAAGCGCACGCGGCCAGCGGTACCGGTGATCCACCGGTCCGCTGCCGCGCGCCATACGGTGCGGGACGCAGGCACACCGGCGAGGCGGATCGCATCGACCCGCAGCCCGCCGGGCGGCCGCGCCCCATTGGGGCCATGGAGGTTATTTGACCTCCACCTTCGCGCCGGCTTCTTCGAGCTTCTTCTTGATTACTTCGACATCGGCCTTCGCAATGGCTTCCTTGACCGTGGAGGGCACGCCCTCGACCAGGTCCTTGGCTTCCTTCAGGCCGAGCCCGGTGATCTCGCGGATCACTTTGATGACCGTCACCTTCTTGTCCGCCGGGTATTCCTTCAGCGTCACGGTGAACTCGGTCTGCTCCTCGACGGGAGCGGCCGCGGCGGCGCCACCGCCACCGGCGGCGGCCACGGCCACCGGGGCCGCGGCGGTCACGCCGAACTTCTTCTCCATGTCCGCGATCAGCTCGACCACCTCGAGCACGCTCATTTTGGAGATCGCGTCCAGGATCTCGTCTTTCGAAACAGCCATCGTTATCTCCTCAAATACGTTTGCGGTATGCGATTACGGTTGCGTCCGATCGTGTCCGAGTGTCCGCAGGTCATCAGGCGGCGGCCGCCTGCTTCTGATCCCGCACCGCGGCCAGCGTGCGCACGAGCTTGCTCGGCGTGCCCGCGAGAGTACCGACCAGTTTCTGGATCGGTGCGCGCATCACACCCAGCAGCATCGACAACGCCTGCTCGCGCGTGGGCAGACTGGCCACCCGCTCCAGGTCGCGGGCAGAGAGCAGCTGTCCCGACAGCGATACCGCGGTCGGCACCAGCTTCTCGTTGTCCTTTGCGAAGGCCTTGAACACGCGCGCCGCGGCGCCCGGATCATCCTTCGAGAAGGCCAGCACCAGCGGTCCCTTGAAAACCGGCGCCATGCACTCGAACGAGGTGCCGCTCACCGCGCGGCGTGCCAGCGAGTTCTTGACCACCCGCACGTACACACCCGCGGCGCGCGCCTTGGAGCGAAGCTCCGTCAGCTGCGACACCGTCAGGCCCCGGTACTCGGCAGCCACGGCGGACAACGCCCCCGCGGCCACGGCGGCTACTTCCGCGACCAGTGCCTTCTTGTCTTCCAGGTTGAGAGCCACTTGACCTCCTGCCCTTGAAGATCACCTCAAGGCAGCACCCCGATCTCTGCATCGCGGCACCGCCCCACCACGAAGGACACCCTGGCATGCGATGTCCTCCACCCTGACGGTGATCCCTTCCAGGCACACTCCTGGCCGTAAGGCTTCACCATCATCTGCGCAGGCTATCGGCGATTAAGGACCCCGGGGGTCCGCCTGCGGTCTTCGATGATGGCCGGCGATTCGCGCCGGCCCGCATCAAACTCGACTCGATAATCCGACTCGGTCAGTTCAGCTCGACAATTCCGTTCATCCACGCGTCATCCACGTGTCTCAGGCCGCGGCCGCCGACCCGAGGGTCGCCTGGTCCACCGGCACGCCCGGCCCCATCGTCGATGACAGCGTGACGCGCTTCAGGTAGATACCCTTGGACGCGGCGGGCTTGGCCTTCTGCAGATCCGACAGCAGCGCCTGCAGATTGTCGCGCAGCGCGCTGACCTCGAAGTTGGCGCGCCCGATCGGGCAGTGCACGACGCCCGCCTTGTCCACGCGGTAGCGCACCTGGCCGGCCTTCGCATTGCGCACGGCCGTGGCGACGTCCGCGGTCACCGTGCCGACCTTCGGATTGGGCATCAGGCCGCGCGGCCCCAGGATCTGGCCGAGCTGGCCGACGACACGCATCGCGTCGGGACTGGCCACGACGACATCGAAATTGATCTCCCCGGCCTTGACCTTCTCGGCCAGGTCCTCGAGCCCGACGATGTCGGCACCCGCGGCGCGCGCGGCATCCTGGTTCTTGCCGCCCGTGAACACCGCGACGCGCACCGACTTGCCAATGCCGTGCGGCATCACCGTGGAGCCGCGCACCTGCTGGTCGGACTTGCTGGCATCGATGCCGAGGTTCACGGCAGCATCGATCGACTCGGGAAACTTCGCCGTGGCGCACTCCTTCACCAGGGCAAGCGCCTCATCCAGCGGATAAAACTTGCCGGGAGTGAGCTTGTCCTTCCACGCCTTGGCGCGCTTGGGTGTGGCGGCCATGTCAGAGGCCCTCCACGTCGACGCCCATGCTGCGCGCGCTGCCGGCGATCGTGCGCACGGCAGCGTCCAGACCCGCGGCCGTCAGATCCGGCTGCTTGGCCTTGGCGATTTCCTCGAGCTGCTTGCGGGTGATCTTGCCGACCTTGGCTGTATTGGGGGTGCCGCTGCCCTTTTCAATGCCGATGGCCTTGCGGATCAGCACCGAGGCGGGCGGGGTCTTCATGATGAAGGTGAAGCTGCGATCCGAATAAACCGTGATGACGGTCGGAATCGGCAGCCCCTTCTCGAGCTTCGAAGTCTGCGCGTTGAACTGCTTGCAGAACTCCATGATGTTCACGCCCTGCTGGCCCAGCGCCGGGCCGATCGGCGGCGACGGATTCGCCGAGCCCGCCGGCACCTGCAGTTTGATGTAACCCTGAACTTTCTTCGCCATGGCTCCTGTCCTGCGGGTGCGAACGCCGTGAGGCTCCCCGCGACTGTCGTTAAACCTTCTCGACCTGTGAGAAATCCAGCTCCACCGGCGTCGAACGGCCGAGAATCTGCACCGCCACCTGCAGGCGGTTCTTCTCGTAATTGACGCTCTCGACGACGCCGTTGAAATCATTGAACGGCCCGTGCACCACCCGCACCACCTGACCGGGCTCGAAGGACACCTTCGGCCGCGGCTTGTCCACGCCTTCCTCGACGCGCTGCAGGATGCGATTGGCCTCCTTCTCGGAGATCGGCGCCGGCTTGTCGCTCGTGCCGCCGATGAACCCCAGCACCTTGGGCACATCGCGCACCAGGTGCCAGGTCTGCTCGTCCATCTCCATCTGCACCAGCACGTAGCCGGGGTAGAACTTGCGCTCGCTGCGCCGCTTCTGTCCGTCGCGCATCTCCACGACTTCTTCCGTGGGCACGAGGATCTCGCCGAATTTGGCCTCCACGCTCTCGCGCTTGATGCGCTCCTTGAGCGCCTCGGCGACGCGATGCTCGAAATTCGAATAGGCATGAACCACGTACCACCGCAGCGCCACGAATCAACCTCCCTGCCCGGTCAGAAAGCGGGTCGCCCAGGACAGAAACAGGTCCAGCGCCCAGAAGAAAAAGCCGACCACCACGACGAACACGAACACCACCAGCGTCGTCTGTGCGGTCTCCTGGCGGGTAGGCCATGCGACCTTGCGCAGCTCCTGGCGCGAATCGAGCATGAACTGCCAGACAGCGCGGCCGCGCGCGGAGCTGCCGAACACCACGATGGCGAGCACGATGCCGGCGGCCACCGCGCCCCAGCGCACCCAGTCCGATTGCGTCTGCAGCACGTAGAACGCGACGATGCCGGCAATGACCAGCAGCACCGCTGCCACGAGCTTGACGACATCGACGCTGCCGCCGACGCTCTGTTGTGGAGCTGCATCGTTCATCAAGTTGATCGCCGCCTACATTCCAGGACGCCAGAGGCGCCGAAGCTGGCAGGCCAGGAGGGAATCGAACCCCCAACCTGCGGTTTTGGAGACCGCCGCTCTGCCAATTGAGCTACTGGCCTGTACCTACTTCAGGATCTTGGACACGACACCGGCGCCCACGGTGCGTCCGCCCTCGCGGATCGCAAAGCGCAGCCCCTCTTCCATCGCAATCGGGGCAATCAGCTCCACCG
>Ga0335075_10008509_pt1 | contig 15709 bp, 11 predicted proteins | sample Lox_Sample_24_FD_206723 | JGI IMG/M metagenome (GOLD analysis project Ga0335075, IMG submission 206723) | Soil microbial communities from Loxahatchee National Wildlife Refuge, Florida, United States - Lox_Sample_2.4 | ecosystem: Environmental > Terrestrial > Soil > Wetlands | place: USA... | reverse complement strand
GTGGTGCGCGAGCATCTGCGCAGGCGTCCAGTAAAGATCGCGCAGGTTGCCGAGGCTGATCCTCGACGGAGCTTCGCCTGCGGCACGCATCGTTGCGGTCGCGAGCGACACCTCGAGATGAATGTCGAAAGCGCCACGCTGCCGATCGAGGTGGCCGGTGAGATAGGGCAACGGCGCGGGATCGCCCTCCGGCCGCGGGGCGGGAGCGACGCGGAACGGCTCCAGGGCATCGAGGGCGACGACCCACGGCGAGATGGTCGTGGCGAAGCTCTTCCCGAGGAACGGCCCCAGCGGCTGGTATTCCCAGGACTGAATGTCGCGCGCGGACCAGTCGTTGACGAGGCCGAAGCCGAAGATGTGGTCCTCCGCCTCGGCAAGCGGAATCGGAGAGCCGAGGGCATTGCCGGAACTGACGAAGAAGCCCATCTCCAGCTCGTAATCGAGCATGCGGCTGGGGCCAAAGGCGGGCGCAGGCGCATCGGCGGCTTTGGTCTGGCCGCAAGGGCGGCGGATCGCTGCGCCGCTGAGCACGATCGATGAAGATCGTCCGTGATAACCGATCGGCACCCACTTGTAATTCGGGAGCAGAGGATTGTCGGGGCGAAAGAGGCGGCCAACGTTGGTCGCGTGATGGATGGAGGCGTAGAAATCGGTGTAATCGCCGATGCGAAAGGGCGGAAACAGGCGGACATTTTTCTGCTGGATCAGCAGCGGCGACACCGAGGCGCGATGGTCCTCGCTGCTGAGCAGTTCTGCTGCATGCGCGCGCAGCGCCGAGGGGCTGCCCAGGGCGGCGAGGGCGTTCAGGTCCCCACCCATCCGGCACGCCTGGCGCACCGGCCCCGGCAGCGAGTCGAGCAGGCCGGCCTCGGCACATCCGCTCAGGTCGAGGATGGCGTCGCCAATGGCCACGCCGATGCAGCCGCGGTTGCCGCCGTCTTCGAAGACACCGAAGGGGAGATTCTCGAGGGGAAAATCCGTCTCGGGATCGTGGGCCGACTCGACCCAGCAACGCTTCACAGCCAACGCATCTCCTTCAGGTCGCGAACCGGTTCGGCGAACGAGCAGGAGCCGAAGCTGACGGCAAAGTGGCGGCGCACTTGTTCGAGCTGATCGGAGATCAGCTCCTGATCGTGCCAGGAAATCACGTCGTCATCGAGGCGGAAGGCTGCGGGCTTCGACTCGGAGAGGGTCTTCATCAGCGCGGCCTCGCCCGCACCGAAATATGCGATGGCGGCGGCCAGGAAGAGATTGAGGAAGCCGTGCATGGTGGCGCGCGGGCTCGCAGCGTCCGAGGTGAGCGCATGCAGGCCGCGCACTGGATGGTGCAGCCCGGCGGTCGCCTTAAAGGCGACTCCAGCCTGCGCGCAAGCCACAAAAAAGCGGGCGACGACCTCGGGGCCGGGGATGATTTCCGGCGTCAATCCGCCGGTGCGAATCTTGGCGCGGGCGCCGTTGGCTGCGAGAACCGGCAGAATCTCCGCGGCGCGCTGCGGGGGGAACTCGACGTAGCGGGCGCGCGAGGGCGGCAGTGCGGCCAGAGCCGCCTCGGCGGCGCGAGCGTCCGCCGCTTTGCACTCGAGCGAGGCGATGAAGAGCGCGCCCTCCTGAAACTCCTCGACCGCGCGGACCTCCTCGGGGCGCTCTGCTGCGCACACCACGCTCAGCGTCCAGGGGTTTTCCTGCTCGTCGCAGCAGATGCGGTCGAAGACCTGAGCGAACTCGCCGAGCCGGGACGCCTGGACGACGAAGGAACCGAGCATCCACGCCTCGTCGCCGGCCAGGTAACGCTGGTAGTGGCGCAGGGCAGTCTCCATGTCGAGCGCTGCGGGCGGAAAGAGCCCGGCGTAATCGACAATGCGGGTCAGGAGCGCTTCGGCCGCATTCATTTTTTGGGTCCTTTGAAGTGCTTCTTCAGTCCCTGCCAGCACTCGAAGTATTCATGCTGGAGGATCTTCGTCTCCAGCGCAAACTTTGTCGGGCGCACGGGCAAGCCGGTCTCGAACATAAACGCCAGGGTGTTGTCGAGCTTTACCGGCTTCAGCTCCGCCTTGCCGGCCTTCTCCCAGGTTTCCGCGTCGGGGCCATGGCCGGACATGCAGTTGTGCAGGCTGGCGCCGCCGGGGAGAAAGCCTTCGGCCTTGGCGTCGTACTCGCCGAAGACCAGCCCCATAAACTCGTTCATCATGTTGCGGTGAAACCAGGGCGGGCGGAAGGTATGCTCGGCCACGAGCCAGCGCGGCGGAAAGATGACGAAATCCACGTTGGCGGTGCCAGGGATCGCGGAGGGCGAGGTCATCACCGTATAGATGGAAGGGTCGGGATGGTCGAAGCTGACCGTGTTGATGCAGTTGAAGCGGGCGAGATCGTACTTGTACGGCGCATAGTTGCCGTGCCACGCGACCACGTCAAGGGGAGAATGGTCGATCTCCGCCTCCCACATGCGGCCGAGGAACTTGCCGACGATGCGGAAGTCGCCCTCGCGGTCCTCATAGGCCGCAACCGGCGCGAGAAAATCGCGGGGATTGGCGAGGCCGTTGGCGCCAATGGGGCCAAGGTCGGGCAGGCGAAAGGGCAAGCCGTAATTTTCGCAGATGTAGCCGCGGGAGGGACCGTCGAGATCGACGCGCATCTTCATGCCGCGCGGGACGACGCCGATTTCTCCGGGCTTGAGGCCGAGGATGCCGAGCTCGGTGTGCACGCGGAGGGCGCGCTCCTGCGGCACGATGAGCATCTCTCCATCGGCGTTATAGAAATAGCGGTCGCGCATGGGCGCGTTGGCGGCGTAGACGTGCAGGCCGACGCCGATCTGGAGCGCGGGGTCTCCACTGCCGCCCAAGGTGACGATGCCCTCGACAAAGTCGGTCTTCTTTTCCGGCATGGGCACCGGGTTCCAGCGCATCTGGTTGGGCGGCGTGGACAGCTCGTTGAAGGGGCCGCTGCGGAAGAGGCCGCTGCCGGTTTCAGAAAACGGCTTGTGCGTGACCGAGGGGCGAATGCGGTAGGTCCAGGTGCGGCGATTCACGGAGCGGGGCGCGGTGAAGGCGGTGCCGCTCAGCTGCTCGGTGTAGAGGCCGAGCGGCGCTTTCTGGGGCGAATTCTGGCCGTGCGGCAGAGCGCCTTCCACGGCCTCGGTGGCAAATTCGTTTCCGAAACCGGACTGATAGTGCAGATCGCCCCTGGGCATCGATTCCCTCCTGCGGTGGGCGCGCGCGGCGCCGTGCGTGCGAAAACCTTATACGCTACCGGGACGGAGGGGAGGTTGGCAACCTCAGCGGAGCGGGAACGCCGGACGCGACGCTTTGGCCTCGCCTTCATCGACGGCTGGTAGGCTAACGAGGATGAGCATCCGCACCCTGAGCACCCGCGAGGTCTATCGCAATCCCTGGCTGCGCCTGCGCGAGGACGAGATCGAGCGCAGCAACGGCACGCGCGGCGTCTACGGCGTGGTTGAGAAGGACGATTGCGCGGTCATTCTGCCCATCGACGGGGATTCGATTTATCTGGTCGAACAGTTCCGCTACACCATTCAGCAGCGCAGCCTGGAGATGCCGCAGGGCGGATGGGAGACGGCGGAAGTCGATCCCGAAGAGCTGGCCCGCGGCGAACTGCGCGAAGAGACCGGTCTGGTTGCGGGCCGGATGACCCTGCTGGGTACGATGTGGATCGCGTACGGCTTCGCGCGCCAGCCGCAGCACGTCTACCTGGCGACGGGACTGACGATGGAGACGTCCGATCCCGATCCGGAGGAGCACGACCTGGTGGTGCGGCGCGTCGCCATCGCGGATTTCGAACAGATGATGGTGGACGGGACGATCCGCGACAGCTGCAGCATCGCCGCGTGGGGGCTCTACCGGCTGTGGAAGGAGCGGCAGAAAAGCTGACCCCGCTCGCGAGGAGCGGGGCCGGCGATGATGAGTGTGGTTCGCCGCTAGAAGCTGAACATGGCCTGGAAGGAAAGGTTCCGGTTGCCGGCCGTCGATGAGCCGAAGAAGCCACCCATCAGCGACTGCGACTGCCCGAAGTACTGGTTCAGCTGATAGGTGCCGGTGGTCTGATCCAGCTTGGGCCCCATCACGCCGTTCGGCGTTCCCAGGTTCACGTGATTGAAGATGTTGGTCGACCAGGCGGAAAGCGTGAGGCTGTACTTGCGCGATACGCTCTGATCCATGCGGCCCGGACCGCCGCGGCTGCCGCTGAAGCCGCCGCCGTTGAGTCCCGGAGGTCCGCCGTGGAAGCCCCCGCCGCCGCCGGCTCCACGCTGCCCTTCACCGAGCTTCGGGCCAATCCCGATCACCTTCGCCAGGCGCATGTTCACGCTGACGTTGCTCGGCCCGGTGCCCACTCCCTCGGGAATCATTTTCTCGCCGACCGCATAGGGCTCGATGGTGGCGCCGGAGCCGGGACTCGCGCCAAAGCCGTAGGGCGCCGCATCCAGGCATCCGTAAGGAGTGCGGAACGCGGTCGACTCGCTGCAGCTGTTGGCGTAGGTCGGGCGCGCGTTGAACTGATTGTTGCCGGTGAGATCGGTGCCGATGGTGACGTTATAGGGCGTGCCGGAGTTGGCCACCACCATGGGCGACGCGGAGATCTTCCACGGCAGCATGAAATTGCCGAAGAGCATGAAGCGGTTGGCGACGTCGAAGCTGGTGCGCCCGTAGTCCAGGCCTGGATCGCTCGAGACCGAAGGCACCGAGCCTACGCCGCTGGTGTCGCCTTTCGCATCGCTGTGGGTGTAGTTGGTAAAGAAGCTGAAGGTTCGATAGGTGGCCCGCAGCGTGACCATCACCTGATGCTCTTTGTAAAACCCTCCCGACTGATACTGCAGATTATTGGTCGTGGGCTCGCCGACAGAGGCCGCCGGGTATTCGTTGGCTGCAGCCGAAGAGGCGGGAAAGATGCCGGCCGCGCTGAGATTGTCGGTGAAAAACTGGTGGATGCCCTGCGAGAAGACGTAGGTCACGTTCCCGGTCATGGTTTTGGTCAGCTGCCGGTCGACGCCGGCCGCCGCTTCCATGTCGTTCGCAGCGCGGAAATTCGGAGCGATGGTGTAAAAGGTCGGCGCCTGGATCCCCGTGGTCGTGGTGTTGCTGGACGAAATCGGCTGCGTCTTCCATTGATAGAATGGGATGCTTTGCCCGCTGGTTGCGGTCTGAATGTACTGCTTCTCGTTGACGCCGTTGTCGTGAATCGTCTGGATCACATACGGCACCTGCGCACCGAAGCCGTTGGCGACGGTAAAGCGGTCATAGAACCAGCCATAGCCTGCGCGCACGACGGTCTTCGGTTGCTGCCGGGCGGAAGACTTGCCCAGGGCATAGGCCAGGGCCAGGCGAGGCGCCCAGTCGTTCTTGTCGTGGATGTAATTCTGGCTTTCCCAGCGCACGCCGTAGCTGAAGGTGAATCGAGGGCTCACCTTCCAGTCGTCCTGGTAGAAGAGAGCCGCGTCGAACGGGGCAGCTCGCGCAACTCCATTCGTAATCGCGGTGTAGGTATATTGCTCCGGCTGGCAGGTGGATGGCGCCGGCCCGGCCGTGGGAGTACTCGAGTAGCAGCCCACGAAATCGTCGGCCGTGGAGAACGTGTACGAGCCGTTGTTGCCGGCGGTGGTGTAATTCACATCGTCGTAGGCGCGCAGGCGCGCTCCAAAATTGAGCGAATGCGCTCCTTCGGCTCCCGAAAAGTAATTCTGCAACTCGAAATCGCTTTCGTGGTCCTGGCCGGTCTGGGAATTATTTCCGCCGTCATCAAAGGCGCCCTGCACCGAGAACGAGGGCAACGACGAAACCGCGCTCTCCGAATTCCGGATGCGCCGGTACTGGAAGCGGATGTCGTCGACCAGGTTCTTGCTGATGACCACGCTGTCGGAAAGCTGCAGGGTGTTGTCCTGATCGTTCGAATTGGTGGCCTGCAGGGGCAGCGTGAGCGCATTTCCGCCCAGCGAATTGTTGCTGGCGCTGCGGTTGTACTCCCAGCGGGTGGTCAGCGTGTTGCTTGGCCCCAGCTGCAGGTCCAGGCGCGGGCTCAGGTCCAGGCGTGAGGTCGGATAACCAAAGGCCTCATCGACGGAGGGAGCCTGAGAGACTCCGGCGCTGACGGCTGCCGGATCCTGCGCTTCGAGGATGTTCTCGTTCTGCTGCTGTCTGGTAAAGAAGCTGCCGAAGTAAGAGGCGTTCTTCGAGATGGGCCCGCCAATCGAGCCGTGCAGGAACCAGGAATCATAGGAAGGCTCGGTCTGGTTCACCAGGAGAGGATTCTGCGAGTTGAACGCCGAGTCGTTGCCGGAGGCCATGAATTCCCCGTGCAGCTTGTCGGTTCCGGGTTTGGTGAAGATCTCGATGCGGCCGTAGCCCAGGCGGTCAAATGCGGCCGAGAAGGGGTTCTGGTTGACGCGAATCTCGCGGATCGACGATTTGGGCGGCAACTGGCCGCCGGTGAAGCCGTCGATGTAGATTTCGCCGCCGTTGGGTCCGGCGGAGGGCCCGGCGAGAGCTTCGAGCTCGTTCTGCAATTCGTCGGGATCGTCGGAGAGCGCGTTCAGATCGTTGCCCTTGATCACGATGGCGCTGGCATTGCTGTCGGGACTGGTGCTGATGGTGGTGTTCTCCGCCTGCACCTGGACTTCCTGTTTGGCGACTTCAATCTGCAGGGCCGGATTCACGCTGCGCAATTGTCCCGCGGTCACCACGATGCCGGGCACCGCGTAGGCCGCGAATCCCGGCGCGGTAACGGTCAGACTATATTTGCCGGGAGCCAGCCCGCGAATGGCGAAAGCGCCGCCGCTGTCTGCCGTGGCTTTGCCCGCCAGCGCGCCCGTGGTGCTTCTGGCGACAACGGTCGCTCCGGGAATGACCGCGCCGGTGGGGTCGGTCACCTGGCCGCGAATGCCGCCGGTGGTTGTTGCCGACGATGAGCTCGCCTGAGCTTTTTGCGCCCATCCAGGAGCGGGCGCCGCCACAAGAACGGCCAGCAAAGCCAGGAGGCACCATCCCATGGTGCGCGCCCGGCGCACCGCGGTATCACTCGACGTCCACCGATGATTGATCAGTCCGGCTCTCACAGTTCTCCGTATCCATATGAATGAAGATGAATAGATTCGTGCAGTACTTCGGCGAGGTCGCGCCGCCGTTCGAAGATCACTGCCATTATTTTGCGGCGTGGAGCCTGCTATTTCGGTCCTCCACCACCTCCAGCGTCACCGCTGTCCTCGCTCGACCCACCACCCAGGTTCCAGGCTGAAGAGAACATGCTCTGGCTCCCGCTTGCCGAGGCCTCCAGCATCGGCTCAACGCCCGAGACGACGCGGATGGCCGTAGCGGAATCCGCATTGCCCGACGTTGCAACAATCATGACCGCGTCGCCTTTGTGCAGATCGGCGACGTGAATCTGCGGCGAGCGCTCCAGGACGCGAGCCAAACCGCCTCCGCTGCCGCCTGCGCCGGAAGCGCGCGTGCCCGGACCGGCGCCGTTCCGGCGCCAGCTCTGGCCGCCGCCCGCCGACGCGTTCTGCGTACCACCGTGATCCCCTGACGCTCCGCCGCCGCTGGCCGCTTTCAGCCGCATGGCGATCATCTGCGCCATCTGCGGATCGAGCTGCCGCATGTCGGAGTCGCTGGTGATGTGAATCGTGACTGCTTTCTTCGTGACCCAGTCCTTCACCGTAAAGGTGCCCGCGGCTGCGTCCACCGAGGTGACCAGTCCGGCGATGTTGCGAAACGACCCGGACACAATTTCATCCGCGGTGACTTCCGATCCGTCTGCGCTCCGGTCGCCGCGCGCCGTTACCTGATCGCCCGGCTGAATGGCTGCAAGGGTGGAAGGCTGCGCGTCGCCGAACCTGACCGAATCGGGCGCATAGCGGCGGATGGCCGTCGTCGGCGTAACGTGAATCGTGACCGTGCGCGTACCGGAGGTGATGGTGACCGTGCCGGCCGCGGCATCCACGGCCTTCACCAGTCCGCCCACTCCGCGGCGCTGCCAGTCCAGCTGCTGCTGCTGCTGGAGGGCTTCGAGGTCGGCCTTCTTGTTGACAATCACCACCGTCGCCGTGGGCGGATTGCCGGGCGCCAGCATCAGCACGCGATCGCCGGGCTCAATGTCACTGACCGTCAGCGGCGTTGCGCCTGCCAGACTCTTCTGCCCCGGCGCGTTCTTCAGAATTTTCGCGGTGCCGGAGACGGTGATGTTGACCATTCCGTCTGTGTCCGTCTTCACCGTCAAAGCGCTGCCATTCACGGCGGTGACGGTGCCCAGGATGCGAGCGGCAGCGGGCGCCTGCTGAGCGTGCGCGGCGGAAACCATCGCGAGCGCCAGCAGCGGCACCAATCCCGCGGCAAGAAGCCCGAATTTTCTTCCAGTTAAACGGATAGCCATGCGTCTCCAGAGGAGATGAGCCCTGCCAATCTGACGCGAAGACTCTCCTAAAGTTTCACCGATCCGGCCGCCGCGGATGCGATTGGGGCCCGCGATGTCCACGTGTGGACATATATTAACCACTATGTTAACAGCAGGCTGCGTTCTGCGCGATTGAGGAACGTTTCTTCCCTGCTGCTGCGCGAGCCGCTCAGGCGAGGGTGCGCTTCGGCTTATGTCCGGCCAGGCCGTAAAACGCGATGAACATGTAGCAGAGCATGGGCAGAACGAATGCGTGCTGGATGCCGAAGTGATCCGCGAGGACGCCGATCAGCGCTGGAATTACCGCGCCGCCAACCACCGCCGTCATCAGCAACCCGGAACCCTTGCTGGTCAGCGGCCCCAGGCCCGCGATGCCCAGCGCGAAGATGTTCGGGAACATAATTGAGTTCAGGAAGCCGCAGAGGACCAGGCTCCAGATGGCCACCTGACCGCTCGACATCATGGAGACTCCCAGCATGATGGTTGCGGCGATTCCAAAAACCCCCAGCAGTCCTCCGGCCTTGACCTTGGTCAGCATCCAGGAGCCGAGCAACCGTCCCACGAGCGCGCCGAACCAATAGAGCGAGACCAGCACTGAAGCGATGCCGACCCGGTCCGACAGCGCGAAGGTGCTGATGATCCAGTGACCGAAGACGCCCCAGCCCTGAAAGAACGACACGGTCCCGGCGACGTTCACGCCCTGCTGGAGGAAATAGTTGACGGCGATGGAGGCCAGCCCCACTTCAACGCCGACATAAAGGAAAATACCAATCGCGCCGAGGACGGTGTGGCGGAACGACCAGATGCTGCGGTCGAGGATGGGCTCGCCTTTTTCGGTCGGGCGGAATTCGCGCGTGACCCCGATGGCGGGCAGGTGCATGAATGCCATGGTGACGCCCAGCAGCAGCAAACCCGCGGCGATCGCCAGATACGGGCCGCGCACGGTGCCGGCGATCATCTGCTGCGAAGCGGTCGCCGGCAGGTCAGTCAGGATGTAATGCCCGGCAATGATGGGCGCGATCATGCCGCCCATGGAGTTGAAAGCCTGGGCCAGGGTGAGACGGAATGGCGCGCTGTGCTCGGGCCCGAGAATGGAGACGTAGGGATTGGCGGCTGTCTGCAGCGCCGTGACACCAGCGCCGACGATGAAAACAGCGGTGAGGAAGAGCGGGAAGCTGACCAGTTTGGCGGCAGGAACAAAGAGCAGCGCGCCCACGACCTGAATGAACAGCGACACCACGATCGTGCGCTTGTAGCCGATGGCCTCAATCAGCTTCGCCGAGGGGGTCGAGAATACGAAGTATGCCAGGAAGAACGCGGACTCCACCAGCATGGCCCACGCGTAGGGCAGCGTGAAGACCTTTTTCAGGTGCGGGACCAGCGCCATGTTCAGATTGGTAATGAAGCCGAACAGAAAAAAGAGGCTGGTGATGACAATGAAGGGCCCGATGTAACTCTGCCGCTCTACGTTCGCCGGCGGTGTGGATTTGGTCGCCATGTGGGTGGTGTCTCCGCTTCCCTGAAAGGTGAGAATGCCTGCGCGGTGAATGGTGAGGACGGCGGTTCCGGTTCAGCCTGTTTCCGCAGCCCGTAAAGAACACTATAGGGCCTGGAGGATCGCCTGGACAGAGGATTCCTGACTCCGGCCTGCTGACGGCCATGCCGTTCGCGCATCCTGCCAGGGTCGCGCCGGCTGCGCATCCCGCGATACCATCGTTGGTTATGCCCTCTCCGCTGCTGCTCGCAGGTCAACCGCTGAAGCTTGAAGAAATCGGTGCGGTCGCTGTGGCTGGCCGCGCCGTCGCGCTCGCGCCTGAGGCGCTGGATCGGATTCGCGCCTCCCGCAGCGTGGTCGATGCGCTGCTGGCCGGCGGAGGGACCGCTTACGGCATCAACACCGGATTCGGCAAGCTCTCAGAAGTGCGCATCGAGCTCGATCAGGTGCAGGCACTGCAGCGGAACCTTGTGCGCAGCCACGCGTGCGGCATCGGCGAGCCGCTCCCGGAGGACGCGGTGCGCGCCATGCTGCTGCTGCGCGCCAATGTTCTCGCCAAAGGCTTCAGCGGCGTTCGCCCGCAGGTGGTGGAGACGCTGATTGCCCTGCTCAACCACCGCATCCATCCGGTTATCCCCTCGCGGGGATCGGTGGGGGCAAGCGGCGATCTGGCGCCTCTCGCGCATCTGGCGCTTGGGGTGATGGGCGAGGGGATGGTCCACTTTCAGGGCCGCACCCTCCCAGCCGCTCTGGCGATGCTGCAGGCGGGGCTGACGCCGCTGACGCTCGAAGCCAAGGAGGGCCTGGCGCTGCTGAACGGCACCCAGGCGATCACCGCCGTTGGCACGCTCGCCCTGGCGCGGGCGCTGCGCGTGACAGAGCTGAGCGACCTTGCCGGCGCCATGACCCTCGAGGCTCTGCGCGGGACGCCAACGCCCTTCGACGAGCGCATCCAGGCGGTGCGCCCGCACACGGGCCAAATCGCCGCCGCCGCGCATCTGCGTTCGCTGCTGGCCGAGAGCGAGATTCGCGAGTCGCACCGGCACAACGACCCGCGCGTGCAGGATGCCTATTGCCTGCGCTGCATGCCGCAGGTCCACGGCGCCGCGCGCGGCATGCTGGCTCACGCCCAGGACACGCTTGCTACGGAGACCGGCGCAGCCACCGACAATCCGCTGGTCTTCGCGGAGGGCGATGTCCTCTCCGGCGGAAATTTTCATGCTGCGCCGCTTGCGCTGGCGCTCGACGCAGCGGCGATCGCCATGACCACCCTGATGGGCATTGCCGAACGGCGCATCGACCGGCTTGTCAACCCCGACATCAACGAGGGACTGCCCGCGTTTCTCTCGCACACGCCGGGCGTCAGCTCCGGCCTGATGATCGCCCACGTGGCCGCAGCCGCATTGCTGAACGAGGCGAAGGTGCTGGCGCATCCGGCCAGCGTCGACAGCGTGCCTACTTCGGGAGGCAAGGAAGATCACGTCTCCATGGGCATGACCGCGGCGCTGAAGTTCGGGGAGATCGTCGATCGCGCCGAGCACCTGCTGGCTATCGAGCTGATCTGCGCGGCGCAGGGCCTGGAGTATCGCGCGCCGCTCAAGCCGGCGGTTCGCGTGGGCGAGGCGTTCACGCACGTCCGGCAGATTGTGCGCACGCTCGCTCAGGACCGCGTGCTCTCCGGAGACATCGAGGCGCTGGCCGCAGCTCTCCGCAGCGGCCGCTTCGACGCCTGGCGCTGACGAGGCATCAGCCGCCGACCGGTTGTTCGCTGACCGCTTCTTCGCCGACCGGTTGTTCGCTGCTTTTCAGTACTCGATGCCACGCTGCGCCAGCACGCCGCGCTCGTAGGCGTGCTTCACCTGCCGCATCTCGGTCACCGTGTCGGCGATCTCAACGAGCGAAGGATGCGCGTTGCGCCCGGTCAGGATCACGTGCACCATCTCCGGCTTCTCGCGCAGCGTCTCCACCACCTTCGCGGGATCGAGCATGCCGTAACTGATGGCGTAGTTGATCTCGTCGAGCACCACCATGTCCCACTCGCCGGAGAGGATCGCCTGGCGCGCTTCTTCCCATGCCGCTTCCACCAGGCGGATGTCCTCGGGATCCGTCTCTGCGCCGCCAATCTTCACGAAGCCGCGCCCCATCTGGCGCAGAACGAAGTTGTCGCCGAAGGCCTTCACCGCGTCCAGTTCGCCGTAGTGCCACGAACCTTTGAGGAACTGCAGCATCAGCACGCGCATGCCGTTGCCCACCGCGCGCAGCGCCGTGCCCATGGCCGCCGTCGTCTTGCCCTTGCCCGGGCCGGTGTTGATCAGGATCAGTCCCTTTCGCGTCTCTTCCACTTCCTGTCCTCCACGATTCCACTGACCTCTTTCCGCTGACCGTACTTTAGCTGACCGCTTCTCAGCTGCCTCTGTGATAGGGATGCCCAGCCAGAATGGTCAGCGCGCGATAGACCTGCTCGCACAGGACCACGCGTGCCAGCTCATGCGCCATGGTCATCGGCCCCAGCGAGAGCCGCATGGTTTCTGCACGCTGACCGCCGAGCGTCTTACGCTCGCCGCCCGCCGCTTTTCCTGTGCTCTGTGCTCTGCGCTCTGAGCTCTGTTCCCCCCATCCGTCCGGCGGGCCGACCGCGAAGATCAGCAGCTGCCGCCCGCCATCGCGCTCGCGCCCCAGCCATGCGGCGAATTCTGCCGAGCCCATCCGCCGGCCGCGCTCGTCGAGCTGGACGACCAGCGGCGCGGTGCGCGAACGCTCGCGTTCCACGGCCTGCCACAGCGCCTCCTCGGTCGCGTATACCGGCGCGTTCACTCCGGCCTTGGCGCCGGAGCCGGGGAGCAGCGGCGCGATCCGCTCCAGGTACATCTGCGCCAGATCGTTGAAGGCATCGCGAGGACGCGCGCCAATGGCGGCGATCCAGATTCTCATGCGTCCCCAGTGTAAACAGCGGGCGGTTGCCGGTCCCCAGTGACGAGTTGCCAGTCGCCAGTCCCAGGTTGCCGGTGACGAGTCCCAGGTCGGCGGTCTGCTGCTATATTGAGAGAGGCCGCTTTCGCGGCGGAGCCCTTCGAGGCATTGAGGCTTGTGCTCTCAGGTCGGTCGCACGGCGCCATGGTGTAATTGGTTAACACGCCGCCCTCTCAAGGCGGAGAGTTCGGGTTCGATCCCCGATGGCGCTACCACCTTTATAATCAGTAAGATACTGGTGAGTATGACCCCATAATGCATGGGCGTCTTCGTCCATTTATCCAATAAATATCCAAAAGGCGGTTTCTGCCGTCGCTGCTTTGAGCGAATTTGCGCTGCTATCCGAGTGCCAAAGCATGATGCGCCATGCGACCCTCCCACACCCCCCTTTTCAGGCCGGAATTGCGCGCGGGGGGGCGTCATCGGCAATCCGGGTCGCGTAATGAAGTTCGGCCATGGCCGAATAACGTACTCATCGACGCTAAGCAGCTAGCGCCATTACGTTTTTCTTTGACATCATTGACATCTCATCTCTATCCTTGCGGCAAAAGCGCTATCCCAAAGGAACGAATGATGAAGGTGACGGTCAAGGACTTCGACGTAGCAATGGAGGTCAAGAACAACGGTATCGAGCTGGATGTTTCCGACAATAACGGCCATCTCGGAGACTTGTACGTAACAAAAACGGGGTTGATCTGGTGCAAGGGCAAGACGAACCGAGAGAACGGTAAGAAGATTAAGTGGACGAATTTCACGGAATACATGGAAAGCCTAAACGAGTAGCGTACCGCCGTTTTCTCTGCGCAAGATTGGTAAGGGAGAGATTCATGCCGTTCAAGGCCGGTGACGTTATTACGCAATGGGGACGATACACGATTCGTCATTATCGACAGCACAGGAAGGACAGCATTAAGGATTTCAACCCCAAATTCGATGCGTCCTCACCGCCTCGTCGTTTTCCATGCTGCCCCGGGTGCCCGCCCGGTTATCCCGTCTACAAGTTCAAGGCGATGATCCTTCCTAAATAGGCGAGCGGTGGGGCCTGCGGTCAAGGCGTGCTAAACTCTCAGCCGATGAGGCGAAGCATAGTCGTTGCCGCGTTGCTATCCAGCGCAGTGCTCGTGGCACAAAAGGCAGAGCGCCCCGTCTATTTCGGCGCAACTTCTGTCGGCTTCTCGGCAACAGGAAGATGGGTGCCCTCCAACCCTAGCCAGCACGCTGACTTTCCGAGCGAGACGGAGATTGACTGCGCCCGACAATCTCGGTCCTGCGTCGAGGCAACTGCCGAATACTATCTCGGGCATCCGCACGTTTCGACCGAGTATTACGAAATCGTGAAATGGGATGACAATGGGCTCATCGCAATTTCTTCGAATGCAATTTGCACGACGCAGACTTTAATCGTTTCGTTCGCTGACAAGAGCATTACGGCGACGCATTCGATAAAAAAGCTTAATCGCGAAACAGCGAGTGCCTGCAAAACCTTTGAAGCAAGCGGAACGTTTTCTAAAGTCTTCGTGGTCAAGAACTCGGAACGATGGATGGAGAACCCTTATGGCTCTTCAGACGAAGCATCGGACAATGCATCTAAACGAGAGGGCTATCGAGTCATCAGTTACGATTCATCAACGCATCAATGGACAATCATTCGGTCAGGAACTTTCGACGGCAAATTCATAATGAAAAAGCTCGTCGTGGTGTGCGTATCCTCTGTGTTCGGCAATAGCCGACCGGTCTATGGCCCGGAAGCTTGTGAGTTGATCGTTGGACAGATGATCGTTCCGAACCTTGCTCCTAAGACTCCGAGCGATACTGTGATGGTTACGGAAATGGGTAGTACTTTCGGTATCCTCGAAGGGTTCGGAGATGAGCGATACGATCAAGAGTTCAAAATACTGAAGAACCAGATCATCCCAGACAATTAGAATTGTCCGCCAGTATCCGATCGGGTCTTTCTTCAGAAACACCCTTGACACACGCTGCGATCCTTGCCATTGTCTTTGAAGCGCAGTCGCGCTCCTGCATCACGAAGCACCCTCGCAGTAGCGAGCGGAGCCTGCCAGTCGGCAAGCCTCGGAGAGGGGACAACCCCATCCCATCGCAGCACAGTCATGGCTCTGGTGCAGCTTTCCGGTGGAATCCTTCCCGAGACCTTCGCCATCGTCCCGGCTCGCGATGCGAGAGCCCGCTCCAACTGCCGCGGGAAGAGAGTAAAATGCTGGCCGCCATGCGTATTCGGATGAGCCTGGTCTGAAGCGGATCCACCTCACCGGTACGCGATCCGGGCGCGGGAGGTGCAGTATGGTTGCCAGCAAATACGTTCCTTGGGTGACGGCGGCGGTGTGTGCAGCTCTTGTGGCGGGATGTGGGCGGCACAGCAGCGATGAGCACTATTACCTGGTGGCTGCGAATACGCAGCTGGCGTATTGGCAGTCGGCACAGGCAGGACTGGATAAGATCGCGGCACAGTATCACGTGCATGCGGAGATGCGGGGCCCGGAGAAGTTCGACCCGCAGGGCGAGGTTCAGGAGTTCCGGGCGGTGGTGGCGCTGAAGCCGACGGGGATCCTGGTCTCGGTTGTGGACCCGGCGCTGATGCAGCCGGAGATCAATGCGGCGGTGAACGCTGGGATTCCGGTGATCACCATCGATTCCGATGCGCCCAACAGCCGGCGGCTGTATTTCATCGGCACCAACAATCGCGAAGCGGGGCGGCTGGGCGGGCACGCGCTGGTGGATAAGCTGAAGGGCAAGGGCAACGTGGTGTTTTTCACCATGCCCGGACAGCCGAATCTGGACGACCGGCTGAGCGGCTACGAGGATGTGCTGGCGAGCGCGCCGGGAATCCAC
>Ga0335075_10008508_pt1 | contig 15710 bp, 12 predicted proteins | sample Lox_Sample_24_FD_206723 | JGI IMG/M metagenome (GOLD analysis project Ga0335075, IMG submission 206723) | Soil microbial communities from Loxahatchee National Wildlife Refuge, Florida, United States - Lox_Sample_2.4 | ecosystem: Environmental > Terrestrial > Soil > Wetlands | place: USA... | reverse complement strand
CCTTGACGTGCGCCGCACTGATCGCCGGCTGCAGCACCGGGTCGTCGTCGCCGGTGATTCCGGATCGAGTGCAGGACCCGCGCGCGGCCTTGGCCGCGCCGCCGGCGCCGGTCAAAGGCAGTCCGATTCAGCACGTCATCGTGCTGATTCAAGAGAACCGCACGATGGACAACCTGTTCAACGGTTTTCCGGGCGCCGACACGGTCGATAAAGGAAAGAACCACGAGGGCAAGCGGGTGCTGCTGCAGCCGGAAGGCTTGGAGTGGCAGTTCGATCCGAGCCACTCGCACCGTTCGCTCCAGCTCGAGTACGACGGCGGAAAGATGGACGGATTCGACCTCGACAAGTGCGATCTGAACCCGTTGAGCTCGAGCGGGTGCACGGGCGTATTCGGACCGCCCAAAGACTTCACGTATTCCTACGTTCCCGAAAGCGAAGTGCTGTTCTACTGGATTCTGGCCGGCTTCGTCGACCACGTCGGCTACGGGCTGGCGGATCGAATGTTCTCGTCACGGCAAGTTCCGTCGTTTCCCGGCCATCAGTACTTGATCGCCGGCAACACGCCGGCCGCCGACGATCCGGAGGGGCCGGGCGAGAGCGCGCTGGCCGGTATTTGGGGATGCGACGCGCCGCAGGGCGCTCGCGTCAGCGAATTCGGAGCGGCTTACGACGATCCGCTCCACGTCGGCCGGCCGTGTTACGGATACCGGACGATCGCGGATCTCATGGACGCCAAGGGCATCACTTGGAAATATTACACCGGCGCCGTCGGTACCAACGACGGAACGATCAGCGCGTTCGACGCCGTTCGCCGGATTCGGTACGGCAAAGATTGGTCGCGCAACGTCGTCTCGCCGATGACCCAGATCATGACCGACATCGAAAACGACACGCTGCCGCAGGTCTCATTCGTCACGCCGCCGGGTCCGGCGTCGGATCACGCCGGATTCCTCACCTCCGGCGGCCCCGCGTGGGTGACGTCGGTGTACATCTATTTGACGGAGCAGAAGAAGCTGTACGGAAACACGGCGATGTTCGTGACGTGGGACGATTCGGGCGGCTGGTACGATCACGTGCGTCCACCCAAAGACGCGTTCGGACCGCTCGGGTTCCGCGTCCCGCTGATCGCGATCTCGCCGTACGCTCGACAAGCAATCTCCGGCAAGACCCACGACTTCGGCAGCATCCTGCATTTCATCGAGAAGAACTGGGATCTGGGAACGCTCGGCCAGCAAGACCTGACTGCCGACGATCTCTCCGACATGTTCGACTACCGGCAAAAGCCGATTCCGCCGGTCGGAAACTTCGGATCCTTCTCGGCTTCGCAACTGCGCGCGAAGTACCCGAAGTCGTACTTCGATCGCTTGGCCGCGGATCCGCGTCCGGTCGACGACGACCGTTGAAGTTCTACGAGTTCGTCGACAAGGCGCCCGCGATCGGACGTCTGGTGGCGATCGAGGGCACCGAGCGCGTCCTGGCCGACCGCGCGCTCGAGATTCTTCTCGACCGTCTGTTGCCGCCGGAAGTTCGCGATCTGAATCTGCAGCGGTTCGGTCCGGAAGACGCAGCCGATGCGGGGCGCATTCGCGACGCCGTGCAAGCGATGCCGTTTCTGGCGGAGCGGCGCGTGGTCGTCGTGAGCGACGCGCACGCGCTCAAAGCTCAGCCGCGGCGCGACGTGCTGGCGATCGCCCAGGACGTTCCCGACGGCAACACGCTGGTGATCGTCGACCTGCTTTCGCCGCGTTCGCAGCGCCCCGAATCGCTGGGCGCGCAGCTGGGGCGGGCCGCGTTGCGCGTCGACACGACGGCGGGACCCGAGACGCGCGAGCGTTTCGTCGCCGAGACCCTGGAGCGGCTGGGCGTCAAAGCGGAGGCGCGCGCGATCGATCGCATCGTCGAAGGCGAAGCCGGCTTGGCCGCGGTTCGCAACGACCTGGAGAAGCTCGCGCTGGGCGGCAAGAAAATCACGCTGCAGGATCTTGAGACCGAATCGCTCTCGATCGAAGATCCGAAAGCCTATCGCTACGCGAGCGCGCTGGTGGAAGGGAAGATCGCCGAAGCCCTGTCGGTCGCGCACGAATGTTTTGCCGGCGATCCACGCGGAGCCGCGATTCCGTTGCTGTCGGCCCTGGCCACCGAGTGCGGCTTCCTGTGGGAGTTGGCGCGCCCGGGCGGAGAACTGCCGGCGCGCGCCCGCTGGCGCGAGCGGGTCTTGCGTCCGCTGGCGCGACGGGTCGGCGAACGCCGGGCGCGCATCGCCTACGAGCGCGCGGTGCGGGGCGTCGAGGCAGTCGTCACCGGACAGGCGGGCAACGACCCCGACGACCATCGTACGCTGGTGGAGCGCATTACGATCGAGCTGTCGGGAATGTCTCGCGCGGTTTGAGCCGAAAGGTGCCGGCGGGAGGGCGAGTGATATGCACCGCTGCTTTGGCATTGGCATCCTCGCGGCCGCCGCAATTGCCGTGGGATGCAGCGCCGGCGCCGGCCCGTCGCCGGACGCGGCGTTGCCGCCGCTCGCGCAAGCCCGCAGCGCGCATACGCTCGTCGCTCGGCTCGCGCTGTTGATTCCCCCGCGACGGCGGGAGCGGCATGCGCGCTACATCTCGCCCGCGACGCAGTCGCTCGCGATCGTCGTGCAGCCGGTCCCGTCGGCCGGGCCTGCCTCGTCACCCTTGCCGGTCCAGACGTTCAACGTCGCGCCGCCGGCGTGCAGCGCGGCCGGCGGTTCGCCGAACCGCGGGTACGCGTGCCGGTTCGACGTCGAGGTGATGCCCGGCAGCGACGCGTTCTCGCTGACGGCCTACGACGCGAAGAACGCCAAGGGTTCGGTGCTCTCGGCCTACGCGTCGGCGGTGCCGGTTCCGATTCCGGCCGGCGGCGCGCTGCATTTTACGCTCGAAGGCGCGGTGAGTTCGGTTGTGATGTACGCCGGTACTCCCTCGACGCAGCAAGGCGCGGTGCCGATCGGCGTGGCCACCAGTCTGCCGGTTTTCGTTCAGCCGCTCGACGCCGACGGCAACGCGATCTTCGCGCAGCAATCCGGCAGCGGATACGTGCCGTACCTCGCACCGTTTCGCATTCGCGTCACGCCCGCGTCGGCCGGCGTGACGTTGAAGAACGCGCGCGGCTCGGGCGCCTCGGTCACGATCGCCGGTCCGGCCGATCTCGCGATCGTCGCCGCGTACGACGGCTCGGTGCATTTTCAGGGCAGCGCGATTTCCGACACGTCGTTCGCGCTGACGCCGTCGTTCGCAAGCCAAAGCGGGGCGGGCGCTCGCACCGGCACGCCGGCGCCGAACTCGGCCGAGATCGATCTCGCGAGCAACGCGCTGGGCTACGTGGTCGCGACGCCCAACCCCGCGCCGTCGGGACCGGTCCTCGCGGAAGGGCTGCAATATGCCGCAAAGAGCGGAACGTTCTACTACGCGGTTAACGGCGGTACCACCAGCCAGATCGGAACGTTCCGGCCGGGCGGATCCAAACTGCGCGATGCGGCTGCGCTGGGCGTCGATTTTCCGGCGGGCGGTCTGTATGCGGACAGTTACGGCGGCGCGTGGTTTTCGTCGGGGACCAACGTCTATTGCTTCAAGCAGTTCGCGTCGCGCGTGGCCGACGAGACGCTGTCGCCGGTGCCGCCGTCGTCGGGAAGCGCGTTCGTCGAAGGAATGACGCAAGACGCATCCGGCAGGATGTGGTTTACGAGCGGAGTTTTCGGCGACGGAACCGAGCTGGGCGGTTTCGCCGACGCGCCCGTCACGGGGGCGTGCCAAACGGGGACGCTCGAGACCGCGAGCTATCAATATAACGGCTACGGTGAAGGACCGACGCTGTATGCGGTCGGTCCGCAGTCGACGGGCAGCGGAATTTGGGCGACGCCGTCGGTGCAGAGCGTCGCCTACCCCGCCAACGACGTGTTCGAAGGGTTCGCGCGCGCCTCGAACGGCACGGTCTACGCGCTGACCTCGAACCAGGCGGCGCAGCGTAACCGGCTGGAAACCGTCTCGCCGTCGGGCGCACTCGCGAGCGTCGCCGCGCTGCCGTATGCAATGGTGCAAGGCTGGAAGTTCGCGTTGACGCCGTCGCTGCGGCTCGCCTACGACGACGCGTATAACGGCGTCGAGGTGTTCGACAAGCCGAGCGGCAAGATCGTCGCGGCGCCAATGCCGATCGCGCCGCATCTCGACCGAACCGTTTCCGCCTCGTGCAACGGCGTGGCGTTCGACGCGACCGAGGTGCCGTGGACGCTGTGCACGCGGTCGGACCGCGCCGCCGCGGTCTATCGCTTGTTGCTCACGCCGACGTGGTCGGTCTTCCCGGGAGCGTCGCTCGGCGTCGACGTCGCGTCGTACTGCCAGATCAACTATCCGCTCGGCATCGGTGAGGCGTTTCCGGGCGATAGCGCGCCGTTCACGATGACGTCGTCGAATCCAACCATCGCGAAGCCGAACGGAACGATCGCCGGCAATTCGCACTTGCTGTCGGTCGAGGTCGGCGACGGGACCGGAAAAGCCGTCGTCACGGTCACCGACAAGAAAGGCCGACGTGCGGCGGTAACGTTCGACGTCACCGACGACGCCAACGCGATCGGATGCGACTAGCCGGACGCCCTCGCGTTTTCGACGCGTAGCCCAGCCCGCAACGGCGAGGAGAGCCAACGCAGCCGAGAGGCGGTGGTTACTTGACATATCGTCGATATATCGAGTAAGTTACTCGTAAGCACGGTGACTATTCGAAAGGATCTCCTGCATGGATTACGCGATCCTGGCGACCCTCTGGAACGGACCGGCCACGCTGCCCGAACTGGTGGGGGCCGTCTACGACCGGACCGGGCGCTCGGTCAGCCCCGCCCTCGTGGACGTCTACCTGCGGCTGTTCGAGCGGTTCGGGTTCGTCCAGCGTACCGGGGCCGAATCACCTTACACGCTGGCGGAACGCGGCTCCGTCTATCTGGCACACGCCGCCACCGTCTAGGAAGTACGATCATGGGATTTTTTTTCAAACACGGACACGAAGGCTTCGAGGCGCGTTTCGGCCCCGGCATGGGCCGCGGACGCCATCGCGGGCGCGGCGGCTGGGGGCCCGGGGGCGGCTGGGGCGCGCGCGGCCGCGGCGATCTGAAGTACGAGATTCTCGAAGCGCTGCTGGACGGACCGCGGCACGGTTACGACATCATGCTCACCATCGAACAGAAGCGCGGATTGCGCCCAAGCCCGGGTTCGATCTATCCGGCGCTCCAGATGCTCGAGGACGGCGACTACGTCCGCGGCCAAGAGCGCGACGGAAAGCGCGTCTACGAGATCACCGGCAAGGGCCGCGATCTCTACAGCCAGCGCGGCGAGGCGGACGGTGAAGAGATGCCGTGGAGCGACCCGGCGTTCTACGCAACCATCGCCGACGCGATGCGGCAAGTGCACGGCATCAAAGACGCGGCTAAACGCATCGCCAAGAGCGGCAATCTCGAGCTTTACAAGAAAGCGGTCGAAGTGCTCGACCGGGCGCGCCGCGAGCTGCTCGACATCCTCGCCGACCACGTCTAGCACGGTCCCGCAGGGGGAAGCTTTTTGCCGATGCCCTTTCTTAGCGCGCTAGGCGACCGACGGCTCGCGAATTCGCCAGCCCCAGATTACAAGCCAAAGCGGCACGTTGCCGCCGAATGCCGCCGCATACTCGGGGCTCGCGAGCATGCGGAAGGCCGTCGCCAGTTTGAAGCTTGCGGCGATGGTGACCGCAGCATAGGCTAGCTGGAACCAGGCGGCAAGCAGCGAGACGGCACCGCCAAGCACGCCGGGTGTTTAAATGCTCCACTGCCACGCGTTCCACGACTCGACCACCGGGTTGGGCGCGAATCCTTTGAAGTCGACGCTGACGGCTTCTTGCTGCCGCTGCCACCACAGGAAAATAATCGGGTTGTCGCGCGCCAACAGGCGCTGAATTCGGGAGTACGCCGTCGCACGGATCGCCTGGTCGTAGTGCATCAACGCGGCTCGCTGCGCGGCTTCCATCTGCGGGTTGCAGTAGCGCGACAGGTTGTAGCCCCCGGGCGGGATCGTGTCGCAGAGAAACTGCGACGAGTCGTCGGGATCGATGCCCGCGTACCACGGCCCGAGCGTGACGTCGAACCTACCGCTCTGCGTGATCCCGCCGAGCGCCGCGCTTTCGTACAATACGTCGATCGGATAAAATTTGATGTCGACCGCGATACCGATCCGGTGCAGGGCTGCCTGCAGGAGCAGGCTTTCCGACCGGTGCGTCACGTTCTGCGTATCCGTGGCGAGCAGAAGGTCCAACGGACGGCCGTTTTTGCCGGCCATGCCGTCCGGCCCGAAGCGGTACCCGGCTTGTTCGAGCGCGCGGCGCGCCTCGCGGACGTCGTAGGGATAGGATTTGACCGTGGGATCGAAGGCCCACATCCAATTCGGAATGTCTTCGGTCGCAACGTGCATCTGGCCGTGCGTCAAGTCTTGGACCATGGCGGCTTTGTCGAGCGCGTAGGCGGCGGCCCGGCGAACCAGCGGGTCGGGGACGCGCGCGTCGTTGAACTGCACGCCCTCGTAGCCGTTCATGTTCACGAAGACGACGCGCACGCCGGGCAGCGCGTGCAGCGACGGGTAAGTCGCGATCGACGGCTGGAAGACGTAGTCCAACTGGTGGGTTCGCAGCAGATTGGTCGCCGAGTTCTCGTCGGGCACGATCGAGATCTTGATGCGGTCGAGCTTCGGGCGGCCCAGAAAGAAGTGCGGGTTGGCAACGACTTCGATCGAGTCGCCGTGCCTCCACGACGAAAAGAGAAACGGCCCGTCGCCGACGGTGGGGGCGTCGTTGAACGGGATCCGGTTGATGTTGGGATATTTCGCGAGGACGTGGGCCGGCGCCACGTCGTACGGTTGATCGCTCTCGGCGAAGAACGTGTTGACGAACGGTGCGAAGCGGCGCTTGAGGTGCACGACGACGGTTTTGGCGTCGGGCGTGTCGATCGAGCGCACCACGTCGTAGCCGTGGCGGGAGATGACGTTGTCGCCGGGGTTTTCGATCGCTTGCCACGACCACTTCACGTCGGCGGCGCCGACCGGCACGCCGTCGCTCCAACGGGCGTCCCGGCGAAGGTGGTAGACGATCGTCAGCCCGTCGCTGCTGATGCCGCCGTTCTCTTGCGTCGGCACCGCCGTCGCGAGCATCGGGATCGGATTGCCGCGGACGTCGGCCGTGAGCAGCGGCTCGAACATGAGGCGGTCGACGAAACCCTCGTCGGTCGTCGACGCCAGCAACGGGTTGAGGCTTTTGGGTTCATCGACGGTGGCGACGCGCAGAAAGCCGGGGACGGTCCACGGGTGCCGGCCCGCCGTCTGCTCGCCGCCGGCCCGCGTGCACGCGGCGCATGCGAGCACTAGGACTGTCATCGCGACCGCCCGTCTCATCGTGGCCGCTTCGCGCGGGAGGCCGCCGGCACATGCCGGAGGCGCGGGCACCCCGGGGGCGAACCCCAAGGCGTCCCATGGACTACAGTACCTACGCTTCGCCGTTCTCCTGGAGATACGGCCGTGCCGAACTGCGCTCGCTGTTCTCCGAAGAGACGCGCCGCCGGCTTTGGCGCAGGGTCTGGGTGACGCTGGCCGAGGCGCAGGCCGCCGAGGGTCTGGTCGAGCGGGCCGAGCTCGAGGATTTGCGCGCGCACGCGGGTTCGATCGACATCGAAGCGGCGGTTGCGATCGAGCGCGAGATCCATCACGACCTGATGGCCGAGATTCGCGTCTTCGCCTCGCAGGCGGCGCGCGGCGGCGGCAAGCTGCACCTCGGCGCAACCTCGATGGACGTCGAGGACACGGTCGAAACCTATCGCTTGCGGGTCGCACTCTCGGCGATCGGCCAAAGCCTGCACGACCTGCTATGTGCGTTCGCGCCGAAGATCCGCGCGCACGCCGATCTCGCGTGCATGGCGTTCACGCACTTGCAGCCGGCCGAGCCGACGACGCTTGGCTACCGGCTGGCGGTCTACGCGCAAGACCTGCTGATCGACGACGCCAACCTGCGCTTCGTATTCGCGAACCTCACCACCAAGGGGTTGCGCGGCGCGGTCGGTACCGCCGCGTCCTACGAGCAGCTCTTAGACGGAAGCGGACGCTCCGCGCAGCTCGAACAATACGTGCTCGAGCAGTTCGGCTTGCAGGCACGCGAAATCAGCACGCAGACCTACCCCCGCAAGCTCGACTATCTCCTGCTCTCCGGGTTGGCCGGGCTGGGCGCGTCGCTCTCGAAGTTCGCCGCCGACGTGCGCATTCTCAGCAGTCCCGGGTTCGGCGAAGTCGCCGAACCGTTCGGCCGCTCGCAAGTGGGAAGCTCGGCGATGCCGTTCAAGCGCAATCCGATTCTCTGCGAGCGGATCGACTCGCTGGCGCGTCTGCTGGTCGGTTACAGCGACATCGCGTGGCAGAACGCGGCCAACAACTACCTCGAACGAACGCTCGACGACAGCGCCAACCGCCGCACGATCCTTCCCGAAGCGATGCTGTGTGCCGACGAGCTGGTGACGCTGGCGCGACGGGTGATCGACGGGCTACGGATCGACGAGCGGCGCATCGCCGCCAACCTGCGCGCGTACGGGCCGTTTGCCGGCACCGAATCGGTGATGATGGAAGCGGTGCGCTCGGGCGGCAACCGGCAGGAGCTGCACGAGCAAATTCGTTCGGCTGCGATGCAAGCGTGGGACGCGCTCGCGCGCGGCGAGGACAATCCGTTGTCGCGCCTGCTGGCGGAAGACCGGTCGCTGACCGCCCTGATCGATCCGGCGCAGATTCGCGACCTGCTCGATCCGAGCGGCCACGTCGGCACCGCGCCGCAGCGCGCGCGGCTGCTGGCCGACCGCATCGAGCGACTGGAAGATTTCCCGAGACAGCAACTGGTGACGAATGAATAAAGGCATCGAGATCGCCCGCGGCAAGACCAAGATTCTTTACGAGAATCCGGGCCAGCCGGATCAGCTGATCGTGGTGCAAACCGATCAGATCTCGGCCGGCGACGGCGCCCGCCGCCACGAGATCGCCGGAAAGGGAAGGCTCGCGGCGCAGACCACCGCCCGCGTCTTCCGGCTGCTCAATCTTTGCGGACTGCCGACGCACTACCTCAACGGCGGCGAAGACGACGACGACAACGAGACGGTCGTACGCCGCTGCAACATGATCCCGCTGGAGGTCGTGACGCGCGGCGTCGCGGCGGGTTCGTTCGCCAAGCGCAACCCGGGCATAGCGCGCGGCATGCTGCTGGTCCCCCGCGTGACCGACTTCTTCCTCAAAGACGACGCGCAGCACGATCCGATGATCTCTCCCGATCAGATCGTCGCGCGCGGAGTTGCGGCCCCGCACGAAGTGGCGGCGATGAGCGAGATGGCGCGTTTGACGTTCGACATCCTGACGCATGCGTGGCGGCGGCGCGACGTGCTGCTGGTGGATCTGAAGGTCGAGTTCGGGCGGCTGACCGGCGGCGAAAACCAGGGACAGCTGGCGATCGCCGACGTCATCGACAACGATTCGTGGCGCATCTGGCCGCAGGGCCGCGAAGAGCTGATGCTCGACAAGCAGATGTACCGCAATCTGGAAACGGTCGACGACGCGGCGCTGGCGCGCGTGAAACAAGCCTACGAGCGGGTCGCCGAGATGACCGGCGCCTTTCCGGTCATGCGGCCGGGCATGGTCGCGGTCGTCGCCGACGCGGCCGCGCAGACCGCGCGCGTGAACGAGGTCGTCGCCGCGCTCGGCCAACTGGGGCTGCCGACGGTACGGCACGTCGCCAGCCCGACGACGACGCCGGGCTACGTGCTCCAACTGGTCGGACAGCTGGAGGCGACCTTCGCGCGGCTGATCTTCGTCGCCGTCGGCGAGAGCGATCTGCTGCGCGACGTGATCGACGCCGCCTCGTCCTCGCCGGTTCTCGACGGCCGCGGCGAGTCTGCGCGATTGGTAATGGAGTGTTCCAAACTGCTCGGCTTGGAAGACACCGTGCTCTACGGACGAACGCTGATGATGCAAGCCAACGCGCGTTCCGCGATCGTCCACGCGGACGCGGCGCTGCAGCATGGTTGACCAGCGATCCGCACCCGGGGTCGCGCTCCGCGACGACGAGGTGCGGCGCATTCGCGAGCGGCTCGGACGCGAGCCGTCGATCGTCGAGCTGCACGCGTTCGACGCGCAGTGGAGCGAGCATTGCAGCTACAAGTCGAGCCGGCACCATCTCAAGCGGCTCCCGACGCAGGGTCCCGACGTCGTGCTCGGGCCGGGCGAGGACTCCGGAATCGTGCACCTCGGCGAACACGGCGGGCGCCGTTACGGCGTCGTCGTCGCGCACGAATCGCACAACCATCCGTCGCAAGTCGTGCCGTTCGAAGGGGCGGCAACCGGCATCGGCGGGATCGTCCGCGACGTTCTGTGCATGGGCGCCGAGGTGATCGCGGTCGCCGACCCGCTGCGCTTCGGACGCGTCGAGCATCCCGAGTCGCATCAGCGCTACGTGGCGCGCAGCGCGGTCGATGGGATCGCCGCCTACGGCAACGCGATCGGCGTTCCGAACTTGGCCGGCGACGCGTATTTCGACGAAGGCTTCGACGACAATTGCTTGGTCAACGTGGTGGCGCTGGGCATCGTCGCGGAAGACGAGATCGTGCACTCGTTCGCGCCCGAAAACGCGGCCGGCTGGGATCTTTTGCTGGTCGGAAAAGCGACCGATCCGAGCGGATTCGGCGGAGCGTCGTTTTCGTCGCTGTCGCTCGACGCGGCCGACGAGCAAGCGAACAAAGGTGCGGTTCAAGTTCCCGATCCGTTCCTGAAGAACGTGCTGATGCGCGCGACCTATCGCGTCTTCGCGGCGCTGCGCGAGCGCGGCATCGTGCCCGGCTTCAAAGATTTGGGTGCGGGCGGGATTATGGGGTGTTCGGCCGAGCTGGCCGCCAGCGGCGGCTACGGTGCGGACATCAATCTCGACGAGGTCAACGTCGCCGTGGAAGGCATGGCGCCCGAGGTGATCGCGGTCGGTGAGACGCAGGAACGGCTGCTGTGGGCGCTTCCGCCCGACGTGACGCCCGCGGTCGTGCGGATCTACAACGAAGAGTTCACGCTGCCTCAGGTCGCGTTCAACGCGCGCGCGACGATCGTCGGCCGCATCACCGAAGAGAAGAAGTACGTGCTGCGGCATCGCGGGCGCATCGTCATGGACGTCGACGTCGATTTCCTGACCGGAGCGATTCGCGACGAACTGCCGTACCAGCCGGCCGAAGGCTTTGCTCCGGCGGAAGCGGCGCGGCCGCGGGCCGATCTCGGCGCGGAAGCGCTGCCGCTGCTCGAGCGCGTGCTCGCCCACCGGGACGTTTGCTCGCGCGAGCCGCTCTATCGCCGCTACGACGCGGTCGTGCGCGGCGCGACCGTGATCCCGCGCGGTTATGCCGACGCCGGCGTGCTGGCGCCGGTGCGGGGGTCGCGGCTGGGCGTCGCGCTGGCGGTGGCCGGCAATCCGCGCTGCGGACGGTTGGATCCGCGGCGCGCCGCAGAACTCGCGGTCGCGACCGCAGCCTGCCGCGTCGCGGCGGTGGGTGCGCGACCCGCCGGGCTGACCGACTGCCTCAACTTCGGCAATCCGCGCAATCCCGCCCAATACGGCGAGTTCGTCGCGGCCGTCGACGGTCTCGCACGGGCGGCCGGCGAGCTGGGCCTGGCGTTCGTCTCGGGCAACGTGAGCCTCTATAACGAGTCGGAATCCGGCAAGGCGATTCCGGCGTCGGCGATCGTCGCGTGCATCGGCACCATCGGCGACGTGGCGCGTACGATCACGCCCGGCTTCAAACGCCCCGGCGCGCCGATCTTCCTTTTAGGAAACCGCGCGCCGGAGCGCGGCGGGTCGGCGATCGCCGAGCTGCTGGGCATCGACGACGCGGTTCCGGCGCCGTCCTACGCGGCGCTGCGGGCCGAACTCGCCCTGCTGCGCCGCGCCAGCGAAGAGGGAATCGTCGCCGCGTGCACGGCGATTGCCGGCGGCGGCGCATTGGTCGCGGTCGCGAAGACGGCCTTCGCCGCACATCGTGCCGGCAGGCGGCTCGGCGTTACGCTCGACCAGCCGTGCGGATTTCACGAAGCGCCCGGCTTCGTGCTGGAGGTCGCCGACGAAGCGCGGTTCGCGGCGCTGGCGCGGGAATGCGGCGCCGTGGCGCGCCGGGCCGGCGCGGTGGCCGAAATGCCGTGCATCGCGGCCGGCGGCGAACGCCGCGAGGTCGACGAGTTGATGGATTGCTGGTCGCGGCCGCTCGAGGAGATTTATCCGTGAGCGCGCGCATCGCGGTGGTGCTCTTTCCGGGCACGAACTCCGAAGACGAGACGCTGCGTTTGCTGCGCGACTGCGGAGGCGACGCGGAGCTGGTGCACTGGTCGCGGCCCGCGGAGCTGCGAGACTTCGATGCGTACGTTCTTCCCGGAGGGTTTGCGTACGAGGATCGCATTCGGGCCGGTGCGATCGCCGCCCACGATCCGGCGATGGACGAAGTGATCGCCGGCGCGCAGCGTGGAAAGCTGGTGCTGGGCATTTGCAACGGCGCGCAGATCCTGCTCGAGGCGGGGCTGGTTCCCGGAACGGCTCCGGCGCGCCGGCCGACCGCGGCCTTCACGCACAACGGTCCGATTCCGCATTTCGTGTGCCGTCACGTCTACGTCAAGCTCGCGATCGATCCGTCGCGGTGCGCGATCACGCGCGCGCTTTCGCCGGCAGCGATCATCCCGGCATGGACGGCCAACGGCGAGGGACGGCTGGCGGCGACGCCCGAGCATCTCGACGAAATCGCCGGCGGCGGGCATCTCGCGTTCGTCTACGCACACGCGGACGGCCGGGTCGACGCGCGCGCCAACCCGAACGAGTCGGCGCGCGGCTGCGCCGGACTGGTCAACCGCGAAGGCAACGTGTTGGCGCTGATGCCGCACCCCGAACGCGACGCGTGGAACTTCAATCACTTGGATCGCCCGGCGGGCGCCGATCCGCTGACACCTTCGGGCGGCGCGGAGCTATTCCGCAGCTTCGTGGCGGCGGTGCGGGCGTGAGGCCGGCGGCGGCGGCGATCGGGCTGCGCATTCCCGACAACGCCGCATATACCGCGCTGGTTACGTTACGCCGGCTGGGCATCGCGGTGGAGCGGCTCGAGCGCAACGAGATCTGGGTCTTCGACGACGACGGGGACCCGGCGACGCTGGCGAGCCGAGTCGAGGCCAACGAGACGGTCTTCAACCCGAACAAGCATCGCTTGGCGCTGCTCGAGAGCACGGCGCCGCGCGCGGGCGAAGCGTGGATCGGCGAGCTGGACGCGCACGACGAGGTCCGCGAACACCTCGGCGGCAAAGGCATCGAGGGGATTCGGCGCGCCCGCCGCTACGTCGCCTGGCGGCTGTTCGACCGCCACGGCTCGCCCGCCGCCCGCGAGACGGTCGCGGCGGCGGTGAATCGTCTGCTCTGCAACCCCGCCATCGAGGAAGCGATTTTCTAAAGCGATGAACCGTCCGTATACGATTGCAACGCTCGGATCGCACTCCGCGCTCCAAATTCTCAAGGGCGCGCACGACGAAGGCTTCAAGACGATTGCCATCTCGAAGCGCGACACGGAACGCCTGTACCGCTCGTTCGCCTTCATCGACGAGGTCATCGCGCTGGACAGCTATTCCGAGTTCATGGGCTTGATGGACGAGCTGCGGGACCGCAAGTGCATCATCGTTCCCCACGGGTCGTTCGTCGCGTACCTGTCGCTCGACGAACACAAGAAGATGACGATTCCCTACTTCGGGAACAAGGCGGTGCTCGACTGGGAGGCCAGCCGCGAGCTGCAGCGCGAGTGGCTGTCGCGGGCGGGTTTGACGCTTCCCCGGCAGTTCAAAAGCGGGGCCGAAATCGACCGCCCGGTCATCGTGAAGCTGTACGGCGCGGCCGGCGGCAAGGGATACATGTTCATTCGCGACGCGCACGATTTCGAAGCGCGCGCGGCGCATCTCAAAGAAGCCTACACGATCCAAGAGTACATCATCGGCGTCCCGCTCTACATCCACTATTTCTATTCGCCGTTGCAAGACAAGCTCGAGATCATGTCGATGGACCGGCGGTACGAGACCAACGTCGACTCGCTGGGCCGCATTCCGGCGGCGGCGCAAGAAGGCATGGACGTCAGCCCGTCCTACGTCGTTGTCGGCAACCAGCCGGTGTCGCTGCGCGAGTCGATGCTGGCCGAGGCGCTGCGCATGGGCGACGAGGTCATTCGCGTCAGCAAGGAGATTTGCGGTCCGAAGGGGCTCATCGGCGCCTTCTGTATCGAAACGATCATCACGCCCGACAGCCAGTTCTACATCATGGAGATCTCGGCGCGCATCGTCGCCGGCACCAATCCCTTCATCGACGGCTCGCCCTATTCGTACCTGAACTACTCCGAACCGATGTCCACCGGACGGCGCATCGCGCGCGAGATCAAGAACGCACTCCTGACCAACAACTTACGTTTAGTACTCGATGATTCCAGCGTGCTCTAGATCCGGCATCCTCGCGCTCGTTCTCTTGTCGGCCGGCATCCCGGTCGCGGCGCGGGCCACGCTGGTGGCCGACCCGACGGTCCTTTACTCCGAAATGAAGGACGCCTACGCCAAGGGTTCGCAGAGCGGCTGGAACTTTCGTTCGCAGGAATACTACCTGTCGACGATCTTCAACGCCGGACGGGCGTACTCGCTGCAATATCCGACCGATCCGGCCTACGGAGAACTGGCCACGCTGACGGTGCGCATCGGGAACGGCTTACACTACGATCCGTTGACCAATCACGACGCGGCGGTCTGGTGGGTGCGCGAAGCCGCCGACTGGGTGACGAAGAACTCGAGCGACAATCAGGACATCATCGCCGCGGCCCAGATGCTGCTGCGGGTGAACTCCGAAGGCGACCCCGAAGCGCTGGCGCGATTCGCCGACCAGGATGCGACGGCCAACGTCACCGCCTACCCCGGCGACGTCGACGCGCTGCTGACGCAGGTCGAAGCCAATTGGCGCGGCTGGCTGCTGACGGGAGATCCGAAGTGGCGCTCGCTGGCGCTGGCGCGGGCGGCGGCTGCAAGCTTCCCGGTGGCGCACCTGCCCACGACCTGGGGAAACGAGTTCGCGGCGGCCGCCAACGCTGCGACGCCCGGGCGCGACGGCTATACGGCCGCCGACGTTTCCAACGCAAAGATTTTTTTGAATCGCCTGCAGGCAGTCGACCCGATCCGCGTCATCACCACGGTCACGGCGATGCCGCACGCGGCGCAAATGTCGATCCTGGCGCCGGCCGACGAGTATTTCGGGCGCATGGGATTCTCGATCTTGGGCATCGAGAATCAGCTCAAGCACATCAATTTCATGCTCGACTACGACTACGGCAATCGCGAAGCCGACGAAACGGTGCTGGTCGCCGAGTCGATCGACGACATGCATAAGGTCTACCCGCGCGATCGCGATCTGCCGATGCTGCTGTATTGGTGCTACACGACGCTGCAGCGGATGACGGCGCCCCAAGCGCAGCAGGCCGCCGCGCACGTGCGCACGATCCTGACGGTCGAATACCAGGACAGTCCGGAGGCGCGCAAGCTGCTGGCCGGGGACGCGGCTTCGTAAGCCGGATCGCGAGGAGGCAGGCGTGGACGTAGTAGCCGCCGATCGCGCGCAGTTTGCGTTCACGA
>Ga0335075_10008507_pt1 | contig 15711 bp, 14 predicted proteins | sample Lox_Sample_24_FD_206723 | JGI IMG/M metagenome (GOLD analysis project Ga0335075, IMG submission 206723) | Soil microbial communities from Loxahatchee National Wildlife Refuge, Florida, United States - Lox_Sample_2.4 | ecosystem: Environmental > Terrestrial > Soil > Wetlands | place: USA... | reverse complement strand
TGAATGCCGGTGAGTGGTTCCGGCGGGAACGTCGTGCCACGATCTGCTCCTATTCTGAAGGTTCTTTCGCCTTCGGTGGAGCGGAGTCACCACTTAAGCCCTCGTCCGACTACCCGGGGCCACCTCTCTCATCGCAGTTTCTCCCGGGATGCCCTGCTGCGCGCCGTACGGCTTTGCCCATTAAACCCGGCTTGCCCAAAAACTAGCCGAGTTGCCCAAAAAGGCGTCCCGGGGGTCTTCTGTATACCTAATAGGTACAGCCATTGCCGCCCTGGTATGGCAAGGGCATGGACACAAAGATGCTCACGTGGGCCAGACTTCTTTCCGCAAAGTGGCGCATGTTGAGGAATCCTCTCGTCGTCGGCATACTCGCTACTTTGAGCGCGTTCTTCGTTGTCGCTGGTTATTGGTTCCATTGGAACCAGTCGGTTGGGGTCGTGGCCGCCGCTCTTACATGTCTATGGTTTCTCTTGACGCTGCCATGGGCTGCTTTTGAGGTTTGGCGTGACGAGCGTCTCGCGTGCATTGCACTTGAAGAAAAGCTCGCTCCCCCTCCGCCGACGGGCCGAGTTCTGTGGTTTGATTCGTTGGACTATCGTGATTTAACTAAGGAGCATTACCAGGACGCTGAACGCGAGTTTCATCGTAGAGTTAAGGCCAACGTCGTGACCTTCACGTACCTCGCACGTATAGAAATTCAAAACACCGGCACGCCGACACGCGCAACCCATTGGAGAGTCTCCCTTCGTCGGCGCGACGAAAGCGCAGCAAAGTGCGAAGCGGTCGCTAAAAGCCTTATTGTGCCAAAGACGTGGCCTCAGCGACAGTATATGTCGCTAGACGAAATTACTGCGGTGTTTTTGCGACCGTTTGAGGTCTATAACGTATCGTTGCAAATCCAAGCGGACGCCTCGATCTCTCATTTGGACATGGCCTCGTTCGAGGCACGCTTCGTGACCGACAACGGTTTAGAAGTGGTATGCAAAATGTAACCTCCTCAAGACGCCACACCCCAAAACGTCGCTTCGATGCCAAGTTCATAGAACGCGCTGACGAGGCAGCATAGATTATGACAAAGCACTTTGCACAGAACCTCGTTCGTTTGCGCGACCGGCGTCTTCGAGCGGACGCGGCTTCCGAACTTGCTCTTAATCATGTGGAAGGTCGTCTCGACGTTCGACCGCTTGTGGTAGTGCTGCAAGAACTCTTCGCGGTTATGGGTGAAGAAGTCGTGCATCCGACGCCAGAGCGCGCGGCTCTCTTTGGAGTGGGAGTTCATCCCGTAGCGAGTGCTGTTCGACTTGAAGGGGATGAGCGGGAACGCTCCGGCACCCACGATGGCATCGAGATTGTCGTGCCCGAGGTACGCCTTGTCCGCAGAGACGGCCGCGACGTTGAAGCTCTTCGTCGTCCTGGCAAGGAGGGGTTGTAGGTGCGCGTAGTCATGTTGATAGGCCGCCGTGACCTCGGCACTCGTCACGACGTTGGTTTTGACGCCGATCATGATGTGCGCCTTGACCCATTCGTTGGCGACCTTCTCGCGTCCGTACTTGTGGTCGAACCAGCGTGCGTACACCGTCGTCGAGAAGCCCGAGGAATCGACCGCAAAGTCCGATTCCACCAAACGCAGCGGCCGGGCGCTTTCCTCGATCATCGTTTTGAGGATCGGCGTCAACGCCGGGCTTTCCAGGATGTTGAAAATGCTGTTGTAGTGGGGAGCCTTGTCGATGTAGCCCTTCGTGGCGTAGTCGCGCATATCGACGGACGCACGACGCCCGGAGGTCCCGCCGTAGACCTTCATAACGGCACAGAAGACGGCATCGGAGAGCGGCAGACGCGGGCGACCGCGGCCTTGTTGCGGCGGATTGTCGATTGCGGCGCAAAGCCCGTGCAGAAAGGCGGCGACGTGCTCCTTCTCGTGCGTTTGGGCTGCGTTGTACGCAGGCCATTCCTGGCGATACGTAAAGCGAAATGCCTCGGTCACCGACGAGCCGTCCGCTCCGACCGTCTCGCGTTGGATGGTGAATTCAACCGCGAAGACGTGCTTGCACTTTTCCCGGCGCGTCTCGAAGTCGGGGCAAGAGCAGGTCGCTCCGTGCTGTTCAGTTGGATCGACGACATAGGTCCCGCCGCTGCCCTGCGACGGGACGATCCACAAATCGCCTTTCCGACGCAGTTTCTTGGTGGTGGCGATAACCTGCCCGCGCTGCTCCCGTTCGTCCATAAGCAACCTCCCGCGTGTGTACCTGATAGTAATATACCACGGTGGAGGCTTCTGGTCAACCTTTTGGGAAGATATTGACGGTATATGCGTCGTAGGTATAGACTCGGGCTATGGCAAAAGTCAAACTGTCCGGCTACCGCTGCGAACGGTGCGAGCACGAATGGCTCCCACGCGAAAAGGACCAGGACCCAAAGGTCTGTCCGAAGTGCAAGAGCCCCTATTGGAACACGCCACGACGAGCGAAGTGAGACGAGCACGTCCCTTTGCGTTATGGACGCCCCCGTGTGCCCTCCTTGCACAGGGGGTGGGGGTAGCGCACAAGGCGCGCATAAACTATGGAAAATCTATGGGGGGATTTTATGGCCAGACGGCTTCTTTTATGGGCAGTCAGCCTTTAATAAGCAAAGCCGCGCCGTACGGTAAAAGTAGGAGCGGAAAACTTAAAGGTTAGGTAAACCTAACAACGAACTGCGGTCACCCTTACAGCTTGTCCGTCAGTCTGAGAGGGAGCCGCCGTTTCGTGAGTCTGCGCCTTTTGAACACCGTGCGCCCGTGCCGTGTAAGCGCCCTGAGGCCGCTTGTTGGGTGGGCATATCCGGGTGCACGTCTGCTCCTTTTCGTCGCGCTGCTGCTCGGAACGGCGCAGGCTGCGCAGGCGCAGCAGACGGGCTCAGCCGCGGTGAGCGGCACGGTCCGGTCGGTCGACGGAAAGCCGATCGTCGGGGCGTTGATTTCCTTGCGCGGGAACGGGCCGATCAGCGTGACGCGCAGTGACGGCGCGGGGCGCTTCTCCTTTGCTGCCCTCGCTCCGGGGGTCTACATCATACACGTCAGCGCGATTGGCTATGCGACCTTGAGCGGTCGTACGGTGGAAGTGACCGGTACGGAGCCGGCTTCCTTGGCGTTGATCCTTCCCAATGCGCAAGTCTCCTCGCTGACGACGATTGGTTCGGCGATGGTAAACGGACACACGACCTTGTCGACGGCCCCCGCGCCAATGCTCGACATCAGCGCGCAACCGTACGCAGAACACGGCGTGACACGAACGAGTGACATCCTGCAAGACCAGCTGTCTACCACCGTCTATCCGATCCTGGGCGGCGGCTGTAATGCGCCGGCGGTCGTCGCGCTGCGAGGTCCCGATCCGTCCGAGACGCTCGTCGACGTCGACGGGCATCAGGCAAACAACGGCAGCACCGGGGATTTCGATCTCTCGTTGCTCGACCCGGCGGATCTGCAATCGTTACAAGTCGTCTATGGGATCGCGCCGTCGACGCTGTATGGACCCAACACCTTGGGCGGAGCCGTCAACGTGGTGACGCTCGAGCCGACGGCACAGACGCACACGCTGGTGCGCCTCACCGACGGTTCTTGTGGGACGTTCGGTGAGACGGCGTCGGCAACCGGAAGCGCGGACCGCTTCGGCTATGCCGTCTCCTATCATCGGCTCGACTCGAGCGGCCAATTTCCCAACGGATATGAAATTCCCAACGATATGGGGACCGGTACTTCCCCCGTTGGGGACGGAATGAGCGCGACCTCGACCATCGAGAAGTTGCGCTACACTTTCGGCCGCGGCGGCGGATTCGTCGGCGTGACGTTCCGTGACCAAGCGGTCTACCGCGATCTTTCGGCGACGCTCTCGTCGGTAACGCCGGCGACGTCATCTGCGCCGTCCGCCACGAGCAACTTTTCGGGAACGTCGATTCAATCCACGAACGTCGCGTACGATCTCGATGCACAAGTGCCGCTCGGGCCGCTCAACGCGGGTGGGAGTGCCGCGACGACCGCGACCTTCCGGCATCAGACGTCGCTGGTGAATCAGTCTGTCGTCGGTCCGGGGGCGCAGACGTCGCCCTACCTGTACAACGATCGCGATCTCATCGGCGACGATACGCTGGAGATCGATCATCCGCTCCCACACGGTCTGCTCGCGATCAAAGGCGCGCTGACCGAAGAGAGCCTCGGAACCGACTTCGTCCCCGGTGTGATCTTTGCCGACGCGGTCGTGCGTCAGCTGCCAGCGACGGATCGCACGACCGAGGAGGACGCGATCGCCGACGCTCCTGATCCGGCTGCGACCCCCGCATACGCTCGTCAGCAACTCGGCCAGACGCAGCGCTGGGTGGGCCTGCTGTACCAAGACGATCCGACGCCGAAACTGCACTATTCGTTTGCCGGCTACTACAGCAATTACAGCACGTTTGGGACGAGTCGCGATCCACGCTTTGGATTCGTTTGGACGCCGAACGCAGACTCCGCGCTGCGCCTCTCGATGGGATCGACGTTCCAGTCGCCCCAGCTCCCCACGTTCATCGTTCCGCCGAGCCTTCCGGCGCCGGTAGATGGGTACTCCAGTATCGGCAACCCTCACGCGACGGCCGAACGGGCGACATCCTACGATGTCGGGTACGAACATCTCTTCCATCTGCCACGGCAGCTGCACGTCGCGCTCGATCTTTATCGTACGGACTTGCATAACGGGGTTGCCACCTATTTCTCGTCGACACCGTGTACGACGCCGCCGCAACAACCGCCCTACAACCCCGCGACGTGTCTGAGCTATCCGGTAAATGTCACGCAGGAAGTCTATCAAGGGCTCGAGCTGCACGGCGACGTGGTGCTTTGGGCGCGCACGACGCTCAGCGCGAGCTACGATATCGATAGCGTCTATACGCAGTCGTATCCATCGAGTGCGTCGGACGACGTTCCGCTCTACGAACAGTCACTCGGGGTGCCGTTGCATAAGATTGGTCTCACCCTCGAACACACTACCGACCGCGGCCTCGCCTATTACGTCGGGATGCTCTACGAAGGAACGTACAACGAGCAGAACTTACCACCGTTCGCGACCTTGCGAGCGGGGGTCACCTGGCGTCTGCACGACTTCGACCTCGGCCTTTATGGAAGCAATCTCACCGACGTTTACGACTTCCCGCTCACGCAAGCCGGCGCGGGCGTGCCGTACGGCGGTCTTCCCGCGCCGGTCCAGACCGATGCCATTCCGTTAGCGCCCCGCCAAATCACCGTGAGCCTCTCGCATCAAACGTAGACGGCGCGGCTCTTCGGCGTTCCGCTGCTCCCAGCCGGCCCGACGTCAACGAGCAGCCGTCTGCACAGCGTCCTCGTAGTCCGTCGGCGCCGTCTGATCGGCGCCGCGCGGAAGATGCATCTGGTCGAAGAGCGGTGTCAGTACCGCTGCCACGATCAGGTTCAAAACGAAGGCCTCGAGCCCGATGTATGCCGTGATGCCGAGGATCGGAAACGTCGGCTTGATGCCTGCTCCGAACGACATCGCGGTACCGGCTACCATTCCAACGAGCCATCCGGCGAGCAGCGCACGGTCGTGGAACCAGCGGTTGTAGAGTCCGAAGACGATCGCCGGAAAAGTCTGAATGATCCAGATGCCGCCCAAGAGCTGCAGATTGATCGCATATTGGGTCGGAATACCGAGGACGAAGACGAGCGCGCCGAGTTTGACGACCAGCGAGACGAGCTTCGCCGTTCGCGCTTCATCGGCCGGCGTGATGTGCGGGCGCAGATACGCCTTATCGATGTTGCGCGTCCAAATGTTCGCCGCAGCAATCGACATGATCGCCGCGGGAACCAGCGCGCCGACTGCAATTGCGGCAAAGACGAAGCCGGCGAACCAGGCCGGAAAGAGGGCGTTGAAGAGCGCCGGTACCGCGAAATTCGGCGAAGCGGGGTGCAGTCCGGCGGCGATTGCCATGTATCCCAGCAGCGCGATCAAGCCGAGCAAGAACGTGTATGCGGGCAGCATCGCCGCGTTGCGCCGCACGACCACGCTACTGGAGGCGCCGAGCACGCCCGTAACGGTATGGGGATACATGAAGGCTGCCATCGCTGACCCCAGGGCCAACGTCGCGTACGGCCAGTATCCCGCCGGTGCCAGCAGAATGCCGCCCTTACCCACCAGCGCGAAGTGCGCCTGTGCGACGGTGAAGATGTGCGCGTACCCTCCGAGTTTCATCGGGACGACGACGACCGCCACGATCACAAAGATGTAGATCATCACGTCTTTGACCAGCGCGATCATCGCGGGAGCGCGTAAGCCGCTGGTGTACGTGTAGGCGGCGAGAATGGCGAAGGCGACGACGAGCGGAAGATCCGCGAAGATGCCGCTGCCGGAGAGCCCCATCGCGGCGATGACGACTTGCATACCAACCAGTTGCAAAGCGATATACGGAAGCACCGCCAGAATGCCGGTGATTGCAACCGCAAGGGCAAGCAGGTTGCTGCCGTAGCGTCCACCGACGAAGTCGGCCGGCGTGACATAGTTGTGCCGGTTGGCAACATTCCACAGCCGCGGCATTACGAGAAAGACGATCGGATAGACGATGATCGTGTACGGCAGAGCGAAGAAGCCGGCTGCGCCGCTGCCGAAGACGACGGCCGGTACGGCGATCACCGTGTACGCCGTATAAAAATCCCCGCCGATCAAAAACCAGGTGATGACGCTGCCGAACCGGCGGCCACCCAGCCCCCACTCGTGCAGCAAGGTGAGATCGCCGGCGCGCCAGCGTGCTGCTGCGAACCCGAGCACCGTGACCAGCGCAAAGACGAGGATGAAGACGCTGAGCGCAACGCCGTTGACCGCCATATCAGCGCGTCTTCACGAAGACGATGGCCGTCAGCCCCGCCGTGAGTACCACCCAGACAAATTGATACCAGTAAAAAAACGGAAACCCGAAGAGCGAGGGATCCGCATGCGCGTACAGCGCGGGTACGAGTAAGGCGGGAAACGGTGGGGCAAGGAGCCAGTACCAACGGGATCGTGAACGGGCAGCCGTGCCCTCTTTACGTTCGATCATCAGGCTCGCTCAGCTCCTCTGCGTCACCTTCGAGAGGCCGTACCTCCATGATCTACTCTTCGGATACGCCAAATCATCCTCGAGGCGATAGAGGAAAAACGTCTCTACATGCGGGGCCGTCGCATCTCGGGCGACGGCCCCATAGACGTCCGTACGCGCCTCAGGTGCCGCCGTAGGTGCCGGTGCTTCCGGAACCTGCCATCTCTTCATTTGACGAGTCGCGTTGACTCGAATACACCTGGCCACCGCTCTCGGGTTTGCCCATCGTCGAGACCGCCGCTTCGACGACGGCGTCGCGGCTGCGTTCGATGAAAGCTTGCCCCTTGTCGAGCATGTCGTCCTTGACGCGATCCGCCAGCGGCGCGAGATGCTCTCGCTCGAAGTCCGTGGCGGGGAGGACGAGGCCAACGGCGACGCCCACCGCAAACCCGCCCAGCGCAAGGCCGAGGGGGTTTTCCCGGATCGTTTGGGCGAGCGTACCCGCGTTGCGCTTGAGCCCATCAGTGGTCGTCGCTACTCGCTCGCGAACGCCACCGGCGACCTGGCTGACGGTAGTGCCCATCTTGTTTGCGGCATCGCTGACGTTGTCGGTCATGTCGGAAGCAGCCCCACTGAGATTCGGAGTTGCACGGCCGACGTTCGCGGCGACGGCACCCACGTTTTCAGCCACTGACTGTGCCGTGCGTGTTATGGTATCGCGCGCATCTTCGAGCCGGCCGCCGATCGATTCGCGCAAACGCGAAGGGACATCGGCCTTGTAGCTGAGCGCGTCGGCGGTGGCGCTCATGCGTTCACGTGTCTCCTCTATGTCCCGACGGATTTCTTGTGCGTCTTTGCCCACGAAATATTCTCCTTCATCGTCTCTACGGTTTGCGGCGCAAGCGGCACCGCGTCTTCGATTTTCTTCTTGCCGGTTTGCGACATCACGTACGCTGCCAGGCCGTAGACGAGCGCCACGATGAGCGCAGCGCCCCATATCGGCATCACGAGGCCGAGCAGCGTGATGAGAAACGCCGTCAACGCGCCGAAGGCGCCGAGGGCGAGCAGGGTCGCCGCGCCGAACATGCCGACGGCGGGAGCCGCCTCCTTGCCACGCTCGGTGATTTCCGTCTTTGCGAGTTCGAGCTCTTGGCGCATCAAGGTCGTCATCTCGGTCGTGAGCCGCTTAAGGAGCTCGCCGACGGGGAGTTCCTGCAGTTGGTCGACCGGTGGCGAGACGTTAGTACGCTGCTGCATCGTGGTAACTCTCATACTTGCCGTAGCGCCGGCGATAGCGTGCCGCGCTCGACGCCTTGATGCTGCGCGAAATCGCGAGCCCGGCGGCAAGCCCGGCAGCTGCGAGTGCCCACGGCTGGCGCCGCGCAAAGTCGTCGAGGTCGTCGAGCAGTTGATCGCCGCTGCTCTCGCTAAGATACGAGCCGAACTGATCGACCCGCATGCTCAACTGGTCGGCAAGCGACGCGGCCGAAAGAATGTTGAGCTCGCGTAACTGGTCGCGTATCGCGCGCAAGTCGTTCGCTCGCTCGCGAATCGTGTTGCCGAGCGTCGTCGATTGCTGGTCTACCTGCGCAGCTACGAAACTCTTCGCCTGCTCGGTCAATTCCTCGGTTTTCTCTTGAAGGGTGGATGCCGTCTCGCTCGTGTCGCTCATATCACTCAAAGTTCTCCTTGAAAGGCTCTCTTTCGTATACCCACATTGCGTGGTTTGCGATGGAGGCAAACGATCGCGCATTGCACGCGTGCATCGTTCACGAAACGAAATCAGATGAAGCGGCTGCCAAACGGCATCGTACCTGGTTAGAAAGCCTGTCCACTCGGGAATGGTAGCGTTGACCGGGTTCTTTGGGGGACAAGCAAGATGCACAATCAAGGTCAGATGCCGGCTGCCGGTAGCCAAGCGTGGATGCCATGGCCGGTCAATTGGAGCGCGGTGTGGGTGGGAGCCCTTGCGTCACTGGCGGCGGCGCTCATCCTCGGTCTCATCGGAACGGCACTTGGGGCGCAATCGATCAAGACGCTGTCGTCTTGGCAGGACGTCTCGCGCGTCGATGTCGCCATTACGGTCTGCGCCGCGTTTTTCGCGTTTGCGATCGGGGGTTGGGTGAGCGGAAAGATCAGTGGCGCACGCCATGCGGAGCCTTCGATCTTACACGCGGCTGTCGCTTGGCTCGTCGCGCTCCCGTTACTGCTCCTCACGCTCGCAGCAGGTGGGGGCGCTGCGCTCGGTGGCTGGTATGGAGGCCTCTTGAGCGCACCGGCGGCGGCTGCGGCAAGCGCTGCTGCCTCACCGGACGTCGCTCGTAACGATGCGCTCGCCGCGGTAACGGCAATTCTCATTGCGCTCATCGGAGCCGTGATCGGCGGCTGGATCGCCAGTGGCGAGCCGATGAGCTTCACGCACCATCGCACACGCGCGACCGTCTGGCACGCGGAAAGGAAGACGCTATGATTCTGATTCTCTTTTGGCTCCTCGGTATGCCGCTGGGCCTGATCATCCTGTTGTATCTCTTGGGCGTCGGACACTAGCTCGACGGCTCCGACGGCGCGGACGAAGAGACCGGCTCTCTCTGCAGCGGCGTTCCTTCCCGAGGAACGTTCGCTCGCGTCGTTGCGTGAGGCGGCGGCGTCCTGCCGCGGCTGCGATCTCTACCGAGATGCGACGCAGACCGTCTTTGGCGAGGGGGCGAGCTACGCTCGGCTGATGCTGGTCGGGGAACAGCCGGGAGAGGCCGAGGACCGAGCCGGGCATCCGTTCGTGGGACCCGCCGGAGCGCTGCTCGACAAGGCGCTGCGCGAGGCCGGGGTCGATCGCAAGTCGATCTACGTCACCAATGCGGTCAAGCATTTCAAGTACATCGTGCGTGGGACGCGCCGGATCCATGCGACCCCGCGCGTCATCGAAATACGCGCGTGCACGCCGTGGCTCGAGTCGGAGATCCAGGCGATACGGCCCGCCTTGGTCCTAGCGCTCGGTGCGACGGCTGCACATGCGTTGCTGGGTGCGGCCTTCCGTCTGCGCGAGCAGCGGTCGCAGGTCTTCGAGTCAGCGTTCGGCTGCAAAGTCATGGCCACCGCGCACCCATCGGCCATCTTGCGCGAGCGTGACCACCAGGCGCGACAGGCTGCCTACGCGGCACTCGTGACCGATCTTCATCACGCGGCGGGGGCAGCTCACGTATCGTGAGCGGCGATTTTCGCATTCCGAGAAGTAAGCGGGCGGTAATTCGACTGTAATTCTTCACTGGTAGTCTGCGCCGGTATGCACTGCCCAGCCGGGCGGTGCCGCCGCCTTGGCGCTTTACGTCAGTGGAGATTTTTCATGTTTTTCCGTAGATTGTTCCGGCGTCCCTCAGCCGCGCGTCTTGCTGCACTTCTTCTGAGCCTCTGTCTGTGCGCACAGCTTCCGCCTGCCGCTGCACAGACGGCGGCGATTCAATTTACCGTCCCGGTGCCGGCTGCACCGCCGGAGATGCAGACCTACCGGCTCGCCGCCACCCAACCGCCGGTAGCGTTTCTCAATGAGAAGCTCGCGGCGATTCGTTTGCCGGCGTTGCAATTGGAGACCAAGACCTATATTGCGCGCGCTGCGGGGCCGCTCACGGCGGATCACGTGCGCGCCTTCGCGGATCCCGTGACCGGGGACGCGCACTTCATTCCGAGCATCGCCGACTTGGTGCGCCCCTCAATTTTGGCACTGCATCTGCCGGTCGAGCGCGCGCAGAGTCTCGCGCGCACGGCCCTCACCGATGTCCGTTTCATTCCCAAAGACGTCACCGAACTGCGCGTCGCGCCGGCGATCACGGTGATGGGCGGAGCGACCGCGCACACTTCGGGCGCGGCGCTTGCCGTGACGCCGGCACGCACCGCGCCAAGCGTCGTGCTGACCATCGTTCCGGCCGTACGGTACGCCTCCGGACTACCCGTGTATGGCCTCGGCTCGCACGCGGTGATCTCGCTTGCCAACGACGGCTCGATCGTCGGTGCGTTGCGCCGTTGGCGCACCGCCTCGCTCGGAGCCCGTCTGGCGACGAGCATCACGGCCGACCAGGTTCGCGCTGCGATCTCGCGTCAATTGCGTTCTCAGCTCGCGACGCCGGGAACACAAGCCGTCGTCGATAGCATCACGCTGGCCTATTACGATGGAAACGCCAACTATCTACAGCCGGTCTACCGTTTTGAAGCGACGGTCCGGCCTGCAGACGAGAAGGTTTCGAGCATTCGAGTCGCCGGTTACGTTCCGCTCGGAAAAGAACTCGAACCGATTCCGGATCTCGCCGCTCCGCCCAGCGGGGTGTTGCCGAAATCGCCGCAACGGGTCGCTCAAAACCTGCTGCCTCCCGCCGTGCAGAATATGCACGCCGTCCCCGATGCCGGCGGACCGCCGGCGATCACCCTTGGCGAGTATGCGAACCAGGACTGGCCGAACAACGGGGCTTATGTCGACATGGCCAACGCGTTCTTGTCCGGTTTGACGTGGAGCCTCTTTCGGCCGACGCCGCCGATCACGCGGACGCAATGGTTTGTGGCCTACCCGTGGGAAGTCGTCGGCCCGGCTTCGCGCGATTACCTCAACGCCGTCAACGTGGCGTACACCGAACCGCACGGCAATTGGTTGTACAACACGACGCTTTCGAACAATGCACAGCCGTGGTATGTTCCGAACATTGGAACGGGCGGCAATCCGGGATTCGGAGCCGCAGCCGGCGGCGTCTTGGCGACCTGGGTCATCATGTCGTGCGAAGTCATTCCGTCGATGTACGATCGGCAGAACGAAGCCGGGGCGTCGGACAATCCGTATACCGCCTTCAATGCTTGGTGGCCGGTCTTCCAAGGGCTGCACAACGTGATCGGCTTCCGGACCGAGATGTTGTATCCCGACGACAACCTGCAATTCGGTTTCGGCTATGACGTCTCTCTTGGCGGCGACGTCAACGCCGCCTGGTTCCAAGAAGTCGCTGCCAACGACGGCAACGACGGGACGTACAACGACGGCCACCTCATCGGCAATCCCTCCGTCCACTACGATCGCGCTTCGACGATGATCGACGCCCGCGACCTCGGGCAATCGATCTACAGTGTCGGCGCACAGAGCCCTTCGACGACCTTGTGGAACTTCTGGATGAACAACTAACCTAAAGGCGGCTTCAAGAACGTCCCCTGCGCAAGCTCGGTGAATGCTTCTTGAAGTTGCGCCTGCGTGTTCATGACGATAGGACCGTACCATGCGACCGGTTCGCCGAGCGGCTTGCCGGAGATCAAGAGAAAACGGATCCCGTCATCACCCGCCTGCACCACGACGTCGTCACCGCGGTCGAAGAGGACCAGCGAGCGATTGTCGGCGGCTGCAGGCGGGGTCGTATCCAGCCAGCGGACGGATTCGGTCGGCACCGCGAGAGGCTCAGACGCATTGCAGAAGCTGCCGGAACCGGCGAAGACGTAGGCAAACGCATGTCGCGTGGTCTCGACCGGGAGCGATTTGCGCCGGCCCGGGGCGACGGAGACGTCGAGATAGACCGGCTCGGCGGCAACCTCGGCGACGGGACCCGTGGTTCCCCAGAAAGTTCCGCAGACGATCCGCACGCGCGTCTCGTCGTCATCGGTGACGACCGGAATCTCGTGCGATTTCACTTCTTGATACCGCGGGCGCGTCATCTTCAACGACGCGGGGAGGTTTGCCCACAATTGAAAGCCGTGCATGCGGCCCGCGTCGTCCCCTTTGGGCATCTCTTGGTGGATGATGCCGCTCCCCGCGGTCATCCACTGCACGTCGCCGCCGGCGATGACGCCGCGATTGCCTATACTGTCGCCGTGTTCGACGGTTCCCGCCAGAACATACGTGATCGTCTCGATGCCGCGGTGCGGATGCCATGGGAAGCCGGCCAGATAATCGTCAGGGACGTCGTTGCGGAAATCGTCGAGCAACAGAAACGGATCGAAATCGGTGGTGCTGCCGAAGCCGAAGGCGCGGCGCAGATGGACCCCGGCACCTTCGATCGTCGGCTTGGAGATCGCTAGGCGCTTCACCGGTCGGATAGCCATAACGATCCCTCAGATGCACGGGACGAGGTCGGGGTTGCAGGATGTGCGCGCGCCGGTCTGCCTATCCCGAGGACCCAGAAGGTGGATCCGGCGGTTCGTCAGGGTCTTTGATTGCGATGAAGGTGACGACGTCCCACGAATTGCGTATACCGATGATGATCAACGCCATGACGCCGGTTGCAAGGGCGAACAGCGCATCGACCGCCAGGAGCGGCAGGAGAACGGCGCCCATCACGATCACGGCGTACGCACCGAGCGGCAAAATCGTATACCAAGCCCAATCCTCGAGATCGGGACGGTATGCGCTCAAGCGCCTCGTAATCGCCATCACGCGTAGAACGTACGCGAGACCGTACAGACCGGCGACTCCAAGAAGAACGGCGGGTCCGACGAGCGAGCGCCACGGCGCACAGAGAATCGCCGAAACGAAGAGTACAGCGCAGAAGTGCACGACCGTCGGTGTACTGAATGCCGATATCCCGTCCGGCGCCCGGCGTACGCGCTCGGCCCCGGTTACAAGCGTGATGACGACGAACATCAAACCCGTCAAAGCAGCGGCAGACGAGGCGGTCATCACATAAAAACTCAGCCACGGCCCCAGAGCCGCCGAAGCCGACTCTGCGACGATCATGCCGTAACGCGTAGTGCCGCCGCCACCTCGTGGGCGGCGCGTTCACCGGTCGCGAGCGCCCCGTTCACCGTCCCCCCTTGGCCGTCGCTCGATGTCGCTTCCCCCGCGAAGAAGAGCGTCTGATCGACCGGCGCCGCGAGTCGCAGACGCGCCTCGCGGCCACCGACGGCGAGGTAACTGTACGCGCCGCGAGCGAACGGGTCGCGGCTCCAATCGTGGACGGCTCCGCCTGCAAATTGCGCGCGGGCGAGCGCCGGCTCATCGAGCATCGCGCCGAAGCCGTCACGTGCACGATCGATGAGCTCGTCCGGCGAGGCGTCGCGCAGCGCGATGGCCTTTGGCCCCCCCGCCCAACCGACGATCAGTTCGCTTCGCACCGGCAACTGGGTCCAATAAACGGCGAACGGGCGCCCGGCACATCGAAAGAACGCGGCGTCGCGATAGCGCCCGTCATGCAACTGCTCCCAAAACGCCGTTTGGAACCAGAGCACCACTTTGACCGCATGCCCCATCTCGATGAGCGCGAGTGCCTCTCGTTTGGCCACGGGAAGGCGCGGATCGAAGATGACTTCGTCCGCATCGCCGCCGTGCCGCAAGACGCCGACCGGGAGCGTAATCACCGCAGCTCGTGCATGAAGTCTCTGCGTTTGGCCGTTGGCGCCCTGCGTCTCGACGGCGACGGCGCCCCGCGACCACGTGATGCGGCGGACGACCGTGGAGAGACGTAGCTGAACGTTTGCGTTCTCGCAGGCACGCTGCAACTGCTCGAACATTGCGCGGTAGCCGCCGAGCGGCCGCGCACTAGCGAAATCGACGCCCGAACGCCACTCGTCGCCGATCCCCTGCGCGCTCGCAATCGCCGGCTCCGCGGCATCGAATCCCTCGACGAAGGTGCGTGCGATCTCCACACTTGCTCTCATCTGTGCGTCGCCGGCGAAGCGCTGCAGATAGCGATCGACGCTCTCGTCGGCGGCGAGCGCAGCGGTCCCGTCGAAGAGGTCCGCGCCCCATTTGGAATCGTCGTCGCGCCGGAGTTCGCCGTTCTCGTTCCACTTCCACGACTCGTCCGCGGTGTCGATCGCCGCGCTCCCCGTCTCGCGCAGGAGTGTTTTCGTCTCCTTGGCGTCTCCATGGATGAATTCGCCGCCGAGTTCGGCCGGGATCGCAGCCCGTAACGCGGGCTGCGACCAGACACGACCGCCGATGCGATCGCGCGCCTCGAGAAGCATCACGCGCAACGATCGGTTTGCGAGGCTGCGCGCGGCAGCCAACCCGGAGGCCCCTGCGCCGATGACGAGGACGTCTGCGTCCACGCTACCTTTTACCGGACAACGTCTTACCGAAGACCGGCGGCGTGCGGTGCCCCTGGCTCACACGCCAGGCGGCGGCATCGCGCGCCCGAGTTCACGCACGTCGTCTGCGAGACGATCGAGCTGTTCGTAGCGGCCGGCATTTGCCGCCTGCAGCCCTTCGTCGATCCAGCGGGCGATCAGGCGCATTTCGGCTGCGCCGAGGCCGCGCGTCGTCACCGCAGCGACGCCAAGTCGCAGTCCCGAGGGATTGAACGGTTTGCGCGGGTCGAAGGGGATGGTGTTGTAGTTCGTCACGAGCCCGGCACGATCGAGCGCTTGCGCGGCGGCTTTGCCTAAGATGCCTTTGCTCGTGAGGTCGATGAGGATGAGATGGTTGTCGGTCCCGCCGCTGATGAGATCGAAGCCCCGCTCCATCAGGGCTGCGGCGAGCGTCCGGGCGTTGGCGACGATCTGTTGTGCGTAGTCGCGAAATGCCGCGGTCGAGGCCTCGCGCAGACAGACGGCGATTGCCGCGGTCGTGTGATTGTGCGGACCACCCTGCAAGCCTGGGAATATCGCGCGATCGATCGCCGTCGCATGGTCGGCGCGGCTCATGAGCATCGCACCGCGCGGGCCGCGCAACGTCTTGTGCGTCGTCGTGGAGATGACGTCCACGTGGCCAACCGGCGACGG
>Ga0335075_10008506_pt1 | contig 15711 bp, 21 predicted proteins | sample Lox_Sample_24_FD_206723 | JGI IMG/M metagenome (GOLD analysis project Ga0335075, IMG submission 206723) | Soil microbial communities from Loxahatchee National Wildlife Refuge, Florida, United States - Lox_Sample_2.4 | ecosystem: Environmental > Terrestrial > Soil > Wetlands | place: USA... | reverse complement strand
TGGACTTCGGGTGAGACGGTGTGCGTACTCAAGTTCGCGGACCCTCCCCTAAATCCCTTATTGACGATGCATCCGGCAAGCTTGCCGCGTCGCACGATGAACCGGACCGCGACCCGGTGGATGAGGAGATCACCTCCCTCGACGGTGAAGTTGACCAGTGACTCGGTACCATCGGCATTTCGCACAAAGATTGCGGGCAGCTCCGACCGCGGTGCGAATGTGAGGCGCGTCTGCAAACCGTCGTCGGAGGCCGCGATAGGCTTCAAGGAGGGAGCGCCGCAGTACCAGTAGTCGCGGTTCTGTGGGCGCTTCCGGCTTGCCTCCCGAAGCGCAGCATCAATCTGCGCGGCCGTTCGCTCTTTTGTGCTCGCATCGCCGGCCTCGGGTGAATAACGGAAGCGAACGACATACATCACGGTCTCCGTCGTCTCATCGGGCCGACCCGTGAGAGCCGTGTATTCAAAGTAATACGTATGGCGGGTCGTCGTGATCGCGAGATCCATCTCGGCTCCCTCGGCACGAGGTTTCAAGCTCACGACGCTCCCTCGCGCGGAGTACGTGAGGGCGTCGAGGTCGCCGCCGTCGATCGAGACAAAGCGCTCGTCCGGTGCGAACTCGAGTCGAATGTCGTAGCCCACAAAGGCGTACAGGTGATACACCTGATCGGGGCTGTATATCGCGAAGCGAACACGCGCATCGAGTGGACCGCCTAACGGGAGCGCCTCCGAGTACGCTGCCGAGGTGGCGGCAAGCGCGAGGAGAAGAGGAAGCCACCGAGCGCTCATGGGACACCTCCCGCGCGTACCGGTGTCACCGCGGCGGGTCCTGATGGGCTCTCGCCGGGGACTTCCTGCTCCGCGCGAAACTCCAGGATGCGAAACCCGAGCGGGTTCCACTGGCGCGTCCGGACATCCGTCGACGGCTTCACGTACGTGAACTCTACGTTCGCGATCCAATGGGTTTCGTGCGCTGCCGCCTCATCGCCTGTGCGGCTTGTGCGGATATAGCGCACCTGGGCGAGATCGGTCGCGCCGGTTGCGCGCTCAAAGAAGATCACCGAAACCACATGCACACTGACCTCGCTCCCGTCCTTATGGAGATTGAGTGGGGAGTTCGGATTCGAGAGAGCCCATTGCGCCGCCCACACCTGGTTGCGGTCCGCGCTGTTGAAGGCGCCGCACTCCTCGTAGTCGCGCTCGGCCGTACTCCAATAGAACTGCTCGCAGACCTGCACGTAGTGCGTAAGGAGGTAACGCGTCACGGTTTCAGGGAGCTTCGAAGCCCCCGCATAGATCGGGACCACATCGACGAGGCCGGTGCTGTCATCTACGCGAATGACGAAGGGTTCGACGCGCTTCAGCGGCGCCAGGAGCGCCATGGCGCAAGTGGCTGCGAGGGCGATGAACACTGCGGTCACTGCCACACCCCAGGCGACACGCGCGCTGCGCGCCGCCTGCGCAGCGCGGTCGGCATCCCACGAGGCGGCCTCATCGAAATATTGAGCGAGTGCCTTCTCGGTGCTCATCGCTTATCTCCGCCTGGGGCGCTTCGCGCCGCGTGGTGATCCGTAGCCAACGCATTGATGGGCACGAGGTGACGATCACAGCGAACCTTTACCGCGCGGCCGGTGCTGCAGGCCGCGAGCGCGGCGAGGGTTGCGATGACGAAGATTCTCCACATAAGACCTCTCCCCTCTCAGCCTCGAGGCCTCTATGAACCCCGAATGGAATTGCGTCGGGTGGCGCGATAAATCGCCCGCGGCGCGCCGAGCACACCACGGGCCGCCCGCCCGGCGTAGTAGCCGCTCTTGCGCGAGAGCGGGTCCCACCGTGAGGTATCGTTCCCGAGCGCTCCGCGGGCGAACTGGCCCGCCATCCCGAGGCCTCGGGTGAGGGAGTTGCTCACCGTACTGAACGAAGAGAGCGCCACACCGCTCGCAAGCGAGGCGGCCATCGGCATCACCTGCCGCAGCACCAGGAGTGTCAGTCCCGCCGCAAGACAGACCCGCACGGCTTGCGCAATGGTGATCCCACCGCCGGTGGCCACCGCCGCCTGCGCCGCAGTGCTCAAGACGGTCAGCATCAAGGCGGCAATGAGCGCCGTGAGCACCGCGACGAAGGCGTAATTGGCAAGCTGAGCGAACCACGCCTCGACAAAGCGCTTGGTGCTCTCGAAGAAAAGGAGCGCAATGAAAAGCGGTCCCATGGCGAGCAGCACTGAGAGCGCGACCCGCGAAAGACTCAAGAGAAACATCGTGTAAACCGAGGTGATGCCAACCAGGAGCTCCACGGCGATGCCGGCGATCACATAGGTGAGTCCGTGCAGGATCCCGCCCTTGGCCCAAAGCAGCGTCGCCGTGTCATCGCCCGCCAGCATCATCTGATCGACGATGTTGACCTGGTCGTGGGCACCCACGATGCCGGCGGCGAGCTGTCCGGGCTCATTGAGGAAGGTATCGACGATCACGGCATCGTAGAGCCAGAGATCGAGGCCGACGCCGAAGATGAGCGCGAGCATGGCGATACGTTTCAACCCCGTGACGATTGGCTCCTCGACCTGGCCTGTGAGCTGCAGCACCCCCCAGACCATCACATAGAGCACCCCGAGGGTAACGACAGCGGGCTCAAGGAGCGTCGCGATGCGCTGCGTGTTGTCCGTAATATAAGTGGCGAGGATTCCATTCAACCAGCCGCTGAATTCCGCGAAAAAGTCCATGCTTCACTCCGGGGGAGTCTGCCGCCAAAGGCTGTTGTAAGAGCGAGACAGGTCCGCGACCCTCACTGCGGCAAGCCCATCGGGGCGAGCGTGCGCAGTGAGCCGATATCCGCAACCGCCTGCTCGTCGCGCTGCTCATCGAGCGCCGCTTGCTCGGCGGCCAGGGTTTGGCGGAGAACCTCGAGCTTTGTCCCCTCGTTCGCCAGCATGGTCTGCTCCGCCCCGACTCGCGCCTGAAGATCAAGCGACCCCTTGGTGTCCGTTGCAGTAGGGATCGCGTTGATGAGCTCCTGGAGCAAACTGAAGCGATTGCTCGTAGTGTCGAGCTCCGCGCGCGTGATCCCCTGCCCGAGTGCCGCGAGCTGTCGTTGAGTGGTGAGCTGCGAGACCTCGGCGGGCGAGAGCCCAGCAAGATACTGAGTGCTGAGCACGGCATTACCTGCAATGAGTCCCTGGACGCTCGAGTTGAGCGAACCGTACGCGCGGCTATTGCCCTGCATGACCGCGGCGAGATCGGTCCAACTTTCCGGGAGGTAGTTGCGATTGATGCCCGAGAGGAGCTGTTGCATGCCACGCTGACCGGTGAGGGCGGCGTATTGCTGCTGGGCTTGGGTCAGCTGACTGCGCAGTGTCGTCAGCTGCTGCTCGAGCACCTCGTATTGCTGGATGAGCTGCTGAATGGCGCTCACATCGATGACCGCCCATTGCGCCGCTGCAGGCCGGGCGGCCGCGATCATCAGGAGCATGAGTACAGAGAGCGTGAATGCCGATCGAGCTCGACCATGCTGTGCGGGGCGCATCGGAGGTTCTCCTTCGAGGGTCAGGCTTGTGCGTTAAGAGAGCGGGTCGACACCGGCTCCAAGGGGGTGGACGGGCCACGAGTGAAGTGTGCGCAGAAGGCGGAGAGCCACGCCTCGGGCGCCTCCCCTCGCTCGGCGATGAGACGATTGAGGAGTTCGACATTCGTGGCCCGCCCAGAGATCACCGCGAGCTCCGCATCAAAGCCCTTCAAGTCCAACTGGCACACCGCGCTATGGCGCCCGCGCTTGACGAGAAACATGCGCGAGCCCGGCGAGAGCTCCTGCTTGATGAGCCGGAATTCGCGCTCGGTGAGCCCGAAGCCCTCGATGTAGTCCTCGGGGGTGGCATCGACATTGGGGAAGAGGAGCTTGGTGGGCGTCTGCTCCACGATCGTGCGCGCGATGGGGCTGCCGAGCGCATCGCTCGGGCTTTGAGTCGCCGCGCAGAGGACCCCCTCGAGCTTGCGCCAGGTCTTGAGTCCATCCTTCGCGAAGTCCGCGAACGCAGGATCCCCCAGCCAGCGCGAGAACTCATCCGCCCAGAGCACCAGGCGCCGACCATCCAAAAGCGAGCGCACGAGATGAAAGAGATAGAACGAAATGGCGGGACGGACGACGTCGTGGCCTAAGAAATCGGTCCCGTCGATCCCGATCATGGGCTGCTCTTGAAGGCGCGGGACCACCGAGTCCGTGGGATTATCGAACACCCAGGCGAGATCGCCATCGCCGTGCCAGGGCGCAAATCGCGCGAAGACACCCTCGGGGTCGGTCGAATCCAGAAACTCGACGAGATGCGACAGCCGACGTTGAGCCGGCTCGAGCGCGAGGGTCCCGTGGAGCGCCTGATCGAGGTCCACCTGCTCGCGCACACTCAACGCGCGAGCCCCTGCAGGCGCCGCGAGAATGCGCAGCCAGCTTTTCAGAAACTCGATGTGATGCGGGGTAACGGGCAGCTGAAGCGGGTTAAAACCAGTGGGCTCACCGTTACGCAGCGCAAAGTAGTCACCCCCTAACGCACGCACGAGAATTTCGAGGCCGTGATCCTTGTCGAGGATGACCTGAGTGGCCCCCTGCTTGGTCAGCATGGCGATCAGAAACCCGACCAGTACGGTTTTACCGGACCCCGTCGGGCCACAGATGAGTGTGTGGCCGATGTCCTTGCGCGAGCCCCCCTCGGGATCGTCGGGATCACTCGCGTGCAGGCCATAGTGGTAAAGGGACCCAGCACTCGAGATGAAGACAGTTGTGGCCTCGCCCCAGTGATAGCCCGTCGCCCGCCCTGAGGGGTGGTTGTGATAGCCGGCCATGGCGGCAAAGTTGCGCGAGGTCAACGGTGCCTTTCGCGGCCGGCGCGAGAAGTACCCCGGAAGTTGGGCCCAGTAGGCCGCCTCGAGCGCGAGATCCTCCCGCGCGACGGTGACATGCGCATCCGCGAGCAGATCCCGCGCGAGCGCGACCCGATCGTTGAGTGACTTTAATCGCCATTCGGTCGCGCCCTCCCGCGGGTCCTCCGTCGGGTCGGAGAGCACTTGCAACGAGAGGTGGTGGTCGCCCATCACGAACTCACCGCTCGTGAGCGCATCGAGCGCGTCCCGAAGCTCCTCGACCTGGGAGAGTGCGAAATCGCCGGCGTTGAGGAGGCGATTGTGCTGCCTCAGGAGCAGCCCCTGGGCGGCGGCCTTCGTGACGAACGCGAAGGACTGTGTGAGCACCAAGGGAAAGGGCGCCGAGAGCACGGCGTTGAAGAGTCCGGGCGTGGTCGGTGTGGCGTATTCCTTGATACCGAGCACGGCGGCAGAAGTCGTATGCGTCGCCGTACGGTACTCGAGCGTCTCCATGCCAAAGGAGGGGCGAGCGAAACCCAAAGTGTGATAGAGCGGCGTCGTCGAGAGAGGAACCGGCCTCGGCTCGCCATCCAGGAGGAGCGTCAAGAACTCGAGGACGCGCGAATAGCAGTGCCCACCGCTGCGGTAGATTCCCATTGGCTCGGGCTCATACCGCTCGAGCGAAGCCAGGACGGTCTGACGGAGCTTCTCGCAAGCATCGAGTGCTTCGGTGAGTTCCGCGCGCGACTCGTCGCGTTGCGCTCGCGTGAGGAGCCTCGCAGCAAGCCCCGTCGCGGCACTTGAGGTGGGGCGGTAGACGAGTGAGAGGTACCAGTCATTGCGCATCAGGCGTTCGCCTGCGATGCGGCGACGGTAGCGCTCGTTGAGACCGCTCGCGAACCGGTTCGCAAAAGCCCCTGGCGGATAGCTGAAGTCACGTCGGCGAACGAGGTGAGTCCACACTGCAACCTGCGAGCTTGCAACATTTCGCCAGAGGACGTTCAAGCGCTCGTGCCAGGCATTGATGTCGGCATCGTCCGCGCATTCAAAGCTCACGCCGCCCAACTGCATGACCTGGACGTAGTGGCCGGCCCGTGTGCGAACGACGTGCTCGTTGACCTGCGCGGTATAGGGAATCTGACTCGCCAGGGTGAGCTCGCGGCGCGAGCGGGAAAGGCTTTGGGCAGCGTGCATCGTGGGTCTCGCTTAGGATTACCCGCAAAGGTGAGGGAGTTCCCGTCGGCGGCCGGCGGCGCTCGGGAGATCGAGCGCCAGGGGGCTGTAGCTTCCCGCGCGCCAGAAGAGGTAATTGCCGGCCAGCATGGGCAGGCGGGTTCGACACCAAAGAAAGGCCAGGTCGAAGACCCGCGGATCGCGGGCGCAAAGGAGCGCCGAGAGGCCGTGAATCGGCAGCGCCAGGAGGAGCGTCAGGAGGTTTTTCGTGATGACGAAGATCTCCATCGTGAAGACCATGTTGAGGAGCAAGGCGGTATAGGTCACGCCCCATTTCATGGGAGGGCGCGTGGCCCCTAAGAACACCGGATCCGCAGTGAGGCCGGCGTTGCGACCGCTTAAGGTTTGCGCGCTCATGGGGCCCTCTCCTACCGCAGCCATCAGACTCCGAAGAGTCCGCGCACCCACGTCACGATGGTGGGCGCTCCGAAGATGACGCCAATTCCGACCAGTGCCCCGATCGGCCACGCCCAGGAAATACGGCCGGTCATGGCGACAATGGCGAGCACCATGATCGCGAGGACGGCGAAGGGCGTAGCGATTGCCGTGAAGTTCGTGACCAGGCTTTCGGCGCCCGTCTGGAATGGGTTCGTGGCCTGGGCGAAGGCGGCCACAGGTACCGAGGAGCACGCAGCGAGTCTCAGCGTGTGACCGAGGAGGCTTCGGGCAGAAATTTTTGCTGATCTAAAGGAACGGTTCACGATCGGCTCCCTCTTCAATGCAGTGCAGGACGCGTCAAACCGGCGTATTGCGGTGCGGACGTTCGATGGAGCGTATGAAACCACCGTCTGCGGTTGACGCCGAGACGCGATTCGGGCGAGTTGACGCGTTTTCGACTGTTGCAAGCAGCGTCCGGTACCGCACGGCAACAGGTTGCAACGGCGCGCGACGGAGCGCACCATAAGACCGCCAGGTTCAGTCGGAGTAAACGACGATGGCGATCGAACTTGAGTCGCGATGGGATGAAGGTCCGCGTACCGCCCGGCGGATTGCCCTAGGTATCCTGCGTCTCACGGGAAGCCTGTTGCGTTGGGCGGCTTTCTCCGCGCTCACGCTCCTGGCGCCCTTTATCCGCATCGGGCTCGCGCTCCTTGCGCTCGGGGGATTCCTCGTCATTCTCCTCGCACTGGCGCATCCGCACCGACAGCCATTCCCTTACGGGATGATCGTCGCCTTCTCGGTGGTATGCGCGGTGCTCTACACACTTTTCGACCGACTGTTGATAGCGCTCCAGCCGTAGGAATGCAGCGTGAACGAGAACTTTATCTACGATGCCGGCCAAAGGTACGCGCGAGAAGCAATGCAGGCATTCGAAGGGCTATCCATACCAGAACACGTGCGCGGGCTCATCCAGACACACCTCAAGGTGGCCTACATCCGCGGAGGCGGAGACGTGTATAACGAGCTTAGGGCGGCCCTGCGTTCGTTGGCGTCAGAAGAGACTCCCCTGGGTCCCCTCGATTTGCTCCGGCACTGACGCGGACTCGGGCGCGGACGTGACGTCCTTTGCCTTAAGCACGACCGTGTGCGCCAGCCCCGTCCGCAATTGATGCTGACAGGGCGCGCATTGCGGCGCTCCCACTGCGAGTCGATCCACGAGCACCATGACACCGCAGCCCTCGCACGTGGAGAGCACGATCTCCGTACCGCGTGCCAATTCCACAAGAAGTAGGATGGCGTGCTCGACCGAGAGTGCCCTGTGCGGCAGGAGCGAGGTGAACTGGCGATAGGCCCGCAGAAGGCGCAGCCCACGCGCCAGGGAAGGAATGATGTCGGCGGCGTTCTCGATGGGCCCATCCTGTGGCATCACCTTAAAGACGTGGAGGAAGCCGCCGAGTAGAGCGGCCTGAGTACGCACCGAGGCACTGCGGAAAAACACCGCCGGTTGGTACGGTGAAGCGCCGCGCAGCCGCGTGACCGTCAGATCCGGCGCATCGGACACATACTCGCGAAGCGTCCGAATTCGGTAAATCGAAAGACCGGTCCAACGCTCGATCGTGCTCGAGCGAGCATGAAAGTACAGCAGCCCCAGCGCCAATCGGTACCGCAACAGGTCGCGACCATAGCGAGCGTCTGTCAAACGCATTGACTGCTATCCCCTGTCGTTCGCCTTTCTGAATCCGCCAATTACAGACGTCGTTCCCTACCGATTGATAGACTGTACAAATCAATACACTCGATGTATTATTCTGTACCATGTCCTGGAGCACCGCGCAAGACTCCCGTGGAGGGGTCGGGCAGCCGGGAGTTGCGCCGGCGGGTGACCGCCCACCGGGTGACTCACTGGTGCCGTGGGGGGAATGAGTGCATCAGTCGCCTCCTGCGCCCTGCTCCTTACGTTCCGAACCCGACGAGCTCAGGGGCTCTCACCCGAAGCTCGCCCATTGGGGTGGTGATGAGCGATACCCTTAAATCTGCCATTCTCGCGATGTTGGCCCGGGTGCTGGACCCGCTCGTCAGGATGATGCTGGAGGCCGGGATCGGCATCGGGGAGTTCACGACGGTTGCGAAAAGCGCCTACGTGCGTGCGGCTCGAGAGGAAAGACGACGAACCGATGGCGCGCTGAAGCGTCCGAATGCCTCGCGGATTGCCGTGGTGACAGGGCTCACGCGGCTCGAGGTCGCCTCGATCTTGGCCGCGGGCGATGCCGGGCCCGTGGCTCCGGATCGAGGTCGCCAGCGAGCCGAGCGCGTCCTGGCGGGATGGTGGAATGACTCGGATTTTCACGATGAGCGCGGCGAACCGGCTGCCCTGCCCTTGCACGGCCCGCGCCGATCGTTTCAGGCGCTGGTGCGGCTCTACAGCGGGGAGCGGTCGCGTAGTTTCACGATCCTCGATGCGCTGCTGCGCGTCAAAGCGGTGCGGCAGCTTGCGGACGGGCGCATCAAACCCTTGAGTCGCAGTTATGCCACGGTGCGCTGGGATCCCGAAGGCGTGACCTCCGTCGGGGAGCAACTGGCGGAGCACTGCGAAACGTTGCTGCACAATCTCAAGGATCCGGGGCACCCGCGTTTTGTCGGCCGGGTCGTCAACAGTCGGATCGATCCGCGCTATGTCCCGGTGCTCCTGCGCGACTTGAGAGAATCCGCGGAAGTGTTCCTGAAGACGGAGGACAGCAGCCTCAACTACATCGGGCACACGTTGAAGGAGGAGCGAGGAACACCGCCCACGGGTGGCCCTCCCACACGCCTCGGTGTCACCCTCTACATCTTTGAGGGCGGCGAGGAAGACGTTGGCGAAAGGGACACTGGCGAGGCGGTGAGCCGTCCCGAGAGGAACCCTTCGGGCGCCCGATCGGGGATGCGCCGAAGGGGTCGCCGACCCACCAGGAAGGCTGGAGCGTAGGGAGAAGGGAGCCCAAGAGCATGAAACCCGGATCAGAGTGCTTCTTGTGGCTTGGGACTCTCCTTCGCGGAGTGGAGATGGCGGAGCCCTATCCGCCGGATGGGACAACGCCCAGGGAGAGCCGATGAGCGCGACCCCGGAGAAGCTCAAGGATCGTTCACGCGAGATGAGTCCGAGAGCGGACTACTCGCTGGAGCTCCTCACGCTCATGGCGCGGGTCCTGACGCTCACCGGGCATTCACCCGGGAAGCTCGCGAGGCAGTTTCAGTCGATCTGCCGGCGGCTCAAGGAGCCTGAGCATCCCTGCGATCCCTTCAGCCTGCACGCCGTCTGGGATCTTCCGCATGTGATGGCGCGCTGGCACTCTGATCCGCAGTACCTGGACAGTCGGGGTGCGCCGCTGGCATTGCCCCTGAAGGGACCGGGGCCATCCATCACCTCCCTGATCGAGCGAGTGTTGCCTCATGCCGATACTGAGGCGGTCGTCGAGGCGCTTCGGCAGGTCGACGCTATCCGGCGCAAAGGCGGGCGCTACCGGCCGACTGCCCGACAGCTCGCCTTTCAGCATCAACGGGTCATCGGTTGGCTTCACGGCCTGACGATGCTCCTTGGATTATTGCGCACCGTCGAACACAACATTGCGCGCCCCGAGGGGGCGACGCTACTCGAGCGAGCTGCCATCAACCCGCGGTTTCCCGTGCAGTACCTGCCCGAGATGCACCAGCGATTCAAGGATCGGGCCGGAACGTTTCTCTGGCAGGCAGATGGCGAGATGCGCAAGCACGAGAAACCGTCCGACCCTGGCCATACCGTGCGACTCGGGGTGGGCGTCTTTGCGTTCGAGGATCCGCTGACAACGGGTCGAGCCGGCCGCCCTCCTAAGGCCAGGGCATCGAGATCCAGAGCTCGCGCTTCGAGGAAGGCCCGAACCCGATGACCCGCGATGTCAAGAAGACCGCCGGTCACCGGCAAAACGCCGTAATGCCGCGAGTGCCGCATGGATTGGATGGCCGCGCGATTGAGGCCATCAAGCTCTTTGTGCGACTGCTCGCGCAGTGCGGCTGCCCGACTGATGCTGTGCTCGAGCAGGTCCAGTGGGCCTGCACGCAAATCCCACGACACCTGGTGCGCGAGGCGCGAGCCGCGCCCCGTGAGATCAGTGATGCGACGCACGTCCTCACCGTGTGGTTCTCGGATCCGGCTTATCTCGATGAGAGAGGTACACCGCGTCCCCTGCCCTTGCGGGGAGCCGGCCGGTCGCTCGAGACGCTGGTCTCGAGTATTGATCGCCGCCTCGATGCGAGGGAGGTCTTGGCTTATCTCCTGAAGGGCCGTGCCTTGCGCCGGCTCGGATCTCGGTACGTGCCACGCGGCAGGGTACTGTCGCTGAGAGGCGTACGCGGTCCCAACGAGTTCCGCAACCTTCGAGGGCTCCTCGCGATGCTGCGGACGCTCGAGCACAACAGCCGACCGCGGCGCCAGGCCCCCAGTTGGTTTGAGTTCTGCGCTGAGAATCCACGGATTCCGAAGAGGGCGTGTGCCAAATACGACGAGTTTGTCAGCGTACGAGCGATGAGGCTGCTGTACGACGTGGACTCCGAGCTTCGCCGCCTCGAGCTCACGTGCAAGCCAGGTGAGCCGACGGTGCGGCTCGGCACGGGTGTGTATCGGTTCGAAGAGGACATCTCCGGAAAGGAGAGTCCTGCCAAGGGGCGCCTTGGGAAGACTCGGCTTGCCCGGCGAAGACCTCACCCTCGAAAACGCCGGAGAAGTCGATGAGCCATCCCGGAACGAGCGAGCAAGGGCACACGGATGTCATCGAGCCTGAATGCTTCAGTAAGGAAGCGCTGCAGAGCGTGCACCAGCTCAACCGTACTCTCGTGGAGCTTCTCGTGACGAGTGCAAGGCAGCGGCCCTCGGAAGCGCAATCTCAGATCGTCCTTGAATTGGGGCCCGCCCTCTTGGAGCTTGGATCGAGGGCGCGCGAAGAGCTCGCACACTGCCCGATCGCGCTCGCGGACTTCGGCTTTCGGAACCTCGAGCTCTGGCGCGAAATCGAGAGCGGACATACCGTACTTCCCTCATTGTCGGCCTGCTTCCCGCATCCGCAGGCGACTCAACTCGCGCAGAGCACCCTTACCCTCGCCTGGACACTGTGGCAGTCGAGCCGCGAGGCTGCACCAATCGTCTTTGGTCTCACGCCAGAATGCGGGGCAACCCTCGCGAGAATCGGAGTGCAAGCGATCCCACGCATTTCGGAGGCCTATGCTCACTGCGTGCGGCCGCGATGGGAGACGGCCGTCAACTTTTGGCGCGGGCTAATTCGCATCGCGCAATTCACGGACTCGCCGGCGCAAGCGCGACTCCCGACGGTCGCCCTCTACGCGCTGCAACGTCAATTGGCGGACCTCATCCCGCTATCGCCTGCAACACCCGAAACGGGTTCAACTCGCGCCAATCAGCGCTAGGGAGGCGCCGCACGATCCTGCAAGGTAATGCACCGGTGCAGTGATAATGCCGGCACCACGGTCGGCGCCAGAGCTATGAACACTTCAATTCCATCGGCAGGCGCGGTTGCGGTCCCGAGTGGATCCAGCAAGACGGTCACAAGGCCGCACGAGATGAAGCGACCGTATAGACGCGCACGCACGAGATCCACTGCCTCAAATGGCCAGCATGCGGCCATTGCAGATCCTCCCGTCCAACTGCCGCTCGTGCTTGTGGTGCCCCCGGTAGCCACTCCAAAGGTTCCTGCTGGCAGAAACGCGCAGCGATCTCCCATCAGCGAACGATTCGCCGGCATGGACGCGCGTATGAGTACGAGTGATGTCGTCCGCGTCGTCGGCGTCAATCGCTCGACACTCTTTCGCTGGTGCAAGAAGGGGCTCTTTCCTCCGAAGCACCTCTCGGGGGGCTGGCTGCGGTCAGACGTTGAGAAATGGTTTACGGCGAAGGCTATACAGGACTCCTGATCATCAGTGCCTGTATGGGCCGGCACGGCACTACACAGACAGCTGGGGCTTGCGAGTAACGGCGCGACTGGATAAATTTACAGCTATCGACGCCACCGCACCTCCCGCTGCCATGCCTTACGGATCCCCTGCCCTCATTGATCGGTCCATCGCACAGCTTGAGAGCCTGCAGGCTTTCCTGGCGGATGAGATGCAACAGCCCTGGACAACTACTCTTCTTCCTCTCTCGGAACGACGTCTCTGCAAGGAGGCACTCCTCACGATCTCCGTGCTGCTACCGAAGCTGCGCGCGGTCCAGCGGGCACACGTGTCAACTGCTAGCCGGCAACCGCCAAGGTGTACGAGTTGCGACGAATGAGTCGCACTGTTCCGGCGCGCATTCACGCGTTTATCGATTGCGCAAACTGCGCCGGCATCTTATATCGTCGGGTGGCCTCACATGGTCTGGTTCGTGTGTGGACCGCCTACTGCTTCGAGTACGAACGGGGCCTTGGACACAACTTGCCGAAGTGCGACCGGTTCAACGGTGAAATCGCACCGCGCGGCGTCTGTAGCGGCGAGCACCGCTAAGAGCGGCGTTTGAGGAATCGAAGCGCGCTGTTGACCTGATGTGTGCTTAGTGAGGTTTTTCCGGCAACGCTTGAGCGCCGCTGTTAGGCGCTGATCGAGGGTATCCCTTCAGACAGCATGCATCAGCCCAGGAGTCCTTGCTTGGGTAGCTAGGTGACTGTATGCGGGGAGGAGTCACCCTCGATTCGAGTTCGTGGAGGTGCTTCCTGCAACACTTGAGCGCCTTGGTGATGGTCTTGTCGAGCCGCTTCTGAGAGATGCCGAGGAGGTTCGCGATCTCCTGGCGAGGCTTTTCCTCCACGTAAGCCATGATGAAAGCCGCTTGCTGCCTCGGATTCAATGCATCAACGGCACTGTTCACCTGCCGAATCACCTCATCCGATAGCGCCACTTGCTCGGGCTGCGGAACATCATCCGCGACTTGCTGCATGGCACCGTCAACGGCTTCTAGAATGTATCTACGCTCCAGTCGTAACCGGCGTAGCCTCATCCGGGCGAAGTTGGTAGCGGTCTTGTACAGAAATGATCTCGCGAACCGTATGGGGTTAGCCCGCGAGGCCATGTGCATCGCCGCGAAGGACTCCTGTGCCACCTCCTGGGCCAGCTCCGGGCTCTGCAGCATCCGCGTGAGATAGCCGACCAGCATTCCCTGCTGGCAGCGCCATAGTTCCTCGATCAGACCCCCCGTCGCCATACGTCCCCCGACCTTCTTCGAGCCCGTTAGACACAGTCTACCCCTGAACCTTTTAGGCTCCCGTCCATATAGACGGTAGAGCGGCCGAAAAAGAACCCTCGGGGGTCAAAAAACTCTGAAGGCCCATCCAGGACCGGCTGATGGCGCTTGCTGGTGCCTGGGGCTGCTCCGGTACGCTCAATGGATGCCGACTAGGCCACCGACCTTCACGCCCCTCGAATGGCGCCAACTCGCGCACGCCTGCCAGATGGTGGCCGGAGAGTCGCGAGCCAGGGCGAGGGAGCTGGCTGGCGACCCCGCTGCCCGAGGCTTCGTAATCGATGCCGAACGATTTGAACGGCTAGCGGCGCGGTGTATGGAGATGACTCGCCCCGACTACTGATAGTGAACCCGTCTTTAGACGGTTTGCTGGCGAGAGCAGGGAGGGGGATCGTAAGGGCCGGGCAGCGCTCTCTCGGGCGATCCCGTTGCCGGCGCTCAGTTCATGCCCGCCATCGCGGCGCGGAATACGCGGGCGGCATGCTGAACGCCCTGCGCATACGCATTCTCGGCCGCCACGGAGCCGCCCGCTTGCTTGTAGCCGCCGCTGGCCTCAGTGGCCGCCATGACGCGCTCCACTACCTGTCGGTGCTCCGGGTGCAGGGCGACCAGTGCGGCGGCTAAATTGGTTGTGATGGCGAGCTGGCCGGCGAGGTGGGCATAGGCCATATGCAGCTCGTCTATCGTCGGCGTTGCCATAGGTTCCTCCACGTCGTCCTGCTGCCCTAATTGTCGCTGATTCTGGGAATGTATGAGCAAAAAGCTGAGCATCGGCGCCGAAGCAGTGTACCCAACGACGGGCTTCAATTCCTATACGCTTGCAGGCACTGTGGCGGCCTCATCAATAACTGATGCCGTTGTCTCCGGGAGACAGGTGATCATCATTCAAGGCTGCTTCGTCTATATAACCGCCAATCAGGCTCATCATCCCAGGGGATTTCGTGGTGTCCATGCGCCCCAGGTCTAGCGGGATCCGCCTAGTTCACCCGCAACCGATACGGGCTTGGGACAGCAAGGGGGCCGCCCCCACTACCACTACCATCTTTATATCTATCTGTTTTTCTCGAAGAAACTCCTAGCGCGAGATCGTCAGGGTTCCCTCCAGACACGCGTTCGCGACATCGGGTCGCAAGATCAAATTTCCCTCGGCCAGCACGCTGCGTAGCGCCTCGCGCGAGAGCGCGACGTTCTCGCGGCTCGTGAAGATCTCGATCAGCCAAATATCACGTACCGGCCTACGCGGGAAACCGGAAGATCTTCCGGTACTTCCAGGCGCCGGATCATGACTCTGGAGTATCCGCATTTACTCGTGTACCGCCTCATCGAGATCCTCTGCGCCGCCCTGACACCGGGCGCATGATCCGTAGCCCGAGGCTGGCAGGAGTTGGAGAACAGGCGACACACAGTGGGTCTAGCGCAGGCGCCAGCATTAGTCGATCACGCGCACTCAGCCATCGCTATAGCCTGCGATCGCTGCCCGCCGGCTCGTCGACGCGCCAGGATCCACGCGAGCGCAACATACGCCGCGGTCACAAACAGCAGCCGGAGAACCTCGAAGCGGGCTTCGTGCCAGCTCGCGCCCATCTGATTGAACTTGAGCATCGCTTGAATGCCGTGGGTGCTCGGCAGCAGATACGACAGCCAGACGACCGGATGCGGGATGGATTCGACCGGAAAGGCGAAACCGCTGAGAAAGAGCAGCGGAATGGAGATTGAGCCGATGATCTGAAGCGCCCGCTCGCGGTCGGCCATCCAGCACCCGAGCACGACGCCGAGGGCGCCGATCGCCACCGCGTAGAGCGCGCCGACCGTAACGGCCGCTGCGAGGTTACCGGCGCGAGGCAGATCGTGAAACCAGAAGACGAAACCGATCCAGAACAGCAGAGCGCACCACGCCAGCAGGGAGAACGCTGCGAGCATGCCGAAGAACGCGCCTGGGGTCAGCGTACCACCGGGCGCAATGGACCAGCGACCGGCCTCGATCCAAGTACCGATCACGATGCAGATTCCAATGAGG
>Ga0335075_10008505_pt1 | contig 15713 bp, 10 predicted proteins | sample Lox_Sample_24_FD_206723 | JGI IMG/M metagenome (GOLD analysis project Ga0335075, IMG submission 206723) | Soil microbial communities from Loxahatchee National Wildlife Refuge, Florida, United States - Lox_Sample_2.4 | ecosystem: Environmental > Terrestrial > Soil > Wetlands | place: USA... | reverse complement strand
CTGGCCGGACTGCAGGCGATCCCGAAAGAACTTTACGAAGCGGCCGAGATCGACGGCGCGGGCGAAGTTCGAAAATTCTGGCACATCACGGTGCCGTCGATGAGCACGGTGTTCACGATCACGGTGATGCTGTCGACGGTGTTCACCTCGACCAGCATCGTCACCGTCAACATCCTGACGAATGGCGCGCCGGCGAACCTCACTCAGATCCTGCCGAACGAAAGTTATGGCGTGACGATCGGGGCCGGCAGGATGGGCCTCGGATCGGCGATCAACATGGTGATGTTCCCGGTTCTGGTGCTCTTCATCATCGCACTTACGCGCCGCCTGCTGCGCAAGGACGGGATGTGACGCCATGACCCTCACTCAGGACACGTCCAGGAGGTTGGTGCGCGGCGTCGGCGGGTTGGTGCTGCTGGTTCTCATCCTTTGGACGCTGGCGCCGCTCTTCTGGATGCTGGCGACGTCGCTGAAGGTGACATCGGAGATCTACGGACCGGACGCCACGCTCTGGCCATTGAAGCCGACGCTCGAGAACTACCGCATCCTCTTCGAAGAAACCAACTTCATGATCTATTTCCGCAACAGCTTGATCGTGGCTGTCGCGACCACCTTCCTGTCGATGGTCATCGCCGCGCTGGGCGCCTACGCGCTGACGCGCCTGAAGTTTCCGGGTCGGCGGTTCTTCGCCCGTACTCTTGTCTACACCTACCTGATGCCAAGCTCCCTCCTGTTCATTCCGCTGCTGATCATCATCCGCGCGATCGGCCTGCAGAATTCATTGGAAGGATTGGTGTTCTCGTATCTGGGATTCACCGTGCCATTCTGCACATGGCTGTTGATGGGATATTTCGCGTCGATCCCGATCGAGCTCGAGGAGAGTGCGATGATCGACGGGTGCAGCCGCCTGGGCGTCCTGCTTCGCATCGTGCTGCCGCTATCGGTGCCAGCTCTCGCCGTGGTGGCCTTCTTCGCGTTCACCCTGTCGTGGAACGAGTTCATCTACGCTTCGGTCCTGGTGGCCGACGTCGATGTCCGCACGATCCCGACCGGCATTCCGAGTTTCGTTATCGGAGACGTCTTCTTCTGGGGTCCGATGATGGCATCGACCCTGATCAGCGCCCTACCGCCGCTCGTCGTATACTTCCTGTTTCAGCGTTTCCTGATCACCGGTTTGACCCTGGGCGCGGTCAAGGGGTGACAGGCAATATCCGAAAACCAACAGAGAGGAATGAAAAATGGGTCAGAAAATCTACACACGCCGCCAATTTGGAAAGTTCGGCATCGCCGCGGCCGCGGGGCTATCGATGCCCTTCGTCCTTACGCGCCGGGCCAATGCCCGCGATGCCAAGCTCGTGTTCTGGCTGCAGCCGAACTTCAACAAGGTCGCCGATGAGCTCCTGGTGCAGCAGACCATGGAGTATGCCCGGTCGAAGGGCCTGAACGACAGCGACGTCCGGATCGAGACGGTTCCGGGCGGCGAAGTTTCCAAGCGCATGGCGGCCGCGCTGGAAGTCGGCGCGCCGCCGGACGTCACGCGCACCAATCCGGAAGACCTGACGAAATGGGGCTCCAAGGGTCATCTGGCCGACGTGACCGAGATCGTCAACGAGATGAAGGCGCGCGACGGCGGCATCAACGAGTCGTCTCTGGCGGCAGCGACCTTCGAGGGCGGCATCCGCGGCGTGCCGATGGGCATCGCGGCGAACGCCGCGCATGTCCGCGGCGACAAGTTCAAGGAGGCCGGATATGACGGTCTGCCGGCGACCTGGGAAGAGTTCATCGAGGCATCGCTGAAGATCACCAAGCCGCCGTTCTATGCATTCGGCATGGCGCTGGGGCTGGCGCCGTCGGACAGCCTTGGCGACGTGATGTCGGTGGTCAGGGCGTATGGCGGCACCATGATCGACGCCCAGAACAGGCCGGCGCTGGAAAGCGAGGCAACGGTCACGGCCTTCAAGCTGATCAATGCCATGTACAATGAATACAAGATCATCCCGCGCGGGTCGCTGAGCTGGGACAATTCGGGCAACAACAAGGGATTCCAGTCGGGGCAGATCGCCTATGCGCTGAACCCGACCAGCATCTATTCGAGCCTGATCACCGACAAGAGCCCGTTCCTCGAGGACACCATTCTCGACCGACCGCCCGGAGGTCCGGCGGGACGTTTCAGCACCGCCACCATCGACAATTACAGCGTCTTCAACGCGGCCCCCGACCAGGAGCTGGCGATGGGTCTGGTGCGGCACTTCATGCTGCCGGAGAACTACTCGCGGTTCATCGTCGAGGCCGGCGGCCGGTACCTGCCGATCTATCCCGCCCAGCTCGACGATCCGTTCTGGGCCAGGCCTGCATTCGAGGGCCTGAAGGCGGCTGCCAAGACCGCCGAGTCGTTCTACGCCCCCGGCCTGCTCACCCCGGCGCTCAGCGAAATCGTCAACCGCAGCCTGATCGTCGAGGAAGTGCAGAACATGCTGGTCAAGGGCAAGCCGGCCGAACAGGCCGTTGCCGACGCGCACAAGACGATGGTCGAGGTCTACAAGCGCCTCGGAGAGCCGACCTGATCCTGTCATGCTTCCAGAACGAACATGCGAACCGAGGGCCATCCGGCCCTCGGTTTCGTTCTACCGGCCGAACGTTTCCGCCGGCACTTACCGCGGATGAAATCTAGCCGATCGGTCGCGCCAGATGCGCGAGGCAGTCGCCTCTTTCGACGCGCGCCGGGTGGCGCTGGCAGACCACGTCGCCGTCACCCTCGAAGACCATCGCAACCGGCGGACGCGCCGGTGTCTCGGGAAAATAGACGTGGCCGCAGAGATCGCCCTTGCGCACCGTGTCACCGAGCCGCACCGCAGGGACAAAGACCCCGGCATCATCGGCGTAGACGTAAGCGTCCGGGCCGAAGATCGAGAGCACCTGCGGCTCCGGCAGCGGATCGAAGCGGGCATCGGTCGCGCCGCAAAACGAAAGCAACCGCCGCACCGCTTGATCGACCAGGGCAACGCTCTCGCGCGTGACGGAGGCAGAGCCGCCATACTCGCCGTTCAGATAGATCTTGCCGTGCTTTCGGGTCGCGGCCGACATGGCCCCGCCTGCATCCACGCTCTCGATGATCAGGACATGCGGAATGCCGAGCGCCTTGACGGCGGCCATGCTGCGTTCGCGCAATTGCGCACCACAATCCGGCGAAAAATGCGTGCTGGCGTGCGGACGATAGTTGAGGCTGCGGCCGCCGCCGTGAAAATCGGCCACGATGTCGATCATCGGCACGAGGTGGTGGTAAATATAATCCGCGATCTTCCAGGTCGGTCCGCCATTTGGATCGCCGGGAAACGCCCGGTTGAGGTTTCCCTCATCCAGCGGGCTGATCCGCGTGCCGGCGACAGCTGCAGGCGTGTTCAGCGCCGGCATGATGATCAGCAGGCCGCGAATGTCGTCGGCTTGCAGCTCCTGGATGAGGCGCGTCAGCACGACCTGTCCTTCATATTCATCGCCGTGATTACCGGCCGTCAGCAGGATCGCGGGACCTTCTCCATTGCGCAGCACGGCGATCGGCACGGGAATGACTCCGTAGGCGCTGCGGGTGATCGAATGCGGAACGCGCAGCCAGCCGACCTGTTTTCCGGATTTCGCGAAATCCACCGTCGACGTGATCTGGGTCATGGAAGGGATGCTGTCCTATTGTGCCGGCCGCGGCTCATGATATTCTTGTCATACAACTTGTCAAATTGTGGAGCTCACGCGTGTACGACATCCTCATCCGGGCCGGGCATGTCGTCGACCCGTCGCAGAACATCTCGAAACCGCTGGATCTGGCTGTCGCGGACGGCAAGATCGCGGCGCTGTTCGAGCCGGGCACGGCTGCGGACGCAGCGATAACTGTCGATGCGGCCGGAAATCTCGTCACGCCCGGGCTGATCGACCTGCATGTGCATACCTACACGCACGTTCCTCTAGGCATCGACGCCGACCTTCTGTCGCTGAGCGGCGGTGTCACCACGATGCTGGACACGGGTTCCGCCGGTTCGAACAATTTCGACGCGTTTCGCCGCTCCTGCATCGACACCGCGCGGTGCCGGGTGCTCGCCCTGGTCAACCTGTCCCGCGCCGGTCTCGTCGCGGCCGAACTCGGCGAACTTATGGACCGCCGTTACGCGGACCCGGCCGGGGTCGTCAGGACCATCCAGCGCAATCCCGGCGTCGCCGTGGGCGTAAAGATCCGCGCCGGAGCGCACATCATAGGCAAGGGCGCGGATGGCTGGGCGAACCTGAATGACGCGATCCGGGCTGCGCGGGAGTCGAACACATGGCTGATGGTCCACATCGGCGAATGCCCGATGTCGCTCTCCGAGATCGTCAACGAGCTGTCGCCGGGAGACGTGATCACCCATTGCTTCAAGGGTGGTTCGACGCGGGTGACGGACGATGCCCACCGCATCTTTGACGCGGTGCGCGCTGCGCGCGAGCGCGGCGTGGGCTTCGACGTAGGACACGGTTTTGGAAGTTTCAGCTGGGAGGTCGCCGACGCGGCGCTTGCCGACGGGTTCGAACCGACCACCATCAGCACCGATCTTCATGAAATGAACCTGCACGGCCCGGTGTTCGACATGCCGACGACGATGAGCAAATTCCTGATGCTCGGCATCCCCATCGAGCGCGTCATCGCCATGTCGACGACCGAACCTGCCCGAACCCTTGGTCTCCAGGACGAGATCGGATCGCTGCGGACCGGCGCGAAGGCCGACGTGACTGTGCTGGAGCAGCTCGACGGCCGCTTCGTCTTCAAGGACAGCTACGGCAAGCAGCGGACCGGCAACCGCCTGCTGGTCGCCGCCGCGACGGTTCTCGGCGGCAAGCTTCTCCCCGGCGGCGGCGGGCGACGCATGCGTTATCTGGCCGGATGAGATTTGGTGAGGCGGCTAAAGCCGCCAATCCGCCGTTGGTGGTGTGCCCAGTTTGGAGAGTACAGCTCTCTGGGTGGGAAATCCCTGATATTGGCGCGAAAACAGCGAAATCACGCTGAATTGCCGCTAATACACAACCCGCTGAACTGAGAAAGCCGACGATTTCCAATATGCTAGCAGGCGAATTCCCTAGAGACGGGAGCAGGGAATTGTTTTTGTTTTGCAGGGAGCAACTCGCGCGCTAGCAATGAATTCAGCGAACGCGTGTCGGCGCTTACGCATTCATTCCCAGCCACGCCGCGTGAACACCGCTTCAGCCGGCTCGCTGTTGAGTTGCAACAACCCAGCGTGATGCCGAAGGGCATCAAAGACGGGGCGGCCACGAAACTCTAGCACACTGGAGAATGCCAGATGGTTTCGAGAGAGGAGCTTTATCAGTTGGTCTGGAGCAGCCCGATGACAAAGGTGGCTGAGCAGTTTGGGGTTTCAGGTAGCTACATGGCGAGGGTCTGTAGTGTTCTCAATGTACCCAGACCCGAACGAGGGTATTGGGCAAAACTGGCCGTCGGAAGGGCGCCCGCAGCGGATCCGCTTCCTGAAGCTCAGCCAGGGGATCAACTTCATTGGTCAAAGGATGGCGAACTGATTGAGCGGCCTAAGTCGCCAAGGCTAACGCCGCCGCAGCGCCGAGCCGATATGCCAGTTAAGATCCCGCGGACATCTGTCCACGGTCTTGTTCGCGGGGCGAAGGAACAATTTCTGAACAGTCGGCCGGTTGACGAAGGCGCCTATCTCAAGCCGTACAAAAAGCTGCTGGTCGACGTAACGGCGTCAAAGGACTGCTTGGACAAAGCGCTCGATTTTGCGAACGATCTTTTCAATGCGTTGCATTCTGTAGGTCATCGGGTGGTTCTTGGTAGCGCAGGTGCGAGATTGCACCGCGCAGCGTTCGACGAACATGAAGTGCCCAAGAAGCAGCGCAACCAATATTACTATGGCAGCAGCCACTGGTCTCCGTATCGCCCAACGGCCGTCTATATCGGCGAGATACCGATTGGGCTGGCCATCGTTGAAATGTCCGAAGAGGTGTCACTGCGCTATATCAACGGGAAATACATTCGCGAACGGGATTACGTTCCGCGCCGTGGCTATAACGACCATAGCTGGACGACGAACAAGGATGTTCCCTCCGGCCGTCTCAGACTAGTAGCGTATTCGACTGACTGGAGGGTCAAGTGGCTTGATACTTGGCAGGAGACGAAAGCTTCAAACCTTCGCTCGTCGATAAGGACCATCGTGAAGGAGATTGAAGAGGCCGCGGTTAGAATGGCGTCGATGATTGAGGAAGCCGACCGCCAGACGGAACGCGAACGCATTGAAAGAGAAGCTGCCGAAGAAAGACGGCAGCGGGTCGAGGATCGCCGACAGATAGAGAAATCGATCAAGGACAGTACCGAACATCTCGGCCAAATCATTCAGCAGTGGTCGCGACTGATAGCCGTCGAGCAGTTCTTGACTGGTGTTGAGGGCCGCATGGCGGTTTTGCCTGCCATCGATCGCGAGCGAATCCTGGAACGCTTGAAATTGGCGCGAGCATTTCTAGGGAGCCAGGATCCTTTGGAATTTTTCGCATCATGGAGAACGCCGACCGAGCGCTATCAGCCTCGATATCCACTCGATTGACGGCGGCACGCTCTTCGCACATCGCGCGAACGGTCAGTCCCTAACTCTCCGCCGTTCTGACGATGGGTTCGGTTACAACGACTGCGCCGATGATATTTCCTGCACTAACTGTCAATGCTTCGTCGGCGATCAACGTTCCCTTATTGTTCTTGCAGAAAAGATCAGCTAGCTTGGCCATACAACTGGGCTGTTTGTATGGAGTGCACCTGGCTCCCCGAAACGGCGAGGCAGCGTTGCGTCCGTACCCTTCTAGGGTCGGGAGATGCAGGAACCTGCGCGGGGACAGACAAGAAGTTTCCAGGACGTCATACCGTTCGTCCTGTTTCGAATGCTCTGCTCTTCCGCGCACATACGTAACGTAGCGGTCCTAGAGCAGATATTCGAAGATTTCTTTGACGACTTCGCCTTCGCGCCCAGAAAGGCAGAGGTCCTGCAAGTGATTAAGCAGGTACTAGAAAGGCCGGAGTATCAGGGCCTACCACACGATGAAGGCGAGACTCCCGCCGCCGGGACGGCCGAGTACATAGTATACAATCGCCTCCGCGAAGATGGATGGATCATGGAGGTCGCGAACCGGCGAGCGATCGAAGTTTATATGCCGCGCGAGGCACATGCCCTTCTGTCTGCGCTGATCACTCTTAAAGAAGAACTCAAAGTCGATATCTCGGCCGAGGCGAGTCTGATCGATAGTGGTATAACTGCGGCGTATGATGAGCCGGCCGCTAAGGTTATGAATATCGCAGGTGCCCGACGTCAGGCGGTCCAGCTGCGACGATCGGTAGACGGTGTACTGACATCCTTGCACCGCATCGAAGAAGATCTAATGCGGTCCGAAAATCTAGCAGATCTGCTCACCAAGTTTATGGAGCGATTTGTCGAGAAGCTATTGCTTGAGAACTATCGGGCACTCAAGGCGTCTGCATATAACCCGATGCGTTTTCAACGTAGTATCCTGATCACCACAGAGAGGTTCATGGCTGATGAGGGACGGATCGCGCGAGCGGCCGTAGCACTTGCCGATCAGAAACTGGTGCCCGATTTCGCAGCCGCGCAAACACAAATTTTGCAGGACCTCACGCGCATTCGCGACGTCTTCGCGAATCTGAACGAGAAACTCGACCTTATAGATCGATTTTCTCACAAGCTTGAACGTCGCATAGCCACGACTGTTCGCTACCAGGAAACGGCACGTAACGTGCGTGAGGAGCGGCTGCGTGAGGCAATTCGTCTTTCGTTTTTGGCCTGGGCGGAGGGCGAAGCTGAGTGCGTGTCTCCGGTGGTATCTATCCCCGTACCGTCTTCCACCGCAACACTCGCGCTGCCCAAGAAGGCAAGGGAGCCGGTTGCCACCCAGACGCGTCGCCCGAAGACAATCGATCCCGTCGACGTTCTGCGTGAGAATATGATGGATGCCTATGCGGCTTCGATGGATGTCACACCGCACGTGATAGCCCAGCGGCTGCGGATGCTAACCTCAGGTGACGTGTTTCTTGATCTGGACCGGTTCGAGCCAGAAGACGCGCGGGATATCGCGATTCTCTATGAGTTGCGCGCTGGACGTGCGGATGCAATTCCCGGGTTCGAAATACGTTACAGCCCTTCGGCAAAGGCTAATCCCTATATCTCGGGACCGGGGATTCTTGTTCGTCAGCGAGGGGAAAACGGATGACCTATTATTCCCGTTGGGCGACCCGCCAGGCCAGTCAAGATCCCAACTTCACTGCCGAGCAACTTACAGAAACCGCAAATAGGCTTCTTCATCGGCAGTTCATTTCCCGAGATGATTTCGGTGGCGCTACGCATTTTGATCGCGTCGCCAGCAATCCGGAATACTTCAAGGAATTGTTTGCGAGCTTGGGCTTTCGATTCATCATAAATGATGCTTGGGGCTATGCCGGCTATGTAAGCTCAATGGCTTACAATAATATGCGCGTTTCAACGCAGGAAACGATCACCTTACTCTGCCTGCGGCTGCTTTATAACGAAGGCGCAGAGAAAGGATACTTCGTCAACTCGAGCGCAGAGATCCTCGTTGAGGAAGAGGAAATCCAAACGGTCTTTTCATCGATCGGCGGACGCGACCTGAAGTCGGGTGAATTGCGCGCGATACTCATTGGTTTCAGACGCAAGGGCCTAGTATCGTTTGATCACGATAGCCCCCTTCAGATCTCCATAGATGTCAGGATTCGGCCGACGATCACGGAGGTGGTTGACGAGTCATTCTTGGCTCGGATTGAAGCGTGGGCTGGCCAGAGATTGGCCCCTGGCAGGGAGAGTGTCGAACAAAACGACAGCGCGAACGACACTTCTAACGCTGAATTAGCGCGGGATGCGCAGTGATGATCCCGCGCTTCATCCTCAGAAATATCGCTGTTGTTAATTTTTACTTGTACGCCCAGGACTTTCCTACGTCCGGACAGGGTAATGCTGTTTTTCTGGGTTCCAATGGCTCTGGCAAGTCCGTGCTGTTGGATGCCATCCAGATCGTCATGACAGGGATGAATCGGCGATATCTCGATCTCAACAGCCGGGTATCGGAAGGAGGCAAAGGCACAAGGACTGTGCGGGAAGCATGTCTTGGTCTGCTCGACGATGGCCAAGGCTATGAACGCAACGAATGTCAGACCTACATTGCGCTTGGCTTCGAGACAGCCGATGGCTCGCATCGGTGCACAGCCGGCGTGTGCCTTGAGGCGAAGGCATCGCTAAGCGAAGAGAACGTCTTGGGTTTGTTTATCGCCGAGGACGTTATCCTTCGGTTCGACGATCTGGTTCATTTGCGCCAGGATGGATTTGAGGAGAAAGCGTGGCAGAACTTCCTAGATGAACAGCGGCGCAAACAGCGAGCAGTCCATCTGTTTACGCGCCAGAACAATCGCGCCTTTTTACGTCACCTTTACTCCATCATAAACGGGAATACGCGCGGCACGCAGCTCGATCCTGATCGCGCCCGCGCTGCGATGAGTCAAGCGCTGTCCTTTGATATCGATGAGATCAAGAGCGTCACGGACTTCGTCAAAAAGTTTCTACTCGATGACCTTCCGATTGAGATTGAAACTTTCCAGGCGCGCTACACGACTTGGCGCCAAATGCAGCGACAGATTGCTGATGTGGAAGCGGAGATTAGGCAGGTTGAAGTTATCCGCGCGTTGACGGCTCGCGTTTTGGAAGACCAGTTCAATGCGCGAATGTGGAACTATGCGGTGCATCGCGCCGAATACGACAGATATGGCGATGTGATCGCTAGGCAGAAGCTCGAAATCGAAAAAATGGAGGAGGAGCTTCGCAGCACGCAGTCCTACCTGACAAGACTCGGCGACGATGTTGAGTACACAAGGCAGCGCCTAAATGCGATCGAAGAGCAGGTTAACGGAACGCCGGCTTCTAAGCAGCTCCGCGCCGCTGAAGCGCAGAAGGAGCGTCATGACGCAGTTCGCCGGACGGGGAACTTCGAAGCTAAGCCGATATTCAATGCGCTTAAGGCAGTTCGAGAGGCTGTCCTTGGCAGCAGTTTTCCGCAGGAAAAGTTTCCCGCGCTCGCCGAATTTACCCGGAGGCAACTCAGCACGCAGGTAGTTGGCGACTATGACGCTGACTGGCCGAAGGTTCCCAAGATGGTTACGGCGGCGATAGCTGGAATGCCTGATCTTGAAAGCGCGCAAGTTCATGTCGAGGCACTCCATGGTCGGATCAGTGATGAGAAAACGGTGCTCGTTCGGGAACGCGACGAAACGGAGCGGCTACTTAAGAATCTTCGCGGCGGCGGGAGCTATATGTCTAAGGATACGCAGGATTTCCTGGCTGACCTTCGTCGATTAGATATCTCTGCCCATACGCTTTCCGAAGTTGCTGACATCGATCCCTCGTTTGCTCAATGGCGTGGGATTATCGAATCGATACTTGGCGACTGGGTCGACGCAGTGATCGTTGCGCCGCCACAAATGGATCGTGCCTACTCCCATTTCGACGGCCACTACAAAGCTACGCGCGCTAAGCTAATTCAGACGGAGAACGTATCTGCGCAGGACGAGCATATTCGGCCAGGCACACTCGCCGAGGCTGTCAAGACCGATGACAAATACGCGCGCGCATTCCTGAATGTTCGACTGGGGCGGATCGTTCGTGCACGTTCGGCACAAGATATTCGTAGGGGCGATCTTGCCGCGTCGGAGGACGGCAAATATGCGCACGGCCGTGGTATCGAATATCGTCGCCTTCAGCAAATTCCACGCCTGGGCAAGTCGGTGCGTGATCAACAAATTGCGCAACTCACCGAGCGCGAGCGAAAGATAAAGGACAAGCTGCAGCCCGTGGTCGAAGAAGAGGGACGACTCCTTGCCATGGTTCGCGCACTGCAAGAGGCCGCGAGAATGCTGGTGAGCGGTAGGAGCGAGGCTCTTCGAGTTATTGAAAACATTGAGGCAGCCGATGCTGAAAGCAAACGCCAAGCAGAGCTAATTGCCGACCTTGAGGCTTTGTTGCCACAAGGGATCGTCGAGGAAAAGCGCGACGCTGAAACTTTGCTTGCGACCTACCGCAAAGAATTGCGCGAGGAAACGCAGAAAGAGCACGCACTAATCGAAACGCTTGGTAGCCGTCGAGAAGCGCTGAGGGGCAACACGAACTCGAGAAAGGATGCCGGCCTTCAGGCGCGCGGTATCTTCCCGCCCTTCGAGCGTCGCCGGTGTCGGCATGATCCTCCGATCGGCCTGGAGAATTTTGTCGGTCTTGTTCGCGCCGCCTATCGGACGCAGAGCGCGACGCTTGGCCACCCGGCGCAGGTGCGGAACCATTTCGACGCACTACTCAAGGAAAAACGGCTCTCTCACCGGAGCACGGTGTCGAAGTTGTTGCTTGCTGTGCAGGATTATGTCCAAGCGAAGCCGGATCAACATCCTGGTCTAGAATGGACGGAGATAGTCGAGGCTGAGCGAACTGAACTATACGGCTGGATCGTTCTGAGACATCGGCATCTTACGGAAACCGCGCTGCGCAACTTTAAGACTCAGGTCGACAAAGCAGTCCTGGCTCTCGTTGAAACGATGGTGCACGACTTCTTGAGTCGTTTGCGAGCCAACATCGATTCCGTTGAGCGGAGCAAGGATGATTTGAATCGCGCGCTACGCGGCAGCGTGTTTATGGATGAAGTTTATCAAATCCGTCAGGAACGTGACCAAGATAAGGAGACCGTCCGCTACCTAATTGACCGACTGGACATCATAGCTCCCAAGGCGACGGCGTTGATGCAGAGCGATGCCGATCCCAATGATCCTGATCAGGTCAGGATCAAGGAATTGATCGAGATGCTTACTATGGAGAAGGACGATGATCCGGTTCATCGGCGTCGCGTTCGTGATCTAGCGGATTATCGCAACTATTTTCGCTTCAGCATTGATATCTGCGATCCTTTGCACGGCTATAAGAAAATCTCCGATCTAGAGCAGCGACGTGGCAAAGCGAGCGGTGGCCAGAAGTTTGTGCCCTTCTACATTTGCCTTGGAGTAGCGGCCGCATCCGCCTACCTTAATCATTTGGGTGGTACGAAGGACGCGCCGCCACAATCAGCCCTTTTGCTCATGGACGAAGCTTTCGAGAAGCTTGATCCTGACAATATCTATAAGATCATTCAGTTTTATGATCGGCTCGGTTTGCAACTGATCATGGCGGCACCGAAGACTCACCTGGCGCTCTATCAGGAAACGTTCGACACTTTGGTATCGATCATAAGGTCCGGCCGCGGCATTCAGGCAACTCCCCAGCACTTCCATGCGCCCGCGCGCGAATTGCTGCACAGCGAGAATCCGATGCACCAGCCCCGCAGTTATTTCGAGGAGCGGGTACGCTTGGTGCGCAGCGATGCGGCAGAATAGACAATCGGTGGCGGAGCGATTGCTCCATGCGCTGCTGGATCGGTTTGAAGCGCCGAAAGAACGCGTGCGGGATATCACGCACCCAATCGACTACAGAACGGTGGGAGGGCCTGCGGCGCAAGACGAGTTCCACCGAGTTCTTCGGGACGCCGAGCGTGCCGAAGGTATCATACTGGAAAAGGAAAAACTGGGGCGGTTCACCGGCGAATATGCACGCGTGCGTTTGGCCGACCCTAACAAACTCTATACGTTCCTCGTCCGGAGTCCGGCCGGTTCCCTGGCGCGAGCAGCACGCACCGAAATTCACAAAATAATTCCGGAGATACTCCACGATCCTTTTTTCCTACAAATTGAAGGCGAGGCCTTCGACGCTTGGAGAAGCAATAAGTCCTTTCTTGGCTACACAGTTGATCAAGCAGCGAGTTTTGTCACTCTTCTGCAGTTGACACACGGCATCGTGAATTTAGCCGGTCGTGATGTCGATCATCGCACGTTCTCACGCCGGATCGTTAAAAACAGTAAGGCGTTGGAACGCTGCGAAGCACGCGTTGCTCAATTGCTAAGACGCCGTTTTCCCCACTTTGCATATGATGATCCTCGCGAGGTTCTGAAAGCGAATGGCATCGTCCGTCGGGCTCACCTCCTGCAAGTAAAAGGACCGCTGCAACTGTCGGCCAATGGGCTCAAGGTCGATGGTACAGGACAGGCCTTCATTGGATTGCCGTGGCAGGCTGTCCAGAAGGCAACGCTTAATCACCCAGTCGACTATGTGCTTACGATCGAGAACCCAACAAGCTTCTGGCGCTTCTGCACGGAAATAGGCGGTAACTATCTCGCACTCTTAACCGACGGATTTCCAGCACGCGATGTGCTCTCGGGGATTGTGCATTTGGTGAAATCGGCGCGCGCCGTATCCGATGCTCCGATCTATCACTGGGGGGACATCGATGCAGGTGGACTGCGGATAGCTGCCCATCTGGAAGACGCAATCGGCCAAAGCGTCACCTTACACGAAATGACACCTGCGTTAGCGATGGAGTTCGGAACACCACTGCAATCCCGAGTAGGCTTGAACAAGCTTAAACTACGCGATGGTGACGTCGGCTCCTTGGCCACCTGGCTTAGTAGCGACGAAGGAAGATCGCTTGAGCAGGAGGAGCTAGACCCGATATCACCTATGTCGGGCATCGTTTCTTGAGAGCTCTGCTTAAACCATTGCAGATGCTACTCGCGGGCGTCGAGTGGGCGTCAGTTATCAGCTTCAGGGTTCTTTTCTTCGGTCTGTAAGGCTCCTGCTAACCGGGGCTACGGCTGGGTGGCTCCAAAGCGTCAATGACCGCAACTGCTCGCAAGAGTGCAGCCCTAGCTGCGCGCAGTTCGATGGCAAGTTCGTAGGCATCGCGGTCAGCCATTCTTAGTACGGAATGTAGGACAGCATCCGAGTTGCGAGCGAGGAGTATCAGGTTCCATCCGTCCGGTCCGTGTGTGCCAGACAGCCAATATTTTGCAGCGCGACCGCTTGCTCCCGTCCAGCGCATCACCGTCTTAGTTGCTTGGGCGCTGTTACCCAGTTCCGCTCGCAAAGCGGCAGCGATCACAGACGCATAAACATCTTCTGGACCGCTGCGGGTCCTCTGAACATTTGTGCCCTTCTTGGGAAACATGTTTCCGCCTCCTCAGACTAAACTCTCAGCCTGAGGCCGTTCGTAGTTCATGCGTCGTTCCAAAATGGTGATCGATTGGCGCCAGACAGGCAGTGGGACCTCCGGCGGTAGCGAGGGGGAGCGAAATCGTGCTGCTGCCTACGTCCGCATGTCGACGGAGCACCAAAAATATTCCACCGACAACCAGCTGGCGGTCATTCGACGCTACGCGGAGCGGCGCGGCTTCGATATCGTGCGAACATACACAGATGCCGGCAAAAGCGGACTGCGCCTTGTTGGCCGGGATGCCCTCCAATCATTGCTCGACGATATAGCGAGCGGCCGCGCCGGATATTCCGCGATCCTGGTTTACGACGTCAGCCGCTGGGGGCGCTTTCAGGATCCTGATGAGGCCGCCGAGATCGAGTTGCGCTGCAAGAGGGCCGGTATTCTGGTCCACTATTGCGCCGAGCAATTTGAGAACGACGGCAGCATCGGTTCGTCGATCGTTAAGACCGTTAAGCGGGCGATGGCCGGAGAGTATAGTCGGGAACTGTCCGTCAAGGTCTTCGCTGGACAAGCCAATCTGATCAGACTGGGATTCCGGCAGGGAGGTGCCGCAGGTTTCGGACTTCGCCGTGTTCTCGTCGACCAAGCCGGCAACCGGAAGGGTGAGTTGGCGAGACGGGAGCACAAAAGCATCGCAACCGATCGCGTGACACTCGTGCCCGGGCCAGATGAGGAGACGGCCGTCGTCAGAGAGATCTACGAGCTGTTCGTCGATAACGGGCTAATGGAGCGGCAGATTGCTGAAGTTCTCAATGCTCGAGGGCTCCTCACAGATCTCGGCAGGCCCTGGACGAGAGGCACGGTCCATCAAATTCTGATCAACGAAAAATACATCGGCAACAATGTCTGGGCGCGAACGTCGTTCAAGTTGAAGCAGGTTCACAAAAAGAATTCGCCGGACGCATGGATACGCTCGGACGCTGTGTTCAAGGCGGTTGTGCCGGTAGCGGTGTACCAAAGAGCTCAAGCGATCATCGAAGCTCGAGCAGCTCGTTTGTCGGACGAGGTCATGCTGGACAAGCTAGCCGCCGCTTTGAGCCGGAGGGGATACCTCTCCGGGATGATCATCGATGAGATCGAGGATCTGCCATCGAGCAGTTCTTATGTCTCACGATTCGGTAGCCTGCTTCGTGCTTACGCGCTGGTCGGCTTTGTTCCAGATCATGACTATCGATACCTGGAGATCAATCGCTCTCTCCGGCGCCTTCATCCCAAAGTGCTTTCCGAAGCATTGCGCGGAATCGAAGAGGCGGGAGGATCGGTAGCACAGGATCCTTCTACGGACCTCCTGACAATCAATCGAGAGTTCACCGCGTCGATTGTTGTCGTCAGATGCTTCGCGACCAGCGCAGGATCAGCACGCTGGAAAGTGCGCTTGGATACTGCGCTTAACCCCGACCTGACGATTGCGGTTCGAATGGACCGGATCAATGAGAACCCGTTGGACTACTATCTGTTGCCGCGGCTCGACATGCGCGAGGCCGTATTGCGACTGTGCGAGTTCAACGGCCTTTCGCTCGATTCCTATCGGTTCGACGACCTCG
>Ga0335075_10008504_pt1 | contig 15713 bp, 11 predicted proteins | sample Lox_Sample_24_FD_206723 | JGI IMG/M metagenome (GOLD analysis project Ga0335075, IMG submission 206723) | Soil microbial communities from Loxahatchee National Wildlife Refuge, Florida, United States - Lox_Sample_2.4 | ecosystem: Environmental > Terrestrial > Soil > Wetlands | place: USA... | reverse complement strand
ATTACCGGACCACTTGTCCTTGTGTTGTGGGCAGGTCAATCGCGGCCTTGCGGTCCTTGGCGGCAAACTCTATCTCGGTACACTGGATGCCCATCTGGTCGCGCTCGAGATGCAAACGGGAAAGGTATCCTGGGATATTGAAATTGCCGACCATAGGAATGGCTACAGCATCACCGGCGCGCCGTTAGCGCTCAAAGATGTGATCGTCACGGGAGTTTCTGGTGGGGAATTCGGCATACGCGGTTTTATCGATGCGCGCGATGCCACGACCGGAAAAGAAGTCTGGAGATTCAACACCGTGCCCGGTCCGGGGGAACCCGGTGCACAAACCTGGCAAGGCCTTTCTGCGCAAAAAGGCGGCGGTCCAGCATGGCTCACTGGCTCCTACGATCCGGTTACAAACCTGCTTTACTGGCCGATCGGGAATCCAAGTCCCAACTTTAATGGCGACGGACGCGCTGGCGACAATCTTTATACAAATAGTGTCGTGGCGCTCGATGCGGATCACGGCACTCTCCAATGGTATTTCCAGTTCATGCCCCACGATCTGTTCGATTGGGACGCCACCGAAATCCCGGTTCTGTTTGACGCCGACATTGCTGGTCAGCGGCGTCGCCTCTTGGCGCAGGCCAACAGAAACGGATTCTTTTATCTGATCGATGCCCGCTCGGGCAAGCTGCTGCTTGCTAAGCCATTCGCGCGTCAGAATTGGTCCGACGGGCTCGATGCCCAGGGGCGTCCAAAGTGGAATGCAAACGCTCACCCAACAATGCAAGGAACCGCAATCTATCCCGGTGTTGGCGGCGGCACGAACTGGGAATCGCCGGCTTACAATCCATTGACCGGCCTTATGTATGTTCCGGCTTTGGATTGGGGAGGCATTTTTTATACGCAGCCTGGCAAATACCACCCGGGCGATCTCTATCTGGGCGGCTCCTTTCAGTACTTTCCTGCCGCGGGCGCACAGGCCGCGGTGCGCGCTCTCAATCCGTTAACCGGGGAAGTACAGTGGGAGTATCTTAATGCTGGCACCAACGTGGGTGGTTTACTGAGCACCGCCGGAGGGCTTGTTTTCGGAAGCCAGAATCAGGCTTTCTTCGCCTTGGATGCGGAAACCGGTCACGAACTGTGGCACGTCAATACTGGCGGCCGCGTGGTGGCAGTCCCCATTACCTTCACCAACAGTGGAAAACAGCTGGTGACCATTGCTGCGGGTCACGACATCCTTACATTCGGCTTATAAGCAGGCACTGCGGCGAAGCCGCCTCAAGTCCTCTAACCCTACGGTAGGAAGGCGACCATCCCTTTGATTACAGAAACAGGTACATTCAGCGTAGCGAGCTATCTTGAAGACAGTGCGGCGCGATTTCCCGATCGCGTGGCGATCGTCAATCCCGATGGTGCCTCGCTGACTTATCGCGAACTGGATGCCCGTGCCGAGCGCGTAGCTGCTTATTTGTCCGCGCACGGTGTTTCCGCCGGTGATCGTATTGCGTTATGGACGCCAAAGTCCGTCAATACGCTGGTCGCGATTTTCGGAATCCTCAAAGCCCGTGCCGCCTATGTGCCAATCGATTGGACGGCACCAGCGGCAAGAGCGAGAACTATTCTGCAGGATTGTCAGACGAAGGCCGCGTTTGTGGATCCCCGCTGTGCACCAGGCCTAAAAGCAATGGAGCCGGCACAGAAAAATATTATTCTGATTTCTGATTCCATTCCGCCCGGCGCCGTTGTCGTCGACGACACCACTTCCTGGCAGGATGTGATCGAGCACGACTTCCCCGCCCCTTCCCGCGATGACCGCACCCGCGAAGACTTGGCATATATCCTCTACACCTCCGGTTCCACCGGTATTCCCAAGGGTGTGATGCTCACCCAGGAGAACGCTCTCAGTTTTGTCGACTGGTGCTCATCGATTTTCCAGGTAACCGAAGACGATCGCTTCAGCAGCCATGCGCCCTTCCACTTCGACCTATCCGTCCTGGATATATATGTGTCCCTGAAGCACGGCGCTTCCTTGCATCTCATTGATGACCAGACAGGGAAAAATCCCAGGGAGCTTGCGGCCTTCATCGCTCAGCGTCGGCTTAGTGTGTGGTACTCAACACCGTCTGTATTACATTTGCTCGCTTCTCTCGGAAACCTGTCTCACTACGATTTCTCTAGCCTGCGGTTGGTCCTGTTTGCTGGGGAGGTGTTCCCTGTCAAGCACCTCCGCCAGCTTATCCAGCAGTGGCCGGCGCCGCGATATTACAACCTGTATGGTCCAACCGAAACCAATGTCTGTACCTACTTTCCTGTTCCCGCGAACATTCCACAGGATAGGGTTGAGCCCTACCCGATCGGAGCCGCGTGTGCGCATTGCTTAGCAGCGGTTCTTGATTCAGAAGGGCTGACTGTTCCGCCCGGAGGAGAGGGCGTGCTGCATATCGCAGGCGAGTCTGTCTTTCAGGGTTATTGGAACCGCCCGAAAGAAACCGCCGCAGCGTTCAGGCATCGTGATGGGCGTAGCTGGTATTCGACGGGTGACGTAGTTCGCGAAGATCCCGAGTACGCTTACATCTACATCGGCCGCCGCGATCGAATGGTAAAGCGTCGTGGATACCGCATAGAGCTCGACGATATCGAGGCTGCGCTCTATCGCCATGAGCTCTTGGCTGAAGTTGGGGTAATCGCAGCGCTTGCACCCGATTCAGAAATGAAAATCGCTGCCTACCTGACTGCTGTGGGGGAACCTGCTCCCTCCATCATCCAAATGAAAACGTTTTGCGCAAGCGTACTCCCGGCCTACATGAATCCCGACGTATTTTTCTTCCTCAACCAGCTACCCAGGACTTCCACCAACAAAGTGGACTACCAGTCCTTGAAAAACCAGCTCGAGCTAAGCTTCACTAGGCCGCCCACGCTGTAAGTGGCCTGCATCTCATGGAGTCTTCTCTCATCGCAGACGATTTAAATCCGGGTCCGGAACTCTCGCAGGAGCAGCGGGGCTTTCAGGAAGGGGCCATTGAATTTGCCCGCGCAGAACTGGCCGGGAATCTCGTGGAGCGCGATCGCACGAGTGAGTTCAGCCGCGAAGCCTGGAAGAAGTGTGCCGCTTTCGGCGTCCTCGGAATGCCGGTACCCTCCGCCTTTGGCGGCATGGGACTCGGCATCACCGATGTGATTGCCGTTATGGAAGGTCTTGGATATGGCGCAACAGATCAGGGACTGCTTTTCTCTCTCAATGCGCACCTCTGGACAAACACCGTGCCGATTTTGCTCTACGGCACTGAGGAGCAGAAGCGGCGATATCTTCCTCCCCTCTCCAATGGGGACTGGATTGGCGCAAATGCGGCTTCAGAACCGGATGCAGGATCGGACATATTTGCCATGCGTACACGCGCCATACGCAAGGGCGATGTGTACGTTCTGAATGGAACAAAGACCTTCGTAACCAATGCTCAGGTGGCTGATTTAATCGTCGCCTATGCCACACTCGACCCGGCGCTTGGGCCAATGGGAATTACCGCCTTCCTCGTGGAGCGGGATACGCCGGGAGTGTCTGTAAGCAGGAAACTCGAAAAAATGGGCCTTCGCACTTCGCCCATGGGGGAAGTAATTTTCGAGAACTGCGAAATTCCGGTGTCTAACCGCCTTGGTCGCGAAGGCCGCGGCGTCACCATATTCGAATCCTCCATGGAGTGGGAGCGAGGCTGCATCCTTGCCAATTATCTCGGCCTCATGAGGAGACAACTGGAACGATCGATCGCACACGCCCGCTCCCGTAAACAATTTGGCAAGCCTATTGGAAAATTTCAGTCCGTAGCCAACCTGATCGTCAATATGAAATTGCGTCTGGATACCAGTCGGCCCTTGGTCTACCGGATTGGCTGGTTGAAGGAGCACGCGCTACCCGCGGAAATGGAAGCGGCGGTTGCTAAGTTATATGTTTCCGAGGCACTCGTGGCCACTTTATATTCCGGCACTTCAGAAATTCAAAGGAATCTCATCGCCAGATGCCTGGGATTGTAAGCAAAACCACAGTGGATACGCCGGTCTCGCTGCCCGCCGAGCGCCATTCCACGGTGGGCGCGTCGTCGGGTAGGATAGCTGCCCGCGTTTCGCGGGAGCGGAATGCGACGCCGAGCCTTCGGAAATTTGTGACAATCATGGCCCAGCTACTGGGCTTGTTGTTCGTTTTCCATCAGTACCATTTGGAAACCCCGGAATTTGTATTGATGTCGGTCGGAATCGTAGCAGCCTTCGCCGTCCACTACTGGCTGCCTTTCCGCTTCAAAGAAGGGTTCTGGGTCGCTGTCTCGATTGTGGGGTCCTTTTGCCTGGTGGAATTCCGCGTAGCGTCATGGGTACTCGCCTTCGGCTTGCTGTTTTTTCTCATTCTTCGCGGTTCCGCTTCCTATCGCCTGCGAGTATTGGTGGTCGCAGCAATTTTTGCTGTTCTGGCGTACGGTTGCGCTTCCAGGAAGCTCCACCTTCCGGTGGCGTTCTATCCGGTCTTTGGGGCTATTTTCATGTTTCGCCTCATCGGCTATCTGTACGATTTTGCTCATTCGAAAACGCCGCCTCGCCTGTTACCGTATTTGAGCTATTTCTTTCTGCTGCCTAACTTCTACTTCCTGTTGTTCCCCGTCATCGACTTCCCCACCATGCGTCGCACCTATTACCAACGCGACATCCACGAAATCGCACAGCAGGGTATTCGCTGGATCGGGCGCGGAACTGTGCAACTTCTACTGTATAGGCTGGTTCTCTATTTCAATGATCCCTACCTGCCGGATCGCGTGAATAGTCTGGGTGCGCTGCTCACCACCATGGTCCTGACCTTTCTGCTCTACTTAAATGTCTCGGGAACGTTCCACCTGATCGTCGGCCTGTGTCACCTCTTCGGTTACGACCTCCCGGATACCCACCGCCGCTACTACCTGGCCAACAGCTTCCTCGATTTCTGGCGCCGCATCAACATCTACTGGAAGGACTTCATGGTAAAGATTGTCTACTTTCCGGTGTATTTCAAACTGCGTCGCAAGGGAGAGGCGCGTGCTCAGGTAGTTGCGACCATAGCCGTATTTCTGGTCACCTGGGCCCTCCATTCTTACCAGTTGTTTTGGCTGCAGGGAACGTTCAGCGTGACCTGGCCGGACACGATCTTTTGGGGCGGTATCGGCATCCTGGTGATCGCGAATACCCTTTATGATTTACGCCATCCGCGCCGCCGCGGCGATCTCTCCTGGACTGGACGCGCGGTGAACTCTGTCAAAGTTCTGGGCACTTTCGCAGTAATTACTACCTTATGGTCGCTGTGGTCCTCGCCTACGTTGACTTCATGGATCTACTTGCTCACGCACTGGACGCATCATGCTTAGTCGAAATGGATCGAACGCAACAGAAGCTTTCTGGCGGAGTGCTGCGCTGACCGGTATCACCCTGGTGTTTCTCGTGGGCCTTCAGGCCGCCGCGCCCCGCATCTATAGATTGCCTGGCGGCCGCTATCCCGCAATGATGGTCGAGCTCATGGGAAGTCGCGCCCTCCTGTTCAATCCTGGTGTCAACGGATATTACGAACACATCTTCAATGCCGAAGGCCGTGACATCGACCGGCGCCGATCCAAGTGGCTGAGCGCAACCCGTATCTACGACAGTTTTCGCGTCTATCGCCCCAAACCGAACGCCAAAAATCTCAGCGAGTGGCAAGGGCCTGCGATACCTACCAACAACTTCGGTTATGTCGATCGCAACTGGTCCATCCAAAAGCCGGAAGGCGTTCGTCGGTTGGCCTTGTTGGGTGATTCGGTTACCGAAGGGTTTGGTCTGCACCCCCCAACGCAAAGGTTCGGAAACCTGCTGGAAAATCAACTGAACGCAGCTTACCTAGGCGGGGCGCAACGGATAGAAGTAATGAATTTCTCGGTCGCCGGCTATCGCCTGTCACAGCTTCTGGATGTGGCTACGGAAGACGTCCCTCGGTTCCAGCCTGACACTTACGTTCTCGCCCTCACCGAATTGTCCATCTTCCGCGGGTGGGATGCCCATCTTGTTGACCTGATCGCGTTGAATTCCGATCTGAAATACGGAATTTTTCGTCGCATCGCCGCCCAGGCGCATACCGCGCCGCAGGACGACGACAACACACTGCATGCCAAGTTGGCTCCTTTCCGTATGATTGCGCTAAAGGAAATGTTGATGCAGATGAAATCAAACGCCGAGCAGCATCATGCTCAGTTCGTCGTGCTTCTAGTGCCTTCACTGGAGGACGCCGACTTGATTCACAGGAGATTTGAAGGAATTTCGACACTATTACAGTCGCTCGACATTACCACGGTCGATCTTTTGGATACTTTTGACGGTGTCCCTGATGTAGTCCCACTGCGCAATAGTAGAGAGGATGTGCATCCCAACGCGTTGGGTCATGCTATGATCGCAAGGAATTTATACGCAAAGCTCCGGGTGCAGCCCAAAGCCTGCGTTGCCCTTGCGGGACAAAACGCCGGTATTTGTAAGCCATAAACAAATGTCACCGCTCCTGTTTCTTTGCGTACCACTCGCGGAATGGGGTGTCATGGATTTGAACCGCATAAAAGAGGAGCTTCGTCAGTACGTTCTCACCAAATTCCTTCCCGGTGAAAAAGCATCTAACCTGCATGACGACACTCCGCTGCGTACGAGCGGGATCGTGGATTCTATGGGCATGCTGCAAATGGTCAGTCACGTCGAAGAGCGATTTGGCGTCGAAGTCGAAGCCCACGAGGCAAGTGTAGAAAACTTCGACCGGGTCGAAGATATCGCTGCATTCATCGAAAGCAAGCGGGCTGTTAGGAAATAGTCGGTTCTCGAATTGTCGCAGGGGTTGCCCATTTAGAAGTTGGATTGCGCCTCAACCCGGCAGATGAGTGATCGTTACCGGTATCGGCGAAGGGCCCGATGGGTGGCAGCCATTATGATAATGGCCGGCGCTGCCGGAGTAGTGTTTGTCGCTGCCGATGCTCAACCTGTAACTGTCGATTGGAACGACGTTCACCAGCAAATCGATGGCTTTGGAGCGTCGTCCGCCGATTTCGACAAGCCCCTTACGCCGGCTCAGGCCGACTTTTTCTTCACCCGGAACGGCATCGGACTATCCATCCTGCGCACGCAGATTATTCCTGATACGGCAACCTGCAATGCGGAATTCAGGAAGGGTGCCTGCAGCAACTCCAATGGCCAAATCCTGAACGGGGAGTTGGGAACTGCTCAGTTGGCCGTGGCCCGCGGAGCGACCATCTTCAGTTCGCCCTGGAGTCCGCCGGGCGCGTTCAAGAGCAACGGCTCTTTCAAAAATGGAGGCACGTTGTTGCCTTCTCACTATGCCGACTGGGCTGCTGAGGTTGCTTCGTACGTAAGCATGATGGCGAAAACTGGTGTTCCGATTTACGCCGTGAGCGTCCAGAACGAGCCGGACCTGTCCACAGACTACGGATCCTGTAAATATACCGGCAACGAAATGCATGCGTTTGTCCCTTATCTGCGTGCGGCGCTGGACTCGGCCGGCCTCCATGCCACAAAGATTATGATTGCGGAGCAAGCCCACTGGGAGATCGACCTGACGATCCCGTCGATGACGGATCCAAGGGTTGCACCGGAAATCGGAATTGTTGCCGCGCACAGTTACAATAGCACCCCACGTGCCTACTCCACGGGAAACGCACGCCTTTGGCAAACCGAGGATAGTAGCCAGTCTCCAACTTATGACGGCAGTATGGACGACGGCATGAGCTGGGCCCTCAAAATACATGGCTATCTCACAGATGCAGGCATCAACGCCTGGATATGGTGGTTCCTTACCGATATGCCGCATCAAGGGCAGGGAATGGACAATGCCGCGTTAACCGACTTCCATGGCAACATCCCCAAACGCACGTACGTTACGGGTCAATGGAGCCGCTTTGTGGGCCGCGGCTGGTCTCGCATAGGTACCGGTGAATCGGGAACTCTGAAAGTTACCGCATTCAAAGATTCTAAGACCTACGATTTCACCATCGTTGCTATAAATCCAACGCATAAGTCCGTGGATCAGACTTTCGCCTTAAGTGGTTTCTCCGCCGATGCTGTAACTCCGTGGATTACGTCCAGTAGATTGTCTTTGAAGCCTCAGCAACCCGTTCAGGTAAACGGGACATCCTTCAGCTACAAACTGCCTCCCTTGAGCATCACAACTTTCTCAGGAGCAGCCACAAAGAACCGTTAGGTGCGTTGATAGAGGTTCTCACTGGTGTGGGGCATCGTGTCGTGCCGAAAAGCGAAGCCGCCTTTTTGCGAAACCATCCCAATTCCTAAATGAAGAGCGGGGAGCAGCCAACCGTGATGCAAACAACAGAAACCTATCTCTTGGAAACGCGTCCCTTTCCAGGGAAGCTGTCGCTGGTAATTCCGATGTACAACGAGGAGGCAGTAATCCCTTTCTTGCGCACCGGGATTGAGCAGTTCATGGCGCAACTACCCGCTACAGTGGAAGTGATTCTCGTGAATGATGGAAGCACAGATCTGACGCTGAAACGAATAGTTGAGTGGGCGCGGCAGGATGTGCGCATCAAGGTATTGAACCTGTCCCGCAACTTCGGTCATCAGCTGGCTGCGACAGCAGGCTTGGATTATGCGAACGGCGAAGCTGTGGTGCTACTCGACGCAGATCTGCAGGATCCGCTCACCGTCATCCACCGTATGATCGAACGGTATTGTGAAGGGTACGACGTAGTGTATGGGCAGCGCGATGAGCGCCTCGGAGAGAGCTGGGTTAAGCGTTTCACAGCGTGGGCATTCTATCGCCTTATGCGCAAGATGGTCCATGGAGATCTGCCGGTCGACACTGGGGATTTTCGTCTCATGTCCCGGCCCTGTCTGAACGCATTGCATGAGATGCGTGAAACGCACCGCTTTCTCCGCGGTATGGTTGCCTGGGTCGGATTCGCCCAGATTGGTGTTCGTTATCAGCGTTCACCCCGGGTCGCCGGAACGACCAAGTATCCATTGAAAAGTATGCTGAAACTCGCATGGACCGCCGCCATTTCTTTCTCGATCCTTCCTCTTAAGGCGAGCACCTTTCTCGGGTTCGTCGTCATGCTCATGGGTCTGGAGGAGGCGGTCCGTGCCCTCCTGGCAAAGATCTTTCATTGGTACGTCGTACCTGGCTGGGCTTCCTTGACCGTCCTCGTCAGCATTCTTGGGGGTGCGACTCTGATGAGTATCGGAGTGCTCGGCGAATACATCGGCAAACTATACGAGCAGTCCAAGAACCGGCCACTGTATCTGGTATCCCAGACGGTCAACCTACCGACGGTTCCTAAAGTAGCTCTCGACCTGCGAGTCGAGGCTAAGCCGATCAACCAGAACGTGCCCATTTGATAGTCGATGGTAATTCGCTTTTCTCGGGTGGTTAACTTGTCGGCACATCTCGATACTTGTGGGGGCGGTCATAAAACTGAGCGAGTAAAAGTCGTAAATAAATTAAATGCGATTTCTATTGACATGCATTTTCGTTTCTCTTCATCTGTCGCTGCGGCAGAACTTGATCGCACACTTCATGCTGATTTGGTCCGTGTTCCTCCTTCTCGCTACGGTGTATGGAACCTGGATCTGTACTCGATACGCTCTGCCCACCTCTCCGGCGTTCGAACCGCACATGAACCCGGGCAACACACGTCTGACCCGGGCTGATGGCATCGGCGTCGCGCTATTTCTGTTATTCACTGCCTTCTACGTGACTGCCATCTTCTATAGGGAAGATTTCGCCTACTACGACGATGACATGATGACGGACTTCACGCTGCAGGGACGGCCCGCACTCGTCCCCATCTGGCCTGAAACAGGCAGATTCTTTCCCTTAGCTTATCGCGGGTTCAATGTCGTTAGGCATCTGACGAGTTCACCTTTCGGATATCATGCGTCCGTCGTTGTTGAGCTGGTCGCGCTTCTGGCCGTCGCGTTCCTGTGTCTAAAACCGCTTCGGTCGCTGTATCGGCTCTTGATTCTCGTTGCGATCATGCTCGCCCCTAGCTTCATCATCCCGTTCACTGGATTCGTTTATCCCGAACGCAGTGTACTGCTTTGGCTGAGCGTTCTCGTCCTGTGCTTGCTCCCTTCTTCCCAGGCTTCAGCGCCCCGAGCCTCAGCGATTGGAGCGCTGGTGGCCACACAGTTCGTGCTTTATTACAAAGAAACCGCGGTCGTTCTCGTCGTTGCTTACGCTGGAATCAGAATATTGCTGGAGGGCGTTCCTGGACTGTGCCTTCATGGTTCCCCGCGGAAGATCAGCCAGCCTTTCGCACTGCACCTGGGAATGCTCGCACTGGCCGCCGTCTATTCGGTAATGTTTCTGGCGGTCGTCTCATCCGGCCACAAGCTTTCTTACGTCGGGACGCTCAGGCAGACCTTCACGGCCACAGTTTTCGCTTACTTGCAGAGTGACTGGCTCCTGATTGTATTCCTCGCGGTTTGTGGCTCTAGAGCTTTCCGAGTCTTTTTCTTTCGCGACAAAGTCGACCCCCTGTGGGATAGCCTGGCAATCGGAGCAGGCGCCTACTATCTCGCCATCATTGGCCTGCGTATTTACAGCCCGTACTATATGGCGCCGGCCGACTTCATAGCACTGCTTTACGTTGCGCATGTGGCGGTATCAGCGTTGGTGCAAAAGCGCAGAATCGTGGCTTATGCCGTGACCGCGGGGTTTCTGGCCGTCGTGGCTCACCGAGCCTTGTATTCCTCCTTTCACATGCTGGAACGAAAGGACGTCATTAGCGCCAAGCGGCAGCTCGCGGATCATCTGAAACAGTACCTCGCCGGCGGAAACCAGGGATCGGTTGTGTTGTACTTCCCATACGCCACCGGGTATCGCCTCATGGAATTGTCGTCCTACTTTCGTTATAAGGGACTGCCATTAGCAGGCCAGCAAAACAACAACGCGGCGACGGTCGGCCTTGTCATCATGGGTCGTGAGCACTTTGACCATAATCTATGCGTTCCCTATAGAGACTATGTTTGCCGCCATGCAGAAACCGTTCCCCGCGGCGCATTGATTATTCTCATGCCCGATGATGACATCTCCGTGAAAGATGTAGAAGCCCTTGGAAAAGACAATATCCGGCTCTGGTCTTGGCGGCAGTGCTCATTCTGTAGCGGTGAAAACCCTTGGGTGGAGGCCGTGCGCGGCGTCTCGGCGGTCCACCCGTTTGGTCCAGTACCGAGCCACTGGCTGCTGCTCGATGTCTTCAAAAGGCGGGCTGACAAAGAATCGGTGGGATCCCAACTGGCTGCCAGCCATCCCGCCGTATTATAAGTTTCCTCGCCGGACTCGCTGGCGATATAAGACTGTCTCGAATGAAAATGAACGTTACCGTTGTTTTGGCGACACATAATCGCGCTCACGGCCTGCCCGGCACACTGCAGGAACTTGCCGCCTCACAGGTCGCAAGTTCGACCGCGTGGGAAGTGATCGTGGTAGACAACAACTCGACTGACAACACACGAGAGGTTATTCAGCAATTCTGCTTGCGCTTTCCCGGGCGCTTTCGCTACGTTTTTGAGCCGCGGCCGGGTAAGTCGTACGCTCTCAATACCGGCGTGCGTGAGGCAATGGGTGAGATCTTGGCCTTCATGGATGATGACGTCCGGGTCGACGCATCGTGGCTGGAAAATCTCACCACGCCGCTCGCGGGTCGCCAATGGGCCGGTACTGGAGGAAGAACTCTCCTGGCCGATCCCTTCACTCCACCGGATTGGATGTCCGCAAGTGGCTCGGAAACCCTGCTCGGGATACTCGCAGCCGTCTTCGACCACGGGCCAGACCAGTGCCGGCTTGATCTGCCACCCTATGGCGCAAACATGGCGTTTCGGCGCGAGATGTTCGAGAAGTATGGACTGTTTCGCACCGACCTTGGTCCCAGCCCGGATCGAAATGTCCCGCGTCCAAACGAAGATACTGAATTCGGCCGCCGCTTGATGGTCGCTGGAGAGCCGCTGCTTTATCAGCCCTCCGCCCTTGTCTATCATCCCGTCCTGAAAAACCGCGTGCAGCGAAGTTACTTTCTTGCGTGGCACTTCGACTATGGCCGGGCAATGGTGCGTGAATGGGAGTGTGGCCCTAAGATCCTGGGCATTTCCAGACGCCGCCTAACACTCCTCAAGTTGCTTGGTGTTTCTCTCCCATGGGAAAGCGTGCGCTGGTTATTTACCGCGAATCCGCAGAAAAGGTTCTTTCGTAAGTGTTGGGTTTGGGCTGCTGCCGGTCAGATCGTTGAGGTTTACCGCGAGTTGCAGCAGGCCCGGCTTGCGGGAGGCCGGCCGCAACGTCCCGAAATCGAGTTCATAGCGCCGCAGCTCGGGGCTTGGCAGATCCCAAAATGATGAGATCATTACTACTGCTGTTACTTATGGCCGCTCCCGCGGCAGCGCAGTCGCGTCTCGTCTTTGCCTGGAATGAAAATCCCCTCAACGCCGGCTGGCCGCCCTGCAGCAAATTGGTGGTCAGGAAATGCCGGACTGGGTATACCTTAACCGATGTCACCAAGGCCATGGTGCCGGTGGTTGTGAGCTCTACGATCGCTCAGGACGCCTCGGCCTACACCCTCACGCCGTTGCCGGTACCCGGAGTGCATATCTATAGCTTGACTATCAATGCTCGTGGTACCAGCGGCATCGGGATTCAGTCGGTAGCAGCGACCGTAAGAGTGGATGTACCACGTGCCTCGCAACGGACAAAAATGAAATCAAGCCATCGGCAGAAGTGAGAGGACCGCTCGCTCATTGACCCCTCCCCTACTGCTTCACGCCAGTCGATACCGGCCGTGCTGGCAAGCTCTTACTCGGCGTGGGCTGTACTTGCAGCAGCACGCTTCTGCTGACAGCCAATCCGTCGCCCGCGGCCGTAACCACCAGCGTTGCCATGCTGGCCGCCATTGGCGCAGTCGAGGTTATCAGCGTCAGAGTTTCGTTGTTCGTGCTGGTGCTCGCAGGCGGAGTCTGTGGATTTGCAGACCACTTTGCTGTGACTCCTGCCGGCAATTTGCTCAGTGAATAGGCAATGCTGCCGCTGAAGGAGCCTCCCGTCACTGCGCTGAGGCTGACCGTCCCCGGGACTCCCTGTGCCAGCACAATGGAGGATGGCATAGCATTCAGCGTCAGCGTAGGAGGTGGAGTCACGGTGAGGGTATAGGTTGCAGCTTGCGACCCAGTGCTGTCTGTCGCTGTAATGGCGATGGCTTTGGCTCCTGGCGCAATCGTGGGAGCAGTCGTCACCGTTACGGTAGCATTGCTGCCCGGCGAAACAGACGACGGCGAAATACTGCCCGAAACTCCAGTGGGCGCTGTCGCCGAGAAAGAAACTTTGTTCTTGCCGCCACTGCTCTCCGTCACCCCCAGGGTGAACGTGACCGTCTTGCCCGCTGCCGCTGTTCCGCTGGTTGCTGAGGGCGCCAGTGAAAAATCCACGCCGGGCTTCGTCGTGCTGGACCCGCCTCCCCACACACTCAGCAGCGACGCACCATCCACGGAACCCAGTCCGGTGGCCAGGTTGTAAGCCGCGCCCGCGGCCGTAAAGCCCACCACTCCAGGTACGCTATTGCTACCCGATGGAGTCGCGTGAAATGGGTTCTTGCTCGCGCTCAGCAGCCCGTACAACGCCGCATTGACGTTGCCCTGCCCCTTCCCGCCCTTGCTTTGCACCACCAGCGCCATCAAACCCGCAAAGGATGGCGATGCGGCGGAAGTACCCGAAATCACCCAGTCAGAACCGTCCTCAACGATGATGTACCCGTCGTGTGCCGCGGCGGTCATGGCCACATCCGGCACAGCCCTCATTCCATTTGCTGCGCTTGTGCCGCTGAGTCCTTTTTGCCAGGCAGGCTGGCTGTAAAAGACACTCGCGCCTCCCCCGGAAGACCACAGCCCAGACCCGCCACTGGCTGCACTTTCATTCCACACCTCTTCAGGGATGTAGCCCAGCGCTGAGCCGTTGCCGGCGCCGTTCGTCGACGACCAGTAAGTCCCTGAACCCTCCTTGAATTCTGTTCCGCCCACGCAGGTCGAGTAAGGTGAGCTGCACAGCCCATTGACGCCCTTCCGCGTTCCCGATGTGGACGAACCACCATCGCACCCTGCCGCGCCCGAATCCCCGGAAGAGACAAACGAACTGATCCCCTCGCTAGCCGCCTGCTGCCAGAGGCTGTTGTAGAAAGACATCTCCGCTGACCCCATGTCCGCTTCACAGCTTCCATAGCTGGTACTCATGACCGTTGCCGTCGCGTGGTTCACGATGTATTGTGCGGCCAAATCGATGCCGTCGGTAGTGGCCGTCGATGCGGCAGTGACAAATTTCACCGTCGCTGCAGGAGCCACTGCGCCTGACCATTCCACGTCCAACGTCGATTCATCCTGATCACCCGCGACTAATCCTGGATTCGTATTGACCAGGATGACCATAGCATTGTTCGCAGCCAGTCCTGCGGCCGAGCGGAATTTCGCAACATCCTGCAGGTTGATATTGCTTCGGCCCACGATCGCAATCGAACCGCCGGAGCCGCTGGTTCCCGCCTTGTACAGCGGATTCAGGTCATAGATGGCGGCAAAGTCTGCGGGAAATAGATAGTGGGTGCTTCCGTTCGTATATTGCGGATTGCTCAAAGGCGTACGCGACCGGATTTGTGAAACGCTGCGAAAATTATGCAGCGAAACAATGCCTCCCACTACGCCAGCCAGGGCTGTCGGGATCTGCGGGTCCTGTGTATTTGCAATATGATCCACGCCGTTGACTCGGAAGTGATGAATTTCCGTGTGGAACGTATCCTCTACCTGTCCCGCGTTGCCCGAAAAGATAACCTGCCGATTGCTGGCCGGAATTTCGTTCACCGTGAAACCACGTGAGCTCAACCAACTACTGATTCTGGCCAGGTCCTGCGGACTGGCCCCAAAGCGCGCTCCATACTCCGCCGGCGTGAGCCACTGATGATAAAGAGGGGAACGGGGATCTTGCTGCGCCTCCACCAGCGCGTCCAACGCTGCCTGCTGCGCAGGGGACGGCTCAAGCTGAAAGATCATGCGCGGTAGCGACGTTTCCGCGCTCACTACTCCCTGGTCGAATTCCGCGCGCGCCATCGGATGCACATTTCCCAGCAATGTGGTCACCTGGTTTTCGTTAATCGGGCCGGTGATTCGACTCGCAATGGTTTGTGCTTGAGAAAATACACAGCATCCGCAGATCAGCAAATAAAAAAGAACGGACCGGCGGTTCTTGAATCGCATGGGTTTCCTCGAGAGGCAGTAAAAGTGCGCAGGCGGGCACAATTTCGCCTCGTTTCCTGCGTCTCTCCTCTATCGGCTCGGGCGCTTAGGGCGCAGCTATTTTTCTTGGAAATTCAATTACGGAAGTCCGCAGGACGCTGATGAAACGCACAGCATCCCCCATACGTGTTATGACTGCAGTCCGGTGAATGGCCCCCGTGGTGCAGGACCTTTCAAACGCTATCGGATTGGGCTGACGCTAGCCGCCAGCCCTGCGTTTCATTGTCGAAGTCCGAACCCGAAGTCGCAAGACGAGCCAGCGATGTTGCCACGTCGATAGTCATTTCCTTGCAGAAAGCTTCTGGTCCGCAGAGGTCCCAGGTGAGGATCCGTTCGCCTGCGCATAGAGATAATCGCCGAGCGCATCAATTTCTCCAGGCGTACCTGTCAACGGTGGCATGAATTTC
>Ga0335075_10008503_pt1 | contig 15714 bp, 12 predicted proteins | sample Lox_Sample_24_FD_206723 | JGI IMG/M metagenome (GOLD analysis project Ga0335075, IMG submission 206723) | Soil microbial communities from Loxahatchee National Wildlife Refuge, Florida, United States - Lox_Sample_2.4 | ecosystem: Environmental > Terrestrial > Soil > Wetlands | place: USA... | reverse complement strand
TCCGCGGTGATGACAAGCGCCGGAGGCAGCGCCGCGAGCTGCTGGTTAGACGCGCGGAGAGGAGATGCGGTGGCGTGGGACCGTTCCTCCTGGTCGGTGGTGTACTGGTCCCAGAACCACTGCATGGAGTCGCGCCGGAGGAAGTACCCGGTGGCGAACTCTTGATAGGAGCCGGTGTCGAAGCTGGCATCGGTGACCGGGTAGAACAGCACCTGCTGGCGGAACGAGACCCCGCGCCGTTCCGCCGCGAGCAGGGTGAGGGCGATCGCCATGTTGCCGCCAACGCTGTCACCAGCCACCGCCAATCGGCTGGCATCCAGGCCATGCTCCGCTCCGCGGTCGGCCACCCAGGACGCTACCGCGTAGCACTCCTCGATCGCCGTCGGGTACTTCGCCTCGGGCGACAGGCTGTAGTCGGGGAACACGACGGCGGCTCCCGCCCCCACGGCAAGCTCGCGGATCAGCCGGTCGTGCGTGTGCCTGTTGCCGAACACCCAGCCGGCCCCGTGCAGGTAGACGATGACTGGCAGCATGATCCTCGCCCTTTTGGGGCGGAGGATCCGCACCGCTACCGCACCGGACGGTCCGCGGGGTACCAGGATGTCCTGAATGTCCACCGGTGGCTTGGCCACCGGCCTATCCTGAACCTCGTTCAGGACGGCACGGCCCGCGGCTGGACCCAGGTCGGACAGGTATGGCGGCAGCGCGGTCGCCTCGGCGAACTCCTGAGCGGCCCGTTCCAGCGTGACCTTCACGTTCGTGCTCGGCGGTCGGGTATCGGTCATGACGCGACCCCCACGACCGCCCGGTCCGCCCGGACGGGCAGGACGCTGAGCAGCGACACGCTTGTGGACGCACACGCGCTGAAGGTGTGACCCACATAGCCCGCCGCGGTCTCGCCCGGCGGATATACCCGCAGCCAGTGTGCCGTGACCGGTTTGCAGTCGGACGTCGGATAGCTGGCCGTAGCTGGCTGGCTCGGCGAGGCCGCGCCACATGCCACGATCAGCGGCAACGCGGCAAGGACCGCTGCCGTGAGCAACCCGGCCGTATGGCCGGGGACTTTAGTTCGCACCGAGGCTCGGGGCGATTTGGACATGACATGCTCCTCATGAAGGCGCCGCAAGGCTGCTTGCAACAGTCTGCGAGCCGGCATGACAGTCCCGAATCCGTGAAGTCCCTAGCAATGCCCGGGTTTGCTGACTCACTAGGGATTCTCACTGAGGGACTAGGGAGTTCACGGATTCGACGGTTAGGGGCACCAGGGGACGCTGGTCTGGCCGACGAAGCCTGATCGAGGAGCTGGCACGCAATCCGTGCTCTTTGCCCACGACTCGCGAGAACGTGATCCCCACGTCCTGGACTGAATTGCTTTTCCGGAGGTATCCCATGCTCGCTGTGAATTCTCCCTCCGCCGACTGGCGGCACGCGGCGGCCTGCTTGTCCGCTGATCCCGAACTGTTCTTTCCGGTCTCCTCCAGCGGGCGCTCCCGCGAGCAGGAAGAAAGGGCCAAGGCCGTGTGCCGGACGTGCATCGTGCGCCGCCAGTGCCTCCAGTACGCGCTTGCTGCGAAGATGGCCTACGGCGTGTGGGGCGGCATGACCGAGGACGAGCGAAGGCGAGCGCCACGCCGCGGTGTCGGCGTGAGCGGTTGCGGGGTCCAGCCCCCGGCCGCGTAGGGGCGGAAGCGTTCTAAACACGCCGTCCCAGGCGGTGATGCGCCTGATTGTTCAGATAGGGCCGTGGCTGGCTAGCGGGTTGCATGGATCGCGTTGTGCAGCGCGCGCAGGATGCGGCTATGGTCAGCGTCGGCCTGCGGTGGGTAGAGGAAGCGGCGGCGCAGGAACGCGTAGGACAGTTCGTTGCGGGGGTCCGCCAGCGCTTGCTGTCCGCCCGCTCCGCTGTGCCCGAAGGCGCCTGCCCCGAGGCTGGGGTACAGCTCGGAGGAGGGGTGGAAGCCGACCGCCCAGGCCTTGTGCTGCCGCAGCACAAGGTCCCAGCCAGCCCTCTGGACCTGGCCGAACGCGGCGGCGGTGGCCGGTGACAGCAGCGGGGCGGCGCCGTCGGCGGGGCTGATGGCGGCCGAGTAGAGCCTGGCCAGGGCGCGGGCCGAGCCGATGCCGCCGAACGAGGCCGGGCCGGCGGACCGGATCACCGGGAGGTTCGGCAGCTGCCACACCTCGCGGTTGCCCGGGTGGTGGCGGTTGAAGGCGATGCCGCTGAGGCTGTCCGGGGCGGTGGCCGCTGCGGCGAGCTCGCGCAGCCGTTCGGGGGTGACAGTCATGGGCTGGGCTGGCAAGAAACGGTGCTCCTCGCTGGCGGGCAGCCCGAAGTGCAGGTCCAGCGTGTACCGGTCGCGCAGCAGCGTGCCGAACAAGCTCTGCACGGTTTGCCCGGTGGCGCGGCGCACCACCTCCCCGCTCAGCGCCGCCATGACCAGGGCGTGGTAACCGGACGCGGTCCCGGGCCGCCAGAACGGCTGCTGGGCGCCGAGCCGCTCGGCGACCAGCTGGTCATCGGCCAGCTCCTGCATGCTGAACCCGGCGTCCGTCCCTACCAGCCCGGCCTGGTGGGACAAGAGCTCGCGCAGCAAGACGTCACGCTTGCCCTCGGCCCCGAACTCCGGCCAGTAATGGCTGACCCGCTGGTCCAAGTCCAGCGCGCCGTCCTGGACCAGGAGCGCGACGATCAGGTGGGCCACCCCCTTGCTCGCGGAGTAGATCCCGAGCAGCGAGTCCCTCGTGGCCTCCGCCCCGGCCCACAAGTCCACCACCAGCTCACCGTGATGGTAGGCCGCCACCTGTGCGTCCAGATCGGCCCCCTCGGCGGCCAGGATGGCCGCGAACTCCTCCCGCACCGGCTCGAACCCCGCCGCCACCATGCCCTGCACGTCGTGCCCTGTCATCGGTACTCCTCCACGCGTAGATGCCGGACTGCCTGGTACGGCACCACGCTAACACATTTAGTGGCCATTGGTCACTAAACAGATTATTGGAAGTCCCACACGGCGCAAACGACCTGCTCCAGGCCTGGTGCGGGTCGCACGATGACCTACCGCGTCATACGATCCGGGGCATGGCTCCTCCAGCCGAGACACGCCGGCCGCGCGGCCGGCCGGCCCAGATCAGCCGGGACCGGATCATCGAGGCCGTGTCCTCGGCCGGAAACGTCGACACCCTGACCATGCGAGAGCTAGCCGCAAGGCTCGGTGTCAACCACGGCGCGCTCTACCGATGGGTCAAGAACCGCGACGAGCTCTTCGATCTCGTCAGCGAGGTCCTCATCGACCGGATACTGCCCCCCGAACAGGCCGTCAGCCCGGAATGGCGACCCCGGCTGGCACGCATCGCCTGGCGCATGCACGACCAGTACCTCGCCCTGCCCGGCTACGCCACGCACCTGGCCCGGCCCCACCCGCACAACGCCCACTCCGCCGGGCGGCTTCACGATGCGATCGTCACGGCCTTCCTCGACGCCGGGGTCGGCGCCGACCTCGCCGAGCAGAGCTATTACATCTTCACGACCTCGGTCGTCAGCTGGCTCGCATTCCAGGAGAACCCGCTCAACCTCGGCCCGGCCGCCCCGAGGTTCGACCTCTTCCTCGACGCCCTCCTGCGCGGACTTCCGGCCCGCGAACCAGGAACCGGGCGCCCGTGAGCACGCCTGCGTCGGAGTTCTCCGCGCCAGGCTCCTGGCGCGGCGGTGCCCTGACTCGGGGCGGCCAGTCCGGCCATGACGGCCGTGGGGGTCTCGATGCTGCGTTCCGTGGTCTCAGTGATGACTCACCAAGCAGGCCTCCGGGCAGCTCATCACCGACCTAGAGAAACGCGGCTACGTGCGCCGCGAGGACCTGGAGGCCGCGGGCGCGATCCTGCACCAGCTCGAATCGGAGATCGCCGGAACAGGCTGGGCCTGACGGAGCCCGCGCAGTCACCGGCTGTTAATCGGGTGCCGCGGCCACCACCGAGGACAACCGGCCGCGGCGATGTGCCGCAACGGTGGCCGCGCGGACGAATTCGGCGACATGGCGAGACGTGCTCCCGCCGGGCCAGGCGATGACCAGCGTGGCCGCGGGGGCGTCATCGACGAGGCGGCATGTCAGGCCGGCGTGCAAGCGGCCGCGGACCGATTCAGGCACCACGGCGACAATCCGGCCCAGAGCTATCAGCTGCATAAGCTGCCCGGCATCACGCACCACGGGGCCGTCGCCGCTACCTCCCGGCATGCCTGGCCAGCGGGGTACGGGCTCGCCGGCCAGGTCGGCGAGACAGACGCTGGGCAGCCGGGCCAGCCGGTGATTCTCGGCCAGCACGACCACCTGCCGTTCAGTGACCAGATCTTCGGCGTCCAGGTCGGTCAGGTCGTTCTGCGGGCTGTGCAGCAGGCCGACGTCGGCGCGTCCGTCGCGCAGCATGGCCGCGCGCCCGCCCACGCTGAAGGCGATCTCGACCGGGAGTGCTCCGGGCCGGGTTTCATATTCGGCGAGGATGTCCGGCAGCAGCCCGCTGTCCCCGCCGGGCTTCATGACCAGGACCAGGCTCGGGTCGGCACGTCCGGCCCGCTGCGCGCGCCGGACAGCCGCCGCCATCGCCTCCAGCGCGGCCCGTCCCTCGCGCAGTAGCACCTCGCCCGCAGGCGTCAGCCGGACGATCCGGCTAGTCCGCTCGATCAGGGTGACGCCCATGCGGCGCTCAAGCTGCCGGATCGCCCGCGACAGCGGGGGCTGGGCGATGCCGAGCCTGTCAGCGGCCCGGCCGAAGTGAAGCTCCTCGGCGACCGCGATGAAATAGCGCAGCTCCCGCGTCTCAGCCGGTTCCATACTCTCACGGTATCGGTCAAGACCCAGCCGGTCCTGGCCTGCCGCCCGGTGCCGGTGATCAGATGAGGCCGTGACCAAAGACGCGGCGATCGCCCTGGTGACGGGCGCGAACAAGGGAATCGGCCGGGCCATCGCCCAGCGGCTCGCAGGACTCGGCATGACCGTGCTGCTGGGCTCCCGGGACCCGGACCGCGGGCAGGAAGCAGCGGCCGCGCTGCGCGAGGCAGGCGGCGACGTCCACCCGCTCATCCTGGACGTCACCGACCCGGCGGGCATCCGGGCAGCAGCCGGGCAGGTCGCCAGCCGCTTCGGCCGGCTGGACGTGCTCGTCAACAACGCGGGCATCCCCGGTACCGAGGGCGGCCGGCAGGCACCGGGAGCCGTCAGCGTCGACACGGTCCGCGCAGTGTTCGAGACCAACTTCTTCGGCGTCATCATGGTCACCGAGGCACTGCTGCCGCTGCTGCGCCGCTCGCCGGCTGCCCGCATCGTCAACGTCTCCAGCGGCACCGGATCGCTGCACCACATGACCGACCCCGCCCACTACATGTCAAAGCTGCCCGGTAGAGCCGCCTACCCGGTCTCCAAGACCGCGCTGAACGCGCTCACCGTCCAGTACGCCAAGGCCCTCGCCCCGGACCGCATCCCGGTCAACGCGGTAGCACCCGGCGCATGCGCCACCGACTTCACCAAGGGCCTGCCGTACCGGCTCACCCGCACCGCCGCCGAGGGCGCCGAGATCGCCGTGCGCCTGGCCACCATCGGCCCTGATGGACCGACCGGCGGCTTCTTCGACGACAACGGCCCCGTACCCTGGTGACCCGCGAGGACGACGACAAGAACGGCGTGCGCGGCGACCAGCCCGGCTTCAATAAGCACGACGTCGCCGTGTACGGCATCGGCGTGCTCAACTCGGACGACTTCATCGGCCAGACGACGTGGTCAGACCTGACACCGACGACTGGCTGGACCTGGGGCAACAAGGCGGAATGGCCGACGCAGATCAACTATGACAGCCCGCAATTCGTCGAGACCATGGACTGGATCAAGAGCCTGGCCGCGGACGGCTACATGGCGACCGGCACCGCGCCGACCCCGATAGGCCCGGACGGCACCCGGAAAGTAATGAGCAACTCGAACGGCAACAACATCTGGGCCGGCACGAAGAACCCGCAGCTGACCTGGAAGTGGGTGTCGTACATGGGCTCCGCGCAGTGCCAGACCATGGCCGCGGAGAAGAACGGCTCGTTCTTCCCGTCAATCCCGTCCGCCATGGACGCGATGAGCACCGCCCTCGCCAAGCAGGGCGTCAACCTCAACGTTTTTACCCAGTACGAGGAGCAGGGCTCGCTCTACGGCGAGCCGGTTTCCGGACGGGCTGCCATGCGACTCGGCACCTCGGCGGTGCGACCAGAGAGCAGGACGATGCTTGCGGCGACGGCGAGGGCAGTCGTGGCGGTGAGCCCGATCCCGGCCCAGCCCGCGAGATCGATCACGCTGCCGCCGATAGCGGTGCCGACGCTGCCGCCGATGAAGTACACGACCATGTAGGCGCCGTTGAACTGCGCTGGTCGTGCGGGGTCGATACCGAGGACGGTGGACTGGTTGGCGACCTGCGCCGAGAACAGCCCGGCGTCGAAGACGGCCAGTGCGGCGAGCAGCACGGGGACAAGCTGCAGGCTGCCGGTCATGGTGAGGGTGCAGGCCGCGGCCGCGGCCAGCCCGGACAGGATGACGGTGCGGGGACCGTGGCGATCGGCAGCCGCTCCGGCGACGCGGGTGGCGGCCACGCCCAGCAGGCCGGCTAGCGCGTACACGCCGATTCGCGCCGAGGACAGGCTGATCGGTGGCCTGGCCAGGGTAAGCGACAGGCCGACCCAGACGAGGCTGAAGGCGAAGAACCACAAGGATCCGGCCACGGCCGACGTCCGCAGCTGCCGGCTTGAACGAAGCAGGCCGGGCAGCGATCTGATGACAGTGAGATAGCCCTGTCGGGCCGCATCGCCGTGCGGGGCAGGATCGCGGCCGCAGCCAATGCGAGCGCCAGACATGCAGTGGCGAACGTGAGCAGCATCGCGCGCCACCCCCACCAGTCGGCCAGCGTGCCGCCCAGGACGCGGCCGAGGACGATGCCGGCCGAGATCCCGGCGGTCACCGTCCCGACCGCGCGTCCGCGCCGGGATGCCTCGCTGTAGCGGCCGGCGAGGCTGCTCATCTGCGCGCCAGTGCTCGCGCACAGCCCAGAGACGAACAACCCGGCGCCCAGCATCAGCGGCGTGGCAGCGGTCGCGGCCAGCAGCAGCCCGGTCGCGAGAACGCTCAACTGTCCGCTGATCAGCCGGTGCGAGCGCACCCGGTCGGCCAGCGGGACAAGTAGCGCCAGCCCGAATAGGTAGCCGCCTATCGGCAAGGCCGCAACCACGCCGATCACCGGCACGGACGAGCCCACGTCGCGGGCGACGACCGGCAACTCAGGCTGCAGCACGTAACTCGTCGAGGTCGCCACCGCCGCCGCCGCGGTGAGCACGCCAACGCCGAGGGCAGTCAGCTCAGTACCGTCCGCCGAGGGTGAGCCGGGCCGGGTCATCACTTTCATGCGAGCCACGTTAGGAACGCGGCATTCCGGGTTGCTGGCGTCATCCGGACATCACCGTCAGCTCAGCCCTGCTGGTTGCGGACTGGCGGCGGTGGCGTCGGGGACAGCACGTCCGATCGGGAGGTAACTGCCAGGTATTACTCACCGGGCTGTTACCGGCCGTGCGGTACAACGGTGCCTGCCGCGAAGCCGAGGAAGACGGCACGGAGGGTGAACGCTGATGTTTTTTGTCACGTACCTGCGGCGGGAGCTGACCCGCCGGACGGGGCAGGCTATTGTCATCGCGCTGGGCCTGGCGGTGGGAGTCGGGCTTGTGGCCACGGTGTCCGCCGCGTCGGCCGGGGTGGCCAGGGCGGAGTCCGGGGTGCTCGGCGCGCTGTACGGGGTGGGCACCGACGTCACCGTGACCGGCGCGGCGCGCGGGGTGGGGCAGTCACCCGGCGGGGCACCGCCGCCGGGCGCGCAGCACACCGAGCCCGCCCTGGGCGGATCGAGCAGCGCCCTGGGCTCGCCGTACTCGGGGATCAGCGTGTCGAAGGTGGCCGAGGCGGCGCGGCTGCCCGGCGTGGCGGCGGCGGCAGGCGGGATCACGCTCCTGGAAGCGTCGATCTCGTTCCCGAAGAACGGCCCCAGCCTCGGGCAGACGAGCGGCTACACCATCGACGGTGTGGACACCGCGGACGCCTCGCTCGGCCCGTTGGGCTCCGCGTCGCTGGTCTCCGGGCATCTGTTCACCGCGGCCGAGTCGGACTCCGACGTCGCGGTCGTGGATTCGGTGTACGCGAAGTCGCACGGCCTGACGGCCGGGTCGGCCGTTACCGTTGACCGCGCCAGGTACACGGTCATCGGGATCGTCAGCCAGCCGCAGGGCAGCAGCCCGCCCAGCATCTACGTGCCGCTGGCGCGGGTCCAGGTGATGTCACTGGGAGCACAAAGCCTGAAGAACGAGGTGACCACGATCTACCTGGCCGCGGCCAGCGCCGGTGATATTCCCGCGGTCAGCAAGGAGGTCACCAGGCTGCTGCCCGGCACGTTCGTGACCACCGCCAGCAGCCTGGCCGGCCAGGTGACCGGATCGCTGACCAGCGCCGTGAAACTGGTCCACCAGCTGGACGGATGGCTGACGGTGCTGGTCCTGGCCGCCGCGTTCGCCGTGGCCAGCCTGCTGATGCTGGCCGCCGTGAGCCGCAGGGTGCGCGAGTTCGGCATCTTGAAGGCGATCGGCTGGCGGTCCCGGCGGATCGTCGGCCAGGTGCTCGGCGAGTCCGCGGCCATCGGCGTCGCCGGCGCCGCGGCCGGAGTAGGCCTCGGGTTCGCCGGCGCGGCGGTCATTGCCGCGGTCGCGCCGAAGGTGTCCGCGACGGCCGGCGCGGACAACTATCCCCAGCTTCCCAGCGCCCACGCGCACCTCATCGGCGGCTCGAGCCTGATCCACGTGGTGCCCGTGCCGCTGCACCCGTCGGTCAGCGCCGGGATGATCGCGGCGGCCGTGGCCCTGGCCCTGGCCGGCGCCCTGCTGGCCGGGGCATTCGCCAGCTGGCGGATCGCCGTGCTGCGGCCCGTCCGCGCGCTGGCCAAAGTCGCCTGACTGGGCCGCCGCGACTTTGACGCTTACGCGGGCAGCCGCAGGTCAGCGAAACGCTGTTCCCAGCTCCGCCGGATATTCTGCGGCCGGAAGAGCCGCCGCCATACCCGGCGCAGAACGGCCTCGTTCAGGTACGAGCGCAGGCTGTCAGCCTGAGCGGCCCCCTGATCACCCTGCTGCCGCGCGCACCTAGCCTGACCCGGATGCCAGGCCAGTGCTCTCGCGCACAACCAGACGCGTCTCAAGCTCCATGCTCAGCGCCTCGTGGGCGTGCCCGTCGAGCTGGCGCATCAGCATCGTGACGGCGGTGCGGCCCATCTCCTGTAGTGGCTGGCGGACGGTGGTGAGGCGGGGTGCTGTGGCCCGACTGATATCGATGTCGTCGAAGCCGGTGACGGAGAGATCCTCGGGCACCCGCAGCCCGCGCGCTGTGGCCGCTTCCATCACCCCCACCGCGACTTTGTCGTTGAAACAGACTACGGCGGTCGGTCGCGGCCGCAACTCGAGCAGTTCCCCGCCGGCCCACACTCCCGTCTTGGTGGCGGGCTCGCCGTATCGCATCAGCTCCGGGGCGCCCAACACACCGGCCTCGGCCAGCGCGGCGAGGTGCCCGCCGACCCGATCGTCCCGGGTGCGCCAGTGCGGCGGTCCGGTGACCACCCCGATCCGTCGGTGACCGAGCTCAATCAGGTGCCGGGTGACGGCCCGAGCGCCGGAAAAGTGCGCCGCCGAGATCGACACCATGCCGCGCGGCACGGTGGTACGCGGGTCCACCACCACGAACGGGTAGCCGCGCGCGGCTAGTCTCTCCAGGTCGGCGCGGGGTTCCGGGGGAAGGATCAGCACCGCGCCGTATACGTCGCGGTGGCGCGGCAACTCGCGCACCACGGTGGACTTGACCACCGCATCACCCGCGTCGAGCAGCATGCTCTGGCCGTGCAGCGCGAGCGTTTCGGCGATCGACGTGACAATGTGCCCGAAGTAGTCGGTGAGCAGGTAGGGGCAGCGCACGAACACGGGGAGACGAGCGACCCGCGCCTGTGGCCGCCGACGCGGCTCGGGTGCCCGGTCGCCAAGCCGTTCAACTATCTGGCGCACTCGCTCGCGGGTGTCCGAGGCGACGTTGCTCCCGCCGTTGAGCACCCGGGAGATGGTAGCGATCGACAACCCAGTCTCTGCCGCGATGGCGCGCACAGTCACCCGGCCAGTTCCGGTGACCAGATCTGAAACAGAATCTTGTTTCATCGCTTCTCCATAAGAGCCACTTAGGTAAGCATTAACAACGCATCAACCTCCATACAAGCGTCTTGACTCTTTCTAGGCGCTTTGCTCTTATTTCTAATAAGAAAGTTTCTTATTAGTTTCAGAAACAAGTTGTTTCAGAAACAAAGCAGTACCAGCTCCACCCCCCGGCGGATCTCACCCCCTCCCGCCGGGCCGCCTGACCGAAGGGATTAACCGATCGTTATGCGCACACCAAGAATCCCCAGGAAATCGTGGTCGGTCATGCTTGCCCTGGCCGCCACCACCATGCTCGGATCTGGCGGGCTCGCGCTCGCTACCGCAGGGCCGGCCGCCGCGGCCGGCTCCGCCTTCCCGGCCCACTTCGCCGCACCCTACCTGCAGATCGACTCATCGGACGCCGGGGATATGGCCGCCGACATGGCGGCGACCGGCCTGAAGTACTACACGCTGGCCTTCCTCATCCCGCAGTCCGGCTGCACCCCGGAGTGGGAGGACGACGGTTCCTCGGTCGGCGCCTTCAACTCGGAGATCAGCGCCATTCAGAACGCCGGCGGTAACGTCATCATCTCCTTCGGCGGCGAGGATGGCGGCGAGCTGGCGCAGACCTGCACGAACGTTTCCCAGCTCACCGCCGCCTACCAGAACGTGGTGAACACCACCGGCGTCACCCGGCTGGACTTCGACATCGAGGGCGGCGTCCTCTCGGACACCGCGGCCACCACACTGCGCGACCAGGCGCTCGCCGCGCTGCAAGCTGAGGACCCGTCGGTTCAGGTCCAGTTCACCCTCGCCGTCTCCCCGTCGGGGCTGCCCACCGGCTCCGGCTCGGAATATGCCCTGCTGCAGGACGCTCAGGCCAATGGCGTGAAGGTGTCCGAGGTCAACATCATGACGATGGACTTTGGCGCCGGGTCCGACGACCTCGCGGACGCCGAATCCGCGGCGGAAGGGACCGCGAGCCAGTTGTCGGGCCTGTACGGGATCTCCACCTCGGCGGCCTACAATATGATGGGCCTGACGCCGATCGCCGGCACCAACGATGACGGCACTGTCTTCTCCACCTCGAACGCCCAGTCGCTGGAGAGCTTCGCCGCGTCCAACGGCGTTCAGGAGCTGTCCTTCTGGGAGGTCGACGGCTACGACAAGCCGACCGGCTACCAGTACTCGTCGATCTTCAACCAGATCACCAGTGGCGGCGGTGGCACCAGCCCAACCGGAGCCACGGGACCGATCACCGGGTACGAGGGACTGTGCCTCGATGACCGGGGGGCCAGCACCGCGGACTTCAACCCGGTTCAGGTCTACACCTGCAACGGGACGGACGCGCAGCAGTGGACGGTCGAGTCCAACGACACCATCCAGGTGCTCGGCGGGTGCCTCGACATCAATAGCGCCGGAACAGCCGACGGCACCACCGTTGACTACTACCCATGCAACGGCACCGTCGCGCAGGTCTGGATTCCGCAGTCGGACGGCGCGCTGCTGAACCCCAACTCCGACAAGTGCCTGGATGACACCGGCTATGGCGGCTCGGGCACCCAGGTGCAGATCTGGTCCTGCACCGGCAACGACAATCAGGAATGGAACCTGCCGTGAGGCAACGACTCCTCACCGTCCTCGCGGCGGTGGCCCTGATAGTCGGCCTTGGCGCGGCCACCGCCCATGTGGCGCATGCCCAGACCGCGGTCGCCACCGGGCCGATCGTCGGGTACGAGGGTTTGTGCCTGGATGACCGTTCGGCCAGCACCGCGGACTTCAACCCGGTTCAGGTCTACACCTGCAACGGGACGGACGCGCAGCAGTGGACGGTCGAGTCCAACGACACCATCCAGGTGCTGGGCGGGTGCCTTGACGTCGACGGTGCCGGAACAACCGACGGCACCACCGTTGACTACTACCCATGCAACGGCACCGTCGCGCAGGTCTGGGTACCGCAGTCGGACGGCGCGCTGCTGAACCCCAACTCCGACAAGTGCCTGGATGACACCGGCTATGGCGGCTCGGGCACCCAGGTGCAGATCTGGTCCTGCACCGGCAACGCCAACCAGGAATGGACCCTGCCCAGCGCGGCGCCTACCGGCAACACTCCGAACCTCGGCCCGAACGTCTACGTGTTCAACACCTCGATGTCAACCACGACGATCCAGGACGACATCAATCAGGTCTACGCCACGCAGGAGTCGAACCAGTTCGGTACGCAGCGCTATGAGCTGATGTTCGAGCCCGGCACCTACGACGTCAGCGTCCCGGTCGGCTTCTACACCGAGGTCGTCGGCCTCGGGCAGAATCCATCGCAGACGGTGATCACCGGCGGCGGGATCTATGCCAACGCGGCCTGGAACAACGGGAACGCGACGGAGAACTTCTGGCGCGGCGTGGAGAACATCACCATCGACCCGTCGTCCGGCAGCACCGAATGGGCGGTCTCGCAGGCCGATCCGATGCGCCGGGTGGACATCGACGGCAACCTTGTGCTGGACGATGACACCTCGGGCAACACCACGAGCAACTGGTCGTCCGGCGGCTTCATCAGCGACTCGATCGTGACGGGCCAGGTCAACTCGGGCACCCAGCAGCAGTTCCTGATGCGTAACGACCAGCTGGGCAGCTGGACCGGCTCGAATTGGAACATGGTGTTCGTGGGTGACACCGGGGTCCCGGCGCAGAGCTTCCCGAGCCCGCCGTACACGACGGTGAACCAGACCCCGACGGTCGACGAGAAGCCGTACCTGTACATCGACTCCTCCGGGAACTGGGACGTGTTCGTGCCCTCGAACCGGACGAGCTCGCAGGGTGTCTCCTGGGCGAACGGGAACACGCCGGGGACCTCGCTGCCGCTGAGCGATTTCTACATCGCGACGCCAAGCAGCACGGTCGCGCAGATCAACGCCGCGCTGGCGGGCGGACAGGACCTGCTGTTCACCCCCGGCGTCTATCAGATCAACGGCACCATCGACGTCACCAACCCCGACACCGTCGTGCTTGGCCTCGGCCTGGCCACGCTGGTGTCGAACAGCGGCGACACGATCCTGCAAACCGCTGACGTCAACGGCATCCGCATCGGCGGACTGATCTTCGACGCCGGCACGACGAACAGCTCCGTCCTCGTCCAGATCGGCCCGTCCGGCTCCAGCGCCAGCCACGCCTCCGACCCGACCGTCCTGTCCGACGTCTTCGCCCGCATCGGCGGAGCCACCGTCGGTTCGGCCACGCAGACGTTGCAGATCAACAGCGACAATGTCGTCGGCGACGACCTGTGGCTGTGGCGGGCGGACCACGGCAATAGCGGCACCGTCGGCTGGACGACCAACACCGCGGCCAACGGCCTGGTCGTCAACGGCGCCGACGTCACCATGTACGGGCTCGCGGTCGAGCACTACCAGGCGGTCCAGGTCCAGTGGAACGGCAACGGCGGAGCCGACTACTTCTACCAGAGCGAGATGCCCTACGACCCGCCCAGCCAGTCCGCCTGGATGGACGGTTCCTCCGATGGCTATCCGTCTATCGCGGTCGCGGGCAGCGTGACCAGCTTCCAGGCCTACGGCCTGGGCGTGTACTGCTACTTCGACGTGGACCCGAGCGTGGTCAGCGCGAACGCGCTCACGTCGCCGAACACGTCCGGAGTCCAGTGGAACGACATGGTCACCGTCTCGCTGGGCGGCACCGGAACCATCGAGCACATTATTAACGGCACGGGGGCGACGGTCGACTCGGGCAGCACGGTAGCCGACCTGACCACCTACAACTGAGCACAACCGGATAGGACCCGGCCGTATCAAGCGGAGCCGATGCGGCCGGATCCTCCCGGATGCTTCCGCCGCGTCTGCGGAAAACGGTGCTGAATCAGTCTGGTGGCCCGTTCTCGTGCCTCGGTCACGCCGCCTTGAGCCGTGTGCGTTCCGCGGCCACGATCGCGTTTCGCAGTTCGGTCTCGGAGCTGGTGTCTACCGCGTCCGGCGTCGCGTTCGCCATGTCGCTACGGCGGGCGTACTCGTCGAACGCCTCGCGCTTGTCTGCCAGCAGTTCGAGGACTCGCTGGTCCACGCTGTCCTCGCACAGCAGCCGGTGCACGTCCACGGGGCGGACCTGGCCCATCCGGTGCGCGCGGGCGATCGCCTGCTCCTCGATCGATGGCGTCAGTTGCGGCTCGGCGATGATGACCACCGACGCGGCCTGGATGTTTAGGCCCACGCCGCCCGCCTGGATCTGGGAGACCAGCACCGCAGGTCCTCTGGCGTTCGTAAGCTCGTCCACCATCGCCTGGCGGTCGGCCGGCGGAATGTTCCCGGTCAGCGGTCCGACGACGGGCATGCCCGGGACGCCGTCACGCCCGGCCAGCACCTCGGTCAGCGTCTCAAGCACGTCACGGAAGTACGAGAACACGATGACCTTGCGCCCGCCGTCCGCTGCCTCACTGATGATCTCCACCAGCCGCTGGAGCTTCTGCGATCCCTTCACCGTTCCCGGGCCGAACGCGGCCCGGCGCATCGCCATGAAGTTCCCTTCGAGGACCGCCTTCCGGTACGCGCGCAGTGCCGCTCCCTCGAGCGCCACCCACTCCTGCGTCTCCAGCCGGTCCGGCAGCTCGCTGAGCACGTCTTCCTGGTTGCGTCGCAGGTAAACCGACGCCACCTGCTCCCGGAACTTGGTGCCATCCATCGCCTCATCCGCGATGTCCAAATTTTCGGCGACCTCCGGGCGCAGATGCCCGACCAAGACCCGGAACTCCCCCACCTTGTTCTCCATCGGCGTCCCCGTCAGGAACAGTGCTCGCCTGCTCCGGCCCGCCCATCCGCTGACCGCCTGGGTGCGCAACGCGTTCGGGTTCTTCGCGTAGTGCGCCTCGTCGACGACCAGCATCGCTACCGAGACGTCCAGATCCTCCGGCATGGTGCGCAGCGCCTCGAACGTCGTGACGGCAACGCCGCCCTTGGCCGCCCACTCCTGCTCGGCCGCCCGCCGCTTCGCGCCCCGCAGGTGGAGCCGACGGGCCTCCAACAGCGTGTGCCGCTCCACCTCACGCGTCCAGGTGATGACCACGCTCGCCGGACAGACGACGAGGAAGTGCGTCGCGCCCTTGGCTGCCAGGTGACACATTGCGGCGAGTGACTGCATCGTCTTGCCCAGGCCCATCTCGTCGCCGAGGATCACCCGCTCCTGGACCAGCGCGAACTTCGCACCGAACGCCTGGTAGCCGCGCAGTGATGTCTTGAGGAGGGACTGGTCAAGGGGCAGTACCCGGACTTGCTCGGCGATGTCGGCAGGGAGGAAACCCTGGCTGGCCTCCCGCGCCGGATCGAGTTCCGCGACATCGATCAGCAGGCCGTTGTAGGTGACGGGACGGGCGAGGTAATCGTTCCACAGCCGGGTGACCCGCTGTTCCTTGCCGGCCTTCTCCAGCTCAGCCTCGGCCCTGGACAACCGCTTGCGTGCCGTGGTGACTGCCTTGGAGCTGAGGATCGCGTCCA
>Ga0335075_10008502_pt1 | contig 15714 bp, 17 predicted proteins | sample Lox_Sample_24_FD_206723 | JGI IMG/M metagenome (GOLD analysis project Ga0335075, IMG submission 206723) | Soil microbial communities from Loxahatchee National Wildlife Refuge, Florida, United States - Lox_Sample_2.4 | ecosystem: Environmental > Terrestrial > Soil > Wetlands | place: USA... | reverse complement strand
ATCGATCTGGATATCCAGCGCGCTGCGGAGAATGCGCTGGGCGACCGTGACGGCGCGGTGATTGCGATGGATCCGCATACCGGCGAGATCCTGGCGCTGGTGAGCCGGCCGGTCTTCGATCCCAATGAGTTCGCGGTGCGGATCAGCCGCAATGACTGGGACAAGCTGATCACGGATCCGGCGCACCCGCTGATGGACAAGGCGATACAGGCGCAGCTGGCGCCGGGCTCGACGTTCAAGATCATCATGTCGCTGGCCGGTCTCCAGGAAGGCATTGCGCAGAACTTCAAGGTCGACTGCACCGGCGGCGCGACCATTTTCGGCCACTTCTACGCGTGCGATAAGCGCCATGGCGAAGTGGATATCGAGAACGCCATTCCCTGGTCGTGCGACACGTATTTTTATGAGCTCGCGGTGCGTCTCGGCATCGACACCATTGCGAAGTACGCGCACTCCGTCGGCATTGGCGTGAAGACGGGCATCGATTTGCCGAATGAGGCCACCGGCACCATGCCCTCCACCGAGTGGAAACTGCGCACCTTCCACGAGAAATGGTACGCGGGCGAAGTGGTCTCGGTCGGCATCGGCCAGGGAGCGGTCGCGGTGACGCCCATCCAGTTGCTCCGGGCCATCGCCGGCATTGCCTCCGGCGGCGTGCTCAAGCGGCCGCATGTGGTTTTTCCCGACGAGCTGAGCGAGGATGAGCGGCAGGCGATCCTCAACAACTATCCCGGCTCGGGCGACGCCACCATCCCCGAATCTGTCGAAACGTGGCAGATCATCACAGACGGCATGTACAACACGCTGAACGGGCCCGGAGGAACGGCCTGGGCATCGCGGCTGCAGGGCATCGATTTCGCGGGCAAGACGGGCACCGCTGAAGTCGTCAACCACAGCGCCGGCGTGAAAAGCCTGGGTACGGGGAATGAGCGCGCGAACGCGTGGTTCGTGGGTCTGGCGCCGCGCCGCAATCCCGACATCGCGGTGGTGGTGCTGAACGAACACGGCGGGTGGGGCGCCGAGGCCGCCGCCCCCATCGCGGCACGGGTGATCGAGGCGTACGTCGACAAGCAGCGGCGCCTGGACCACAACCTGGTGGCGCAGGGCCAGAAACAGATCCAGGTGGGAGCGCTCTGGTCGAATCCGGCAGCGCCGGATGCTCTGGGCGGCAAGCCAGTCCCGGCTGCGATTCTGCCGGGGCAGAAGAACAACCCGGAACTGGCGTCGGTTCGCGGCGGACATTTCTCGGTCCCTGTGAAGCAACACTGAATTGCTCGTGACGGCCGGAACGCGGCGCGAAATTGCGCGCGCAACGCGTAGGCTGGATTCATGATCCGCAGGCGGGTAGTGGGTTTGGCGCTGGCGGCCTTGCTGCCGGCCGCCGTCCCGGCATGGGCGCAGACAAACTGGGTGGGCACGTGGGCGTCGTCGCAGCAGATTCCTGAGCCGGCGAATTCCCTGGCGCCGGAGGCGATGCGCGATGCGACAATTCGGCAGCTCTTTCGCGTATCGATAGCCGGCAGCGTGGTGCGCGTGCGGCTCTCCAATGCATTCGGAACGCAGCCTCTGCTCTTTACTTCGGTGCACATCGCGCGGCCGGTGTCGCCGCCGGGGGCGCAGATCGATCCGGCAAGCGATCGCGTGGTGACGTTCTTCGGCAAGCCGGATGTGATTGTGCCGGCCGGCGCGGAGTATGTTTCCGATCCGATCCCATTTTCGCTCCCCGCCCTGTCGAGCGTGGCGGTGAGCTTTCATCTGGACGAGCCTCCGGCGGTGGAGACGGGACATCCTGGCTCGCGCGAGACGACGTATTTCGTGCATGGAGACTTGCCGGGCGCGGCGGATCTGCCGGGCGCGCAGACGATCGACCACTGGTATCAGGTTTCGGGAATCGAGGTGGAGGCGGCGCCGCAGGCTGCGGCGATTGCGGTCGTGGGCGACTCGCTGACCGACGGACACGCAACGACGACGAACGGCAACGACCGCTGGACGGATTTTCTGGCGGCGCGGCTGCAGGCGTCACCGGCGACGCGCGACATCGGGGTGCTGAACGAGGGGATTGGCGGAAATCGCCTGCTGCTCGACGGCTCGGGTCCGAACGCTCTGGCGCGCTTCAATCGAGACGTGCTGGCGCAGCCGGGGGTGCGGTGGGTCATCGTGCTGGAGGGTGTGAACGATCTGGGCATGCTGACCCGGGATGGGCCACAGCCGCCAGCGGCGCACGCGGCTCTGGTGGAACGAATCGAGGCCGGCTACGAGCAGATGGTGGAGCAGGCGCACGAGCACGGGATCAAAGCGATTGGCGGGACCATCACGCCCTACATGGGCTCGGACTACTACCATCCGGACGCAGCGAACGAGGCCGACCGGGAGGCGGTGAACGCGTGGATCCGGGCGCCGGGACACTTCGACGCGGTGATCGACTTCGATCGGGCGGTGCGCGATCCGCAACAGCCGGACCGGCTGCAGCCGCAACTGGACTGCGGGGATCATCTGCATCCAAACCCCGCGGGCTACAAGGTGATGGCGGAGGCGGTGCCGCTGGGATTGTTTGCGCAATCATCTGCGGCGGTCCCGCGAGATCTGCCCATGACCATGGCGTCGGGCCGGGAAGCGATGTATCGCGTTACGATAGAGGGTGATGCAGCAGAAGCGCGATCGGGCCGTGGTGTGCCTGTCGGGAGGGATGGATTCGTGCGTCTGCGCGGCGCTGGCGGCGCGGGACTACGAGGCCTATGCGCTGCACTGCAGCTACGGGCAAAGGACCGAGGAGCGGGAGTTGCGCGCGGCTCGCGCGGTGGCGGAAGCGCTGGGATTCAGGGATTTTCTGCATTTGCGGCTGGATCTTTTCCGGCGGATTGGCGGATCGGCGCTGACGGATGCCAGCATCGAGGTGCCGGAAGCTCCTCCGGCAGAGGCAATCGGCGCGGAGATCCCGGTGACGTACGTGCCCTTCCGCAACGCGCATTTTCTGTCGGCGGCGGTGAGCTGGGCCGAGGTGCTGGGGGCGAAGAACGTCCTGATCGGGGCGGTGGAGCAGGACAGCTCGGGATACCCCGACTGCCGGCCGGCGTATTACGAGGCTTTTCAGCAACTGATTCGCATGGGGACGCGCGAGGGTGACATCGCGGTGCGCACGCCGCTCATCCATATGCAGAAGAAGGGGATCGTGGCGCTGGGCCTTGAACTGGCCGCGCCCCTGGATTTAACGTGGTCTTGCTATTCCGGCCAGGAGGAGGCCTGCGGGGTGTGCGACAGTTGCGTGCTGCGGCTCCGCGCCTTCGACCAGGCGGGAGTCCGGGACCCAATCCGGTATGCCGTGCGCCGCGAGGGCGGGCGTGTAGCCGGATCAACGCAGCAGGAACCCGCGGCGGCCTTCGGGTTGAAGGCCTCAGCGAGCCGGAAGGCGGTTCGATGAGGAACCCGAGCGCAGAGTGCGCCGTCCATCAGAGAGGAATGAATATGCACAGAAAGAATTTCCGGCTATGCGTGGCGCTGGCCGCTTCCGTTGTCCTCACGCTTGCGTTTGCGGCGCCGCGCGCTATGGCACAGGGCGCGACGGGCAAGATCCACGGCGCGGTGACCGACCCCACCGGCGCACCGGTAAAGAGCGGCACGGTTTCCCTGTATCCGGGCGGAATGTCATCGCCCACCCAGGAAGCCAAATACAACTTGCCGGTGGACGAGAGCGGGAACTATCACGGGGATAACATCGCGCCGGATACGTACACGGTCATTTTTCGTGCGCCGAACACCCCCAAGGACAAGGTGGTGGACCAGTTTGACGGCGTCAAGATCACGGCGGGGAGCGACACGGAGCAGAATTTCGACATGAGCCGCCCGGCGTATCTGGCGAAGCTGCCCGAAGAGGAGCGCAAGCAGATTGAGGAGACGAAGGAAAAGAACGCCTCAATCATGAAAGAGAACGCGCAGATCAAGAATCTGAACGCGGATCTGAAGACGGCGCGGGAAGACGACAAGCAGGAGAACTTCGCAGCAGCGGCGGCGCTGATGCAGCGGGATTCAGCGCTGAAGCCCGATGCCGGCGTGCTGTGGGTGGAGCTGGGCATTGCCCAGAAGGGGCTGAAGCAGTGGGCCGACTCCGAGACGTCGCTCAAAAAGGGGCTGGCGCTGGACAAGGCTTCGAAGAAGCCGGATGCCGCTCTCGATGGCGCCGCCGAAAACACGCTGGGCGAGGTTCTGGCGAATGAGGGGAAATATCCCGACGCGCAGGCAGCCTACGACGATGCGGTGAAGGACGACCCTTCGGCGGGAGCGATGTACTACACCAACGAAGCGATTATGATGGACCGCTTCGGGCAGATCGATGCCACGGTGGCGGCGGCGGACAAGGCCATCGCGGCCAATCCGAATGCTCCGATTCCTTACTATCTGAAGGGCAAGGCGCTGATCAATAAAGCCACCGTGGATCCGAAGACGCAGAAGATCATTGCGCCGCCGGGCTGCGCGGAGGCCTACCAGAAATACCTGGATCTGGCGCCGAACGGTCCGTTTGCCAACGATGCCAGGCAGGTGATCCAGGAGCTGGGCACGGCACAGTCGACCAGCTACAACGCCAAAAAGAAACACTGAACGAGGACTCGTTTGCCAAAAAGAGCGCCGGAGACGGCGCTCTTTTGTTTTTGCGAGAATGCAAAGGATGGCAAGTGCATCCCCGAGCGTGGTTCTCAGCTACGAAGCGGCGGCGGTGGCGGTGCGCAGCCACGCAGAGCAGGTGAGCGCGCCGGACGTGGAACGCGTTGCGCTGCTGGACGCAGCGGGGCGCGTTCTGGCTGAGCCGATCCGGGCGGACCGCGATCAGCCGCCGTTTCCCCGCTCGACGCGCGATGGCTTTGCCTGCCGCGCCGCGGAACTCGCCCAGGGGCCGCTGCGCATCGCCGGGCTGCTGCGAGCGGGTGAGGCGTGGATGGGCGGCGCGCTGCGCGCCGGAGAAGCGGTCGAAATCATGACCGGAGCGGCCGCGCCTGAGGGTGCCGACTGCGTGGTCATGCTCGAACACGTGGAGGTGAGCGAGGGGCAGGTGCGCCTGACGGCGGGAGCTCCGACGGCGGGAGAGAACATCGTTGCGGCCGGTGCGGAGGCATGCGCGGGAGAGGTGCTGGTTCCGGCGGGCCGGCGCATCGGGGCAACGGAGATGGCTGCGGCGGCGAGTTGCGGGGTGTCGAGGCCTGCGGTCTGCGCGCGGCCGCGCGTGGCGATTCTGGCCACGGGCGATGAGCTGGTGGATCTTTCCGAAACGCCGGGAACGCATGAAATTCGTAACTCGAACAGTTACAGTCTGGCTTTGCAGGCGTCCGGTGCGGGCTGCATTCCGGAAATCTTTCCGGTGGTGCGCGACGATCCGGAGGCGACGGCTGAGGCGATCGCGAAGGCGAGCCGCCACGACCTGATTCTGCTGACCGGTGGCGTGTCGATGGGGAAGTTCGATTTCGTGGAGCGGGCGCTGCTGGCGCAGGGCGCGGAGTTCTTCTTCACCGGGGCGCGCATCCAGCCGGGCAAACCGGTGGTGTTTGGGAAGTTGCGGACGACGTATTTCTTCGGGCTGCCGGGAAATCCGATTTCGACGATGGTGACCTTTGCCCTCTTCGCCGCGCCGTTGCTGCGAGCGATGGGCGGCGAGACGGAGCGCGGTCCGCGGTTTGTACTGGCGCGGCTGGAGGGCGACGTTCGGGTGAAGGCCGGGCTGACGCGGTTCCTGCCGGCGCTGGTGGTGAGCGATGTGCGGGGCGCAAGCGTACAGGCAATCAGCTGGCACGGATCGGGAGATCTGGCCGCTGCGGCGCGCGCGAACACGTTCCTGGTAGTGCCGGAGACCGCGGAGCGGCTGCAGACGGGAGATGTGGTTTCGGTGCTGATGCTGTAGCCGGAACTTTTACGGCATTTTCAGAGATACCGTGCCCTTTTTGCTCCATACAGAGTCGCCGCTTCCTGTTGCTCCCACCCCAACGCGAGCGCGTTGGGGACCCCGGAGTCGCGGCGACCTGGTATATCGGCTTTGGTTTGCGGAAACTCTGAAAATGCTTTAGCCGAGGATTTGCCGGAGCTGCGGCAGGAGGGCGCGAAAAGCGCGGCCGCGATGGCTGAGCGCATGCTTTTCCTCGAGAGAGATTTCGGCCATGGTGCGCCCGAGATCGGGAAGCCAGAAGAGCGGGTCGTAGCCGAATCCGCCGCGGCCGCTCGGTGAGGAAAGGATCTCGCCTTCGACAGCGCCGTCGGCGGTGAGGATGGTGGCTCCGGCGCGCGCGACGGCCAGCACGCAGTGGTAGCGGGCCCTGCGATTCGCGACGTCTCGCATTTGGTCAAGAAGGTACAGATTGTTGCGGATGTCGACGGGGTCGTCGCCGAGCCAACCGAGCGAGGCGCTGGAGGACGGGCCAGGGGCGTAGTTCGCGTCCTGCGCATAGCGCGCGGAGCGCACGCCGGGTGCACCGCGGAGCGCGTCCACTTCGAGGCCGGAGTCATCGGCGAGGATGAGCGCCGAAGGGTCGGAGGCGAGCCGGCTGTAATACTCCGCTTTCAGGCGCGCGTTGCCTGCGAAGGTGGGGGCATCTTCATCGGGCGCGGGAATCTCGCGCAGGCCGGGCAGAGGCTGGACGGAGAAGCCGCCATCGTCGGCCGCAACGGAGAAGTCGCGGAGCTTGCCGGGGTTGGTCGTGGCTGCGTAGATGATGAGCGTCATCGGGAAACGATGCGAAGAGGATTACGCGGAAGCGTCGATGGAGTAGTGGACGCCGGTGAGGTCTTCTGAGATCTGCCAGAGGCGGGCGGCCACAGCTTCGTCGTACGCCTGGGGTTCAGCGCGGACTTCTACGGGATATCCGCGCCTCTGGCCGAAGCCGTCGCAGCCGTAGAAGCGGCCGCCCGACACTTCGGGCGCGGTAGCGCCGTAGAGCGTGGGCAGCGCGCCCTGTGCGTCGGACTGCCCGATGAGCGCGATGAAGAGCGGAATGATCTTCGCGATGAGGCCGCCGCCCTGGCCGGGCCCTGCTGCGAAGAGATTGGTGTTGGAGACACCGGGATGGACGGCAACGCTGATGGCAGGCATGCGGGCGCGATCGAGGCGACGCTGCAGCTCGAATCCAAAGAGGAGATTGGCCAGCTTGGAGCGGCGATACGCGGGCCAGGGACGATAGCCATGTTCCCACTGGAGGTTGCCGAAGTCCATGGTGGCGCCGCGGTGGGCGAGGGAGCTGACGGTGACGATGCGGGCGGCGGGGTGGAGCAGACGAGGAAGCAGCAGGCCGGTGAGCGCGAAGTGGCCGAAGTGATTCGTGCCCAGCTGCATCTCGAAGCCGTCGCGGGTGAGGCGGCGCTCGGGGAGGGCCATCACGCCGGCGTTGTTGATGAGCAGGTCGAGGCTGCGGCCAGAGGCGAGGAAGGAGGCGGCAGCGGCGCGAACCGAGTCGAGACTGGCGAGGTCGAGCAGGAGCACTTCAACGTTGGCCTGCGGAACGGCGGCGACGATGCGGCTGCGGGCTGCATCGGCCTTCGCTCGATCGCGGCAGGCGAGGATGACGGCGCACCCCGCGCGGGCCAATTCCAGCGCCGCGTGGAAGCCGACGCCGCTGTTGGCGCCGGTGATGAGGGCGAGCCGGCCATCCTCGCGCGGAATGTCGGCAGCGGTCCAGCGGTGCGAGGCAGGGCGCATCAGGTTGCCTGCTCGTTGGCTTCGCCAAGGACCACGCGCGCCGTCATCTTGCTGCGTCCGCGGAAGAACGTGACGGTGACGGTGTCGCCGGGCTGATGGCCGTTCATGATCTCGGCAAGATCCTGGGAGTTGGTGACCTGCTGGCCGTCGATGGCGACGATGAGGTCGCCGCCGATGGAAATCTGCATGTTGCCGAGGTAGGCGATCTGATTGCCGCCGTGGAGGCCGGCGCGCTCGGCTGCTCCACCCCCAAGCGTGCTCTCGATGAGCAGGCCATAGCTGGCGGAAAGGCCCATCTGCTGGGCAAGGTCGGGGCCGATGGCGAGGGTGCGAATGCCCAGGGAGGGACGGCGTGCGTGGCCGTACTTCTGGAAATCGCCGAGCACGGCTTTTGCGGTGTCGATGGGAATGGCAAAGCCGATGCCGGCGTTCTGCTCGGCGCCATTCTGGGCGATCATCGAGTTGATGCCGATGACTTCGCCGCGCGAATTGAGCAACGGGCCGCCGGAGTTGCCGGGGTTGATGGCGGCGTCGGTCTGAATGGCGTTCTCAATGGGCGCGCCTTCCGGGCCGCGAACGGAGCGGATGGCGCTGATGATGCCGGCGGTCATGGTGCCGGAAAGGCCGAAGGGATTGCCGATGGCGTAGACCTGCTGGCCGACCTCGAGATCGCGCGAGCTGGCGAGCGTTGCAGGCACCAGGTTGGGCGCGCTGATCTGGAGGAGCGCGAGATCGTGCAGGCGGTCGCCGCCGATCAGGCGCGCGGTGTAACGATGCTTGTCGTGCGTCTGGACCTCGATGCTGCGGGCATTCGCGATGACGTGATAGTTGGTGAGGATGTGGCCCTGCTTGTCGAGGATGAAGCCCGAGCCCTGATCTTCCTGGGGGACGAAGCCGTAGAAGAAATCGAGGGTGACGGTGCCGGCGGTGATGTTGACGACGGAGGGGACGACGCGCTTATAGACCGCGATGTTGTTCTCTTCAGTGGCGTTGAACTGGGGCGCAGCGTCGGCCTCGGTGAGCGTGATGGGCGAGCCGACGCCGCCGGCGATGCGGGAATTGCGGAAGACGGGATGACTGGTGATGTACCAGAATCCTCCCACGATGAGGAGGACGAGGCAGACTCGGCGGAAGGTCATGATATTCGCTGCCGGGACGGGCCGCGGCACCTTTCATTGTAGCGACAACGGAATCAGACCCTGGCCAGGCGATGGAGTTCCGCGGCGATGCTCTGTGCCTGGGCGCGCGCCGATTCGAGCGTGCCGGAGTTGTCGATAACGAAGTCGCTCTGGGGAATCCTGACGGAGTCGGAGATCTGGGCGGCGAGGCGGCTGCGCGCATCGCGCTCAGCGGCATCGCGGCGCGCGGAGCCGGCATCGGGAGGCAGGATGCGCGCGAGGAAGCGCTGGATCTTGAGGTCGTCCGGCGCGGTGACGAGGACGATGCGATCGAATCGTTGCCGCCAGCCTGGAGCGCTTCCGCCGGCATCCGCCTCGAAGATGAGGGCCGACTCGACCATGGCGACGGCGGAGGGATCGCGAGCGAAGATACGATCCATCTGGCGCTCCTGCTCAGCGATCACGGGAGGGTGGATGATGCGGTTCAGTTCGGCGAGATGGCCCTCGGCGAAGGCGAGGACCGCGAGGCGAGCGCGGTCGAGAGTGCCATCGGGATGGACCACGGATGGTCCGAAGGTCTCGACGATGGAACGATAAACGTCCTGGCCGGGCTGCATCATGGATCGCGCGATGCCGTCGGCCTCAAGGACGTGGATGCCGCGCTCGCGGAAGAACGCCGCCACGGTGGATTTGCCGCTGCCCAGGCTGCCTGTCAAGCCAACGCGCAACATGCGTCACCCAGGCTCAGTGCGGGTGCAGCATCGGCGTGATGAACAGCCATGCGATGCCCAGAGCGATCAGCATGGCAAGCAGGATGAGGAGGAGCATGGTAGTCCACGAAATTCCCTGCCCGCCTGGTTTGGATGGCGACATAGTTTCCCCAGTGTACGGCTTGCCTGGACAAAACCCGCGGGCAACTTTTCGCGATTTCGCGGAGTTTGGCAAAAGATAGCAACACATTCGTGGGCAACCTGTGTCTAATCGAGCGAGGGCTCCAGCAGGCGAAGCGAGGGCGAAGGAGCAGACGATGGCCGGCGACAGAAAGATCGAAAAGTTCCCCCGGATCGAGTTGTCCGATCTGCGTACCGAACTGCTGCAGTCCCATGTGGATAGCTGGCAGGCCGCGGAGCTGGTGACCGCGTTCCTCTCCGGTCGCGGCTACGGGGCGGATCCGAATCTGGTGCGCCAGGCGGTGCTGCGTCTCGAAGGCAACCAATGCTCACTGGAATGCATGCAGCTGGAACTGGAACGCATCGCGTACGTAATGTAACGCGAAGGCGGTCTGCCCGCGACCTTCCTGCGGCTTCGCGCGTCGAATGAGATAGAGAAAGCGGCCCGGGGGGCGAGAGCGAACGGCGCTCGAAAGGCGCGCCTTGCCCGAACACCGCAATGAGCCGCCAATCATCGACAATCCATCGCGCCGCGGTGAGGCCAGCCGGGCGCGCAGCCATTTCCTCGAAAAGGAGAGTGTATTTATGCGTATTCCGAACTTGTTCCGGAATCTGTCTCTGAGTCTGGCCACGGCGAGCTTTGCGTTTGCGGGAGCCGCGATCGCCCAGCCTCCGGCACCCGCGCAGAGCGGCACGATGCAACCGGCGCAGCACTGGGGTCTGGTGGGAGCGACGGTGCAGCTGGATCATGCGTTGAGCACCCGAAGCGCCCGCCAGGGGCAAATAGTGGAAGCGAAGCTGAACGGGTCTGTGCGAGCGGAGGACGGGGTCGACCTGCCCAGGGGCACGGCGCTGGTAGGGCACGTGGATCGCGTGGAGGCCTCGCAGAACGGGGGACCCTCGATGCTGAGCCTGGTGTTCACGAAGGCTGAGCTGAAGGACGGCCGCACTGTGCCCGTGAAGGTAACGGTCATTGGCGCGTATCCGTCGAATGAAACGGCGCTGGCGATTAACGGGAACCAGACCATGGGTGCGGCGCCCCGGCATGTCAGCAGCCAGGAGCGCGTGGATCAGGAGTCGGGCCTGCTGAGCCATGTTTCCATGCACAGTGCGGTGCAGAGCCACGCCTCAGCGCGATTTGAGAAGAAGGACGGCGATTTTACGCTGAAAGCCGGCACGTTCCTGCAGATCGGCATTGCGCCCCGGCAGGGGAACATGATGATGAACGCCGGGGTGTAGCGCCCGCATTCGAGTGAAGGATAAAGAGGAAAGGCCCGCGCCGGCGGGCCTTTATGCGGTGCAGGAGATGGCTGAGGGTCATACCTGCATGACTTCTGCTTCTTTCTTTTTGGCCATCTCTTCCATCTTTTTGATTTCCTCGTCGGTGAGCTTCTGAATCTCCTCGAGGGAGCGCTTCTCCTCGTCCTCGGAGATTTTTTTGTCTTTGGAGGCTTTCTTGATGAGGTCGTTGCCGTCGCGGCGGATGTTGCGGACGGCGGTGCGGTGGTCTTCGAGCACGCGATGGAGGTGCTTGACCACTTCGCGGCGGCGCTCCTCGGTCATGGGCGGCACGGGGACGCGGACCAGCTTGCCGTCGTTGTTGGGATTGAAGCCGAGGTCGGAAGTGCGCAGGGCTTTTTCGATGTCGACGATGAGGCTCGCATCCCAGGGCTGGATGACGATCATGTTGGCGTCAGGGGTGGTGATCTGCGCGACCTGATTCAGCGGCGTGGGCGTGCCGTAGTACTCGACCCTGACCTGGTCGAGCATGTGGATGGAGGCGCGGCCGGTGCGAATGGAGCCGAGGTTGGTCTGAAAGTCGGTGACGGCCTTGTCCATGCGCGTGCGGAGCTGGGCGGCGTCGGACTTGAGAGCGGGAATGCCGGTCATGACAGAGGGTGCCATAGGATTTGTCCTTCTGCAGTGAGGCTCAAAACAGGTATTGTACTGCGCCTCTGTCCTGTCGAATACACGCGTTAATGGACGAGGCGTGCAGAGATTCCCTGTTTCCTCATTGCCGCGACTGCTTTTTTGTCAAACGAGACGAAGGTCTCGCCGCCGAGCCACTCGCCTTCCCAGGCAATTACGCCGTCCGCGAAGTCGCCCCCCGCCCGGTAGACAGAGAGCGCGGCAGAGGCCGCGGCGCGATTAACGGCGACGTTGTGCGTATTCAGCAGCGCTTCCAGCAGATCGGCGATCTCTTCGCGCCGCAGCCTGTAAACACGGCGCAGGACCCAAACCAGCTCGCAGAGGCAGGACAAGGGCACGGCGATGATGTCGGCCTCGCGAAGGATCCGCGAGGCTGTGCGCGCCTGGGCCGCGTCGTCGCGCAGGAAGGCGCGGAGCAGAATATTTGTATCGGCAGTGGCCTTCATTCTTCGCCGGCCCAGCCTTTCTCGATAGCCTCGTTGATCTCTTCGAGAGTGGCCTTCTTCGAGGTGCGCCCGGCAAGGATCCCAAATAAGCGATCGATCTTACCGGACGGACGGGCGGCTTTGAGGACTCCGCGTCCACCGGGAAGCAGTTCCAGGTCGATTTTTTCGCCCGGCCGGATGCCGAGGTGCTGCAGCACTTCTTTCCGGAACGTAACTTGTCCACGGGACGTAACGGTCAAAGTCGCCATAAGCCAGCCCTCCACGTCTATCTATTTTAATGCAAGAGTGCATTACCAGTCGCAGCTTAGTTGGGCGGAAAGGGGATCCGCATTAGTTCCTGCACCGTTGCGTCTGTCCGGGCGATGGCTCGCTCCGATCGCGTGAATCCCATGCGTTCGGTCGCCACCCAGAGCAGATACTCGGCAATCTTCTCCCTGGGAGCGCGGGTGAGCAGCAGTTCATAGACATCGCCAAGGTAGCGGTCGTATTCGTCTGAGCGTTGGGTTCGTCGCACACGCCAATCGGATCCCATGTGCGGAGAAGAACGTGCCGGATCGCTACTCGAATATGACGAGATTCCGCTTTGTCCGGACGTCGCATTGCGATTACATGATGACGCGGACAGCATTATTGCCGTTGTTGGTGGCGGCGGCCTGAGAGTCGGCCTGCTCGTGAGCGTGGTAGCTGGAGCGGACGAGCGGGCCGGATTCGACGTGGCGGAAGCCCATGGCCAGCGCTTCGCGCTTCATGAACGCGAACTCGTCGGGGGTGTAGTAGCGGGCGATGGGGAGATGATCCTTTGAGGGGCGCAGGTACTGGCCGATGGTGAGCACGTCCACGCCCGCCGTGGCGAGATCGCGGTAAACCTGAAGGAGCTCGTGCATCTCCTCGCCGAGGCCCACCATGACGCCGGATTTCGTCACCGTCTTCGGCTCTATTTCTTTCGCGAACTGGAGCAGGCAGAGGGTGCGCTCGTAGCGGGCTCCGGAGCGGACGGCACGGTAGAGGCGCGGGACCGACTCGGTGTTGTGATTGAGGATCTCGGGGCGGGCTTCGACGACCATGCGGATGGCTTGCTCGTTGCCCTGGAAGTCGGGGATGAGGACTTCGACCTGGCAGCCGGGGGCCTGGCGGCGAATCTCTTCGATCACCATGACGAAGGCGCGCGCTCCGCCGATCACATCGTCGTCGCGATTGACGCTGGTGATGACGGCGAATTTGAGGCCGAGGGCGGCGACGGCTTCGGCGACGCGGCGGGGCTCATCGAAGTCGATGGGATCGGGGCGGCCCTTGGGGACGGCGCAGAATCCGCAGCGGCGCGTGCAGGTGTTGCCGAGCATCATGAAGGTCGCGGTTTTGTGGTGCCAGCACTCGCCGATGTTGGGGCACTGCGCGGATTCGCAGACGGTGTGCAGATTCAGGCTGCGAGCCAGCTTCTTCAGGTCGTGGTAGTTGTCGCCCACGGGCGCGCGGGCACGGAGCCAATCGGGTTTGGGCAGCGGACGGCGGGGCGCGAGGTCGATCTGGACGAGATCGGGCGAAGTGGCCATGCAGGTCTATTTTAGCGGTTAGCGGTTGCCAGTCCCCAGTTCCCAGTCCTCAGTCCTCAGTGTTTCTTTGGGGTGGTTTCCGTCAGGGCTTCGTCGATGAGGGTGAAGAGGCGGGTGCGGTCGACGACCTCGACGAAGGGCGTGCCGGTGGTTTGGTTGGTCACGACCCAAATGGTGGGGGTGTGCTGGATGCCGACGCTCTGGCCGAGGGCGAAATCGGCCTTGACGAGGGCGGCCAGGCGGCCCTGCGGATCGACGACAAAGGGCAGCGCGAGGTGGTGCTGGGCGGCGAAGTCCTCGGCAAAGCGGTGCAGATCGTCCTGGCTGTGGATGGTGGGTTGGGCGGCAAAGACGGCGTCGCGGAAGGCATCGCCGAGGGCTTTGGATTTGGTATCGAACCAGCGCGCGTCGACGGCGGCCTCGAAGCTCCAGGTGTGGAAGGGCAGCGGGAAATCGTGACGCACCCAGGGAATGTGATATTTCTCGACCGCTTCTTTGATCACCGGATTAGCGCGGGCGCAGTCGGGGCATTCGAGGTCCTCGAACTCGACAATCGCGACGCGGGCGCCGGCGGGCGGACGAAGTGCCGCGGCGTTGTGGACCGCGGTGGTCTGGGACTCGGGGTTGGAGAACTGGGCGTGGGCGGGCGCGGCGAGAGCGAGCGCAAGAGCGGCGGGGACGAGGGCGAAGCGAAACGTGCGAGACATGGCAGTGAGGCTGGTTTCCATTGTAGGAGCGTGGGAGCCGGGCGGGAGCGCCGACGCGCGCGCAGGAGGACACCGTGGTCACCTGCGGGGCGCCATCCCGTCTACGGAGCACTCGGCGAACTTACGCGGTGAGCTGCGGCTATCGATGTGAAAATAAAGCCTGAAGCTCTGCCGGTTGCACGTTGTCGCAGGATCGTGCGCTTGCAGATGTCGTCCACAATGTTGTGGATCACACGATGGAATTCACGCTCGCGGGGGACAAGGGCTGGGCTTTGGAGGTCCCAAAGCCTACATCACCTGTCTGGCGCCTTCTTCCTCACCGTCCTCGAAAGCGGCCATGGCGATGGTGTAGAACTCCTCCCTGCGCTCGGGCCCGATGTACTTGTCGCGATAGCCCTCGAGGGCCGCGCAAACGAGCTCTCGTGCGCGTTCCGGGGGGTTGTACTGTTCCGGATGACGCCTGATCTGGATGCCCAGATGCCGGATATAGTCGAGCAGGTCGCTCGAAAGAATCATGACAACTCCATTTTGACTCTCACTCGATCCCGTAAACAGACTCCGGAAGCGAGCGCTTTAATTTTTTTGGAGGGAAGGGATCAACGGCTAAAGATGAATTTTCCCGACCCTGCAGGTGGTTTGATTCCAAACGCTCACCTGGTGTCTTCGGCTGTTCTGGCTGCTCGCTTAGTTACCCCGGTAATCGGCTCCGCAACTGGTTCATCCGCTGGGGGATTTCGCGATAGGTTGGGGGGCGGGGGTCAATGCTTTTGACGAGATGAAATTGCGTATTGACGGGCTGGGAGGATCAAAGGAAAAGGCCATCCGGAAAGGATGGCCTTTTTTGTCCCAGGCAGATTGGCCCGGCTTCTTCTGAGCTGCGTTGTTAGTCCCCCATAACGGGCTCGCCCTTTTCGGCTGGCTTGGGGGCGGGGGCGATGGAGTCGAGGGTGACGAGGCCTTCGACGGGCTTTTCGCCGAGGACGTGCTCGCGGTAGAGCTTGGCCATCTTCGCGTTCTCAGCGTCCTGCTTCAGCTTCGCTTCGCGGGCGCGGAGCTTTTCTTCGCGCGCATTCTTGGCGATGCCGAGCTTGTCGAGAGAGTTGTTGGCCGCAGCGTTCACGTGCTCCTGGTTGAGGATCAGGGTGTGCTGCGTCGAGTCCATGCCGACCTTCTTGCCGCCGGCGAAGATCTCGTGGCGGCCGTGCTCGTCGTACCACTTGGTGAGCGTGGCCGTCATGTGCATCTTCTCGATGATGTTCCGCCAGCCGATGCCGGTGTTGTAGGCGCAGAAGCTGATCTCGCCTTCCTGGGTGGCGTAGGGGATGATGCACTGCTCGGTGCGGCGGAAGTCGTAGTTGAAGAGGTCCTGGAACCACATGCCGGCGATGAAGAGGAAGTTCCAGCG
>Ga0335075_10008501_pt1 | contig 15715 bp, 15 predicted proteins | sample Lox_Sample_24_FD_206723 | JGI IMG/M metagenome (GOLD analysis project Ga0335075, IMG submission 206723) | Soil microbial communities from Loxahatchee National Wildlife Refuge, Florida, United States - Lox_Sample_2.4 | ecosystem: Environmental > Terrestrial > Soil > Wetlands | place: USA... | reverse complement strand
TCGTCATCTGGAAGCGGGGATTCACGCACGACGATCGCGTGCTCTTCCGCCGGACCAGGCCGGACGAAGAAGCGACGCTGCCACCGCCGGGGAGCTAGTTCCGGCGGCGACGCCTCAGTGGCGGAAGTGGCGCATTCCGGTGAAGACCATCGCGAGGCCTGCCTCGTCCGCGGCCGCGATCACCTCCTCGTCGCGGATCGAGCCGCCCGGCTGGATGACCGCCGTCGCGCCGGCTTCGGCTGCCGCAAGCAGACCATCCGCGAAGGGGAAGAAGGCGTCCGAGGCGACCGCGGAGCCGATCGTGCGCGGCGTCGCCCAGCCGGCCTTGTCGGCCGCATCCTTCGCCTTCCAGGCGGCGATGCGTGCGGATTCGAGCCGGTTCATCTGGCCTGCACCCACGCCCGCCGTCGAACCGTCCTTCGCGTAGACGATGGCGTTCGACTTCACATGCTTGGCGATCGTCCAGGCGAACAGGCAATCGGCCAGTTCCTGATCGGTCGGCGCGCGCTTCGTCACCACCTTGAGGTCGTCGCGGCCGATCCGGCCATTGTCGCGCGACTGGACGAGATAGCCGCCAGCAATCGACTTCAGCATCAAACCGGCCCTCGCCGGATCGGCAAGATCGCCGGTGAGCAGCAGCCGCAGATTCTTCTTCTTCGCGAAGATCTCGCGCGCCGCATCGTCGGCGTGCGGCGCTATCACGACCTCGGTGAAGATCTGGGTCATCGCCTCGGCAGCGGCGGCGTCGATCGGCCGGTTGACCGCGATGATCCCGCCAAAGGCCGAGACGGTGTCGCACGCAAAGGCGGCCTCATAGGCCTCGACGAGCGAGCCACCTAAAGCGACGCCGCAGGGATTGGCATGCTTGACGATGACGCAGGCCGGCCCCGCGTCGCGGAACTCGGTCACCAGCTCGAGCGCGGCGTCCGCATCGTTGTAATTGTTGTAGCTGAGCTCCTTGCCCTGGACCTGCTCGGCCTGCGCGATGCCGCGATTGTGCGGGCCGACTGGCAGATAGAGCGCCGCCTTCTGGTGCGGATTCTCGCCGTAGCGCAGCTCCTCGCTGCGCGTCATCACGATCGGCAGCGTGTCAGGGAACATTTGTCCCTGATCGGCGAAGGCGAACCAGCTCGCGATCATCGAATCATAGGCGGCCGTGGCGGCGAAGGCCTTCGCGGCGAGCTTCTTGCGGAGCGGCATTGACGTCATGCCGCCGCTCGCATCGAGCGCCGCGATGAAATCCGCATAGTCCGACGGGTCGGTCAGGATGCTGACATAGCCATGGTTCTTCGCGGCCGAGCGCACCATGGAGGGGCCGCCAATGTCGATATTCTCGATGATCTCGCCGCGCCCGGCGCCCTTCGCGACGGTGGCCGCGAACGGATAGAGGTTGACCACGACGAGATCGATCGGCCCGATATCATGCTCGCGCATCGCCGCTGCATGTTCGCTGTCGTCGCGCACGGCGAGCAGGCCGCCATGGACCTTGGGGTGGAGCGTCTTCACCCGCCCGTCCATCATCTCCGGAAAGCCGGTGAGGTCCGAAACGTCGCGCACGTCGAGGCCGGTTTCGCGCAGCGCCTTCGCCGTCCCGCCGGTCGAGACCAGCTCGACGCCGTGGCGTGCAAGCGCCTGGCCCAGTTCGGCGAGGCCCGTCTTGTCGGATACGGACAAGAGGGCGCGGGTGATCTTCACGTCGGACATTGGGAATTCCTGATGGGAGCAGCCTGTTGCGCGCTGCCTTAGCGCCGGTGTTCCCCCAGCGAAAGGGGATCAGCCCGCCTTCGTCAGTTCCCAGGAAATGGTCATGCCGTCGGCGGGCGTTTCGCCCATCACCGCGAGCATCATCGTCGGCTGCGGCCGCCCTTCGCCGTCGATCCAGACGCTGTCCTCGACATTGAGCATCCCGCCCCGGCAGCGGAACCGCCAGACGCCATCGCCGCGCACGCGCAGCAGCGCGCCCTGGCCGTCGGCGGTGGTTGTGACCTCGACCGCCGGCGCGAGATGGAAGCGGACCGCGAAGGGCAATGGCTCCGCGCGCCGGCGCTTGCGCGGGCCTTCGTAGAGCCGGTCCTCGCCGGTCAGCGTCCGGCCATCCTGACTGAGCTGGAGGCGCCGTTCGTGGATAAGTCCGAAGCGCCGCGCATAGCCGTCATGGCTGGCCTCGACCCGGGCGATGCCGGCGGTCTCGTCGCGCGACATCTCCACTTCCGCGACGCCCTTGCCGAGCGAGCCATCCTCATGGATCGCGGTCGAATTGCGGTCGCCCAAGGTCAGCGTCGAATGGGCCGCCGTGGTGCGCAGAGCCTGCGCCAGCGCCGCTGGGATCGTGCCGGTCGCGCCGCCGCAATTAACGATCAGCCGGTGCGGACCATCGCTGAATTCAAAGGCGAGCGTCGAGGCGCAGCCGCCCGACAAGGCGCGTGGCGGCGGCGGCGGCGCGGCGTCGAACACGAGCAGGCTCGCCTTGCCCTCGACGCGCTGATAGCCCCAGCCGCGCGGCTGGCGCAGCGCCCGCACCGTGACGCCCGCCCCGTCGATCGCGCCGGCGACGCGGCGGCGGCTCGCCATATTGCCGCCCTGCCAGCTCGACAGCGCGCCGTCTCCCGAGGTGACCGCAAGCAAGGCACCGACCGCATTGGCGATCGTGTCGCCAAGCCATTCGGGCACGTCGCGGCGCCCGGCGATATAGACGGTGCGCAGCTGGGCCAGCGTCTCGACCAGGCTGAGCTGCTCCAACGGCGAACGGCTGACCAGCCCGCCATCCTCGTGCAGCGCCAGCGCGAAAGCACGCGTCAGCCCCGCCTCGCCCGAACGCAGCCGTGCCGGGCCACCCTGCACCACCAAAGCCGCGGCGATCACGCCGCACCAGGCTGTGAGGCGCGCGAGACCCGGCGGCGCCTTGTCCGCGCAGCGCTCGACATGACGGGCGCCGCGCGAGAGCGCGTAGAGCACCGACGAGCGGTAGACCATGTCGCGGCTAGACAGGATGTAGGGCGCGTAGGCGGTCCAGAAGAGGATGCGCCTGCCCCACAGATCCGCGCGCCAAGCGGGCTCGCTGACCTTCTCGCCGAAGCTGCCGATCCAGCGCGCGGTCAGCGTCTCGGCGACCTTCGCGCCGCGCTCGCGGGTCGCGGCGGCGGCGAGATCGCGCAGCCAGGCGAAGCTGTGGAGATGCTCGCGCAGCTCCGCCGGGAGATCGGCCGCCGCGAAATCGAGTTTGGCGACCGGCAATTCCTGCCCGCGCCAGACGAAACGTCCGTCAAGCAGGGCCTCCCCGGCCGCCTTGTCACCGGCGATCGGATCCTTGGGCACCGCGAGCAGCTTCAATGGCATTCGGCCGCTGAGCCGCAGCTTGTGCAGCGGCGTGCGCCAGGCGAGCCGATGCAGCCGATAGTTGAGGCGCTCGAACAAAGAGAGGCCGGCCGTATCCCCGACCCGGATCAGCCTTTTGCCGGTCTCGATCTCGGCGGCTTCCTCCTCGGGCTCGATCCGCTCCTGCAGGCTCATCCCCCGCGCAGCGCCCGGATATTGTCGGCGTAGGCGGAGGGGCCGCCGCGGAAGGTGGCGGTGCCGGCGACCAGCGCGTCGGCGCCCGCATCGATCACGCGGCGGCAATTGGCCTGATCGACGCCGCCGTCGACCTCCAGGTCGATCGCCTTGCCGGTCTTGTCGATCTGCTTGCGGATCGCCTCAATCTTGCGCAGCTGGCTTTCGATGAAGCTCTGGCCGCCAAAGCCGGGATTGACGCTCATCACCAGGACGAGGTCGACCTCCTCCAGCACATAATCGAGCATCTTCGCCGGCGTCGCAGGATTGAGCGACACGCCCGCTTTCTTGCCCAGCGACTTGATGCGCTGGATCGTGCGGTGAAGGTGCGGCCCGGCTTCGGGATGGACGGTGATGATGTCCGCGCCCGCCTCGGCAAAGGCATCGAGGAAATGATCCACCGGAGAGATCATCAGGTGGACGTCGAACGGCTTGGTCGTGTGCGCGCGCAGCGCCTTCACCACGCCCGGGCCGATGGTGATGTTGGGCACGAAATGGCCGTCCATCACATCGACATGGATCCAGTCCGCCCCGGCCTCGTCGATGGCGCGGACCTCCTCACCCAGGCGGGCGAAGTCGGCGGAGAGGATGGACGGCGAGATGCGGACAGGCTGTTGCACGAAAGGAGCCTAACATTGCCGCGAGTCGCGGGGCAAGGAAGGGGGGCGACTTATCCCCGGTTTAATCGGGTGAAGCGGGCAATGTAGAAGCTGTCCGCCCCGCCCTGCTCCTCATGAAGGCCCGGGAGCAGGCGCTGCTTCTCCTCGAACGCGAAATCCGGATGCTTCGCGGCAAAGGCTTTCGAGACCGCCTCGCCCTCCTCGCGCTCCAGCGAGCAGACCGCATAGACCAGGGTGCCACCCGGTTTCACCCAGCCGGCAGCGCGATCGAGCATTGCCTTCTGCATGTCGGCGAGTTCCGCGATCGCCTTGGGGCGGACGCGGTGGATGACATCGGGATGGCGGCGGAAGGTGCCCGTCGCCGAACAGGGCGCGTCGAGCAATACGGAGTCGACCGGCCCGGGCGGCGCCCAGTCCATCACATCGGCGGCGACAAGCTCTGCACTAAGGCCGGTGCGCGCAAGATTCTCCGAAAGTCGCGCGAGGCGACTTTCCGAAATGTCGAGCGCGGTGACCGTCCAGCCGGCCGCCGCGAGCTGAATCGTCTTGCCGCCGGGCGCGGCGCACAGGTCGAGCACCTGCCGACCCTCCCCGGCGCCGAGTTGGCGTGCGGGCATGGAGGCCGCAATATCCTGCACCCACCATTTGCCCTCGGCATAACCGGGCAGTTCGGTCACCGCGGTGCCGCGCGAAACGCGCAAATGGCCCGGCATCAGGCTCGTGCCCTCAATGTCGGGTGCGGCGGCATCGACCGGAAAGCCGAGATCGAGCAAAGGCGGCGCGGCGATCATCCGCGCGGCGGCGGACACAACATCGGCGCCCCAGGCGGCCCGCCAGCGCTTCGCCACAGCCTCGGGGAGCGTCGGCGGATCGGGCAGAGCCGGATTGGCGCGCATCACCGCGCTGAACACGCCGTGGACCAGCCGGCGCGGGCCGCCATCGACCAGAGGCAGCACCGTCGAAATCGCCGCGTGGGGCGGCGTGCCGAGCACCAGCGCCTGCACCAAGGCGATCCGGAGCGCGAAGCGCGCCTTGGCATCATCGGCCAGCCGCTGCTTCGTCGCGCCGTCGATCAGGGCGTCGAGGTCGGGAAGGCGGCGCAGCGCCTCGGCGGTGATGACATGGGCGAGCGCGCGGTCACGCGCCTCGCCGGCCTCGCCCATCGGCGCCGCATCGAGCGGCAGGCCACGGCGCAATACGCCATCGAGCAGGCGCAAGGCGGCACGGCGCGCGGCCGTGCCGGGCGGATCGGCGCGCGCGCTCAGCGTCGCCGCCCGAGCGGATCGAGCGCGCTGGCGCCGCGGCGGCCACTTTTCGGAACCGCCGAGCGGGGTGCGAGCGGCGGCGGGCTGTGCAGGCCGGCTTCACCTGCCATCGCTTCGAGCGCGGCGATGCGGTTGGCGGTGGCGGGATGGGTCGAGAACATGCTGTCGCCGCCTTTGGCCAGTCCCGGCACGATGTAAAGCGCCGCGGCGGCCGGATTGCGCGCCGTCACCGGATTGGGGATGCGCGCAGCGCCATTGGCGAGCTTGGCGAGAGCGGTCGCGAGGTCGCGCGGATTGCCGTGGATCGCCGCACCGCCGCGGTCCGCGCCATATTCGCGCGTGCGGCTGATCGCGAGCTGGACGATCATCGCCGCGAATGGGGCGACGATCACCGCGAGCAGCATGACCAGCATGTTGCCGCGACTGTCGTCGGTGCGGAAGAACAGCCCGAAATTGGCGATCATCGAGATCGCGCCGGCGATCGTCGCGGTCATCGTCATGATCAACGTGTCGCGATTCTTCACATGGGCGAGCTCGTGCGCCATCACCGCCGCGACCTCGTCCCGGCTGAGGATCGCGAGCAGCCCCGTCGTCGCGGCAACCGCGGCATTTTGCGGATTGCGGCCGGTGGCGAAGGCGTTGGGATGCGGGGAATCGATCAGGTACACGCGCGGCGTCGGCAATTCGGCGCGCTGCGCGAGGCTGTGAACGATGCCGTAAAGCTGCGGGCAGGAGCGCGCATCGACCTCGTGCGCATTGTGCATCCTGAGGACGATCTTGTCGGCATTCCAGTAGGTGAACAGGTTCATGCCGGCCGCGATCACGAACGCGATCATCGCGCCGGCCGCACCGCCGAAAAGATAGCCAAGCCCCATGAACAAGGCGGTCATCGCCGCCAGCAGGAGCATCGTCTTGAAACCGTTCATCTTGCCTAATCAGCCTCCACGGCCGATGTGGGGAGGCGAACGGCCAAGTTCAAACGGCCGGACCCTCAGAACGGAACGCCTTATGGCCCAGCGCCCCGATCATGTGAAAGCGCCCGACTACCTGTCGAAGAGCCCGCCCGTACCCAAGCCCGCCGCGCCGGGCGAAAGCGAAGAGAGCGGCGGCCCGAAGGGCCGCGAGCCCACGCGCTACGGCGACTGGGAGAACAAGGGCATCTGCTGGGATTTCTGATTTCGGATCGAAGTGGTACTTCGATCCGGGCTGCCTGCACGAAGCGCCCGAAGCTATGTCCCGACGAGGGCCGGGACTCGGCCCCGCCCGATGCCGGTAACGGCGGAAATGAGTGGAAAGAGACTTTAGTCGATCGTCTTTGAGGCGTTCCGGTTCACGATGGCCTGCCAGGCAATTGCCACGACGGCGCCGGCGATAAAAGGGAACGCCCAATAGCCATAGGGGCTAATGAATTGCACGAAGAAGAAGATGACTATGCCACCGACGAGGCCGAAATCTGAGTCCGGGCCGTTCCATAGAACGATGACGACCGGGAAAAGCAGATACGCACCGACGAGAGCCAGCAACCACCGTCCTACAAAAGCCATTTCATTGTCCCTCCGATGAGCCCGGCATTCGGACGCAAACTTGGACGCGCCTCATCGTCCGCGAAGGGGGTCGCAAATGTCGGGAAGGGTAGAAAGCGGACATAAATTGCTGATGATGATTGTGATCAATCCTTCACGCGAACGATCGCAGGATCGCGCCCTTCGCGCTTTGCTAAGCGAACATCTAGAATCCGCTTTCCGGCGAGGACTAGCCAGTAGCCAGCGACCAGAACGAAAACGGCGCCACCAACAGTGCCGTCTATGCCAAACGGGGCATGACGAACGCCCACTATGATCTGGTACCCCGACCGAAAGAATATGATCGACAGGGCGAGCAAGGCCCATGGGTAAAAGCCGAACCGGTCAGTGTAGATCGTTTTCATCCACCGCCCCCTCGACAATCTTGATGCATCAATTTCGGATGCGCGGAAAGCGTTGAAAGAAGATCTGCCGGTTGTTGGATACTAATAGGATTTGGCCTGACACGCTGGCCGCGACTCATGGCTCTTTCGTTTCGTCCATCCTCCTAAGGCCGGCCGCAGATGGACAAGCCGAGAAGTTACAGAGTTGACGGGATCGCCCTTGCGAACGGCGCGACATTGTCGCCTCTGGCGTACAGCCAACCCATGCAATTTCGGGTCGTCGATGTGATCGCACCGTCATTCGCCCGTTGGATCGACGAGTTCTGCGGGATCCCCCTGACTGATAGAGCCTCTGTTTAATCGTCCGCGTTTGGGAGTTCGCTAGACAGTTTCCCGCGTCTGCGGTCTCGCAAGCAGCTGGCCGACCACATCTTTCACCGAGGCCTCGCCCGCCAGCAGCGCGCACACGCCGGTGACGATCGGCATGTCGACGCCGAGCGCGTCGGCGGTGCGCTTGAGGACCGGGGCGGTGAAGGCGCCTTCGGCGACGGTGCGGCGATCGGCGAGAAGGTCGGCGGGGCGGGCGCCCTCGCCAATACCCTTGCCGAGGCTGAAATTGCGCGAGCTGGTCGAGGAGCAGGTGAGGACAAGGTCGCCGAGGCCGGCGAGGCCGGTGAGCGTCTCGGTCCGCGCGCCCTTGGCCAAACCGAACCGTGTCATTTCGGCAAACCCGCGCGAGATCAGGGCCGCGCGGGCGTTGAGGCCGAGGCCGAGGCCCTCGACCACGCCGCAGGCGATGGCGAGCACATTCTTGACCGCGCCGCCCACTTCCGCGCCGGCAACATCGTCGGAAAGATAGATCCGGAAATGCGGGCAGCCGATCCGGGCCGCGAGCGCTTGCCCGATCGCCTCGTCCTCGATCGCCAGCGTGACCGCGGTCGGGAGTCCCGCCGCCACCTCATGCGCGAATGTCGGCCCGGAGAGGACCGCAATCGGGGCGGAAGGCTGCACCTCATGCGCGACCTCGTGCATCAGCAGCCCGCTCGCCTCCTCGATGCCCTTCGAGCAGAGGATGAGCGGCCGCTCTCCAGTCGAAAGCGTGCCGAGCACGCTGCGCAGATGCTGCGCGGGCGTGACGACGAGCAAGGCATCGCACGCGTCGAGATCGGCCAGAACGCCGGTCGCCCGGATCGAGGGGCTGAGCTTCAGGCCCTTCAGGAAGAGCTGATTCTCATGCGCGCTGTTGATCGTGTCGACGACCTCGGGCTCGAGCGCCCAGAGCAGGACATCCTCTCCGCCAGACGCCGCGACCTGCGCAAGCGCGGTGCCCCATGCACCGGCCCCGATGACTCCGATCTTCATGCCTTCACCCCCGCCCCGCGCGCTTTCTCCGCATCCGGATCGAGCGGCCAGCGCGCCCGTGCGGGCGCGTCGAGCCCGTCGATCATGCCGGCTTCGAAGCGCAGCGCGCCGGCCCAGGCGATCATCGCGCCATTGTCGGTGCACAGCCAGAGCGGCGGCGCGACGAAGGGCAGGCCGCTCTGCGCCGCAAGTCCGGTCAGCGCCTGCCTCATCGCCTGATTGGCCGCGACGCCGCCGGCAACGACCAGAGCCGTGGCGCCGGGCGCCGCCGCAATCGCGCGCGCGGTGCGGTCGACGAGGCAATCGACCACCGCCTGCTGGAAGGAGGCGGCAAGGTCGACGTCCGAATATTGGCCCGAATCCCGGGCGCGGAGCACCGCACTCTTGAGACCCGCGAAGGAGAAATGCGGTTCGGCCGACCCGACCAGCGGGCGCGGCAGCGGCACGGCCTTCGGATCGCCTTCTGTCGCGGCGCGCTCGACCGCCGGGCCGCCGGGATAGCCAAGGCCGAGCAGTTTCGCGGTCTTGTCGAACGCCTCGCCCGCCGCATCGTCGATCGTCGTCGCGAGCCGGCGATAGCGGCCGATCCCCTCGACGAAGAGCAACTGGCAATGTCCGCCCGAGACGAGAAGCAGCAGATAGGGGAAGGCAAGATCGGGATCGGTCAGCATCGGCGAGAGCGCATGCGCCTCGAGATGATTGACCGCGATCAATGGCTTGCCGGTCGAGAGCGCGAGACCCTTGGCCGTCACCAGCCCGACCATCACGCCGCCGATCAGGCCTGGCCCGGCGGTCGCGGCGATCGCTTCGACATCGCTCAGGGTCACGCCGCTTTCGGCCAGAACCTGCTCGACCATGGCTGGCAGCACCTCGACATGGGCGCGCGCCGCGATCTCCGGGACGACGCCGCCAAAGGGCTGATGCGCGGCCTCCTGCCCCGCGACGCGGTGCGCGAGGATGCGGCGGTCGGTGGTGACCAGAGCGGCCGCGGTCTCGTCGCAGCTCGATTCGATGCCGAGGATCAGGCTCATCGCGGCCTTCCCTGCCACCGCGAACGCCGCTAGCACAAGCGCCGCATGACCCAGCCCATCCGTCTCGGTACCCGTGGATCCCCGCTTGCCCTCGCCCAGGCCCGTGAAGTCGCCGCCTTGCTGCGCGTGACGCATGGCTGGGACGAAAGCACGGTGGAGATCGTCCCGATCACCACGACCGGCGACGTGATCCAGGATCGGCCGCTCGCCGACATCGGCGGCAAGGCCCTGTGGACCAAGGAACTCGATGCCTGTCTCGCCGAGGGGCGCACCGATCTCTCAGTCCATTCGATGAAGGACGTCGAGACGATCCGTCCAAACATCTTCGCAATCGCCGCGATGCTGAGGCGCGAGGATGCCCGCGACCGGCTGATCGGGCCAGCACGGCTCGCCGACCTGCGCGAAGGTGCGGTGGTCGGCACCTCCTCGCCGCGGCGCGGCGCGCAGATCCTTGCGCGACGCCCGGACATCGAGATCGTGCCGATCCGCGGCAACGTGCAGACGCGGCTTGGCAAGCTGGATCGCGGCGAGGTCGACGCGACCCTGCTCGCCGCCGCCGGCCTCAACCGGCTCGGCCTTGGCGATATCGGCACGGCGATCGACGACATGATCCCCGCGCCGTCGCAGGCCGCGGTCGGCGTCGAGATCCGCAGCGACGATGCGCGCCTGCGCGAGATCGTGAGTGCGATCGACCATCTGCAAACACGCCTCTGCGTCGAGGCCGAGCGCGGCTTCCTCGCCGCGGTCGGCGGCGACTGCCGCTCGGCGGTGGCAGCGCACGCCACGCTGCGGGACGAGCGGATCCATCTCATCGCCGAGATACTGAGCCCGCGCGGCAGCGAAGTGCGCGGCGGGGACGCGGAATTCGGCATCGGTGATGCGGACGGCCCGGCGGCGCTCGCCCGCCGTCTGCTGGGCGAGGCGAGCGAGGAATTGCGCTCGATGTTCGCCGGTTGACGTCGCACGTCCTGATCCTTCGCCCCGAGCCCGGCGCCAGCGCCACCGCGCTGAGGGCAAAGGCTCTCGGCCTCGACCCGATCTCCGCACCACTCTTTTCCGTCATTCCGGTCGCGTGGACACCGCCCGAAGGCGCATTCGACGCAGTCGTCATCACCAGCGCCAATGCCGCCCGGCTCGGTGGAGCGGAACTGGCGTCATGGCGGCACCTGCCCTGCTATGCGGTCGGGGAGGCCAGTGCGATCGCCGCGCGCGAGGCTGGCTTTGCCGATATCCGCATTGGCCCTTCGGACGGTGAGGCGCTGGTCGGCATCATGGCCGCCGGGGGTATCGCGACCGCCGTGCATCCCTGTGGCATCGATCGCATTCCGCTCGCGACGTCGCAGGTCCGCGTCGTCGATGTGCCGGTCTATGCCTCGGAGTCTGTGGCCGAACTGCCCGATGTGGCAGTGGAGGCGATTGCGGGCGGTGCGCTGGTTCTCCTTCACTCCCCCCGCGCGGCCAGCCACTTCGCCAGCCTTGCCGGCGAACGCGGCGCGATCAGGATCGCGGTGATCAGTCCGGCGGCGGCGCGCGCTGCCGGTGGAGGCTGGTCCGCCATCCACGTCGCCGAGCGGCCCCGCGACGAAGCCTTGCTGGAGCTTGCGGTCAAGCTGTGCCAGACTGGCGGGAAATGAGGCGGGAGCGAATGAACAATTACGAACCGCTTGAGACCGGCCTGACCGACGCGCCACGCAGGCGCCTGCTCGTTCCCGTCCTGCTCGCTCTCCTGTTCTTCCTGCTCGGCCTCGCCGCGATGGTCGCTGTGCTGACCCGCTGGGATGCGGCCGCCCGCTTCGTCGGCATCGCGCCCGAGCCGGCGCCGGTGGTTCCGGCGCCTGTCGCGACACCGGCGCCTCAGCCCGAGCTGCCACAGGCGCCGAACGGTACGACGGCCGGAACGACGCCCGAGCGGATCGTCATCGACCCGGAGATCACACGCCGCGTCGCCTTGCTCGAACAGCGCATCGGCCAGGTCGCCAACCAGTCGCGCAGCGCCGTCGGCAATGCCGATCGTGCCGAGGGCCTGCTTGTTGCGTTCGCGGCGCGCCGTGCGCTCGATCGTGGCATCGCGCTCGGCTTCCTCGAAGCACTTCTGAGCCAGCGCTTCGGTGACACGCAACCGCAGGCGGTCGGCACGATCATCGCTGCAGCGCGCCAGCCGGTCACGCTCCAGGAATTGCAGGAAGGCCTGCAGGAAGTCGGCCCCGATCTGACCGGGCCGGGACCGCAGGAAAGCTGGTGGGGCTCGCTGCGCGCCGAATTCGGCAATCTCGTCACGGTGCGGCGCGCAGGTACGCCCTCGCCAGAGCCGAGGGAGCGCCTGCGCCGCGCGACCCGCTGGCTGGAATCCGGCGAAGTCGCGCCGGCCCTCGCCGAAGTGCTGCGCATGCCGGGACGCGAAAGCGCCGGCGACTGGGTGGTGAAGGCGCGCCGCTACGTGATGGCGCGCCGGGCGCTCGATACGATCGAAACGGCGGCCTTGCTGGAGCCGCGTCAGGCACCAGCCCAGCCGGCGCCGCCGCCCGCCGCACCGACCCAGCAAACACCCGCAACCGCTCAACTCCCGCCGCCGGCCGAGTAACCGGCGACCGGATTTACGGTTTTGAGAGATCCGGTCAGCGCCGGTGATCGGCCTCAGTTCGCTGGCTTCGCGCCCTGATCGCCTCCGGCCTGCGGGGCGTTGTTGGCCGGCGCGCCGCTGTTGACGGGCGTGGCGCCGTTCGACGCGCCGCCGCTGACGGACTGGAACCAGACCATCTCGACCCGCCAGTTGCGCTCCGCCGCCGCGGCGAGGAATTGCTGCTGCCACGAAGGTCCACGCGCCCCGATCGGCGGCGCGATCACCGCCTCGTCGAAAGGTCCCTGACCGCTGATCAGGATGATGCCGGACCAGCCCTCGTGATCGAGGTCGATGTTGAGCCGGTAGCGGCCATTGCCCTCATCGGTGATCGGCCGGCCGTCGACCGACCCGGCCACGGTCGAATCGAAATTCGCCCGGTTCGGGATCAAGGTGCCGATCAGGCCCGACGGCTCGATGCCCAGCACGGCGAAATCGCCGCCGCTATTGCCGAAATTGAAATTGACCACCGCATTGGCGGCCATCTCGCCCGCATAAGGCATTCCAGGCGCCTGCATCGTCATCTGGAAGCGCGGCTGCGCGACCGAGAGGCGATAGTCGGACGAGGCGCGGACCTGGCGATAGGTGTCGAGCGCGGCGCACCCGGCCGGTGTGATCGGGGCCACATCGCCGAAATCGACACGGGCATTGTTGAGACCCGCGCGGGTGAGTGCGGCGGTCACTTCGCGCTGGGCGGCGGCCGAATCGCCGGCGACGCCGCGCATGGCGACATTGACGCTCTCCTCGCCCCTCTCGACGCTGCCGATGTCGAGCCAGGTGCAGGTGACCGACGGAATCACCGAATTGACCGCGGCGCGCGCGGCCTCGACCGGATCCCCCGGATTCGCGACGACCTGGTTGGCGACGATCGTGTTGCCGGCATCGCCGGGCACGACGTCCCGCATCAGATACCAGGCGCCGCCGCCCGCGACGAGCGCGGCGGCAATGACGCCGCCCACGACCAAGGCCTTGGTGCTGCTACCGCCGCCCGGCGATGGCGTGGAGGTCACGCCCGGCGCCGCCGCCGCCGGGGGCGGAGGCGGCGGGAGCGATGTCATCGTGCCGCCGCCGAGCATGGCCAGGACATCGTCCATCGAGCGCAGGCGCTCCTTGGGATCCGGCCGCAGCATCGCCTCGATCACCGGCTTGATATTGGCCGGAATGGCGGCGAGATCGGGCCCCTTGCGGCGCTTGTCGATCGCGTCGACCAGCGAGCCCGACATGTTGACATTCTTGCCCTGGGCAACCGCCAGGATGACGAGCGCGAGGCTGTAGACGTCGGTCCACGGGCCGACCTCGCGGCCGAAATCGCCGAGCTGTTCGGGCGCCACATAGTTCAGCTTGCCGGCAAAGCCGTCGCCCACGATCGTCGCCGAGCTCGCGTCGAGATCCTTGGCGATGCCGAAATCGATGATCTTCGCCTGATGCACGTCGCCACCGGCGAGGAGCACATTGTCGGGCGACATGTCGCGGTGGACGGCGCCCAGCCGGTGCGCTGCACCGAGACCGGAGGCGAGCTTCCGCAACAGGCCGGCAAGCTCGTCCGGCGAGGGCTCGATCTTGCCGAGCACGTCGGCGAGATTGGTCCCGTCGATGAAATCGGTGACGATGTAGAGGACGCCGAGCTGCGGCTCCTGCGCCAGCACGCGGTACTGGACCAGCGATTCGTGGTGCAGCTTGGTGAGCGTGCGCGCTTCCTTGCGGAACATCGCGACGACCTTCTCGTCCGCCGCCATCGCCGGCAGCATGACCTTGATCGCGACGCGCTCGTCGGTGTTGACGTTGCAGCCCTCGAACACCTCGCCCATGCCGCCGCGGGCGAGGAAGCGCTTCACCTCGAAGATGTGATTGAGAACGTCGCCGACAGCGATGGCGCGCGCGCCTTCGCGCGGCGTGAAGGCGGTCGCGCCGGTCGGCGGCGTCGAGGAGGCAGGCGCTGAGGAGGCAGGAGCTGACGGCTCTACCGGCGCGGCCTCGGCGGGCGCGGGATCGGCCGCTGCGGCAGCCGCCTCGGCAGGAGGCGGCGCTGGTTCCGGCTCTGCAGGCGGCGTGCTCGCCTCGGGCGGAGTCGGCGGCGTCGTTGCTCCGCTGCCCGACGGCATGAAGACGGTACGCTCCTCGCCGCTTTCGGGCGGCTGCTTGTCCTTGTCGTCGCTCATGCGTTCACCGAACCTGGAATAGAGAGAAGGGTGGGCTCGCTCGCCCAGATCGCCACCACGGTGACGTTGTCGGGCGCGCCATTGGCGAGGGTCAGCTCGACGAGCTGTTCGGTCGCGGCATCCGGAGCGCCGCGTGCCAGCAGGCGGGCAATGTCGGCCTCGCCGACATATCCGTGCAGGCCGTCGCTGCAGAGCAGGAAGACGTCGCCGGGCATGACCTCGCCGGTGACCGTATCGACCTGGACTTCTTCGCGCACGCCGACCGCACGGGACAGAATGTGGCTCATCGGATGACCGACGGCCTCCTCGGGGCGCATGATGCCGCGATCGACCATTTCCTGCACCTGGCTGTGGTCGCGGCTCAGCTGCCTGAGCTCGCCATCGCGCAGCAGATAGGCGCGGCTGTCGCCGACCCACAGCACCGCATAACGCTCGCCCTCGACGATGATGGTGACCACGGTCGATCCCATCTGCCGCCCGCGGCGCTGCGCCTCCAGCAGGATCGCGCGATTGGCCTTCTCGATCGCCTCCTTGACGAGGGCGCAGCTCGCCTCGAGGTCGCGCGGCAATTCGAGCGCGTCGAGCTTCTCGACGATCTTGGCCGAGGCCCATTCGCCGCCTTCATGGCCGCCCATGCCGTCGGCGACGGCCCACAGGCCGTTCGGCTCGCGGGCGCAATAGCTGTCCTCGTTGTGTTCGCGAACACGCCCCTCATGGGTGCGCGCGTCGCTCTCGATGCGGAAGGGAGCGAAATCCATGCCGTCCATCCTCAGGCCGCGTCGCCGAGGGCGCAGGCCTCGTTCTCCGGGCGCGGCAGGCGGCATGCAAGCAATGTCATTCAGTCCCCCGATGGCTGCCGGGCCATCTAAGCACAGCTTCCGCCGCCGATAAAGCCGGACGTGGCAAGATGCGACAAGTTCGCCCTGGCGCTCAGCCCGCCGCCTGCGCCGGCTGTCTCCTCAAACGGCGCAAGAGTCTGCCGTCGATCGCCGCGAGCCCGAGGCCGATCAGCGCCATGCCGGCGAAATGGCTCGGCTGAAGCCGCTCGTCGAGGAACAGCGCGCCGAGCAGGATCGCAGTCACCGGGATCAGGAAGGTGACGAGCAGCGAATTGGTCGCACCGGCCGAGGCGAGGAGCTGGAAATAAAGGATATAGGCGAAGCTGGTGCAGACGAGCGCGAGCGCGACCAGCGCCATCCACGCGTC
>Ga0335075_10008500_pt1 | contig 15715 bp, 11 predicted proteins | sample Lox_Sample_24_FD_206723 | JGI IMG/M metagenome (GOLD analysis project Ga0335075, IMG submission 206723) | Soil microbial communities from Loxahatchee National Wildlife Refuge, Florida, United States - Lox_Sample_2.4 | ecosystem: Environmental > Terrestrial > Soil > Wetlands | place: USA... | reverse complement strand
CGCATCCAGGCAGTCGCGCGCCTCGCACAGCGGCTTGCCACCCTCGCGCGTCAGCAACGCGGCGAGCTCGCGGCTTTGCGAGCCGATCCGCATGGCGACATCGCGCAGCAGCGCGCCCCGCCGCGCGGGCGCCGTGCGCTGCCATTCGGGCCGTGCGGCGCGCGCCGCCGCCACCGCGCGCGACACGTCCTCCGCCGCGCACTCGGGCACGGCATCGAGCACCTTGAGTGTGGCCGGATTGCTGATCTCGCGGATCGCGTCCGTGCGTGCATCCACCCAGGCGCCGCCGACCCATATTTGACGCATCAGCGATCCCCCGTCGCGGCGCAAGAACTCACGTATGATGCCTGATCGTGGTGCAGTTCGATCAACTCTGCGAACGCGCGCGTGCGCGCGGGCTCGCCGTCCGCGGCGCATTTCACCCGCAGCCCGAGGAGCTCCCCGCGGACCCCTCCGGCGCGGCGGCGCAGACCCTGGTGCTGCTCGGCTTCACGGGCAGCGAGCAGTGGGCCGTGTTCGAGGACTCGAGCGAAGCGCGCGACGGATTGCCGCACCCGCTCGATCGCTGGTCGCGGCGGGTGGTCGGTGCGGTGGCACGGGAGATCGGGGCTGCGGAGTTCTATCCGAGCGGCACGCCCGCCCCGCCGCTGCCGTTCCAGCAGCTGGCACGGCGCTGCGAGCCCGTGCATCCGAGTCCCATCGGACTGCTGATCCACGCCACCTTCGGCTTGTGGCACGCCTATCGCGGCGGACTCGCACTCGCGGAACGGCTGGCGTTGCCTGCGCCCGCGCAACACGCCCGGCCGTGCGATCGATGCTCGGGGCGGCCGTGCCTGTCGGGGTGTCCGGTGCATGCCTTCGGCGCCGGCGGGTTCGATCTCGACGCGTGCGTCGGCCACGTGACGAGCGCCGCCGGAAGCGACTGCCGCGAGCGGGGCTGCCGCGCCCGGCGCGCTTGCCCGATCGGCGCACAGTTCAGCTACGAGCCGCGACAGGCGCGCTTTCATATGCATGCGTTCCTGCGCTCGGCCGGCGGCTGAGCACCTTCAGCGCGTCCGCTGCGACGGATCTGCGGCCCGCCGGGGGCGCCCCGCGCGCGGCCGGGGCCGCTGTCGCAGCACGGGCGCCGTGGTCGACTGTCGCCGGTCCTTGCTCGGCGAACAATCGAACATCACGCGATACAGGCGGCAGAAATATTCGGGCGAGGAGAAGCCGCACGAGAATGCCACGTCGGTCACGGACAGAGCCGTCTGCTGCAACAGCTGATGCGCCTTGGTCATGCGTATCAAGCGATAGCGCTCCAGCACCGAGCACTGCATCGACTGCCGAAAGCGCCGCTCCATCTGCCGCAGCGACAGACCGACGCGCCGTGCGATCTCGCCGCAGGACAGCGGCTCATCGACGTGCTCGCGCATCAGCGCCTCGGCGCGCGTCACGGCGCCATCCTCCTCCGGTCCCGGGTTCGCATCGGGCGCGCGCTGCTCCGTGTCCGGCGAGCGCAGCCGGCCAAGCAGCAAATGCTCGGCGACCTCCGCCGCAAGCCCGCTCTCGCCGCGCCAGCCGATCCACGCCACCATCAGATCCAGGATCGCGGATGCGCCCGCGCAGCTGATTCGGTCGGCGCTGCGGGCATACAGATGCGAGAGGGGCCGGGTGCGGGGATAGTGCTCGCGAAATCCCAGCAGATTGTCCCAGTGCACGGCCACCCCATGCCCGTCGAGGAGCCCCGCCTCCGCCAGCACGAAGCTGCCGTTCTCGATGCCGACCAGCTCGGTCCCGAAGCGCGCCCTGCGCTTGAGCCAGCGCTGCAGCTCGCGGGACGAATGCGCGGGCTCGAAGCTGGCGAGCACGAACACCGTCTTCGCGGACTCCGCCGCCGCGAGGTCGCCGTCGACCGGGATCATCATCCGATTGCTCGCGCGCACGGGCTTGCCGTCGAGAGACACGAGCTTCCACTCGAACAGCGCCTCCTGCGCCAGCCAGTTGGCGATGAACAGGGGCTCGATCGAGGCCGCGATTCCGAGGTGCGAGAACTCCGGCAGCAGTACGAAGGCCAGCTTGCGCATGATCTGTATCCGTGAGATTGCGACATGATCATGACGCTTTCAAGCAGGCGGGTCCAGCCGACGCGCCGTAGCGTGGCCGCCGCATCCTCGCAACCGTCAGGACACCTCATGAGCAGCCAGATCGCGGAATGGAGCGTCGAGGACCAGGAGGGCGGATACTCCCTGCCGGCGCGTTTCTTCTATGACGAAAGCGTGTTCCAGCGCGAGAAGACGCAGATCTTCTTCAAGTCCTGGCATCTGGTCGCGCACCTGAACGAGCTCGCGGAGCCCGGCTCCTACGTGACGCGCGACATCTTCGAACAGAGCGTGCTGGTGGTCGCGGGCCGCGACGGGGAGCTGCGGGCGTTCCATAACGTCTGCCAGCATCGCGGCAACCGCCTGGTCGAGTCGCGCCGCGGCACGTCCCCGACGTTCACCTGCGGCTACCACGCCTGGAGCTACGCGCTCGATGGATGCCTGCGCGGAGCGCCGAACGCTTCCGCCGTCGCGGGCTTCAAGAAGAGCGAGCACGGACTGAAGCCCGTGCGGCTCGAGCGCTTCGCCTCGTTCGTGTTCGTGAATCTCGACGCGCATGCAAAGCCCATAGCGGAGATGGCCCGCGGAGCCGAGGCGCAGATCCGCCGCTTCCTCCCCGACCTCGATCGGCTCAGGCTGATCGAGGAGATCGACGTGCCGGTGGACGCGAACTGGAAAGTGATCCAGGAGAATTCCATCGAAGGCTATCACTTCGACTACTCGGGCCCCGCGCACAAGCAGCTGGTGCAGCTGATCGATTTCGCGGGCTATACGCTCGAGGCGCACGGCGAGTGGTGGACTTACATCGGACCGCCGAAGCAGAGCACCCGCGAGGCTTATGGCGTCGCGCTCGAGGGGGCCACCTGGCAAACCGACTGGTTCTTCAATTTCGGGCTCTGGCCGAACGTCACCCTGTATGCGTTCCCGTATGCCGACATGGTGGGCACCTTCATCATGATCCCGACCGGACCGGAAACCTCGACGCTGCGCTTCGGATATTACGGAGTCGCGGGCCGGGACCTCCCGCGGGTCACCGAAGCGTGCATACGGTGGATGAATCAGGACCTCGGACCGGAGGACATCCGCCTCAACCGGTCCAATCAGAAAGGCCTGCGCTCGCTGGGGTTCGAGCGCGGCCGCTACCTCATCGGCGAGGGCATCGGCAATCGCAGCGAGCATCTGGTGCGGCATTTCCACAAGCTCTGCTACGACGCCGTCCGCTCCTGAAGGGGCCGCGATGGCGCCCGGCGCACGCTTCGATTACATCATCGTGGGAGCGGGCTCGGCGGGGTGCGTGCTCGCCGCGCGGCTCACCGAGCAGCCCGATGTGTCGGTACTGCTGCTCGAGGCGGGCCCCAGGGATCTCGGCTGGCGCATCGCCATGCCCTCCGCGGTCGGAAGCCTGCTGGTGCGCGATCGCTTCAACTGGAACTACGTGTCCGATCCCGAGCCGGGACTCGACGGGCGGCGGCTCACGCACCCCCGGGGTCGGGTGCTCGGCGGCTCCTCCTCGATCAACGGCATGGTGTACATCCGCGGCCACGCGCGCGACTACGACGGCTGGGCGGCCGCGGGGCTCGCCGGCTGGAGCTATGCGCAAGTGCTGCCCTACTTCAAGCGCGCCGAGGGACATCTGCGCGGCGCGGACGCTTATCACGGCGCGTCCGGGCCGCTCACGGTATTCGCCCCGGATCTGCAAGGATCGCCGCTTGCCGGGGCGTTCGTCCAAGCCGCCCTGGAATCCGGCTACGCCTTCTCGGCGGACGTCAACGGCGAGCGGCAGGAGGGCTTCGGTCGAATCGACCGCACCACCACCCGCAAGGGGCGCCGCGCGAGCGTTGCGCGTACCTATCTTGCCCCGGCCTCGGTGCGTCCGAACCTGAGCGTGGTCACCGGAGCGCTGGTGCGCCGGCTGATGCTGGAGCGCGGGCGGGCGGTCGGCGTGGAGTATTGCCTGGGATCTGCCTCGAGCGCGGTAAAGGCGCGCGCCGATGGCGAAGTGATCGTCGCGGCGGGCGCGATCAACTCCCCGCAGCTGCTGCAGCTCTCCGGCATCGGCCGCCCGTCCGATCTGTCGGCCGCGGGAATCGAGACGCGCTGCGAGCTGCCTGCGGTCGGGCACCATCTCAACGACCATCCCGACATCGTGATCCAGCATCGCTGCGCGCAGCCGGTGTCGATCTTCACGGCGAACCGGGGATTCGGCAAGCTCGCCGCCGGACTGCGCTGGTTTGCGGGCCTCGACGGACTCGCCAGCTCGAACCACTTCGAGGCGGGCGGCTTCATCCGCAGCCGGCCGGGGATCGAACACCCGGATCTGCAGCTGACTTTCATGCCGCTCGCCATCAAGCCCGGAACCATCGATGATGTGGGCATGCATTCGTTCCAGGTGCACATCGACCTCATGCGGCCCAAGAGCACCGGCGCCGTGAGAATCCGCTCGCCCGACCCGGCGGCAGCGCCGTCGATCTGCTTCAATTACCTCACCCACCCCGACGACCGCGCGGATCTGCGCGCCTCCGTGCGGCTCACCCGCGAGATCCTCGGACGGCCCGCGCTCGCCCACTATCGCGGCGCGGAGCTCAATCCCGGCGAGTCCGTGCAGACGCAGGCGCAGATCGACGCCTGGATCCGGCGCAACGTGGAGACCTGCTATCACCCGGTCGGAACCTGCCGGATGGGGCGTGATCCGAGCGATTCGGCGGTGGACGGCGAGTGCCGCGTGCACGGTATCGAGGCCTTGCGCGTGGTCGATGCGTCGGTCATGCCGTCCATCGTGAGCGGCAATACCAATGCCCCGACCATCATGATCGCCGAGAAGCTGAGCGATCTGATCCGGGGCCGCGAGCCCTTGCCGCCCGAGAATGCGCCCGTCTGGGTGCACCCGAACTGGGCCACCGCACAGCGCTGAGCGCCTTGGAGTATCCATGACCGCATCGAATCCGCGTCCCGCCGCCCCACGCCCCCTGGATCATCGCGCCGAGCGCATCGATCTGGCAGCCGCCTTTCGCTGGTTCGCGCGCCTCGATATGCACGAGTCGGTCGCCAACCATCTGAGCCTCGCGGTGTCGGCGGACGGCTCGAAGTTCCTCATCAACCCGCGCGGTCGGCACTTCGCGCGCATTTGCGCGGGCGACCTGCTGCTGCTCGACGCCCACGACCAAAGCACCCTCGATCGTGCGGATGCACCCGACCCCACCGCCTGGTACCTGCACGCGCGGCTGCACGAGCGCGTGCCGGCGGCGCGCTGCGTCATGCACCTGCATTCGCGCTACGCCACCGCTCTTGCGTGCCTGGAGGACAGCACGCTGTATCCGATCGACATGAACACCATGCGCTTCTTCGGCCGCGTGGCGCTCGACCGCCGCTTCTGCGGCATGGCCCTGTCCGACCAGGAAGGCGAGCGCGTGGCCGCGCTCATGGGGGGCGGCGAGACCGTGCTGCTCATGGCCAATCACGGCGCGCTGGTGATCGGCCCGAGCGTCGCCCAGGCGTTCGATGAGCTGTACTACTTCGAGCGCGCCGCCCAGACCCTGCTCACCTGCTACGCCGCCGGCCGCAAGCTGCGCGTGGTGGACGATGACATCGCCCGGCTCACCGAGCGGCAATGGCGCGGCTACGGGCAGCTCGCCATCGATCATTTCGACAACATCAAGGCGATTCTGGACGCGGAGGACCCCTCCTATCGGCACTGAGCGACGGCGTACCGTCCGCTCCGGGACGCGATGGCTGCCGGCGGTCCTCCTGCTCGGAGCTCTGCTGCTGGTGGGCGCGCCGCCGGCCGGCGCCATCGACGCCGCCGCCTGCCGTACGGTGCGCTTCTCCGACGTCGGCTGGACCGACATCACCGCGACCACGGCGCTCGCCGCACGGCTGCTCGAGGGTCTGGGGTACAAGCCGGTCACCCAGATCCTTTCCATCCCGGTGACCTACGCCTCCATGAAGAGCCGCCAGATCGACGTCTACCTCGGCGACTGGCAGCCGAGCATGCGCGAGGACCGCAAACCCTATCTCGCGGACGGCTCGATCGAGGTGGTCAGGGCGAATCTCGAGGGGGCCAAGTACACCCTGGCCGTACCCTCCTACGTCGCCGCCGCGGGCGTGCGATCCTTCGCCGATCTGCAGCGCTTCGCCGACCGCTTCCACCGCCGGATCTACGGCATCGAGCCCGGCAACAACGGCAACCGGATCATCAGCGCGATGATCGCGCAGGATCGCTTCGAGCTCGGCGGCTGGACGCTGGTGGAATCGAGCGAGCAGGGCATGCTGAGCGAGGTGGACCGCGCCATCCACAGGTCCGAATGGATCGTATTCCTCGGCTGGTCGCCGCATCCGATGAATCTGAAGTATCACCTGCAGTACCTCGCCGGCGGTGACGACACCTTCGGGGCGAACTACGGCGGCGCCACCATCTATACCGACGTGCGCGCCGGCTACCTGTCCGAGTGCCCGAACGTCGCCGTGCTGCTGAAGAATCTGGTGTTCACGCCCGACATCGAGTCGCGCGTGATGGCGCTCATTCTCGACGGCCGCCTGGAAGGCCGCGCCGCCGCGACCGAGTTCCTGTCCTCCCACCCGCAGCTCCTGGCGAGCTGGCTGGCCGGTGTGACCGCAATCGATGGACAGCCCGGCGATCGGACGGTGCGCCGCGACTTGCAGGCCTCGAGCCTGCACAAGCTCAAGGATTGGCTCGATGCAGCCAACGATTGGGTGACCGGGCACAAGATTCCGCTCGGCCGCTGGCTGAACGATGCGGTCGAATACGCGACCGATCATGCGCAGGGCTTCTTCGACGCCGTATCGCAGGCGCTCGGCGGCACGATCACCGTGCTCACCGCCGCGCTCATGCAGATCCCGGCGCTCCTGCTGATCGCGGTGGTCGCCGCGGGCGCCTTCCTCCTGCAGCGCAGCCTGTCCCTCGCCCTGTTCATCGCGGCATCGCTCCTGCTCATCGACAACCTCGGTCTGTGGCAGGCGACCGTGCAGACGCTGGCGCTGGTGCTGTTCTCGACCGCCGTCTGCATGCTGATCGGCGTGCCCATCGGCATCGCCGCGGCCCATCGGCCCTGGCTGTATCGCATGCTGCATCCGGTCCTGGACTTGATGCAGACCATTCCGACGTTCGTCTACCTGATTCCCACCCTGGTGCTGTTCGGCCTGGGGGTGGTGCCGGGACTGATATCGACCGTCATCTTCGCGATCCCGGCGCCGATCCGCCTCACCCACCTGGGCATCTGCTCGGTGCCCATCCAGCTGCGCGAGGTCGGCGAGGCGTTCGGCGCGACGCGGCGCCAGCTGCTCTTCAAGATCGAGCTGCCGCACGCCCTGCCGACCATCATGGCCGGGATCACGCAGGCCATCATGCTGAGCCTCTCGATGGTGGTGATCGCCGCCCTGGTGGGTGCGGACGGCCTGGGCAAGCCCGTGGTGCGGGCCCTCAACTCGGTGAACATCGCCATGGGGTTCGAGTCGGGTCTCGCCATCGTGATCCTCGCCATCGTGCTCGATCGAGTCTTCAAGCGCGGGCGAGACTCGCCGCGGAATTGATGCAGCGCATGTAGAATCCGCGCATGAAAGAGCGCTTGACCCTGCTGATCCGACGCGCCGTCTACAACATGCGCGGCGGATTTCTGGTGCGCCCGCTCATCATCGCGCTGGTGCTGGGCTGCACCGGAGCCGTGCTCTCCTGGCTCGAGGAGGCGATGCCGACGCTGAGCGACTGGGTGCCGTCGGTGCTGTTCCCCTCGCACGCCGACCCACAGGTCGCCCAGGTCATCCTGGCGGGCATCGCCTCCTCCATCATGACGGTGGTGTCGATCGTTTTTGCGATCCTGCTGATGACGCTGACGCTCGCCTCGATGCAGTTCTCTCCACGCATCATGCTGAGCTTCACGCGCGATCGGGTGACCCAGTGGACTCTCGGCATCTTCCTCGGCACCTTCCTGTACTGCGTCGCGGCGCTGCCGGCCGCCCGCTCCTTGCCGACGCCCTTCTCCCCCGTGGCGACCGTCCTCGGCGCCGTGGTGCTCGCGCTCGCATGCGTGTGCTGGCTGCTGTTCTTCATCCAGCACATCGCGCTCGCGATCAGCGTCAACCGCATCGTCGACAGGATCGCCACCGAGACGGAGGCGGTGATCGACGAGATGATGCCGTGGCCGCGCCGGCAGAACTCCCTCGCCAGACAGGACCCGCTGCAGGGTCAGACCTTCGACCTCATGGTGCCGAGCGATCGGGCCGGCTACATCCGCTTCATCGACGTCAACCGGCTGCTCGATGTGGCAAAGTACCATCGCATCAGCGTTCGCGTACTGCGCCGGGTCGGGCACTTCATTCCCGCCCATGTCCCATTGCTGGCGGTTTCGAAGTCCGAGCGGCTGCCGCCGGAGGGCAGAGCGGCGCTGCTCGGGGCGTTCGATCTCGGAGCCTCGCGCACCCTGCAGCAGGATGTGGAGTTCGGCGTGCTGCAGATCGTCGACATTGCGCTGCGGGCCATCTCACCGGCGGTGAACGACCCGAGCACGGCGATCAGCTGCGTGGATCAGCTGAGCCGCATCTTGATCCACTACGTCTCGCGCGAGCCGCCCGCGGCGGTGCTCTACGATCTGCCCGGCATGGCCCGCGTGACGCTCACCTGGATCGATTTCGACGGGTTGCTCGACGCCGCATTCGAGCAGACGCGGCTCTACTCCAAGGCGGATGTGGCCGTGTGCTTGCGCATGCTGCGCGCACTCGGCGACATCTCCTCGACCACCCCACAGAGCGCATTCCGGCGCACCCTCGTGGAGCGCGGCCGGCGCATCGTGGCGGGCTGCAGCGCGCGGCTCGCGGACGAGGATCTCGCGCCGCTGCGGCTGCGGCTCGCGAGGCTCGAAGCACTGCTGGCGGAAGTCGAGGAAGAATCCGCGCGCGGCCCGCCTGCCGAGGCGCAACGATGAGCGCCGCGGCACTTCAGGGCGGAGCGGGCGGCGGGCGGCGCGGCCTCGCGCCGGCCGCCCTCGCCTGCATGGGAGTCGTGTTCGGCGACATCGGCACGAGCCCGCTGTACACCCTGAACGTGGCGGCGCGCGCATCGAGCGCGAGCGGGACTGCGGCGCCGGCGGCGGTCATGGGGATCGTCTCGTTGATCTTCTGGTCCCTCATCATCGTGATCTCGATCAAGTACGCCGTGCTGATCATGCGCGCCGACAATCACGGCGAGGGGGGCATCCTGGCGCTGCTCGCCTTGATCAGTCCGCGGCGCGCGCGTTACGGCGGGCAAGGCGCGACGATGGTGATCGTCGGCCTCGTCGGCGCAACGCTCCTCTACGGGGACGGCGCGATCACGCCCGCCATCTCCGTGCTGAGCGCCATCGAGGGCATCAAGGTATACGCCCCGCACCTGACCCCGCTGGTGGTGCCGCTGTCGGTGGCCATCCTGCTGGTCCTGTTCCTCGTGCAGCGCAAGGGCACCTCCTTCGTCGGCGGCATCTTCGGGCCGGTCATGCTCGTCTGGTTCTTCGTCATCGCGATACTCGGGTTGACGGGCATAGCCCGGGAGCCCGCCATCCTGGCGGCATTGAGCCCCGTGCCGGCCGTCCACTATCTGTCGCATGCCGGCGTCACGGCCTTTGCGGTGATCGGCGGGGCATTTCTGGCCGTCACCGGCGGCGAGGCGTTCTATGCGGATATGGGCCACTTCGGTCCGCTGCCGATCCGGGTCGCCTGGTTCGCGGTGGCCTTGCCGGCGCTCACGCTCAATTATTTCGGCCAGGGCGCATTCTTGCTCCTGCACCCCGCCGCGACCGAGAGCCCGTTCTACGAGCTCGCCCCGCAGTGGTCGCACCTCGCGCTGCTGTTGCTGGCGACCGTCGCCACCGTGATCGCCTCGCAATCGATCATCACCGGCGCCTATTCCCTCACTCAGCAATCGATCCAGCTGGGGTTCCTGCCGCGCATGGAGGTGATTCACACGGCCGGCCGGGCCATCGGCCAGATCTACGTCCCTTTGGTGAACTGGGGTCTCGCCGCCGCCACGCTGCTCGCGGTCATCGGCTTCGGCTCCTCGGATGCGCTGGCGGGTGCGTTCGGGATTGCGGTGTCTCTGCTGATGGCCATCACCACGCTGATGGCGACCTTCGTCGCGCTGCGCTGGAGGCACAACGTCGGGCTGGTGTGCCTCATCAACGGCACTCTGCTCGCGTTCGACCTGATGTTCTTCGCCTCGACCGCCACCAAGCTGTTCTCCGGCGGCTGGTTTCCCCTGCTGATCGCATCGTTGATCTCGCTCTTGATGCTGACCTGGCGCAAGGGCGAGGAGATCATGGACTCGGTGCGGCTCGAGGTGCGCGAGCGCGCCGAGGAATTCATCGCGCGGCTGCGGGCGAACCCGCCCATCCGCCTGCCCGGAACGGCATTCGCCCTGGGCCGCATGTCGCAGGGCATCCCGCTCACGCTCACTCAGAATCTCAAGCACAACCACGTGATGCACGAGAGGGTGTTCCTGGTGGCGGTCACCATGGCGGAGATACCGCGCGTATCGGACGCCGAGAGGGTGACCGTCGTGCCCATGGACGCGGGTCTGTCCCGAGTGGAGCTGTGCTTCGGATTCATGGAGCGCCCGGACATCCCCCGGGGTCTGGAGCTCGCCGTGGCTCAGGGCAAGATCGCGCCATGCGATGTGGCGGCCGCCACCTACTACACCGGACACGAGACCATCATCGCTTGCGGGCGGCGCCGCGGGATGGCGCGCTGGCGCGAGCGCCTTTACGCGCTCATGCAGCGCAATGCGCAGCGACCCGGCGTCTACTTCAGGATTCCGAGCCGGCAGATCATGGAGATCGGCATCGAATTCGAAATCTGAGCCGCCGCGCGGCCGATTCGCGCTATCATGCGCCGCGCATGGACGTTCATCTCGACGACATCGCCTACGTACCGACCACGGGCGTGCGCCGGCTGCACGAGACTGCTCTGGTCGAAGCCACGCAGGAAAGCCTCGATGGCTACGGGGTTCTGGTCGAGGATCCGCGCTCCTTTCCCATCGAGATCGTGCCCTGGCCCGCGCAAGGCTGGCGCGCCGTGGACGAGAACTCGGGCAACCAGGGAGGCGTCACCGAGGGCCTGTTCGAATTCTGGTGGAAAGGCGAGATCCTGTTCGCGCGCAACAACGCGGTCGGAGACAGCTATCTGTTCGGCTGGAGCAACTGGCCCGAGGAGGCGCGCAGCGAGGGCGGCGGCCGGCGCGAGCGCGCCTACATCTGGCGCGCCAACTATCATCCGGACGGAGGCCAGCTGGTCTATCCCCTGCACGGCGAGAGCTTCGTGGTGCCGCTCGCGCTGCCGGGCGATGACGTGACGCCCGAGCGCTTCACGACCTTCTGGTGCGATGGAACACGCGGTCTGTACATCCACCCGAACGTCTGGCACGGGGCGTTCGTGCCCTTGGCGGAGCACGCCGAGTTTCTCGACCGGCAGGGCCGTGTGCATGCGCGCGTGTCGGTGGATTTCGCGAAGGAGTTCGGCTGCTACCTGGCCGCGCCGCTGCGCCGCCCCTGAGAGACCCGCCCCGATCGGCGTGAGCCCGATCGGCGCGAGCCGGGATCGCGCGGGCCCGTCCTGTGCGCTCTCACGCTTCGCGCGTGCGCATCGCCTGCGCCTTCTGCAGCAGCGCCTCGGCCATCCGAATGCTCGCGTAATCGATCAGCCGCCCATCGAGCGATACCGCACCGCGACCCTCCTTCGCCGCCTGCGCCATCGCCTCCATGATGCGCGTCGCCTTGTCCACCTCCGCGGCGGAGGGCGTGAACACTTCGTTGCAAAGCGCGATCTGAGAGGGATGAATGGCCCACTTGCCCTCGTAGCCGAGCACCGCGGCGCGGTTGGCGGCCGCTCGAAATCCATCCGGGTCGTTGAAATCGCCGAATGGCCCGTCGATCGGCCGCAGCCCGTAGGCCCGGCAGGCAATCAGCATGCGGGTCTGCGCCGCGTGCCAGGGGTCGCTCCAGTGGTAGTCACGCCGGCCCTCCGCATCCTTGTCGGTGAGCACGCCCGAGTCCCTGTTCACGCCGCCGATGACCGTGGTGCGCGCGCGGGTCGAGGCGGCGTAGTCGGCCACCCCGAAGGACATGGCCTCGAGCCGCTTGCTCGACTGCGCGATCGACTCGACGTTGGCCATGCCGAGCGCGGTCTCGATCAATACCTCCAGGCCGATGCGCTTGGTGCGCCGCATCGCGCTCTCGATCTGCGTCACCAGCATGTCGACGGCGTAAACGTCGGCGGCGACGCCGGTCTTGGGGATGAGGATCATGTCGAGGCGCGGGCAGGCCTCGAGGACGTCCACCACGTCGCGGTACATGTAATGGGTATCGAGGCCGTTGATACGCACCATCACCGTCTTCGCGCCCCACTCGATCTCGTTCAGCGCCTGCACGATGTTGCGGCGAGCCTGAGGCTTGTCGTCCGGGGCCACGGCATCCTCCAGGTCGAGAAACACGATGTCGGCGGCCGACTTCGCCGCCTTCTCGAACAGCGCCGTGTTGGAGCCCGGCACCGCCAGCTCGGATCGCTGCAGCCGGGGGGTGGCGGGGTCGATGCTGGTAAAGCTCATGGGGGACTCCTGGGCACGCTAGCCGGTGGCGCCGAGGCCGGCCGCCGCACAATTGATGGACATCAGCAGCGCGGTGCGCACCTCTTCGGCCGGCTCGGTGCGATACGCGCGCAGCAGGTGCACCTGCTCGCGGCTCACTTCATTGATGGTCTTCAATCGGCGTGCCAGGCGCCGGCGAAACTGCGGGAAGCGCTCCCCGATGCAGGCGCCGCCCGAGACTCGCAGGATCATCTCGCATGTGAGCCGGTATTCCTCGGCGACGGCCGCGAAGATCGGCTCACGCACCGATTCGCAGTCGACCAGTCCGGCGTACTTGCGGGCGATCGACAGATCCACCTGCAGGAGCGTGCGCTCGACGTCGTCGAGTATCAACCGAAACAGGCGCGCCTCGCGGAACATGCGCTTGAGCAGCTCGAGACCGCGCTCCCTGCGCACATCGAGGAATGCCTTGATGCCGCTTCCGACTCCGTACCATCCCGACACCATGTGCCGATTCTGGGTCCAGGCGAACACCCACGGGATGGCACGCAGATCCTCGAGCGTGCTCGCTTGCGTGCGCCGCGCGGGCCGCGAGCCGATATTGAGCAAAGAGAGCTCCTCGAGCGGGCTCGAGGCCTGCAGGTAGGCAAGCATGTCCGGCATGTCCATGAGCTTGCGATAGGCCGACCAAGCCGTGCCGGCGAGCGCCTCCATCGCCTCGTGGAACTCGTGCACCGGGATGAGGGCCGCCTCGCGCTTCGACCGCAGCACGTGCTCGACCACCGAGGAGCCGAGCAGCTCGACCTGATAGGCGGCCGTGCCGCGGTTCGCGTACTTGAAGGAGACCACCTCACCTTGCTCGGTGAGGCGAAACTGTCCGCGGATCGAGCCCGCCGGCGAGGCCGCGATGGCCCGCCCGGTGGGCGCGCCGCCGCGGCTCACCGAGCCTCCGCGGCCGTGGAAGAAGGAGATGGCCACGCCGAGCTCGGAGCCGAGCCGCGTCAGCTGACTCTGCGCCTTGGCGAGCTCCCAGTGCGCGGTGAGGTACCCGCCGTCCTTGTTCGAATCGGAGTAGCCGATCATCACCTCCTGGATCCTTCCCTGCACGTACAGGCTGCGCTGCACCAGCGGAATCTGCAGCAACTCCTTGAGGATCGCCGGCGCCTTGCGCAAGTCGGGAATGGTCTCGAGCAGCGGCACGATCGGCAGCGTGCAGCGCTCGACGGCGGCGGTGTCGGCGAACAGTCCCGCCTCCTTGGCGAGCAGGTACACGCCGAGGACGTCGGCGGCGCTGCGCGTCATGCTGAGGATCAAGGCGCCGAAGGCCTCCCGGTCGACCTCCTCGCGCAGCCGGGCGATGGTCCGGAAGGTGTCGAGCGTCTCGGCGGCATCGGCGGGCAGGCCATCGAACCTGCGCGGCTCGCCGCGCGGCGCCGCGAGCTCGGATTTGAGCCAGCGCATCCACTCCTCGGAGTGCGGCGGCGGGGGTTCCGCGCCTGCGCGGCAGGCGCGGTACAGCGCGGCCAGCGTGCGATTGACGCGCATGCTGTTCTCGCGCACGTCGAGGCGCACGGTGCAGAAGCGAAAAATACCGACCTCGCGCCGCAGCGGCAAGAGCAGCGCATCGGCGAGGCGCTTCGCGCCGGCACTTTCCAGCGCGTGGCGCATGAGATCGATATCCTCGATCAGGCGGTCGGCGCTGCGATAACCGCTGGCGTGCGGCGCGGGCCGCTCGCGCTCGGCGTGCTCGATGGTGGTCTCGATGCGCGCGAGCATGCAGCAGATGAATTGCCGGAAGATCTCCCCGCGATTGCGCGCCGCGCGCGCCGCACCGTCGGGCAGCGAGCGGATCGCATCCGCAACGGCGTCGCGAAAGGACTGCGGCAGCGGCAATGCCTGATCCTCGATGCTCAAGTTGCGGACCAGCTCGAGCAGGCGCGCTCGATAGCGGTTGAGACTCGCGAGACGCGTTTCCCAGAGGGTGCGCCGCGTGACCTCGCTGGTCACGTACGGATTTCCATCCCGATCGCCGCCGATCCAGGAGCCGAACTGGAAGAACACCGGCACCTCGAACGGCTCGTCCGGAAACTGCCTCACGAACGCGCTCTGCACTTTGGCGAGCATTTGCGGAACCACGTCGAACAGATTCTCCTGGAAGAAGTACAGCCCCCAGGCCACTTCCTGGGCGACGGTCGGCTTCTCCAGCTTGAGCTCTCCGGTGAGCCAGAGCAGCTCGATCTCGTCGCCGAGCGCCTCGATCAGCTCCTCGCGCTCCCGATCGGTCCAGCGCGGCGACTCGAGCTCCAGAAGCTTCAGGTAGATACGGCGGTGCCGCTCCATGACGGTGACGCGCTTGGCCTCGGTTGGATGGGCGGTGATCACGGGCCGCACGCGCAACGAGCACAGCGCCTCGCGGATCTGAGCCCCGGAGATGCCCTCGGCGGCCGCCGCAGCGAATGCACCGGCAAAGGTGCCGCGCAACTGCGCGTGTCCGCGCTCGCGCTCGATCTCGCGCCGATTGCGCATGTCGCGGTTCTGCTCGGCGATCGCGAGCAGCTGGAACAAGATGCCCTGAGCCTGCAGAGTGCGTGCCAGCAGCGCGGCCGGCATGCCCGACGTCGTGCGCTCCTCGCGCAGCACTGCGGCGACCTCGGGCTCGTGGCGCTGCATGACGCCCACGAGCAGCTCGAAGAGGAGCTCGGCACGCGAGAAATTCTCGAACGGCAGGATCGAGAACCGCGCAGCTCCTCTGGGAGGGGCATTCATGAGTGCGCGGCGCTCAGCCGGCCCGGCGCAGCGCCAACGCTGCCGTCGCTCCGAGCTCGGCGGCGCTCGGGGCCACCAGAAGACCGTAGGACTTCATGAGCTCGGTCTTCTCCGAGGCGCTGTCGCCCTCGGCGGAAATGATGGCACCGGCATGGCCCATGCGCCTTCCCTTGGGCGCGGTCAGGCCGGCAACGTAGCCCACCACCGGCTTGCTCATGTTCTCCTTGACCCAGCGGGCGGCCTCCGACTCCTGCGGGCCGCCGATCTCGCCGATGATGACCACGGCCTTCGTCTCCGGATCCTCCTC
>Ga0335075_10008499_pt1 | contig 15715 bp, 14 predicted proteins | sample Lox_Sample_24_FD_206723 | JGI IMG/M metagenome (GOLD analysis project Ga0335075, IMG submission 206723) | Soil microbial communities from Loxahatchee National Wildlife Refuge, Florida, United States - Lox_Sample_2.4 | ecosystem: Environmental > Terrestrial > Soil > Wetlands | place: USA... | reverse complement strand
GCGCCGCGCATGCGACGCTGGTGTCCGCGCCGGGGAGCTTTGAGCGACGGGGGGCGGCATGACGATCGCGGCCAGTGGACGGGGCCAGTCAAAGAGCTTGGTGCTCACCGCGATGATCTTCGCGGTGGCGATGACGTTCATCGACCAGACGATCGTGTCGATCGCCGCGACGACGGTGCAGCACGACCTCGGGCTGTCGAGCAGCGGCATCCAGTGGGCGATCAACGCCTACCTGCTGTCGCTGGCCGCGCTGTTCGCGTTCGGCGGGCGGCTCGCCGACACCCTGGGGCACCGCAAGATGGTGGTGCTCGGGGTGATCATCTTCGCCGGGGCGTCGGCGCTGTGCGGCGCGACGCCGCACGGCGGCGCGGCCGAGGCGTGGCTCGTGACGTTCCGCGCCGTGCAGGGCCTGGGCGGGGCGATCATGTTCCCGGCCGCGCTCGCGATCGTCGTGGCGACGTTCGACCTGAGCTCACGGGGCCGCGCCCTCGCGCTGTTCTTCGGCATCGCGGGCGGGCTCACCGCCGTCGGCCCGATCGCCGGCGGCTACCTGATCGAGTGGACCTGGCGGTCGATCTTCTGGATCAACGTCCCCGTCGCGATCATCGCGCTGGTGCTCATCGCCGTCTCCAAGCCGGTCACCGACTACCGGCCCGCCCCGATCGACTACCGCGGCCTCGCCCTGATCATCGGCGGGGTGGGGCTGAGCGTGTTCGGGTTCCAGCAGTCGCAGCTCTGGGGCTGGGGCAACGCGGCGGTCGAGGCGTGCATCGCGGTCGGGGTCGTGCTGCTCGTCGTGTTCTACCTGGTCGAGCTGCGGACCGAGGTGCCGCTGATCAACGTGCGCATCTTCCACAACCACGCGTTCCTGGTGGAGAACATCATCCTCGGCATCTCCATGATGGCGTTCATCCCGGTGTTCTTCTTCGCCGCCACCTACGGGCAGATCTCCCTGGGCCTGAAGGCGACGGCTTCCAGCCTGCTGATCCTGTACTTCTTCGTCGGGTTCGTGATCGCGGCGCAGGTCGGCGGGCGGATGCTGGACCGCATCGGGGCCAAGCGGCCGGTGGTGCTCGGCTGCGTGCTCGCGGCCGTCGGCTACTTCGTGTGGGCCGGGGAGGTCACCAAGCTGCAGTCGGGCCCGCAGGTGATCTGGATCATCGTGTCCGGCGCGGGCATGGGGCTCATGCTCGGGCAGGCCAATACCGACGCGATCAACCGCGCCTCCCGGCTCTCCTACGGCGAGGCCACCGGCGTGACCCAGACGGTCCGCAACTACGGCGCCAGCCTGGGGTTCGCCATCCTCGGCACGGTCCTGATCTCCGAGTTCCGTGCCAACATCACCAGCTCGCTCATCGCCCAGGGCGTGCCAGGACCGCGGGCGGCGACCACGGCGGCCGCGGCCGCCCAGTTGCAGGGCGGCAGCGGCAGCGTCGCCAGCATCCCGCAGTTCATCCGGGCGGACTTCGCGTCCGCGACCCAGTCCGTGCTCTACGGCATGGGCGTCGTGATGGCGGTGGCCGCCGTCGTCGCCTTCGTCGGCCTCAAGCGCGGCGTGCAGCGGGAGACGGTGCCGGAATCGGCGGCCGAGGCGGCCTCCGCCGCCGGCGCCAAGAGGATGCCGGAGGCCTAGCCCCGCCCGCCCGCCCGCTTGGCCGGCGGGGGCGGTCCTCGCCTCGTCGGCGAGCGCCCGGTTTGCCGGCCTTGGTGCCCTATAGTGAGCAGCGTGCGCAGCAGGAGGCAGGGGAACGGCGGGCTGGTAGTCGAATCGGTGGCCTTCGGCCTCGGCTATGCCTGCGTGCTGATCTGGATCGGCTCGGCCTTTGTGGGCAGCTTCGGCGACTTCGACGACGCCTACCCGTACTGGCCGGCGATACCGCGGCTGCGGACCGACACCGCCGGCTTCATCGCGTTCGGCGTCGCCATCGTCTGCCTCGTGCTCAGCCGGTACATGCAGCTCGCGCGCCGCAACGAGGCCCCCGCCGAGCGGGTCGACCGGCCCCGGCCGGCCGGCGTCCTGGCGGTGCAGGCGCTCGCCGACGTCGGCGTGTTCCTCGGCACCGGCCTGGTCCTCTACCTGTCCGTGAACGAGGCCATGCACCCCTGGACGCTGCCGATGCAGTTGACCCACCTGCTGCCCTGGCCGAGCGAGGGCACGGTCCGGGTGCTCGCGCTCGGCGTCTGCCTCGTTTCCGTCGCCATCAGGCGTTACCTGGGGGCCACCGCGACCAGGCCGGGCCGGCCCGCGGTGGCCCAGGAGAAGGCCGACGTCGCTGCCGACTCTTCTGTCCCGCGGTATTCGCCTTGGACCTCGCGCTAGTCCTGCGTTAGTCCTGCATCTGAATGCAGCCGCCCGGGCAGGAGTCCATGGCGTCCTGCACGTTGGACTCGCACTCCGGCGGCACGACGGCCGCGTGGTCCGGCCCGGGCGGCAAGACCTGGTCACCCTCCCTGACGCGGGCCAGGCCGTCGTCATCGCCGATGGTGAAGACCTGCGGCTCGATCGCCTGGCACAGCCCGGAACCGATGCAGTAGGTCTGGTCGATCCACACCTTCATGTCGCCGTCCTCAGTTCGCCGGTTCCTTGCTGGCCTGGTGGCCCGGGACCAGGTCACGCCAGTCCGCGCTGGCGTCGATGATCGAGGAGGCGGCCGTGACCTGGGTGAAGTCAGTGCCCTCGCCGCGGCCCACCGGGTCGTGGCCCGCCTCGAGCAGCCGGATCGAGTCCGCGAACAGCCGCCGCAGCCTGATGATCGCCAGGTCGGCCGGCACCAGGTGCTCCTTCGCGCGATCGTACATCGGCCCCGAGGACATCTGCACCGCGCCGTCCTGCACCCGGTTGCCACCGCGGAAGCCGGCGAAGCTTTGGCCGGCCGCCATCGCCGCGCGGTCCTGCTTCGGCAGCTTCAGCTTGCGGTTCTCTGGCTCCGGGCCCCAGACCGCCGGGTCGATGCCGCGGCGGGCGCGCTCGGCGGCGACGGCCTTGTCGGTGCCGGGCGGCAGCCGGAAGACGCCGATGGTCGAGCAGGAGTAGTCGTCGCGCGGTACCACGATCACCGCGCCGTTCGAGCCGCCGATCAGCGCCGTGTACGGCATGACGAAGGCGGTGACCCGGACGAACTTCTTCCCCGGCTCGCTCGCGTCCCTGATCGCCGCGTAGTGGAAGCCGAACGGGGTGTTCTCCAGCTCGATCTTCGGCGCGTTGTCCTCGCTCGGCCAGACACCCGGCCGCGGCGCCTCTCCCGGCGTGCGACTGGCGCCGCCGGGCACCTGCATGTCCAGGTCCCACGGCTCGCCGGCGAAGTCGAACGAGCCCACGCTGCGCGGTCCTGAACCCATCGTGGCGAGCGTGTCGAGGTGCAGGATGCCCACGTGCGAGGAGTCGATCGACCCCTCCTGCGCCTGCATCCAGTTGCAGTCCATGATGATCTCGGACACCACGACCTCGTCGGCCGGGGCGCTGGCCCACCCGAAGTTCGGGAACGGCGGCTCGGTGCCCGGCGGCCCCAGGTAGACCCAGCCGAGCCCGCCCGCCTCGCGCACCGGGTACGCGCCGTGCTTGACCCGCTCCCTGAAGGTCGTGCTGGCGAGGTTGGGCGTTTCCATGATCGTCCCGTCCACGGCGTACTTCCAGCCGTGGTACAGGCACCGGATGCCGCAGTCCTCCACCCGGCCAAGCGTGAGCGAGGCACCGCGGTGGCAGCACAGTTCGTCAAGGAATCCAAGCCTGCCCTGGGTGTCCCTGAAGGCGACGAAGTTCTCGCCGAGGATGGTCACCTTGACGGGCGGGCAGTCGGGCTCCGGCAGGTCGCCGAGCTGGAACGCGGGCGTCCAGTAGCGGCGCAGGACCTTGCCCATCGGCGTCCCAGGTCCCACCCGGCACAGCGCCTCGTTCTCTTCCTCGGTCAGCATGTCCTCTCCTCTTCCTCTTGGCTGATGTCTGCGCTGACGCCGGCTGACGTCATCAGGCGACAACGGGGTCGTAGGTGGCCACGTCGCGGTCGGCGACGATCGGCAGGCCGAGCAGCATCAGCGGGTAATGCCGCGCCACTTCCTTGGGCCTGGCGGCCGCCACGGCGTCGTAGACGACGGGGCTGACCCGCAGCGACGTGACCTTCACCCCGCCGTCGGCGGCGTCCCAGATCTGGGTACACGCGTTGTCGACGACTACGGACATCCAGAGCACTAACTCACTCACTTCCCTATCCATGCTTCATCCCAGTAGGGCACGATCACGGTGCTGATCACGGGAATCTGGGTGCTCAGGCCGGGTCCGTGCACGTCGCTCGCGACGACCGAGACGGGCGCGGAGGCGACCAGGAACGGCGCGTACGCCTGGCTGCTGATGTACTGCGCGATGTTGTGGTAGTCGGTGGCCCGCTGTGCGGTGTTCAGCGTGGCGTCGGCCTGCGCCATCATCGCGTCGAGGGTCTTGTCGTGCACGCCGCTGAACTCGGCGGTCGACAGGAAGCGGAACGGCAGCCCGTCGCTGATGCCCGGGTCCCAGGCGCCGTTGGACTGGAGCGCGGCCTGCCAGGGCTTCGAGAAGGCCTGGATCTGTCCCTCAAGCGTGTACGGGTGGACGGTCACCTTGATGCCGACGGCCTGCCACATCTGCGCGATCGCCTCGAGCGCCTCGGTGTCGAGCGGGTCGTTCGGGCCGAAGAGGCTGATGCTGAGCCCGCCGAGGCTGGAGACGATCTGCTTCGCCTTCGCCGGGTCGTAGCCCAGGTAGCCGGGCACCGTCGGCTGGTAGAAGAGGTCGCCGGGGCCGAGGAACGACTCGGACGTGGGGAACATGCCGTTGTACAGGTGCTGCGCGAGCGCCTGGGAGTCCGTCGCGTAGTAGATCGCCTCGCGGGCCAGCTTGTTGTTGAACGGCGCGACGGAGGTGTTGAGCTGGATGAGCGTGGGCGTCGAGCCCTTCGTGATCATCGTGCTGAACGCGGAGTTCGACTTGGCCTCGGTGATCATCTGCGGCGTCGTGATCTGGGCCGCCTGGCCCGTGCCCGCCTGGAGGGCCTCCATCGCCGTCTGGTCGTCGCTGACCGTCGTGAACTCAAGCTTGTCCAGGTACGGCTCGCCCTTGACGAAGTAGTTCGGGTTCTTCGTCAGCGTGAGCTGGTGGTCGACGAGGTTGCTCTGCACCTCGAACGGGCCCGCGCCGACCGGGTCCACCTGGAACTTCTTCGCGCCCAGCTTCTGCACCGCGGTGGGCGAGGCGATGTGGTTGACGTTCGAGCCGATGAGGGTGGCGATCAGCGGCGCGTAGGGCGCGGAGAAGTGCAGCACCACCGTGAGGTCGTTGGGCGTGGTGATGCCGTCGGTCTTGACCAGCGACGGCCACGAGCCCACCGGGCTCGCCGTGGACGGGGTCGCCAGGTCGCGCTTGATGTTCCAGGCCACGGCGGCGGCGTTGAGCGGCGTGCCGTCGGTGAACTTCACGCCGGAGTGCAGCGTGATGGTGAGCACGGTGCCGCCGTCGGTCACCGTGTAGCCGGTGGCCAGCACCGGCTGGATGCCACCGGAGGGGGTCAGCCGGAACAACTGGCCGAAGATGGCGTCCTCGTAGATGGACGGCGCCGCGCCGCCGGTCGCCGGGTCAAGGCCGAGGTCCCATTCCGACAACAGGCCGCTTACCAGGTAGTTCAACGTCCCGCCGTACTGCGGGGTCTGGCTCGCCGTGGTTCCGCTCGTGCTGCTTGTACTCCCGCTGGTCGTACCGCTGCTACCGCCCGACGAGCACGCCGCCACGATGGCGACCACTCCCACGACGGCCGCTGCCAGGTAACCGGTGCGAAGCCTCATCGCTTGTCACCCTTCTTCCAGGCCGAGCCGACAAAAGCCGCAATTTGTGTCTGCTGGTCATACAATCCCGGGCCGACGGCTCCTGTCAATGCATGCGGCTGTAGGAGACCGGATGACCGGTTGGCCGTATCACCCGGTGAGGATCGGGCCGGTTCACCCGGTGCGGATGAGGCGGCGCGGCGCGGACCGCCGGACACTTCCGCGGAGGAGGTCAAGCGTGGCGAACGAGACCCTGCTCGCGTCGTGGAACGACGGGCCGGCCCGGCGCGCGATCGAGCACTACGTGCGGTCGGTGACCACGGAGGGCGCGGCCGGCTTCGCCGCTCCGGCGGAACGCGTGGCGGTGTTCGACAACGACGGCACGCTGTGGAGCGAGAAGCCCATACCGATCCAGCTCGACTTCACCCTGTCCCGGATGGCGGAACTGGCCGCGCGCGACCCCTCGCTGCGCGAAAGGCAGCCGTACAAGGCGGCGGCCGAACGGGATTACCACTGGCTCGGCACGGCCGTGGTGAAGCACTATCACGGCGACGACGCCGACCTGGGGCTGCTGAAGCGCGCGGTGGAGTCGGCGTTCGCTGGCATGAGCGTCGAGGAGTTCGGCGCGGCGACCATGGCGTGGCTCGGCCAGGCGTCGCACCCGGTGCTTGGCCGTCCCTACCTGTCGTGCGGGTTCGCGCCGATGGTCGAACTGCTGCGCTACCTGGAGGCCAACGGCTTCGTCACCTACATCGCCTCGGGCGGCGACCGCGACTTCATGCGCCCGTTCGCCCAGACCATCTACGGGATACCGCCGGAGCGGGTGATCGGCAGCGCGCTCGGGCTTGACTACGAGGACGGCGGCGACGACACCCACCTGGTCTACAAGTCGGAGATGGAGTTCTTCGACGACGGGCCGCAGAAGCCGATGCGGATCTGGAGCAGGACCGGCCGCCGGCCGCTGGTGGCCGGCGGCAACTCCAACGGCGACATCCCCATGATGCGGTTCGCCCGTGCGGGCGACCGCGCGGCGCTGCGACTGCTCGTGCTGCACGACGACGCCGACCGCGAGTTCGCCTACACCGCGGGCGCCGAGGACGCGCTCGACCGGGCCAAGACGCACGGCTGGACGGTCGTCAGCGTCAAGGACGACTGGCGCACGGTCTTCGCGGACTGATTTTCTGTTTTTCGCCAGCCACGCCGCGCCCGGCGGCGTCACCAGGGCCGACAGCGGCCGGGTCCACGCACCGGGGACGCCGGCCGCCGTCCGGCGGTAGGCCCCTTCCGCTGAGACTTCCTGGTCTCATGCGTACTCTGCGCGAGCATTGGGTCTGCTGGGAAGTTCCTGACCATCTGCCCGTTTTTAATTGACGTTTCACTAAACGGACGCAGCCTCCGTGGCATGATCACCCATGCTCGCCGCCGTCTTGACCACATCGACGCGATGCGCCCGGTCAAACAGGCGGGTGTGGTCAGCACGCACTCGATCCTGTACTTCGCGCCGGCGGCCGCGAGCATTAGCTCGGGCGCCGCACTGCTGCTGCTGCACGTGTCCAGGGAGGGATTCTTCTTCATCTCTGCCTGCATGCTGACCTACGCCTACGCCGACCTGAACCGTCACGGACTGCGCCGCTACTACTGGCGCCGGTTCCTCTCGGTCGGCGTGCCGTACGTGTGCTGGACGCTCATCTACTTCTTCTTCCTGATGCCGACGGCGCACTACGACGGCGTCGGGTCGGCCCTGCGCGGCCTCGGCGCGATGGCGGAGACGGGGTACTTCCAGCTCTACTTCCTGATCGTCATCATGCAGTTCTACGTGGTGTTCCCGCTGCTTGCCCTGCTGCTGCGGCGGACCGAGGGGCACCACGGGCCCGTCGTCGCCTGCGCCGCGGCGGCCCAGGTGGCGCTGTCCGTCGCGACGCACTGGCAACTGCTTCCGTCGCTGATGATGCGCTACAGCCAGCAGGACGCGCTGAGCTACCTGCTGTACCTGGTCGCCGGCTGCGTCGTCGCCCGTCACCTGGAACGGGTGGACGCCTGGGTGCGGGGGCACGCGCGGCTGATCCTCACGCTGACGGCGGTGGCGGCGCTCGGGGCGGAGTGCGTCTACTTCCTGGCCCAGCACGGCGTGACCACCGTGCTCGGTTCGGGTGACGACGCCTTCCAGCCGAGCGTCATCCCGTTCAACGTCGGCGCGATCGCGTGCGGCTACCTGGCGGGCGTGGCCCTGGTGCGGCCGGGCAGGTCCCGGTTCACCAAGGCGGTCGTCCGGTCGGGCTCGGAGAACGCCTACGGCATCTACCTCTCCCACATGCTGGTACTGAACGCGCTGGTGTGGCTCGGCTGGCGGAACGTCACCGGGGTGATTCCCTGGCCGCTACTGTGCCTGCTGACCGTGGGCATCGTGGCCGCGTGCTGCGTGCCGCTGACGGCCCTGCTGGCGCGGACCCCCCTGGCGGTCCCGCTGACCGGACGGCGGAGGGTGCCGTGGCGGAGGACTGGGACCACTCCACCGTTCGGGATAAGACCCTTGACTTTCCCGCGCGGACGCGGGGTCGCACAGGAAACGGAGGCGGTGACTACGTGAGGGCGGGCGCGCGGCACCGCCGTGCGCCGTTACGTGGCGGTGACGGGTACGTTCGGCCGGGCCGGCCGCGGGGTCGGCCGCGGGGTCGGTAGCGGGGCCGGCGGCGGGGCCGGCGGCGATGCCGGTAGTGCGTCGGCGGCGAGCGTGACGACCGGGACGGCGGCGCGGTCCAGTTCCGCCGTGAGCGCCGCCGGGGCGCCGATCACGAGCAGGCACCGGCTCGCGCGTTCGAACGCGGTGGCCGGCTCGCGCAGCGCCAGGGCGAGCGCGCGCGGACCGTGCACGTCGGCCGCGCTCAGGTCCACGATGACCATGTCGCTGGCGGCCGCCAGGTGGCCGATCGTCGCGCCGAGCCGCCGCGCCGCCGCCTGGTCGAGCGTCCCGGCCGGGCGCAAGATCGTGGTCAGCCACGCCTGCTCGGTCCCCGCGGCCGGGGGAACCGCGGCGGGAGCATCGCTGGCCGTCGTCGGTGCCGTCGATGGATTCATGCTCGGGCTCCGTTCGCTCGGGGACAGGCTCTGTTGTCGGCTAGCCTCGCCGCCCTGGCTGAGCGGTACGTGCCAGGCACCTCATGGGTGGCTCAGAGCCGGTGGTGCTTACGAGGGCCGTGCGTCGCGCGCCGCGCACTTGCCGGCCGGGCGAGAATTGGGTCGAATTTTCGTGTTAATTAGGCGCGTAATAGCGCGCGGAACTAACACAATCTTTCGTCCGACCAGGACAAACTAGGCAAACTGGATAGCTAGCCTGCCCGCTGGTCAGCCGACCGCGCGAGTAACCGAGAGCGCTACCTCTGGGTGACCGGCGTGGCCGGGCGCCCGCGGGGAACATCCGCGGGCGCCGGCACGTTGAAAACGCAAACCCTCGCGAGCAGGGAGGCTAGTCATGAAGCAGGGCATTCATCCCGACTACCACCCGGTTGTCTACCGCGATCGCTCGGCGAATTTCGCGTTCCTCACGAAGTCGACGGTGACGAGCGACCACACGATCGAATGGGAAGACGGCAACACGTACCCCGTTATCGACGTGGAGATCTCTTCCGCGAGCCATCCGTTCTACACCGGCAAGTCCCGCGTCGTCGACACCGCGGGCCGGGTGGAGCAGTTCCGCCGCCGCTACGGCGACAACCAGGGGGGCAGGCGCCGCACGCCGCCCGCGGGCACTCAATAACGTAGGTCCGTCGTCCCGGCCAGGGCAGGTTGCCCTGGCCGGGCTGTTTGATGTCGCGCGCCTGGGCTAGAAGTGCTCCGGTGAACAGGCGCAGCGGACACGAGGAAACCCGGCGGACGGTCATCGTCGCCGGGGCGGCGAATCTGCTCGTTGGCCTGGCCAAGCTGGTCGCCGGGATCATGAGCGGTTCGAGCGCCATGCTCGCCGAGGCCGCCCATTCGGCGGCCGACACGCTCGATCAGGTGTTCCTGCTGACGTCGCTGCGCCAGGCGGAGCGCCCGGCCGACCGGGAGCATCCGTTCGGGCATGGCCAGGAGCGGTACTTCTGGTCGCTGCTCGCGGCGTTCGGCATCTTCGTCGCCGGCGGCGGATTCTCGATCTTCGAGGGCCTGCTGAGCCTGTCAAGCAAGCACAGCGAGAGCCCGCTTGTCGCCTACGCGGCCCTGGCGATCGCGTTCGTGGCGGAAGGCACTTCCTTCACCCGCGCCTTCTGGCAGGTGCGCGGCGAAGCCCGGCGCCGCCACGAAGAGGTACTCCACCACGTGGAGTCCAGCCCAGACATCACGGTCAAGGTGGCGCTCTTCGAGGACAGCGCCGCCATGGCGGGGCTGATATTCGCCGCCCTCGGCGTTGGGCTGCGCCAGTTGACCGGCTCATCGGTCTGGGACGGCGGCGCGTCCATCGCCATCGGGGTCCTGCTGGTGGCCGTGGCCATCAAGCTCGGCATGGACAGCAAGGAACTGCTCATCGGGCGTGCGGCCAGCCCGGAAATGGAGCGGCTGATACGCGCGGAAATCGAGTCGAGGCCAGGCGTGGATGCCCTGCTTGAGCTGCAGACCATGCACATGGGCCCGGACAGCCTCATCGTCGCGGCCCGGGTCGCGCTCAGGGACGACCTGGACGCCAACGAAGCGGAGGATCTCGCCGACGAGGTCGACCGTCGGCTGTCGGAAAAGCTACCGCTGCAGCCTCATGTGTTCATCGATCCAACCCAGACCAGGGACAGCCGGCCGGCCTAGCGGGCCAGGAGGGGGACGAGTACCTGGGCGTTGGGGCTCCCCCAGCCGGTGACCGGATCCCAGCCCGGCGCGGCCTCGTATCCCGTGCTCGCCGCCACGGTGTTGTTGCCGCTAGTCACGTCGTGAAACGCCTGGTGGTACGAGGCGCCACGGCCGATGTTGTACAGGGCGGGGTTGATGAAGCCGAGGCTCCGGCCCGCGTCCTGGTCGGCCAGGGCGATGACGGCGGCCCACAGCGGTGCGGCGGCACTGGTACCGCCGGCCGCCGGGTAGACGTAGCCGCTGCCGCTGCCGCTGCCGTTGCCGCTGAAGGCCAGGGCCATGCCCGTGTCGGGATCGGCGTCCGCGGACACGTCGGGCGCGCCCCTGGTCGCCTCGGTCACGACACCGTCCTGGTAGGCGGGCCGGGAGAACAGCCGGCTGAAGCCGCCGCCGGACGCCGAGGGAGAGGTGTTCCATGCCGTCTCCCCCAGGTAGGCGCCGGTCGCTTCGCTGGCATGCAGGGTGGTGCCGCCGACGGCCAGCGTGAGCGGATCCGAGGCCGGCAGGTCTACCCCCTTGACCGTGGCCGCGCCGGCCTCCGGCGGACAGGCCGTGGTCGCGGCGCCGTAGTCACTCAAGGACGCGACCACCGTCACCCGGTCGCGTTCCGCCGCCTGGAGAACGGAGTTCCACTGGGCCACCTCGGCCGCGGTGAAGCACTGCTCCCCCGCGCCCACGCTGAGCGAGATCACGCCGCCCTGGGTGAGGCCGAGGCGCACGGCGGCGACGACCGCCGCGCTCACGGCGGCGGTGCTTGTCGTGGGCGAGGACGGAATCAGGACCTCCCGGATGGCCGCGTCGGGCGCGAGCGCGTGCACGATCTCGGTGTCCTCCACTTCCTCGGGGCTCGCCTGCCAGGGCGACGCCGCGTGGGCGAGGGAGTTCACCACCCGCACTTGCGCGGCGGGGAGGTCGAACCCGCGGTCAAATCGGGCCAGGTCTTGCCGGATGTCGGAGGACGTGGGGACCTGGTCGCCCGTCGACGACGATCCCGTCGCCGCGGGCGGGAATTCCGGCAGCACGATGGTCTCGCCGCGGCCGGTAAGGCCGCGTTGGAGCAGCGGCTTGATGCCGTAGGCAACCTGGAGCTGCGCGGGGGTGTAACAGGTCGGGCGGGCGTCCAGGCAGTCGGCCGGCCCGCTACCGGGGGTACTGGACGCCGCGGACGCTGCCGCGCCGACGGTATCGGTGGCGCTGGCGGTGGCGGTGGCGGTGGCGCTGGTCAGCAGGTGCTCGCAGGCGGCGTTGGCGCGCTCCGCCGGGCTGGTGGGGCTGCCGGCCACGTGCCCGGTGCCGCGGGAGGTACTGACGTGGCCGCTCCCCGAGGAACTGGGGTCGGGGTAGCCGGGGACGCCGTGGGTTTGCATGCACCGCGCGTAGGCGAGTTCCGCCTGGTAGCTCACCGGCTCCGTGGACGAGGCGGCGCCACCGCCCAACGAGATATGGACGAAGCCGCAGCCCGTGAGCAGCAGGGCGGTGGCGGCCAGCACGGGCAAGACGGTCGCGGGCCGGAGACCAGCGCCGGTGCTGTTCATCGCGGTGTCTCCTTAAGCGGCCAAGACGGGACGTCGCTTTCTCCCGACCGGTTGTACAGAAAGAGAGGTGACGGCGCGGTGACGGAAAATGTCACCTGGCTGTCACTGCGACGCCCGATCCTTGGCGTGCCTCGCGAGCGCCCGGCGGGGTTAGTCGCCCGGCGGGGTTAGTCGCCCGGCGGGGTTAGTCGCCCGGCGCGCTAGGCGCTGGCGCCCGCGGTCGTGCCCGTCGTCACGGGCGCGCTCTCCTGGCGCCGGATCGCCGCCCGGCCGAGCGCCAGCCAGCCGACGAACGCCACCACCAGCGCGACGATCACGCCGAGGTTGGCGTACTCCCACGTGCCGGCCTTGCCGCCGAGGCCGAACGGCCCGAGCAGGAACCCCTGCCAGGACAGCCAGCCGGCGTACGTGTTCACGACCAGCCCGAACCCGAGCACGGTGCCGAGGACCATCAGCCCGACCGGCACCCAGCGCACCACCCCGTACCGCCCGGCCGGGGAAAACAGGTCGGCCTCCGCGTAAGCCTTGCGGCGCAGGGCGATGTCCGCGAGCATCACGCCGCACCAGGCCGCGATCGGCACGCCGAGCGTGATCAGGAAGCCCTCGAACGGCCCGATGAAGTTGCTGGAGAAGAACACCACGTAGATCGTGCCGATGATCATCAGCACGCCGTCGATGAGCGCGGCCGACCAGCGCGGCACGCGCAGCCCGGCGGCGAGCAGCGTCAGGCCCGACGAGTAGATGTCGAGGACCGCGCCGCCGACGAGGCCGAGCACGGCGACGATGACGAACGGCACCAGGTACCAGGTCGGCAGGATCGTGGCGAGCGCGCCGATCGGGTCGGTGTTGATCGCGGTCGACAGCGCCGTGGACGACCCGGCGAGCAGCAGCCCGAACCCGAGCAGGAAAATCGGCGCGATCGACGCGCCGAACGTCGTCCACCACACCACCCCGGTGCCCGATGTCCGCCGGGGCAGGTAGCGCGAGTAGTCGGCGCCGGTGTTCACCCAGCCGAGGCCGAACCCGGTGGCCACCAGCACGGTCGCGCCGAGGAAGGCCTGGGCGGAGCCCGAGTGCAGCCCCGAGACCGTGGCCCAGTGGATCTTGTCGCCGACCAGGATGAAGTAGATCACGGTCAAGATCCCGGTCACCACGGTGATGGCGGCCTGCAACCGCATGATCGTGTCGAAGCCGAGAGCCGCGCTGCCGACGATCAGCACGGTGATGATGAGGAAGGCGATCACCTTGGTGACATCGCCGGAACTCCAGCCGAGCCGGTGGAAGACCGTCGCGGTGGCCAGCGTCGCCAGCACGGTGAGCACGATCTCCCAGCCGACGTTGAGTATCCACGACACCAGCGCGGGCAGCTTGTTGCCTTGCACGCCGAACGCCGCGCGGGAAAGCACCAGCGTCGGGGCCGACCCGCGCTTCCCGGCGACCGCGATGAACCCCACCAGCAGGAAGCTCACGACGATCCCGATCAGCCCGGCCACGCAGGCCTGCCAGAACGAGATCCCGAAGCCGAGCACGTAGGCTCCGTAGCTGAGGCCGAGCACCGAGATGTTCGCGGCGAACCACGGCCAGAAGAGGCTACGGGGAGAGCCCTTGCGCTCGTCCTCGCTGATGACGTTGATCCCGTTGGTCTCGAGACCGAGCGGGCGCTGCTGCGCGGTGGTGCTCACCCGCTGCCCTGCCTTTCTCCTGGTGGCCGTCGCTGCCGGTACAGTCCAGCCCTGTAGCCCGGCAACTTACAGCCAACCGGGTAAACCGCGCACTAGGGGGATTGCTTCCTTGTCTTCGAAACAACGGGTGTCTTCCGAACAACGCGACCGGGCCAGGGGCGCGCTGTACGGCCTGGCGATCGGCGACGCCCTCGGCATGCCGACGCAGATGCTGTCCCGGCAGGAGATCACGCGGCGCTGGGGTCCGTTGCTGGCCGGATTCGAGCCCGCGCCGCCCGGGCACCCGATCGCGGCGGGAATGCCGGCCGGCGCGGTCACCGACGACACCGAGCAGGCCGTGCTGCTCGGCCGGTTGCTGCTTTCCGGCCCCGTCGACCCGCGCGAACTGGCGGCCGCGCTGGTCGCCTGGGAACAAGACATGGCCAAACGCGGGTCGCTCGACCTCCTCGGCCCGTCCACCAAGCGCGCGATCGACGCGGTGCTGGCCGGCACCCCGCCGGAAGAGGCCGGCGCCTCCGGTGACACGAACGGTGCGGCGATGCGGATCACCCCGGTCGGCGTCAAGGTCGCGGTGGACGACCCAGAACCGCTGGTCGACGCCGTGCAGGAGGCGAGCCTGGTCACGCACAACACGTCGGTGGCGCTGGCCGGCGCCGCGGCCGTGGCCGCCGCGGTCAGCGCGGGCGTCGGCGGCGCGGGCAGCGTCGCGGCGGCGACCGAGGTCGCGGTCCGCGCCGCCAGGATGGGTGCAGAACGCGGTCACTGGGTGGCCGGGGCGGCCGTCGCGGCCCGCATTCCGTGGGCCACCGAGCTGACCGTGGGCCTGCCCACGGACGAGGCCGCGGACGTGATCTACTCGCTCGTCGGCACGAGCCTGGCGACCCAGGAGTCGGTGCCCGCGGCTTTCGCCGTGCTCAGCGCGGTGCCAGACGACCCGTGGCTAGCCTGCCTGCTCGCCGCGTCGCTGGGCGGTGACTGCGACACAATCGCCGCGATGGCCGGCGCGGTCACCGGCGCGGTCCACGGCCTCGCCGCCTTCCCGCCGCACGCGGTCGCGGTCATCGACGCCCAGGGATTCGGCCTTGCCGACCTGGCCGACTCCCTGCTGGAATTGCGCCGATGATTATCCCGAACGATGAAGTGCGTCGCCCCTCAGGTCCACGGCGGCTCGTCTTCGCGGGCGAGGCCATCGTCGACGTGGTCATGCGCATCCCGGCGCTGCCCCCGCGCGGCGGCGACGTCCTGGCGGAGTCTTCCGAGGTCACCGCGGGCGGCGGGTTCAACGTGATGGCCGCCGCGGCCCGGCAGGGCCTGCCGGTGCTCTACGCGGGCGGGCACGGCACCGGCCCGTGGGGCGACGTGGTCCGCGCGGCGCTGGCGGCCGAGGGCATCGGCCTGCTCCGGCCGGCCGACCCGGACCGCGACACCGGCTTCGACGTCGCGTTCGTCGAACCCGACGCCGAGCGCACCTTCGTCACCCACCTCGGTGCGGAAGCGGTGCGCGGCCCCGCCGCCTGGGACGAGGTAGCGGCCGAACCGGGTGACGCGGTCTACGTGTCCGGGTACGGCCTGGTCGCACCGGACTCCGGCCCGGGGCTTGGCGACTGGGCGGCCGCCCTGCCCTCCGGTGTCCTGCTGTTCGTGGATCCAGGCCCGATGGTGGCGCAGATCCCGGCGCCGGTGCTCGATCCGGTCTTGGCCCGGTGCGACTGGCTGAGCTGCAACCAGCGGGAGGCCGCGATCCTGGCCGGCCTCGGGCCGGCGGACGGGCCCGCGCTGAGCGGCGCTGGGGCGAACGGCGCTGTGGCCAACGGCGCTAGTGCGAGCGGAACTGGGGCGGGCGGCACTGAGGCGGGCGGCACTGGGACGAGCGGGACTGGGGCAGCGGACGGGCCT
>Ga0335075_10008498_pt1 | contig 15719 bp, 12 predicted proteins | sample Lox_Sample_24_FD_206723 | JGI IMG/M metagenome (GOLD analysis project Ga0335075, IMG submission 206723) | Soil microbial communities from Loxahatchee National Wildlife Refuge, Florida, United States - Lox_Sample_2.4 | ecosystem: Environmental > Terrestrial > Soil > Wetlands | place: USA... | reverse complement strand
CGTCCGCGGCCTGGTCCAGGTCGGCCCTGGTGGCGTCGATGGCCTGGCGAGCGAGCAGCATCGCCGCCGTATCCACGATGTCCTGGCTGGTGGCGCCTTGGTGCACCGCCTTCGCCGCCGACCCGGAGACGCTGCGGGCCAGCGCGCGGGCCAGGCCGGGAACGGGGTTGCCGGTCAGGGCGGCCCGCTGGCCGAGTTCGTCAATGTCGAAGTTTCCGGCTTTCGCGGCCTCCGTGACCTCGGCACCAGCTCCGCGCGGCGCCATCCCGGCGCGTTCCAGCGCCCTGGCGAGCCCCGCCTCGGCGTCCAGCATGGCCTGCAGCCACGCGGCGTCCCCTGTCTCGGCACCGCCGCGAGCGAACACTCCGCCGAACAGTCCGCTCTGCTTACCGCCGGCATGATCAGGCATGTCCGCGTCCAGTCCTCTCCTGTCGCACGTCCGCTCCTGTTCCACGCATTGCTAACTTCCGTAACTGTCGCACGGACGAAGCACGGTATATCGTGCGGTTCATGAACGTACTCCCCGAAGGCGGCCCTGAGCTGCCGCAGCGCCGCAATCTTGTCACCGAGATCCCAGGGCCCGCGTCACGGGAGCTGATGGCGCGGCGCGAGCAGGCGGTGGCGCGCGGCGTGGGAACGACACTGCCGGTGTTCATCACGGCGGCCGGCGGCGGGGTGCTTGTCGACGCGGACGGCAACTCGCTGATCGACTTCGGTTCGGGCATCGCGGTTACCTCGGTCGGCAACGCGGCGCCGCGGGTCACGTCGCGGGTGACAGCACAGGTCGCGGCGTTCACGCACACGTGCTTCATGGTGACCCCGTACCAGGGGTACGTAGAGGTCTGCGAGGAGCTGGCCCGCCGGACGCCCGGGGATCACGAGAAGCGCTCCGCGCTGTTCAACTCGGGCGCGGAGGCGGTGGAGAACGCGGTGAAGATCGCCCGGTACGCGACCGGACGCCCGGCCGTGGTGGCGTTCGACCACGCCTACCACGGGCGCACCAACCTGACGATGGCGCTGACCGCCAAGAACATGCCGTACAAGCAGGGGTTCGGCCCGTTCGCCGGGGAGATCTACCGGATGCCGATGGCCTACCCGCTGCGCTGGCCGGACGGGCCGGACGCTTGCCGGGCCGAGGCGCTGAACGTGGTGAAGAACCTGATCCATGCGCAGGTCGGCGAGGAGAACGTGGCGGCCGTGATCATTGAGCCGATCCAGGGCGAGGGCGGGTTCATCGTGCCGCCGGAGGGCTTCCTTGCCGGGCTGGCCTCGTTCTGCGCCTCCCACGGGATCGTGTTCATCGCGGACGAGATCCAGACCGGGTTCTGCCGGACCGGCGACTGGTTCGCCTGCGAGCACGAGGGCGTCGTCCCGGACTTGATCACGACCGCGAAGGGCATCGCGGGCGGCCTGCCGCTCGCCGCGGTGACCGGGCGGGCATCGATCATGGATTCCGTCCATTCCGGTGGGCTCGGCGGCACCTACGGCGGCAACCCGGTCGCCTGCGCCGCCGCCCTGGGCGCGATCGAGACGATGGCGGCCGAAGACCTCGCCGCGCGGGCGCGGCGTATCGGGGACATCATGCTGCCCCGGCTGCGCACGCTGGCCGGAAAGTACCCGGTGATCGCCGACGTGCGCGGGCGCGGCGCGATGACCGCGGTGGAGCTGACCCGACCGGGCTCGCTCGAGCCGGACGCCGCGGCGACCGCGGCGGTGGCCCGCGCCTGCCACGCCGCGGGACTCGTCGTGCTGGCGTGCGGCACGTTCAGCAACGTGTTGCGGTTCCTGCCTCCGCTGGTGATCGGGGACGACCTGCTCGAAGAAGGGCTGACGATCCTCGAAGACGCCTTCGCGGCGCTGTAACTCCGGCGTCCGAAATGTCGCTTCCGCGCTTCGGCGCGATTATTTGATTGCAGTTTCGGTCGCTATAGCGACCGAAACTGCAATCAAATCGCGGGCAGTGCGGCAAGTCTGCTGATAACCCTCACGAGCACTCGCCAAATTACCCGGCTTAGGATATCACGCATATTTTATGGCAATATAGGAAGACATTTTCCTGCCGCTGCCAGCCAGCGGCAGGAAAATACCTTTGTATGCGCCCCGCGGTGCCGCTGGTTAATGTCCGGCCGGGTGTCCGCCCGGTTCCGGGCGGGTATTTCCGGCATAAACCCCGAATCCGCGAGATAGCGCCGGAGCGGAACGGGGGCCGTGGCCCCCCAGCCCCGCTGGATCGGGGGCCGTGGCCCCCAGCCCCCGCTGCCCTGGGCCTGAACGGCCCGGCCAGGTACCGGGATGGCCGGCAGGCATCGGGGCGATGGGGGATCGGGGCAGCGGGTAGCGACCGCCGACGTAGCCTGGGGCGCTGATGTGGCATTACGCTTTTTTTCGGATATGAATTATCTATGACCGTCGCAGTGGACTCCGCCGCGGGCGTGGTGCCCGCGGAGCTAACGGTCTCCTCGCTCACCGTCCGTTTCGGGGCTCTTACCGCGCTGGACGGGATTGACCTCAAGGTGCGAGCCGGGGAATGCGTCGCCATCGCGGGTGAGAACGGCGCCGGGAAGACCACGCTGATCCGTTCCGTGGGCGGGGACATCGCCCCGGCCTCGGGCACGATCACGATCGGCGAGCGCCCGATGGTGGCCGACCGCGTCGCCGCGGTGCGGCTGGGCATCCGCATCGTCTGGCAGGACCTGGCGCTCTGCGACAACCTCGATATCGCGTCCAACGTCATGCTTGGCATCGAGCGCCGCCGCCATCTGTTCTCCGCGGTGCACCTGCACAACGACGCGGCCGCACTGTTCCAGCGGCTAGGCATCCCCATCCGGGACACCAGGCGGTCGGTCAAGTTCCTGTCCGGCGGGCAGCGCCAGATGGTGGCGGTCGCCAGGGCGATGGCGCACGACCCGCGGCTGCTGCTGCTTGACGAGCCGACCTCCTCACTCGGCGTCCAGGAGTCCGCCCTCGTCGAGCAGCTGATCACCCGGCTCCGCGAGCAGGGCACCACGATCCTGCTGTCCTGCCACGACATCGGGCAGATGTTCCGGCTGGCCGACCGGATCGTCGTGCTCCGGCACGGACGCGTCGTCGCCGAGGTCTCACCCAGCGAGGTGCACCCGGACGACGTCGCCGCTCTTATCTCCGGCCAGAAGGTGGACTCCTCGGCCCGGCAGCAGCTGACCCGGCTGCACCGGCTCACCGGCCGGCTCGTCTCCTCCGATCCGTCGTCGAGCCTGTCGCTGATCCTTTCGGCACTGGGCGCCGCGCTCGGCAGCGAGCGGCTCTGCATCCACCTGCTCGACGATTCCAGGCATTCCCTCAGCGGTACGCCCTCTCCGCAGCCCGCCGGGAAGGCGGGTGAGCTGGTCTGCGCCGCGTCCTTCGGCGTACCGACGACGCTGCTCCGGGCATGGGCACGGCTGCCCTATGGCGCGGCCGGCGGGCCGGTCGGGCTGGCCGCCGAGACGCAGCGGCCGGTCATCGAAGACAGCATCAGGAACGGGACCGGCTCCTGGACCATGTTCGGGGACCTGGCAAGGACCGCGAAGGTGGCCAGCTCGTGGTCGGTTCCCGTGCTTGGGCCCGGTGGCCTGCTCGGCGTCATCACCGTGTTCCGCGCGATGCCGGGCAGACCGCAGCGCGACGACCTCGACCTCGCCGCGCTTTACGCCGGCTACGCGGCCAGCGCGATCGAACGCGACCGGCTGCTTGACCAGGTCACGGCGCGCAACCGGGTGCTCGAAACGATCAGGGAGGTGCTGCAGACGCTGGCCGGCCCGGTGCCTGTCGCCGACGGCCTGAATATCGCCCTGCAGGCGCTGCGCCGCGGACTGAACGCCGACGAGGTCGCCCTGGTCACCACAGAACCCGGCGGTACGGCGGTCTGCCGTGCCTATTCGGGCGAGCATCACGCCGCCCCCCCGGCGGTACTTGTGCAGGCTCAGGCCGCGATCGACGGAGGCGGGCCGGACGGCCTGGCGGTGGCCGATGCCGACGCCGGGGGCGCCAAGGCCAGGAGCGCCAAGGCCAGGGCCGCCGAGAGCAAGTGCCTGTCGGTCACGTTCGCCGCCCCGGACGGGCGGAGCGTGCTGCTTGCGTCCTGGCGGGACGCTGGATCGCCTGACGACGCGACCGACCTGCTCGAGGACGCCGCGCACTCGCTGCGGATGGCGCTTGAGCGGGAGAAGGCACTGGCCGCGCACCAGGAGGCCATGGCGCTGCGCCACTCCCAGGAACTGCAGCACGCCTTCTTGCGCAGGCTCAGCCATGAGCTGCGCACGCCGCTCACCGCGATCACCGGCTACGCGTCCAGCCTGCTGCAGAAGGACGTGACCTGGGACGCCGAATCGCAGAACCGGTTCCTGTCCCGGATCGCGGCCGAGTCCTCCCGCCTGGGCCGGCTCGTCAACGACCTGCTTGACTTCTCCGCGATCGAGTCAGGGATATTCCGGCTGCAGTGCGACTGGTGCGACATCCCGCTGGTCATCGACGCCGCGGTCGCCTGCCTGCCGCCACACAGCGGGCCGCTTGTCGAGGTGAAGTACTCCCCCGGCCTGCCCGCGATCTGGGCAGACCATGATCGCCTCGAGCAGGTCTTCGTCAACCTGCTCAGCAACGCGCTCGTGCACAACCCGCCCGGGACCCGGGTGCAGATCACCGCGGACGTCGAGGAACCAGGTACGGTGACGATGAAGGTGGCCGATGACGGGGAGGGCATGTCACCTGACCTGATGCGCAGGCCCGCCGAGTCCGCGCGGCGCCCCCGCGCGCGAGGGGCGGGCGCCGGGCTCGGCCTGTCCATCGCCAGCGGGATCGTGACCGCGCACGGCGGCGGGATAGAGCTGGAGCGCGCACCGCGGGGCACCTGCTTCCGGATCACCCTGCCGGTGGAGATGACACCGGAGATGACAGCGGAAACCGCGACGGACATGACGGGCCCGGTGGGCCTCGGGGGAGGGCCGAAACCGGGTGACTGAACAGCAGGCCCTACGGCAGGCGCTGACCCAGCCGGCGCCGACGCGGGTGCTCATCGTCGAAGACGACCTCAACATCGTGGACCTGATCAGGTCCAACCTCGCCGTCCGCGGATTCGACACGCTCGTGTCCACCGACGGCGGCAACGCGCTGACCCTGCTGGAGACCGAGCAGCCCGACATGGTGCTGCTTGACCTGATGCTCCCTGAGGTGGACGGGTTCGAGCTGTGCCGGCAGATCCGCGAACGGTCATCGGTCGCGATCATCGTGGTTTCCGCGCGTGGCGGCGAGCGGGACAAGGTAACGGCGCTGAACATGGGCGCCGACGACTACATGACCAAGCCGTTCGGCATCGAGGAGCTGCTGGCCAGGATCCTGGCGACGCTGCGCCGCACCCGGCCGGCCGAGACGGCGGCCGAGGCCGTTCCCTCGGTGATCACGATCGGCGACGTGGAGATCGACCTCGCCAGCCAGCAGGTCCGCCGGGCCGGCGCCGAGGTGCACCTCACCCCCACCGAGTTCGCCCTGTTGCGGGAACTGGCCATCAACCGGGGCAAGCTGCTGTCCCGTTCGCATCTGCTGCGCCGGGTCTGGGGGCGCGGTTACGAAACCGAGACCGAGTACGTGCGCGTCTACATCCGGCGGCTGCGAGCCAAGCTTGAGCCCCCCGGCAGCGCCCCGCTCATTCTCACCCAGCCGCGAGCCGGGTACCGGATCACCGCGGAATGAGATTGCCCGCATTTGCGGCAAAACCCTCGCGCGCGGCGGCCAAGCTGTTGTATACCTTTAATGCGGCCGTGACATTACCGGCCATGTGATAACGGGACGCCGGCCGCGCGGCTAGCGCGGGGCCGCCCCAATGCATCCAGGGCTTTAACTCTTTTTTAACGGTTTTACGTGCGTGTTAACGGGAACGTTTCTGTTCGCCGTCCTACGATGCCGCCATTAGACCCTGGCCGCCAAGTGACCAGGGTACGGATTTGGTCTCGCACATGCTCCGGCATGTCTCGGCTAAATAAGCGAGGTACATCGTTGTATTCCGTTACAGCAAGAGCGGGACTGACCGCAGTCGCCGCCGGCGCCGCCGCGGTCCTCATCGCGGCGTGCAGCAGTGGCAGCAGCAGCAGCTCAGCGCCCGCCGCGTCCTCTTCCGCGACCGCGAGCTCCTCAAGCTCCACGCCGTCGATCTCCACCGGTGACCTGACCAACACCTTCTCCGCGATGGCCAGCCTCAAGCCGCTGGTCGCCAAGGGCAGGGGCAACGTCACGGTGATCCTCCCGGACACCGTCTCCTCCACCCGGTACGTCGAGTTCGACGCGCCGTACCTGAAGGAGGCCTTCACCGACGCGGGCATGCCCTCGACGGAGTTCACGGTCGAGAACGCGCTGGGCAGCGACGCGACGCAGTTCAGCATGGCCCAGTCGGCCATCACCAAGGGCGCGAGCGTGCTGGTCGTCGACCCGCTCGACTCCGGCGTCGGGGCGCACATCGAGTCCTACGCCAAGTCGCACGGCGTCGCGGTCATCGACTACGACCGGCTCACGCTCGGCGGCACCCGGGGCTACTACGTCAGCTTCAACAACGTCCAGGTCGGCACGCTGATGGGCCAGGGCCTGGCGTCCTGCATCACCGCCTGGAACGTCAAGAACCCGCAGGTGATCGTCATGCACGGCGCTCCCACCGACAACAACGCGACGCTGTTCGCGCAGGGCTACGACGCGGTGATGAAGCCGTACTTCAGCTCCGGCAAGTGGAAGGACGTCAGCAACCCGGCCGGCACCTGGACGCCGGACGTCGCGCTGAGCGAGTTCCAGCAGCAGTACACCGCGCACAAGAACATCAACGCCGCGCTGATCCCGAACGACGAGAACGGCGCGCCGATCATTCACTACCTGCAGAACGAGGGCGTGAAGCCGAAGACGTTCCCGACCACGGGTCAGGACGCCACCCTGACCGGCCTGCAGAACATCCTGGCCGGTTACCAGTGCGGTACCGTGTACAAGCCGATCTACGAGGAGGCCCAGGCCGCCGTGGCGCTCGCGCTCTACGTGCGTGCCGGGGAGACGCCCCCGTCGTCGCTGCTCAACGGCACCACCACCGACCCGACGACGAAGACCGCGGTCCCGTCGGTGCTCCTCACCCCGGAGTGGGTCACCCCCGCGAACATGAACAGCACCGTCATCGCGGACAAGTTCGTGCCGGCCTCCCAGCTGTGCGCGGGCTCGTACGCCAAGGACTGCACGGCCGCGGGAATCTCTGGCTGATGATCGAACCGAAGTACCATCCGGGGTACGGGCGATGACCGCCCGTACCCCGGATGGGGTTACAGAATCGGAGGGAACCTTGCCCACGGACTCCGCGGAACCGCTGCTGCGGCTTCGCGGTATCGGGAAGAGCTTCGGGCCGGTGCGTGCGCTGACCGATATCGATCTCGACATCCCGGCCGGGCAGGTCACCGCCCTCGTCGGCGATAACGGCGCCGGCAAATCCACCCTGATCAAGACGATCTCCGGAATCTGGGAACCCTCGCACGGCCAGCTCATCTGGCAGGGCAAACCGGCGCATTTCCGCACCCCCAGGGACGCGACCGACGCCGGGATCGCCACCGTCTACCAGGACCTTGCCCTCGCCGACAACCTGGACATCGTGCAGAACATGCTGCTCGGGCACGAGGTACACAGGCACGGGCTGCTCGACGAGGTCACGATGGAGAAGACGGCCAAGCGCACGCTGCAGGAACTGCGGGTCACCACGGTCCGCAACATCCGGCAGCCGGTCGGCTCGCTCTCCGGCGGCCAGCGGCAGGCGATCGCGGTGGCGAAGGCGGTCATGCTTGACGCCAAGCTGGTGATCATGGACGAGCCGACGGCCGCGCTCGGCGTCTCACAGACCGCGCTCGTGCTCGACCTCATCGGGCGCCTGTCCAGCCGCGGGATCGCCGTGCTCGTGATCTCGCATAACCTGACTGATGTATTCAAAGTGGCTGACCGGATCGCCGTCCTGTACCTCGGGCGCTTGGTCTCGAACGGCCCCGTGTCGGACTACGACACGGAGTCGACGGTGCACTGGATGACCACCGGCACCGCTGCGAACGGTGCCGGGAACGGCCACGCCGCTCTATCCGACAGCGCGGAGGGCTGAGCCTTGGCATCCGTGAAACCCAACCCCGACGAGGGGCTGACCACCACCGCAGAGCTACCCGGCGGGGAGCCGGCGGACCTCATCGCCGCCGGCGACGCGTCGGCCGAACTGCTCGCCGACTCCCTCGGCGATTACACCCGGATCTTGGGGCGCCGGCTCCGCAGCGGGGAGAGCGGCGCCCTCCCGGTCATCATCGGCCTGGTCGTCATCGTCGCCTTCTTCTGGATCAGGAGTCCGGCGTTCATGACGCCGAACAACCTGGTCAACCTGATGGGGCAGTCCGCGTTCGTCATCACGCTCGGCATGGCGGAGATCTTCGTCCTGCTGCTCGGCGACATCGACCTGGCCGCCGGCTACACCGCGGCCATCGGCGCCGTCATCGCGCTGTGGATGCTGGCACTTGGCGACCCATGGTGGGCGTCCGTCCTGGTGGCGCTCGTCGTCACCGCCGGGTACGGCGCGTTGCAGGGGATCATCACCGCGAAGCTGCGATTGCCGTCGTTCGTGGTGACGCTGGCCGGCCAGCTCGGCCTGTCCGGCCTGCTGCTGTACCTGATCGACAAGACCGGCAGCATCGGCGTCGGCGGCGTGATCAGCCTGCACAACTCCATCATCAACGACATCGAGGGCGGCTACCTCAGCCCGGCCGCCACCTGGATCGTGATGATCGTGGTCATAGTGCTGGCCGCGCTGATCATATTCTCCGGCGACTACCGCCGCCGGTCCAGCGGGCTGGTCGCCCCGCCGGTGTCCGTCACGCTGCTCAAGGTGGCGGCGATCGCGGTGGCCGGCATCGTGGTGGTGCTGGTCGCGAACGCCAACCGCAGCAACGGGGTGATCCCCGTTGAGGGCATGCCATGGAGCGTGCTCGTCGTGCTGGCGATCCTCTTCCTGTGGACGGTGCTGCTCGGCCGCACCCGGTTCGGCAGATATATCTACGCGATCGGCGGCAACGCCGAGGCGGCGCGGCGTGCGGGCATCAGCATCGTGCGGATCCGCACGCTCGCGTTCGCGCTGTGCGGCCTGACCGCCGGGATGACCGGCATCATCTACGCCTCCTACCTGGGCTCGATCTCCAACGACGTCAACGGCGGGCAGAACGTGCTTAACGCCTGCGCGGCGGCGGTCATCGGCGGCACCAGCCTGTTCGGCGGGCGCGGCAAGATGCTGCACGCCGTGCTCGGCGGCCTGGTGGTCGGCGTGATCTACAACGGCCTGGAGCTGCTCGGCCTGTCCGCGTCCGCCCAGCTGATGTGGACCGCGCTTGTGCTGCTCGCCGCCGTTATCGTCGACCGGCTGACCCGCCGGGACCAGGGCGTCCTCTAGGGGGCCGATACTGAGGTTATGGCTGACAACCTGGTGCGGCGGCGGGCCGCGGAGCGGCGCGCCGTGCACCAGGAGGTCGGTTCCGGGCTCGCCGAGCTTGTCCCCGACCTGTCCCGGCCGGGCAGCTGGCTGCTGTTCCTCGACGGCGTCCCGCAGAGCCAGGTGGACACCGACGACCCCGGCTACCTGGAGTTCGAGTACGTGCGCCGGATCGGGCACGTGGCGGACCTGGCCTTCCCCGCGGCGGAGCCGCTCCGTGTGCTGCACCTGGGCGGCGGCGCGATGACGCTTCCCCGGTACGTGGCGCACACCCGGCCGGGATCGCGGCAGCTGGTGGCCGAGATCGACGCCGCGCTTACCGAACTGGTGCGCAGGCACCTGCCGCTGCGCATCGAGCGCGGCGAGCGCGCGGGACGGATCCGGGTGCGCGCCCGCGATGCCAGGCAGGTGCTTGAATCAGTCCGGCCCGGTAGTTATGACCTGGTGATCAGCGACGTGTTCGCCGGTGCCCGGACGCCGTTTCACCTGGCCACCGTGGAATGCGTTCAGGCGGCCGCCCGCGCGCTGCGGCCCGGCGGGAGCTACGTGGTCAACGTGGCGGACGGCCCACCGCTGAAGCACGCCCGTGAGAGTGCCGCCACCATCCGTTCGGTATTCCGGGAGACGTGCATGATCGCCGAGGCCGGCGTGCTGCGCGGACGCCGGCTGGGCAATCTGGTGCTCGCCGGGAGCGAGCGCCCGCTGCCGTACGGCGAGCTGCGACGCCGGACGGCGGGCGACCCTTTCCCCGCCCGGGTCGTCGAAGGCGGCGAGCTTGCCCGCTTCGCCTCCGGAGCGTCAGTAGCCACAGACGCAACGGGACCGGTTAGCGCCGCCGCGCAGTCAACAAACTGGTAACTCGCCTGGTTCGCGTACTGTGCACTGTTCGAGGCGTTTACCCTTGCGGCATGGACTTGCCGCCCTCTGGCTGGTACCCCGACCCATACGGGATGCCCGGCTTGCTGCGCTGGTGGGATGGGTCTACCTGGACTCAGCACACCTACGACGAAGGCGTGCCCGCGCCCAGGGCGCTGGAAAGCGGGGAATCGCCCACCACGGTGCAGCACATGGCCCCGCAGCCGACCACGGTACAGTCGGCGGTAACGGGTGAGGGAACGCCAGTCCAGCCAACTACCGTGCAGTCCGCCATCGACCAGGTGCAGTCCACCACGGTCCAGCCAACTACCGTGCAGTCCGCGACGCAGCAGGCCATGGGCGGGGACGACGCCAATGGCACTCGCGTGCTCTTCCTCGACGAAGCCGCCTGGAACCTGCCGAACGCGACCGGCCCCCTGGAAGGCCAGCGATTCGGCTACTACCAATCTCAGCGGCGGCGCCGGATCTGGCTGATGAGCGGCCTTGCGGGCGGGGTGGCCGTCGTGCTCGCGGTGATCGCGCTCGTCATCAGCAGCATGGGCCACGCCCCCGCCGCAAGCACCGCCGCGCGGACCCCGACCTCGCCCGCCGCGGCAGGCGGCACGACGCCCGCCTCGGCCAGCCCGTCACCCACGGCGCCGACGTCCGGTTCGACGGTCACGGACGGCGCGACCGGGTTGTCGTTCGCGCAGCTGGCCGCCCCGTGGCAGCCTGGCTGCCCCGGCGGCCTCAACAGCAACGGCCAGGTGTTCACCTGGACGGCCGGCGAGTCGGCCGTCGCCGGGCAGATCAACAACGGCCAGACCACGTGGTACGGCGTCGCCTGCGCCGGGACGCTGCCGCAGCAGTACGGCTACAACGGCGTGACGGACCTGGAGAACACCGCGACCAACCTGGTGAACACGTTCGACGGGGCGTATTACAGCGCGCTGCCGCACACCCGCAGCAACGTCGTCAGCGAGCCGGTCTCGATCAGCGGGCATCCCGGCTGGGAGATCGAGTTCCTCATGACGTACACGAACCCGCAGGGGCTCGCGTGGAACAACGAGCTCGGCGCGGTGGTGGTCGCGGACGAGGGCACCGGGGTGGCCCCGGCGGTGTTCTACACGTCCGTTCCGGCCAACCTCAACGAGAACAACGTGAACACGCTGGTGTCGTCGCTGCAGCTCACCACGCCGACCCAGCCGGGGAGCTCACCTGGCGCCGGATCGCCGGGGGCGGGTTCGCCGGGCGCCGGGTCGCCCGCGGCGCCCGCGGCGGGATCGCCAGCCCCGGGCGGGGCAACGGCAACGGCAACGGCAACGGCAACGGCGGCCCGGGTCTCTGAGGCCTCGCGACCGCGCACGCGTAGACCGCGAATCCGCTTACGATTGTTCGCGTAAGCGTGAAAGGCGGTCCGCTATTTCGCTGTTCAACCCACGCTGCCCGGTCGGAGAACGCGATCCGGCGTGGGGCCAAATACCTGGACACCAACCCGCGCGTCTACATGAAGCAGGGCATCCGGTACCTCCGCCACCCGGATCACGACGTCGATCGCCACTGGTGACCGCACGATCCAGGTGTGCGAGCTGACAGACCCTGTCATTTTCTGTCCTTACGCGTTCGCTAAGGCCGGTATCGCACACTCACCGGTTGCCGGGGAAGTTCAGGTCCGGCTGGGCGGATGGCGCGGCTACGTGCGGCCATCTGCTGGTGATGACCTTGGACCGGGTGAAGAAGTGCACTCCGTCGGGGCCGTAGGCGTGGGTGTCGCCGAACAGGGAGGATTTCCAGCCGCCGAAGGAATACGCGGCGGCGGGAACCGGGATGGGAACGTTGATGCCGACCATCCCGACCTCGACCTCGCTTTGATAGCGCCGGGCGAGCGAGCCGTCGGTGGTGAACAGCGCGGTCCCGTTCCCGTAGGGGTTGGCGTTGACCAGGTCAAGGGCGCGGGCGAACGACGGCACCCGTACCACGCTGAGGATGGGCCCGAAGATCTCGTCGGTGTAGACCGGCGCCTCGGGCGGCACGTTGTCGAACAGCGTTGGCCCCAGCCAGAATCCGTCGCTGCTGCCGTCGGCGTCGATGCCGCGCCCGTCGATGACCAGCTTGGCTCCTGCCTGGACGCCGGCGTCGATGTAGGAGGTGACCTTGTCCCGGTGGGCGGCGGTGACCAGCGGGCCCATGTCGCAGCCGCGCCGGCCGTCGCCGGTGCGCAGCCCCGCCATGCGCTCGGTGATCCGGGCGACCAGGTCATCGCCGATCGGGTCCACGGCGACGACCACCGACACCGCCATGCAGCGCTCCCCCGCCGATCCGAAGCCGGCGGACACGGCCGCGTCCGCGGCGGCGTCGAGGTCGGCGTCGGGCATGACCACCATGTGGTTTTTCGCGCCGCCGAGAGCCTGCACCCGCTTGCCGTGGCCGGTTCCCGTCTCGTACACGTGGCGGGCCACCGGTGTCGAGCCGACGAAACTGACCGCGCGGATGTCGGGGTGTGTCAGCAATCGGTTGACGGCGATGGCGTCGCCGTGAACCACGTTGAAGACGCCGGCCGGCAGGCCCGCCTCGGCCCAGCACTCGGCCAGCAGCACCGCCGCGGACGGGTCTTTCTCGCTCGGCTTGAGTACCACGGTGTTACCGCAGGCGACCGCGATGGGAGCGAACCACAGCGGCACCATGGCGGGGAAGTTGAACGGCGTGATCACGGCGCACACGCCGACGGGCTGACGGATCGAGGTGACGTCGATCTGTGTCGACACCGATTCGGAGAATCCCCCCTTCAGGAGGGCGGGGATGCCGCAGGCGAACTCGACCACCTCAAGACCACGGGCGACCTCGCCGTCGGCGTCGCCCAGGACCTTGCCATGCTCGGCGGTGATGGCGGCCGCGATCTCCGCCCGGCGGCGCAGCAGCGCCGTCCGGAAGTCGAACAGGATGCCAGCCCGGCGGGACAGGGTCGTCGAGCGCCAGGTGCGCCAGGCGGCGCTCGCCGCGGCAACGGCCGCATCGACGTCAGCCTCCGAAGCGAAGTCGACGTGCCCGGTGACGGTACCGGCGGCGGGGTCGAAGACCTCGCCACGGCGCGCTGCTTGCCCCCTCCAGGGTTTTCCGTCGACCCAGTGCGTAACGTGCTTCACGACCGCAGCGCCTCCTCGTTGACCGCCCGCAGCGCGTCGGTGAGCAGGCCAAGCCCCTCCCTGGCCTCGGCCTCGCTCAGCGTGAGCGGCGGCGCCATCCGCAGCGTGGCGCCGTACAGGCCGCCCTTGCCGATCAGCAGCCCGCGCTCGCGGGTGGCCTCGAGCATCCTGGCGGCAAGCGGCGGGCTCGGCTCCTTCGTCGCGGGATCGACGAGGTCGACCGCGAACATCAGGCCCTTGCCGCGGACCTCGCCGGCGACCCGCAGGCCTGGCGTTGCCGCGCGCAGGCCGTCGATGATGATCGCGCCGGTGGCGGCCGCGTTCTGCTGCAGGTCGTGGGAGAGCACGTAGTCGAGGGTGGCGTTGCCCGCCGCGGTGGCGATCGGGTTGCCGCCGAAGGTGGAGATACCGTTCCCGCGGATGCCGTCGAGCAGGTCGCCGCGGGCGACGACGCCGCCGAGCGCGAACCCGTTGCCCAGGCCCTTGGCGAACGTCATCATGTCCGGCACGACCCCGTGCGCCCCGATGCCCCAAAAGCTCGACCCGGTGCGGCCCCAGCCGGTCTGCACCTCATCGGAGATGAGCAGGATGCCGTGGGAGTCGAGCACTTCCTTGTACGCCGCGAACAGCCCGTCCGGCGCCATCGTGAACCCGCCGACGCCCTGCACCGGCTCGGCGATCAGGCAGCCGACGTCCGCCGGATGGATGCCGCCGGCCAGCAGGGCCCGCAGGTCATCCGCGCAAAACTGGATGTATTCGGCGTCGGGCATCCTGGCGTACTGCCCAAGCCGCCGGTCCGTGCCGTGCAGGTAATGGGTGCCGAACGGATCGTTGCTGCTCGCCTTCCAGGACGGGTTCCCCGTCACCGCCACGGTGCCGAACGAGCGGCCGTGGTAGCTCCCCCGCATCGCGAGCACCTGGTTCGCCTTGCGGGCGGCGAGCGCGGCGGCAAGCGCGGTCTCGTTGGCCTCCGAGCCGGAGTTGGTGAAGAACACCTTGGCGTTCGGGATGTTGCTGAGCCTGGCGATCTTCTCCGCGAGCTCCACCTGGCCGCGGATCAGGTACAGCGTGGAGGTATGCACGATGCCGGTGGCGATCTGCCGCTCGACCGCCTCGCGTACCTCGGCCACGTCGTAGCCGAGCATGCTGGTCAGGATTCCGGCGAAGAAATCGAGGTAGCTGCGGCCCTGGGCGTCGGTGACCCGGCAGCCCTTGCCGCTGACGATCTCGATCGGCTGGTCGTAGTACAGGCCGACCCAGTTGGGGATGACCGCCCGGTGGCGAGCGAGAAGATCAGACATGGTCTCAGTCTGCCATCGCTGCTGCCAGCACGAAACCGGCCAACGGCTCGCTTGTTGCTGTTATCAAGCGAGCCGGGCGGGAAAGCCGCCGGTGGCGACCGGGCCCCAGCGCTCCGGCGTCACCCGGAGCAGCGACTTGCCCTGCTTGATCATGGCCTCGCGATATTCGGCCCAGTCGGGGTGCTCGCCGGAGATCGAGCGGTAGTAGTCCACCAGCGGTTCGACCGCTTCCGGTATGTCGAGCACCTCGGCGGTGCCGTCGACCTGCACCCACGGGCCGCCGAAATCGTCGGACAGGACCATGACGCTGACCCGCTCGTCGCGGCGCGCGTTGCGGGTCTTGGCGCGCTCCGGGTAGGTGGCGATGACGATCCGGCCGGCCTCGTCCACCCCTGCCGTGACCGGCGACGCCTGCGGCCGGCCGTCCGCGCGGGTGGTGATCACTATCATGTGGTGCCGCGGCCTGACGAACTCGAGCAGTTCCGCACGGCTGACAACGGTATTGGTCGCGATCGTCCTGGCCACGCCCGTAACCCTACCGGACGCCGGACGCGGGATCAGCGACGGGCCACCGTGCCGGGCGGGATGGAGGTGATGTCGGGGAGGCCGGCCAGGATCATCAGGGTACGCAGTTCCTCGGTGAGCAGCTCGATCGTGCGGCGGACCCCGGTCTCCCCGGCGGCGGCCAGGCCGTAGGCCGCGAGCCGCCCGATCACCACCGCGTCCGCCCCAAGCGCCAGCGCCAGCAGCACGTCGGCGCCGGTGCGCACCCCGCTGTCAAGCAGCACCGGCACCCGGCCGCCCACCGCCGCCACCACCTCAGGCAGCGCGTCCAGGCTGGCCGGCGCCGGATCCACCTGCCGCCCGCCATGATTGGACACCAGGACCGCCGACGCCCCGGCGGCGATCGCGGCCTCCGCCGCCTCCGCGGTCAGGATC
>Ga0335075_10008496_pt1 | contig 15721 bp, 16 predicted proteins | sample Lox_Sample_24_FD_206723 | JGI IMG/M metagenome (GOLD analysis project Ga0335075, IMG submission 206723) | Soil microbial communities from Loxahatchee National Wildlife Refuge, Florida, United States - Lox_Sample_2.4 | ecosystem: Environmental > Terrestrial > Soil > Wetlands | place: USA... | reverse complement strand
CCCCTGCAGGCGCACGATCGGCCGCTGCTCGGTCCCGTCCAGCCGCACGATCTCCTCGCTGCGGCCGGCGACCGTCACGGTCGCGCCGAGGTGCAGCAGGCGCGGGCGCGGGCGCGTCACGTAGAAGCTCCCGTCCAGGCCGTGCGCGCGGCCGACGCGCCCCGCCGCCAGGCTCGCCGCCGGCCCGGCGTCTCCGGCTCCGGCGCGTGTCCGTGGCTCGCTGCGCGCGCGTGTCAATCGACGATGTCGACGAGCACGTGAGAGCCCTCGCCGGCCGCCGCCGCTTTGACGACCGTGCGCAGCGCATGCGCGGTGCGCCCGCCCCGGCCGATCACCCGGCCGTAGTCGTCCGCCGCGACCGCCAGCTCGAGCACGACCGTGCCGTCGTCCTCCTCGAACTGCTCGACCGCCACCGCCTCCGGGTCGTCCACCAGCCCTTCCGCCAGGTACTCCAGCAGCCGCTTCGGGTTCTCGCTGGCCATGTTCGCGCCGCCCAGCGCCCGTCCTAGCCGGCCCGCGTCTCGATGCCTTGGATGCGCAGCAGCTTGCGCACGGTGTCAGACGGCTGCGCGCCACGCGCCAGCCAGCTGCGCGCCCGCTCCTCGTCGATCACGATCGTCGAGGGATCGCTCTGCGCGTTGTAGTGGCCGATCGTCTCGATCACGCGGCCGTCGCGCGGGGAGCGCTGGTCGGCGACGACCACACGCCATATCGGGTCCTTCTTGCCGCCCACTCGCGTGAGCCTCAGTCTTACCGCCACGGGGCCCTCCTGTCTGTCAGACGATCGTCTAGCAGACAGATGTCTAACAGACAATGCGTCGCATCTCACTTTCCAGCGAGAGCTTAGCGGGTAGTCCAGAGACAATTGTCTCGCCGTCGATCGGAAGGCAGACGGCCGTGCGGCGCAATCAACGCGCGCCTCGCATCAGCGCGCCGATGTCCGGCATCTTGCCGCGCCCGACCTGGCGCATCACCTTGCGCATCTGGCCGAACTGCTTGACCAGGCGGTTGACCTGCTGCACGTTGGTGCCCGACCCGCGGGCGATCCGCAGCCGGCGCGAGCCCTTGATCAGCTCCGGCCTGCGCCGCTCCTCGGGGGTCATCGACAGAATGATCGCCTGGATGCGGTCCAGCTCGCGTTCGTCCACCTTCATGTTCTGCAGTTGGTGGCCGGCGAGCCCGGGGATCATCCCGAGGATGCTCGTCAGCGGCCCCATTTTGCGCATCATCTTCAGCTGGTCGAGGAAGTCGTCGAGCCCGAACTCGTTGCGGCGCAGCTTGCGCTCGAGCGCCGCGGCGTCGTCCTCGTCGAACTGGCGCTCGGCCTTCTCGATCAGGCTCAGCACGTCGCCCATGCCGAGGATGCGCTGGGCCATGCGATCGGGGTGGAAGCGCTCGAACTGGTCGAGCTTCTCGCCGGTGGAGGCGAACAGGATCGGCTTGCCGGTGACGGCCTTGACCGACAGCGCCGCGCCGCCGCGCGCGTCGCCGTCGAGCTTGCTCATGACCACGCCGTCGAACTGCACGGCCGCGGCGAAGCTCTCCGCGACGTTGACCGCGTCCTGGCCTGTCATCGCGTCGACGACCAGCAGGATGTCGTGGGGTTTGACCGCGTCGCGAATCCGCACCAGCTCCGCCATCAGCTCCTCGTCCACGTGCAGGCGCCCGCTGGTGTCCACGATCAGCACGTCCTTGCCGTCCTCGCGCGCGCGCTCCAGCGCCCACGCGGCGATCTCCACGGGGTCGCTGTCGGGGGTGGGTGGGCTCCGGTAATACACCTCCGCGCCCGCCTGCCCGCCCACCATCACCAGCTGCTCGACCGCCGCCGGCCGGTACACGTCGCACGCGGCGAGCGCGACCGCCGAGCCGTGCTCGGTGCGCAGGTGCTGCGCGAGCTTGGCCGTGGCGGTCGTCTTGCCCGAGCCCTGCAGGCCCGCCATCAGGATCACCGTCGGCGGTTTCGGCGAGAAGCTGATGCCAGCGGCGGCGCCGCCCATCAGCGCGGTCAGCTCCTCCGCGACGATCTTCACGACCTGGTGGCCCGGGTTCAGGCCGCCGATCACGTCCGCGCCCAGGCAGCGCTCCTTCAGATGGGAGGTGAACTGCCTGACGACCTTGAAGTTGACGTCCGCCTCGAGCAGCGCCAGGCGGATCTCGCGCATCGTCGCGTCGACGTCCTGCTCGCTCAGCGTCCCGCGCTGGCGAACCTCCGCGAGCGTCGCCTGGAGTTTCTCGGAGAGCGAGTCGAGCACTGCTCAGGAGGGCGAGCGCTCGTCCGGCGGGGGCACCTGCGGACGCGCGCGGCCTGGCGGCGCGGGCGCGGGGCCGTTGGTGTCGACGCGGCCCCTGAGCGCCTCGCCGATGCCGCCGAACGCATCGGCGAACTCGGACGGCACGACGAACACCTTGTTGGCTTCGCCTTCCGCGAGCTGCGGCAGCATCTGCAGGTATTCGTAGCTCAGCAGCGCGCGGTCCGGTTTGCCCTCGTGGATCGCTTTGAAGACCGTGTCGATCGCCTTCGCTTCGCCCTCCGCGCGCAGGATCGCCGCCTGGCGCTCGCCCTCGGCGTCGAGCACCGCCGCCTGCTGGGCGCCCTCGGCGTTCAGCACCGCCGCCTGCTTGGCCCCCTCCGCGGTGAGGATCTGCGACTGCTTCTCGCCTTCCGCGGTCAGGATCGCCGCGCGCCGGTCGCGCTCGGCGCGCATCTGCTTCTCCATCGCCGTCCTGATGTCCGCGGGCGGGTCCACCGACTTGATCTCCACGCGGTTGATCCTGATGCCCCACTTGCCCGTGGCCTCGTCCAGCACGGTGCGCAGCTCGCTGTTGACGTTCTCGCGCGCCGTCAGCGTCGCCTCCAGCGTGAGGCCGCCGATCACGTTGCGCAGGGTCGTGACCGTCAGCTGCTCGATCGCCTGCAGCGGGTTGGCGACCTCGTACGTGGCCGAGCGCGGGTCGGTGATCGTGAAGTACAGCACTGTCTCGATCGCCACGACCACGTTGTCGTCGGTGATCACCGACTGCGGCGAGAAGTTCACCACCTGCTCGCGCAGGTCGACCAGCGGGCGCACGCGGTCGATGAACGGCGTCACCAGCGTTAGACCCGGCTCGAGCGTGCGGCTGTAGCGCCCCAGGCGCTCGACCACCCCCGCCCGCGCCTGCGGTATCACGCGAATCGTGCGCGAGGCCACCGCGAGCAGGAAGACGACGATGACGATGACGACGATGAGAACGACCATGGGGTTCCTTTCAGTGCATGACGAGCGCGGTGGCGCCCCTGATCTCTACGACCTCGACGCGCTCGCCGACGTCGATCACCTCGTCCTCGTCGTAGCTGCGCGCGGTCCACACCTCGCCGCCGTCGATCTTCACGCAGCCGACGCCCTCCTCGTTCGCGATCCGCTCGAGCACCATCGCGCGCCGCCCGATGAGCGCCGCGGCGCCTGTGCGGATCGCCGGCGGCAGCCGCCGGTGGCGGCGTGCCACCGGGCGCAGGCCGGCGAGCACGATGGTGGAGGCGAGCACGAACACGATCACGGCCAGCGGAGCGCCGACGCCCACGAGGCTCACCACCGCCGCCAGCCCAGCGCCCACCGCGAACGGGAGCAGGTACAGGCTGCCGGTGTGCATCTCGCCGACGCCAAGGATGCACGCTGCCACCAGCCACACGATCCAAGCGTCCATGTCTCTCAGATTACCCCTCCGGAGCCCCGCATTGGGAGCCACGAGACGCGGCTGTCACTCCTGGGCGATCAGCGCGCGCGCGAAGTCCTCCGCGTCGAACGGGCGCAGGTCCTCCAGCGACTCGCCCACGCCGATCAGCTTCACCGGCAGCCCCAGCTCGCGCGCGATCGCCAGCGCGATGCCCCCGCGGGCGGTGCCGTCGAGCTTGGTCAGCACCACGCCGCTGACCGCCGCCGCCTCCGCGAACAGCCTCGCCTGGCGCAGCCCGTTCTGCCCGGTGGTCGCGTCGATCGTCAGCAGCGTCTCATGCGGGGCGCCCTCGAGCTGCCTGGCGATCACGCGCCGGACCTTCGTCAGCTCCCCCATCAGGTTCTCCTGCGTGTGCAGCCGCCCGGCGGTGTCGACGATCACCACGTCCACGCCGCTCGCGCGTGCTCGCGCGATCGCGTCGAAGGCCACCGCCCCGGGGTCCGACCCCGCGGGCGCGGTAACGATCTCGCAGCCCGCGCGCTGCGCCCAGCCCTCCAGCTGCTCCCCCGCGGCCGCCCTGAAGGTGTCCGCGCCCGCCAGCAGCACGCTGCACGAGAGCCGCTCGCGCAGGTGCCACGCGAGCTTGCCGATCGTGGTCGTCTTGCCGGTGCCGTTGACGCCCACCGCCATGATCACCGTCGGCTTCGCACGCACGTCGATGCGGCCGTCGCCCACGCGCGCGCTGCTCGCCAGCAGCTCGATCAGGCGCTCGCTCAGCGCCTGGCCGCCCTCCAACTCGCCCGAGGACGCCTCCTGCTCGAGCGTCTGCACCACCGAGGCGGTGGTGCTGGCGCCTACGTCGGCCATGATCAGCGCCTCCTCCAGCCGTTCCCACGTCTCGTCGTCGAGCACTCCGAACAGCGTCGCCTGGATCTCGCTGCCGAGCGCCTGGCGCGTCTTGGCCATGCTCTCGCGCAGGCGGCGGAACAGCCCGCCGCGCTGGCGCGCGCCGCCCCCCTCGCCCCCGCCGTCGGACCCGCGCCCGGCGTCCGCGTCGGCGGCGTCGCCGGTTATGAAAAGGTCGCTCCAGTCGCGGGCCACGGGGCGCGCGAGGATAGCAGCGCCCTACGCGACCTCGGCGACCTCGGGCGCGCTCGCCGCTTCGGCGGGCAGCCGTCGCGATAGCACCTTGGAGACGCCGTCGCCGCCCATCGACACGCCGTACAGCCAGTCCGCGGCCTCCATCGTGCGCTTCTGGTGGGTGATCACGATGAACTGCGCGCGGTCGCAGTGGCGTCGCAGCAGCGTCAGGAAGCGATCGAGGTTGAGATCGTCGAGCGCGGCCTCGACCTCGTCGAGGATGTAGAAGGGGCAGGGGCGCGCGAGGAACACCGCGAACAGGAACGCCAGCGCTGTCATCGACTTCTCCCCGCCGGACAGCAGCGTCAGGCGCTTGGTCGACTTGCCGGCCGGGGTGACCTCGATCTCCACGCCGGGCAGCTGTTCCTCCTCAAGGGCCTGCTCGGCTTCGCTCTCCGCCTCCGCCGCCGCCTCGATCGCGTCGCCGTCGCCGTCCTGCTCGGGCAGCGGCTGGCCGCCGAGCACCGGCCTGGGCGCCTGTTCGTCCGCGACGAGGCTCAGGCGGCCGCTGCCGCCCGGGAACACGTCGCCGACCAGCTCCTCGAAGTTGCGCGCGGCGGCGGCGAACGTCTGCTCGAAGGTCTGCTGGATCTGGCGGTCGGTCTCGCGGATCACCGAACGCAGCTCGCGCAGCGCCGTCTCCAGGTCGCCGCGCTGGCTCTCCAACTCCTCCACGTGCGCGAGCGCCTGCGCGTACTCGTCCTGGGCGAGCGGGTTGACAGGCCCCAGCTGCTCGCGCCTGCGCGTCAGGCGCTCTACGCGCGCCTGCAGCGCCAAAACGTCTTCCTCTCCCAGCGGCTCGCGCGGCGCGCTCGCGTCCTCGACCTGTGCTCCCAGGCGCTCGGCGACCGTGCTCAGCTCCATCTCGGCCTCGCCGAGCTGGTCGCGGGTGCGCTGCGCCGCCACCTCCGCCTCCGTGACCGACTCGCCGCACGCGCGCAGCTGCGCCTGGATCTCCGCCTCGCGCGCGGCGCACGAGCGCAGCTGCGCCGCCATCTCCTCGCCCGCCCGGCGATCTGCCGTCAGCTCTCCTTCGAGCTGCCCCACGCGCGCGTGCACCACCTGCGCGGCCGCTTCGATCGCCGCCAGCAGGCGCTGCGCCGCCGGGCCTGCGGCGGTGTCGGCCTCGCGCTGCGCGCTCAGCCGCTGCACGCGCGCCGCGCGCTCCAGGCGCTCGCGCGCGGCGCGCTCGGCGGCGCGCCGCTCCGCCGCCAGCTCGCCCTCCAGCTCCGCCTGCCTGATCGCCTGCGATCCCGCATCGGGCTGCGCCCGGCGCTGCTCGATCAGCCATTCGCTGCGGCGCTTTGCCTCGCCCGCCTCCGCCTGCGCGCGCTCGCTGGCGCGAAGCAGCCCGTCGGCCTCCGCGCGCGCCTGATCGGCCGCGCGCAGCTCCGCCAGCGCCTGCTCGCACGCCGCCCGCGCCTGCTGCTCGGCCTGCGCCGCGCGCTCGACGCCGTGCAGCAGCCGCTCGCGTTCGTTGCGCCGCGCGAGCACGCGCTCGGTTCCGCCCTCGCTCAGCTGGCGGACCTCTCCCCACGCGCCGAACAGCACGCGTCCGGCACGTGTGACGGCGATGCCGCTGAAGCCCGCCGGAAGGTCCTCGAGCCGCTCGACCACCCATGCGTCCGCCAGCAGCCGCTCGGCCAGCCCGAGCACGGCCGCGGGGCCTCTGAGCAGGTCGAGCAGCCTGCGCGCGCCCGGCGCCGGCTCCGCCCTCGCGCCGCCGTCGCCGTCGCCGTCGTCGTCGTGCGGGGAGCGGTTGGGCCCCTCGCCGGCCAGCAGCGCCGCGCCGCCGTCCGGGCCGGCGCGGTCCAGCACGCGCTGCGCTCCGGGCACGTCCTCGACCACGGCTGCGTCCAGGCGGCCCCCGAGCGCGGCCGCCAGCGCCAGCTCGTAGCCGTCCTGCACGCGCAGCTCCTCGCTCAGCGCCGTCTCGCCGTCAACGCGCGCGTGGGCGCGCAGGAACTGGTTCGCCGCGGCCAGCTCGGCCCCCACGCGCTCGGCCTCGCGCCGCGCGTCCTGTGCGCCGTGCTCGGCGGCCGTCAGGGCGCCGCGCGCCTGCTCGGCGCGCGCGTCCGCCTGCTCCCGCGCCGCCCGCGCCTCCAGCACGTCCGCGTGCGCCTGCTCCACGCGCGCGAGGTCCGCCGCGTGCGTGGCGTGCAGCTCGGCCAGCTCGCGCTCCAGCTCGCGTTCGTGCGCCGCGTGGATCTCCGCCAGCTGCGCCTCGAGCGTCGCGATGCGCTCCTCGCCGGGAGCCGCCTGCGGCGCCTGCTCGCGCTCGCCGTCCGCTGACAGCGCGTCCAGCTCCAGCTCCACGCGCTCGATCCTGCGCGCCAGCGCCTGCGCGCTCGCCCCCACCTGCTCGGCGCGCAGCGTCAGGCGCTCGTGCGCGGAGCGCGCCTGGAAGAGCACCCGCGAAAGCGCGTCGTGGCGCTCCGCGCCCTCGGCCAGCGCGCGCTCGGCGCTCGCCCGCTGCGCGTTGGTCTCCGCCAGCGCCCGCTCGATCTGCTCCCGCGCCGCGCGCACCTCGTTCACGCGCGCCTGCGCGGCCTCCAGCTCCTCTCGCCGCGCGCGCGCCTCCTCGCCGGCCAGCTCCCAGCGCGCCTGCAGGATCTGCGCCTCCAGGCGCTCGTGCAGCTGCGCCGCTTCGGCCTGGCGCTTGAGCGGGCGCAGGCGCCCGCGCGCCTCGCGCTCGACGTCCAGCGCGCGGTCCAGGTTCTGCTGGGTGCGCTCGAGCTTCAGCTGCGCACGCCGGCGGCGCTTGCGGTGCTTGCCCAGCCCCGCCGCCTCCTCGATCAACAGCCGCCGGTCGCGCGGCTTGGATGTCACGATCGCGTCCACCCGCCCCTGCGAGACGACCGAGTGGGTCTCCTTGCCCAGACCCGTGTCGGAGAGCACCTCGATCACGTCCGTCAGGCGGCAGCGCGCGCCGTTGAGCCGGTAGCCGCCCTCGCCGGTGCGATCCAGGCGTCGCACGATCGAGATCTCGCTGAAGGGGACGTCCACGTCGCCGTCGGAGTTGTCGAGCACCATCTCCACTTCCGCCGCGCTGCGCGGCTGCACGCCGCGCCCGCCGCCGAAGATCACATCCTGCATCGACTGCCCGCGCACCGCAAGCGGCGACTGCTCGCCCATCACCCACAGCACCGCGTCGGTCACGTTGGACTTGCCCGACCCGTTCGGCCCCACCACCACGCTCACCCCCGGCCCGAAGTCCAGGCGCGTGCGCTCGGGGAACGACTTGAAGCCGTTGATCGTCAGCGACTTCAGGCGCATACGTCCATCCATGGCGTGGTCATGGTTTCGAGAGCTTTCCGACGGCCTCTTGCGCCGCCGCCTGCTCGGCGTGCTTCTTGCTGCGGCCGCTGCCGACGCCCAGGCCGCGTCCGTCCACGCGCGCGAGCACCGTGTAGGTGCGCTCGTGCGGCGGCCCCTCCTCGCCGGTGACCTCGTAGCTGACCTCCGAGCCGCGGCGCGCGAGCAGCTCCTGGAGCGCCGACTTGAAGTCCACGGGGTGCTCCAGCGCCCCCTCTATCTCCGGGGTGAACGCCTCGACCACCGCCTGCGCCGTGCGCTCGTAGCCGGCGTGCAGGTAGCAGGCGCCGATCACCGCCTCGACCACCGACGCGAGCACACGCTCGGTCTCCACCAGCGCGAGCGCGCTCTCGCGCACCCCGGCAGGCGCCGCCGCGTGCAGCCGCGCGGGCAGCGCCAGGCGCTCGGCGACCGTGCGGCAGGACACGCCGGAGACGGCCTGCGCGCGGATCTTCGTGAGCCGCCCCGCGCCGAAGCGCTCGGCCTCCAGCCGCGGGTAAAGGTGCGCTGTCACCGCCAGCGCGAGCACGCTGTCGCCGAGGAACGCCAGCCGCGAGTAGGAGTCGCTCGCCCGCTCGCTCCAGGACGCGTGCGTGAACACCTGGCGGGTGAGGTCGTCGGGCAGGTCCTCCAGCAGCTCGCCCAGCGCCAGCATCATCGCTCCGCATTGGCGGTCCCGCTGGGAGCGTGGGCGAGCACGAAGTCCACGGCGGCGCCGACGGTGAGGATCTTCGCCGCCTGCTCCTCTGGCATGTGCACGCCGTAGCTGTCCTCCAGCTCCTGCACGAGCGTGTACAGGTCCAGCGAGTCCGCCTCGAGGTCCTCCTTGAAGCGCGTGGCCTCGACGATCGCCTGCGGGTCGACGTCGAATTCGTCGGCGAGGTGGCTTCGGATCAGGGTCAGGACTTGCTCGCGGTTCATGGCGCCTGCTGCACGCTAGCGACCGACGCGGACACAGGCGAGCGCCTGAGCGCGCCCGCCGCCAGCAGCGCTGCGTGGGTCTGCGCGACGATGTCCTCGCGCGCGCCGCGGCGCGCGCGCATGATCGCCTGCGCGAAGCCCACGCGCGTGAAGCGCCCGTGGGGCACCACGCCCAGGCGGCGCAGGCCGAGCAGGTACGCGCCGCCGCTCGCCTCCGGGTCGATCTCCTCGCGAAAGCCCGTGAGCGCGCCGCGCAGCAGCATGCCGCCGAGCTTTGCGGTGGCGGAGGACATCGCCGCCTCGCGGATCGCGCCGAGCATCGTCTGCGAGACGCCCTCCATCAGCTTGAGCGCGATGTTGCCGGTGACGCCGTCGGTCACGATCACGTCCGCGCGCCCGGACACGACGTCCCCGCCCTCGACGTTGCCGACGAACTCGAACGTGCCGAGGCCCTCCCGCGCGCTCGTCGCGCGCTCGCGCAGCTCGGCGTGCGCCTCCACGATCACGGCGCTGCCGCGGGAGGGCTCCTCGCCGTTGGACAGCAGCCCCACGCGCGGCCGCTGCACACCCAGCACGCCGTGCGCGAGCGCGGCGCCCATGAACGCGAACTGCACGATGTGCTCGCGCCTGGCCTCCGCGCTGGCGCCCACGTCCAGCAGCGTCACCGGCGAGCGCGGGACGGGCAGCGGGATCGCCAGCGCCGGGCGGTAGATGCCGCTGGCGCGTTTGACGTTGAAGGTGCCCGCCGCGAGCGCAGCGCCCGTGCCTCCCGCGCACACGAGCGCGTGAGCGCGGCCTTCGGCGACGGCCGCTGCCGCCCTCACGATCGACGCATGCGGCGTGGTGCGCACCGCGCGCACGGGGTCCGGCGCCTTGGCGATCGACACCGGCGCGTCGACGACCTCCACCGCCCGCGGCAGCGGGCCCAGCTCGGACGCGGGACCGAACAGCAGCACGCGCGCACCCTGCTCCGCAGCGCTCGCCGCGCCGGCCGCCACCTCCGCCGGACCGAGGTCCGCGCCGTTGCAGTCGACCGCTATCACCGGCTCCTCCTGCGCGGGCGGGGGCGGTGAGGGCCTGGGGGAGGACGCTGCCCCTGGCGTCACCGTGCGCTAGTCGTGGTCGTGATCGTGGTCGTGCGTCCCCGGCGTCACGACCTCGCGCCCCGCGTAGGAGCCGCACACCGGGCACACACGGTGCGGGCGGCGCGGGCTGTGGCACTGCGGGCAGGCGTTCAGCGCCGGCACCCCGATCTTGTGCTGCGCGCGGCGCTTGGCGGTGCGGCTGTGCGACTGCTTTTTCTTGGGGACGGCCATCGGCGGGAAGAGACTAGCAGGGGCCTATTCGAGCTTCAGCTCGCGCAGCTTCGACCAGCGCGGGTCCGGCGCGGGCTCGTGGCGGTGCTCGGGCCCGGCCTCGTTGAGGTCCGCGGCGCATATCGGGCACAGTCCCGCGCAGTCCTCGCGGCAGAGGATCTTCGCCGGCATCGCCAGCGCGAACGCGTCGTGCGCCCAGCCCGCCAAGTCGAGCGTCTCCTCGCGCACGTACGGGCTGTCCAGCTCCTCGCCGGCGCCCGGCACCTCCACCTCCCGCGCCTCCACGTCCACGGGGGGGTGCGCGTCGGTCAGGCAGCGCATGCACGGCCCCTGCACGGCGGCGCGGAAGCGCAGCCGCAGCGCGTAGCCGCCGCCGGTCATGCGCGACACGCCCAGCTCGACCGGCACGCTGCTCGAGGTGCCCTCCTGCGGGCGCGCGAGGTAGCGCTGGCCGCCCAGCTCGATCGGCTCGATCGGCACGCGCAGAGCCAGGCGCCGGCCTTCGCCGGGGGTCAGCCGCAGGCCGCCGAGATCGAGCACGTGGGTGTCGGACGCCATCTCGCTCCAGGCTAGCGAGAAGGCGTTTTCGCTACGCGCGCGTGCGCAGCTCCCGCTTCAGGACCTTGCCGGTGGCGTTGCGCGGCAGCTCGGGCACGAACACGACCTCGCGCGGCACCTTGTAGCGGGCGAGGTTGCGCTTGACGTGTTCCTGGACCGTCTCCTCGTCCAGCTCGCTGCCCTCGTGCGTGACCACGAACGCCGTCAGGCGCTGCCCGAACTCCTCGTCCTCGACGCCCACGACCGCCACGTCCTCGATCTCGGGGTGCTCGGCGAGCAGGTCCTCGACCTCCCGCGGGAACACGTTCTCGCCGCCGCTGACGATCATTTCGTCGTCGCGCCCGTCGACGAACAGCCGCCCGCCGGAGTCGAAGTGGCCGACGTCGCCGCTGCTGACCAGGCCCTCCACGATCTCCTTGTTGCCGCCGTCGGTGTACCCGTCGAACACGATCTCGTTGCCGACGAAGATCCGCCCCGCCTGCCCCGGCCGCGTCTCGCGCCCGTCCTCGTCGAGCAGCTTCACCGTCGTGCCCATCGGCGGGCGCCCGGCGGTGCCGGGCGCGGCGCGCAGGTCCTCGGGGGTGGCGATCGTCGCCCAACCGACCTCGGTCGAGCCGTAAAGGTTGTAGAGGACCTCGCCGAACGCGTCCATCGTGCGCGTCGCCAGCTCCCCGGGCAGCGCCGAGCCGCTGGCGGCGATCACGCGCAGCGAGCTGACGTCGTAGCGGGCGATCGTCTCCGCCGGCAGGTTGAGGATCCGCTGCAGCATCACCGGCACCACCACCAGCGCGCTCGCACGGTGCTGGGCGACCGCGCTGAGGGTCTCCTCCGGGTCGAAGCGCCGGCGCAGCACGAGCGTGGACGCCAGCGGCAGCGCGAGCTGGAAGTGCGCGAACCCCCACGAATGGAACATCGGCGCGGCGATCATCGTCGTCTGGCGCGCGCGCAGCGGGATCTTCGAGAACAGCGCCGCCGCCGGCTCGATCGAGTCGCTCTGCGTGCGCGCGGCGCCCTTGGGCGTGCCGGTGGTCCCCGACGTGAGGATCACCACGCGGCCTTTCTCCAGCGGCGGCTGCAGCGGCGAGCCGTCGCCGCGCGCGATCAGCTCGTCCAGCAGCGGGTCCCCGGGGGCGCCGCTCGCGTCCTCGCGGGGCTCCTCCCAGGCGACGAAGCGCAGGCGCTCGGCCGCGCCCTCGGCGACCAACTCGGCGAACTCCTCGTCGTAGACCACCGCCGCCGGGTCCTCGCGCGCCAGCACGTCGGCGATCTGCGGGCCGGCGAACGCGGTGTTCAGCAGCAGCGCGTGCGCCCCCAGCTTCGAGCACGCGACGGTCGCGTCGATGAAGCCGCGGTGGTTGCGGCACATGATCGCCACGCCGTCGCCTTCGGATATCCCAGCCGCGCGCAGCTCGCGCGCGAGCGCGTTGGTGCGGGCGTGCATCTGCGCGAACGTCAGGGTGCCGCGCTCGTCGACCACCGCCGCGCGTTGCGGGTAGCGCGCGGAGGCGCTGGCGTACGCGCCGGCCGGCGTGGCCCCCCAGCGTCGCAGCGCCGCCAGTGAGTGCATCACCCTGTCCGGCCTGGTGGGCTCGAAGATGCCGGTGTCGAGCAGCGTGCGCGCGACCTGCAGCTTGCGGACCGTGGTGCGCGTCAGCGTTTGCGCGTTCACAGGGGGAACCTACCCAATCGCCAGCCGTGGCATGCGGGGCCGCTGACGCGCGTTCCTAGCCGACTTCGGCCGGTTCGTCCTTGCCCTGCAGGCGCTCGCGCCCGCGCTGCACGGCGGCGATGAACTTCGACAGGTTGATCTCCAGCGTGTTGAGGATCTCGTCCGCGTAGTCCTCCGCGCCGAGCCTGATCTCGCGCTCGCGCGCGCGCGCGTCCTCGACGATGTCCTCCGCCGCGCGCTCGGCCTGCTTGGTGACCTCCTCCGCGCCCACCAGCCGCTCCTGGCGCTCGCGCGCGTCCTTGATGATGCGCTCGGCCTCCTTCTTGGCCTCCGCGAGCATCTCCTGGCGCTCCTTGACGATCCAGCGCGCCTGCTTGATCTCCTCGGGGATCGTCGCGCGCATCTGGTCGAGGATGTCGTAGATCTCGTCCTTGTCGACGCGCACCTGGTCGGTCAACGGCACCGGCTTGGCGTTGTGCACCAGGTCGTCGAGCTTGTCTATGAGTACGAGGACGTCCATCTTCTAGCTAACCCCGCGGGGCTTCCGGCCCCGCGTCAGGATCATAAAGCTCGACATCATCATCTAGCTCCGCGGGACATCCCGTCCCGCGGCCCGAGTGGAGAGTTCGACCTCACGTCTCACACCCATTTCGTCAGCGTCTCAGCTCTTCCTGCAAGCGCTGAGCCACCTCGGCGGGGACCAGATCGTCGATCTTGCCCCCGAACGTCGCAAGCTCCTTGACGCCACTCGATGACAGGAAACTGTACTGCGGCGAGGCCATCAGGTACACGGACTCGATCTCCGGGTCCTGGCGGCGGTTGAGCTGGTTCATCTCCAGCTCGTACTCGAAGTCGGAGATCGCGCGCAGCCCCTTCACGATCGCCTTCGCGCCCACGCTCCTGGCGAAGTCGACGATCAGCGTCGAGAACGGCTCCACCCGCACACCCTCCGTGTCCGCGAGCGCGCGCTGCACGAACCCCAGGCGCTCGTCGATCGCGAACAGGGCTCCGCTCTTGCGCACCGAGCGGTTGACGACCGCGACCACGACCTCGTCGTACAGCGCGGCCGCGCGCCGGATCACGTCGAGGTGGCCGTTGGTGATCGGGTCGTATGAGCCCGGGCACACCGCTGTGGATTTGCTGGGTGAAGTCATGGCTGGCGGTGGATTGTGATCGAAGTGTCGCCGTAGCGCCTGCTGCGCGCGAGCGCCAGGGGCAGCTCGAGCGGCGAGCGCCGGTCGCTCTCGACCACGACGCGCGCGTCCGGCCCGAGCACCTGCGGCAGCGCCGCCGACAGCTTGGGTCCCCAGTCGTGCGCCTGGCCGTAGGGAGGGTCGATGAACACGAGATCGTATGTCTCTTTGCTGGCACGTGCGCTCCGCAGCGCGCGCAGGACGTCCGCGCGGCGCACCTGCGCGCTCGCCGGGGTCAGCTCCAGCGCCTGCAGGTTGGCGTCGAGGACCCGGGCCGCGCGCGCGTCGTGCTCCACGAACACCGCCGTGCGCGCGCCGCGCGACAGCGCCTCGATCCCGAGCGCGCCCGTGCCCGCGAACAGGTCGAGCACGCTCGCGTCCTGCACGTCGCCCAGCATCGAGAACAGCGCCTCGCGCACGCGATCGGAGGTCGGTCGCGTCGACGTGCCCGGCGGCGCCTGCAGCCGCCTCCCGCGCAGGCGCCCCGCTATCACCCGCATCGGCCGACCATCGGCCAACCGTAACGCCGGCGCCCGGCCTACGCCGGGATCGGCTCGGGCTCGCCGCCGGAGGGCTCGCCCTCCCCCACGTCGCGGGCTGCGAGCGCCAGCAGCGCGTGCTCGGGCGCGCGCAGCTGCGGGTCGGCGGCGACGATCGTCTGCGCCCGCGCGCGCGCCCGCTCGAGCAGCTGCGCGTCCTCGGGCAGGCGCGCCACCCGGAACTGGCCGACGCCCGACTGGCGCGTGCCGATCAGCTCCCCCTCCTTGCGCAGCGCGAGGTCGATCTCCGCCAGGCGGAAGCCGTCGGCGTGCTCCACCAGCGCGCGCAGCCGCGCGGAGCCGCCGGCCTCGGGCGAGGCGACGAGCAGGCAGCTCGCACGGTGCTCGCCGCGCCCCACCCGCCCCCGCAGCTGGTGCAGCTGGGAGATGCCGAAGCGCTCCGCGTTCTCGATCAGCATCACCGTCGCGTTGGGCACGTCGATCCCCACCTCGATCACGGTGGTCGTCACCAGCACCTCGGCCTTGCCCGCGGCGAACTCCGCCATCGCGCGCTGCTTCTCGCGCGGGCGCATGCCGCCGTGCAGCAGCGCCAGGCGGTGGCCGCGCAGCTCCGCCTCGCGCAGGCGCTCCAGCTCGGCGGCGGCGGCGCGCATGCCGGCGGCAGCGTCCTGCGGCTCCTCGACCAGCGGGCACACGACGTACGCCTGGCGTCCGGCGGCCAGCTCTGCGCGCAGCTGCCCGTAGGCGCGCGCCCGCTCGTCCTCGCCCACCACCAGCCGCGTGGCGATCGGCTGGCGCCCGCGCGGAAGCTCGCGCAGCGCGCTGGTGTCGAGGTCTCCGTAGCGCGCCAGCGCGAGCGTGCGCGGGATCGGCGTGGCGGTCATGTGCAGCGTGTGCGGCACCGAGGCGCGGGCCGTGGGGTCCGTGGCCGCGCAGCCGGCGCCTTCCAGCGCCGCGCGCTGGCGCACGCCGAAGCGGTGCTGCTCGTCGATCACGGCCACCGCGAGCGCGTGAAAGCGCACGTCCGGCTCGATCAGCGCGTGCGTGCCGACGAGCAGCGACAGCTCGCCGCTGGAGAGCTTGCCGAGGATGTCGCGCCTGCGCGCCGCCGGGGTCGAGCCGGTGAGCAGCGCCGCCGCCACCGGCTCTGTGCCGAGCAGGCCCTGCACCGTGGCGAAGTGCTGTTCGGCGAGCGTCTCCGTGGGGGCCATCAGCGCCGCCTGGCGGCCGTGGCCGACCGCCTGCAGCATCGCGTACAGGGCCACCACCGTCTTGCCGCTGCCGACCTCGCCCATCAGCAGCCGCTGCATCGGCGCGGGGCTTGCCAGGTCGCGCGCGATCTCCCCGATCGCCCGGCGCTGGTCGGCGGTCAGCGCGAACGGCAGGCCGTGCTCCAGCCAGCGCTCGCCGAGCGCGGACCGGTCCGCGAGCGCCGCCGCGCCCGTGCGCCCGCGGCGG
>Ga0335075_10008495_pt1 | contig 15721 bp, 16 predicted proteins | sample Lox_Sample_24_FD_206723 | JGI IMG/M metagenome (GOLD analysis project Ga0335075, IMG submission 206723) | Soil microbial communities from Loxahatchee National Wildlife Refuge, Florida, United States - Lox_Sample_2.4 | ecosystem: Environmental > Terrestrial > Soil > Wetlands | place: USA... | reverse complement strand
CGCCCGACAGCATGGCGACTGAGGATCCTAAGGACGTTGTGCGCCGCGGATATGACGCGGTGTCGGTGCGCTATGACGAGTGGTCGGACGGTGAGACCAAGTACTCCGGCTGGCTTGCTGAGATTGGTGACCGGATCCCGGAGGGCGCCTCGGTGCTCGATCTCGGATGCGGCAGCGGGCTGCCTGTCGCGCGCGATCTGGCATTTGCTGGGTGCCATGTGTTAGGCGTCGACATTAGCGGGGTCCAGATCCAAAGGGCCCAGGAGCTTGTACCGGCTGCAAAATTTCTGCAGGCGGACATCAGCTGTGTTGACTTCGAATCCGAGTCGTTTGATGCGGTGGTGTCGTTCTTTGCGCTTATTCATCTTCCGCTTGGTGATCAGCTGCTCCATCGAATCGCTGGCTGGTTGCGGCCCGGTGGACTGTTCGTGGCCACGACCGGCTACTGGGCCTGGACGGGCTATGAGGAAAACTGGCTGGCTGCCGGGGCGCCGATGTGGTGGAGCGTTGCTGACGTCGCCACGTACCGGTCCTGGATGGCTGAGGCGGGGCTAGTGATCGAGCGGGAGGAGTTCGTGCCGGAAGACGACGGCGGTCATGCGCTGTTCTGGACGTCTCGGCCGAAGCGACCAGGCCAGGTACGTGCGGACGAGGGCCAGATCGAGGCAGCCCGGACCGACGATCAGGCTGGCTTGTCTGCAGATCAGACGTCGGCCTAACTGCACGTTAATTGCGCGAGGCGAGCTGCAACCGGTCCGCACGGCAGGAGCAAAATACCGACTGGTAGGCCTGACCTGCGGCTTATGTGTGGAGCGGGTGACGAGAATCGAACTCGCACTATCAGCTTGGGAAGCTGACGTTCTGCCATTGAACTACACCCGCTTGCGGCCGATCGCCTGTCCGGCTGACGATTGCCGCCCGCAGACGCGACCTGCCCCGACATCGTACCGGATGCCCCGGACGGCCGCGGCTTGGCCCGCTCACCGCCTCAGACATGGGCACAAGCGCGACAGTGGCCCCGTCACTTGCCGGAAACGGTAAGTTGCCAACGTGCTGCTCTCTGACCGCGATATCAAAGCCGAGGTGGAATCGGGCCGCGTCAAGGTCGACCCGTTCCTGCCCGAGCTGATCCAGCCGTCCAGTATCGACGTCCGGATGGACCGCTATTTCCGCGTTTTCGAAAATCATCGATATCCGCACATCGACCCTGCCGTGGAACAGCCTGACCTGACCAGGCTGGTCGAACCTGACGGCGACGAGCCGTTCGTGCTGCACCCCGGCGAGTTCGTGCTCGCATCGACGTATGAGGTGATCACGCTGCCGGACGATGTGGCGGGGCGGCTTGAGGGTAAGAGCTCGCTGGGCCGCCTCGGGCTGCTGACGCACTCGACAGCCGGGTGGATCGATCCCGGCTTCTCCGGCCACGTAACGCTGGAGTTGTCGAATGTGGCCACCCTGCCGATCAAGCTCTGGCCCGGAATGAAGATCGGCCAGCTCTGCCTTTTCCGGTGCAGTTCTCCCGCCGAGCATCCGTACGGATCGCAGGTCTACGGCTCGCGGTACCAAAACCAGCGGGGTCCGACGCCGTCGAAGTCTTACCTGAATTTCTACCGATCAAAAGTCTGACCATACCTAAAGTGGCTAACCTAAACGATCTACGACCGAAATGCCGCAGCTCGGCTGACTCCCATGCAGCTGGCTCTGCTGCCCCGCGGAATGGCAGGCCTCGCGCGGCAGTTAGTTCACATTGCCGTTACGCACCAGAATCACCTCGGCAACGGGACGGCGGCACCTTGGTGAATGTGCGCGACTCAGACTTGGAGGTCCAGCCCATGGCCATGTGGAGAATCCGGATCAACCTGGCCGACGACCCGCGGAGCCGGGCGCGGCTGAATGAGGTGCTGGCCAAGCAGCAGGTTAGTGCGATCCGCCTTACTCCCCGCGCCGGGACTGAGTCCGAGCTGTCCGGGGACGTCGTCCTGGAGCTGCCACGTGACGACGAGCTTGGCGACATGCTCACCGCCCTGCATACCATCAGCCCACAAGTGTTCGTTAGCCGTGCAAGCCAGACCGCGGCGGAGGCCGGCGCCGCTCGCTAGGCCTGCCTCTCCCGCCTCGCCAGCGCCGCCCGTAGTGCATCACGCTCGGCCTCTAGCTCGCGGACCCTGGCCTCAAGCTCCAGCACGCGGCGTACCGCTGACAGCGTCAGCCCGTCATCCATGAGCTCGACAACGTACTGGACGACGATCATCTCGCTCCTGGAGTACCGGCGCTGGCCGCCCGCCGAGCGGGACGGCCGGACCACCTGGAACTCATCGAGGCGCCGCAGAAACGCCTGCTGGACTTCCAGCATCTCGGCAACCTGGCCGACCGTGAACAGTGGCCTGTTCTCGTCGTCCAGGGGCAACGGAGCCACGCTTACCTCCCTGGCTTGGCGAAGGGCCCCCGCGCACCACGGCGCCGGGGGCCCTTCGCAGGTTATCGCGGGATCAGGCAGAGACTGCGGCCCTGGCCTCAGTGCTGCTGACCTCGATCTTGCGCGGCTGCGCCTGCTCCACCAGCGGAACGCGGACGCTCAGCACGCCGCCCTCGTAGGCAGCGCTGATGTTGTCGGCGTCCACCCGGTCGGACAGCCGGATACGCCGCGTGAACGAGCCCATGACCCGCTCCCGGATGAACGGCTTCTCGCTCTCGGTGTACTCCTCGGCGCGCGTGGCGCTCACGGTCAGGACACCGCGGTCCACCGTGACGTCGATACTGTCGGTGTCGATCCCCGGCAGGTCGAACCGAAGCTCGACGGCGTCGTCGCGGCGGACAGCGTCCATCCGCATGGCCCCGTGGCCGCCATCAGCGGTCCGCAGTGCCCGGTGAAACTCGGCGAACGGGTCGAATGTCGTAAGCAGCATGTCCCTGTCATCCTCCTGTGCATCCTCAGCCGGTTGACTGAGGCTTCCTAAGCTTGTTGCTTCATAAAACCTACAACAGCAACTATATATTTCCTGGGAACGGGCTGGCAACAGCTGGTCATGCAGATGGACCGCGCCATTCGGGCCGGGCAGTTGCATGAAACGTCGGCGGTCGAGCCGGTCTAGCCGCCCGTCCATCGGACGGCTTTGCACCCGTTCGAGCGGTCTTAGCGCCCGCCTGATGAGCTTTTGTCCGATTTACTCGACGCCGAACGGGTGCAAAGTTGGCGCACACAGCTGAACCCGGCTGGCGCTAGGCCAGCCGGGTTCGCAGACACTGGGTGAAGCTAGGCGAGCCGCTCGATGACGGTGGCGTTGGCCTGGCCGCCGCCCTCGCACATGGTCTGCAGCCCGAACCGGCCGCCAGTGCGCTCTAGCTCGTGCAGCAGCTTGGTCATCAGGACCGCGCCGGTCGCGCCGAGCGGATGGCCGAGCGCGATCGCGCCACCGTTGGGGTTGGTGCGCTCCAGCGATGCTCCGGTGTCCCGCGACCACGCGATCAAGACGGGAGCGAACGCCTCGTTCACCTCGAACACGTCGATGTCGTCGACGGACAGGTGCCCCTTCGACAGCGCCAGCTCGGTCGCCGGGATCGGCCCGGTCAGCATGTAGACCGGATCGGAGCCGGTCACCGCGAGGGTGTGGATCCGGGCGCGCGGGGTGAAGCCGTGTTTGCGGACGGCAGCTGGAGACGCGATCAGAAGAGCCGCCGAGCCATCGGAGATCTGCGAGGCCGTCGCCGCCGTCAGTTCCCAGCCTGGGCGAAGCGGCTTGAGCTCTGCCATCTTCTCTAGCGTTGAGTCCCGCCTGGGGCCCTCGTCCGTAGTGATGCCGCCAACGGGCGTGATCTCGCGGTCGAACCGGCCTTCGTCGATCGCCCGGATGGCCCTGGCGTGGCTTTCCAGCGAGTACTCCTCAAGCTCAGCTCGCTTGATGCCCCACTTCTCGCACATCAGCTGGGCACCGCGGAACTGGGAGATCTCCTGGTCGCCGTACCTGTCGCGCCAGCCCTGGCCGAAAGGCAGCGCCATGCCTTCCTTATGCGGCAGCGCAACCGTGCTCCCCATCGGGACCATGCTCATGCTCTCGACGCCGGCCGCGACGACCAGGTCCTGAGTGCCAGAAAGCACACCCTGGGCAGCGAAGTGAACTGCCTGCTGGGACGAGCCACACTGCCGGTCGATGGTCACTCCGGGCACGTTCTCTGGCAGCCCTGCCGACAGCCAGGCGTTCCGGGCAATATCTATCGCCTGCGGGCCGACCTGCGAGACGCAGCCCATGATCACGTCCTCGACCGCCGACGGGTCGACGCCCGTGCGAGCGATGAGCTCTCGCAGCACATGCGCTGCCAGGTCGACAGGGTGGACTGACGAGAGGCCACCGTTCCGCTTTCCGATCGGGCTACGTACTGCCCCGACGATGTATGCCTCAGACACCCTGACCTCCATGAGCCCAAACGGCGCGGCCACCCGCGTCCGCGCAGATCGCGGGATGCGCCCGCGGACAGTGGCCGTCACATCGAGGCTACCGCGACGGTGAGCTGGTGCCATAGTCCCTACCGCCGGGGACATAGCCCGGACCGTCCCGGAAAGCCATACAGAGCATGTCGCCGGTCTCCCGATTGCCGCCCGGAACTGTAGTCGGGCAGCTACTATCCGTAAGTAGACCAGCATCCAGACGGGGGACGCCGCCGCTCATGACAAAGATCAGCGATGATTCCGCGGGCCTTGTCAGCATCGGCCAGCTGGCCAAGGCGGCGGGCGTCAGCAGCCGAACGATTCGCTACTACGAGGAGCTCGGCATCCTGCCAGAGCCGAAGCGGTCGCCAGGCGGCACGCGAAAGTATCCGCGGGAGTACGGCGGTTACATCACGGCTGCGCTCGCGCTCAAGGACCTCGGCTTCCGCCTCGAGGAGGTCAAGCCCCTGGCGCGGCTGGCGGCCGGACGCTCGGTCAGCCAGGGACAGCGAGAGGCCGCAGCCCGTCTCGTCGAGGAGAAGATCGAGGCGCTGGCCCGCCAGGTCACCGTGTTGCGCCGGCTCCACGCGTCAGTCCGGGCTCCCGACAGTGACCTGCCGGTATCCGCGGTACTCGGCACTGCCGTGACGGGACGGGCAGACCTCACCATCGTCCCGCCGCTAACCGGCAACGGTGCCGCCTGACCGCACCCTCTGCCTACTCGCCCGTTTGCCGCAGTGGCCTGCCATGCCGAAGGTTACGGCAATGTCTATGCTGGACTGCGGACACCGGGAGGCGGCGAGCTGCGATGAGTCAGGGCATCATCCTGCTGATAGTGATTGCGCTCATCGTGGCCTACGTAGTGGCGAGGACGCGCCGCCGGATGGGACTGCTTGTCACCGGCAAGACCTGGCTGGTGGTCATCGTCGCCGTCATCATCGGCCTGCTCGCGCTGTGGGCCAGTCAGACGCACTGAGCGCTGGTCAGAGGCTCTGAGCATTAGACCGCCATCGCGGCCAGCCGCTACGGCAGGCTTCCCTGACCGTGCGAACCCTTGATCGGCATCTCGAACCACACGGCCTTGCCGTCCTTGGTCGGGCGTGATCCCCACCGGCTGGCTAGCTGGTCAACCAGGTACAGGCCCCGGCCGCCCTCGTCGCTCTCGCCCGCGCTGCGGATCCTCGGCAGCCGCAGGTCGGAGTCAAACACCTCAACCCAGATCGCCTCGTGGCCACGGCGCAGCCGGAGCGTGAAATCCTTGCCTGTCGGTCCTGGGAAGTTCTCGTCGAACGGCGGGATCTCCCAGTCGCCGAGAATGCCCAGCGGGCCCGGTCCGGCACCCTCCAGCACGAGCTCGTGCCGGGGCGTCGGCGAGACTGCCGCGTGCAACACGACGTTCGTGACGACCTCTGAGACCAGCAGGCAGCTCAGGTCGGCCTGCTCGATGTCCATTCCCCAGGACGTGAACGTCTCGTGCGCCAGCCGCCTGGCTTCCGACACCCGGATCGGCTCAGCCGGGAACTGGCCTTCCCAGGAGGCCAGGTCGACCTCCGACGTCCGCACGACGACGACGGCCATGTCGTCGTCGATCTCTCCCGGAACGGCGTGCTCGGCGGCCTCGGCAATCTGATCGACACTGCCATCGGCCGCAGTGCGCACCGCGTCGCGGAGCATCTGCATGACCTCGGCATCGGTGTAGTGCCCGTTCCCGTCACAACGCTGACGCCGGTCGACTAGCCCGTCGGTGTAGAAGATCAGCGTCGAGCCCGGCGCTAGGTAGCGCATCTCCTCGCGATAAGTCGGCAGGCCGGGAACGCCCTTGCCGCGGACGCCGAGCAGCACGCCGCGGTCCCTGATCTCGAGCTGGCTCACATCGTGACCGCGGACGATCAGTGGCGGAACGTGCCCGGCGTTGGAGAACGACAGCGTGCGCGCCCACGCGTCATAGACCAGGTAGGTGCAGCTCACCGTCGGCGGGTCGGATTCGGCCAGGCCGTGTGCTTCGGCAGCGGCCGGTCCGAGCGCCCGCACCCAGTCATCGAGCCGGCGCAGGATCTCAGCTGGCGACTTGTCGTCCTGAGCGAACGCGCGCAGCGCGGCGCGGAGCTGGCCCATGACGGCCGCAGCCCTGGCTCCGCGTCCCTCCACATCGCCGATGACGATGCCCACCCGGCCGGCCGACAGCGGGATGATGTCGTACCAGTCGCCGCCGACCTGCGTCTGGATCCCCTGGCCGTGCGTTTCCAGCGGCTTAGCCGGAACGTACTTGTAGGCGACCTCCAGCCCGTCCACGAACGGCGGGTCCTTCGGTAGCAAGCTGGTCTGGAACGCGAGCGCCGTGCGGCGCTCCTCCTCGAACAGCAGCGAGTTGTCGATGGCGATCGCCACCCGGCTCGCGATCGCGGACAGGAAGTCGCGATCATCTGCGCCGTAATGGCGTTCCTCGCGATCGGTGAGCCAGGACAGCGCCAGGCTCATCACGCCGAGTAGCTGGCCGCGGGCAACCAGCGGTGCGGCCATGACCGAGGTGAGATTGACGTTCCTCGACGTCTTCAGGCTCTCCGGCGTCGGCGCCGGGAACTTCTGCTCGCCGATATCCGCGACCACGACCGTGTCCTGGCGGGACATAGCGAGGTCGCAGAAGTGCCCCTTCGGGTAGGTGATCGTCTCGCCGGCTAGCGCCCAGGTGCCGGGCTCCGGCATCCAGCCGCGTGAGTGCAGCTGCGCGCGGCGGATGAGCGTGTCGCCATGGAGCAGGTCGATGAAGCAGTGATCGGCAAACTGCGGTACCAGAGTCTCGGCCACCTGGCGCAAGGTGACATCCAGCTCGAGGGAGCTGGACAGCCGCTCGCCGATCCGCTCGAGCAGGCCGATCCGGTCACTGGCCCGTTGGCCGCCGCGCCGTGTGGCCTCCCTGGCCATGATCACGATGCCGGTGATCTCACCTTCCACAGTGCGCAGCGGGGCGGCATGCGCGCGGACGAACACCCTGGATCCGTCGATCCGCTGGCTGGCGAAGGTGCCCTCCCACGGCCAGCCCCGCAGCACGTTCTCTGCCATGTGCTGCACGGTCGCCGCGTCCGACTGCTCGATGCCGAGCGACAGCAGCGGACGGCCAGCCAGGTGGGCCGACTGGTCGGGGAAGCCGAACAGCGTCACGGCGAAGGCGTTGGCGTACAGCAGCATGCAGTTCCGGTCGATCACGACCACGCCGGTAGACACCTGGTCGAGTACATCGCTGGCAGTGAGCAGCGGCTCGGGCAGATCCTCCGGCGGCCTCATCGGGGGCTCACCTGAACTCACAGCCGCGTGACGAATACGTGCGTGGCGATCTCGGCGGGCAGCTCCGCCCCGACCTCGCCGACCGTGTCTGCACCCGTCACCCGCACACCGTTGTCGCTGACCGCAAGCGTTACCTCGCGTCCGGGTTGTATCCCAATGTTCTTGAGTCTAAGCATGAGGGCGGCATCGCTTTGAACCTGCTCGCTGATCCGGCTGACCATGACCTGCTCCCCGCTGGGAACTGCCACAGCAGCCATCGCGATGTCCGGCTCGGCCGTGGCGGCGTCGGCGCGCTTGGTGGCGTCATCGGGCACGCCGAGCTCGGTCAGGCCCGGAATGACATTTCCGTGCGGGCAGCGAACCGGGTAGTCGAGCAATTCGACTAGGCGCCGCTCAACACTGTCGGATATGACGTGCTCCCATCGGCACGCCTCGATGTGAACCTCTTCCCACGGCAGGCCGATCACGCTTACGAGCAGGCACTCGGCCAGCCGGTGCTTGCGCATGACCCGCACGGCCTGGCCCCGGCCGTCCTCCGTCAGCGCCAGCTGCCGGTCGCCCTCGACGCGTACCAGACCATCGCGCTCCATCCGGGCTACCGTCTGGCTGACCGTGGGGCCGCTCTGCGACAGCCGCTCTGCGATCCGGGCGCGCAGCGGCACGATACCTTCCTCTTCGAGTTCGAAGACAGTGCGAAGGTACATCTCGGTGGTGTCGATTAGGCCGTGCGCTGTCACAGATCGATGCTATGCCGACACGCTTGCGCAGCGAACCCATCAGCTTTTTATCGCAACTGGAGGGAAACGGGCACTTCTGGGCACTTCACCCAGTAGGGCCGCTGGTCAGGGCGCCAGGCGGCGAACGCGCCAGCCAGGTCCCTGCCGCGTGTACCTGAAGCGGTCATGCAGGCGGCTCGGCCGGCCCTGCCAGAACTCCATCCGCTCCGGTGTCAGCCGGTAGCCGCCCCAGAACTCGGGCATCGGTACCTGCGTCCCGTCCGGCCAGCGCCGCTCCAGCTCGGCATACCGGTCCTCGAGCTCGGCGCGCGACGACAGCTCAGTCGACTGCCTGCTCGCCCAGGCGCCGAGCTGCGAGCCGCGCGGCCGGCTGTGGAAGTACGGCTCGCTCTCCGCAGTTGACAACGGCATTACCGGGCCCTCGATGATCACTTGCCGGTGCAGCGCCTGCCAGGGGAACAGCAGCGAAGCCAGCGGCACCTCTGCGAGGTCGCTCGCCTTGCGGGACGTCCGGTTCGTATAGAAGGTGAATCCAGTCACATCGGCCGCCTTCAGCAGCACCATCCGGCCACGCGGCCGCTGGTCCGCCGAGACAGTCGACAGCACCATCGCAGTCGGCTCCGGCAGGCCGGCCCGGACGACGTCGTCCATCCACGCCTGGAACAGGTCCATCGGCTCGGCGGGCAGCATCGCCTCGTCCAGGGTCGCAAGCAAGCCCTGTGTCTGCGGCGGTCGGGTTGGCTCCACGAGTAGTGATCCTCTCGCATCGCCGCCGCGGCCCGCTAGCCGACAGCAGCGCCGGCCGATAGCGGTGCCGGCCGATAGCGGTGCCGGTCGATAGCGGTGCCGGCCGATAGCAAGGCCAGCCGACGGCTCGTGCGGGAACCGGCGCTGATCCGCCGGCCGGGTTACCGGTCCGTAGCGCGAGCGAGGTTGAATAGGGGCGCAGGCCATAAAAACCCCGCTGGCCCCCGCCGCCCGACACGCGGCCTGAGCTCCCCGGCCAGCTGCGGGCCTGCCGCTTACTAGGAGACGGAGGAAATACGGATGTCCGACTTTGTGCCTGGGTTGGAGGGCATCGTCGCATTCGAGACGGAGATAGCCGAGCCCGACAGGGAGGGCGGCTCGCTCCGGTACCGGGGTGTCGATATCGAGGAACTCGTCGGCCACGTTTCCTACGGCCACGTCTGGGGCCTGCTGGTGGACAACAAGTTCGCGCCCGGGCTGCCTCCGGCTGAGCCCTACCCGATCCCGGTGCACTCCGGCGACATCCGGGTTGACGTTCAGAGCGCCCTGGCCATGCTGGCGCCCGCCTGGGGCATGAAGCAGCTGCTGGACATCAGCGACGAGCAGGCCCGCGACGACCTGGCCAGGGCCTCAGTGATGGCGCTGTCCTTTGTCGCCCAGGCTGCCCGCGGGCTCGGCCAGCCAATGGTGCCGCAGAAGCGGGTTGACGAGGCCAAGACGATCACCGAGCGCTTCATGATCCGCTGGCGCGGCGAGCCCGACCCCAAGCACGTGAGGGCGATCGACGCGTACTGGGTGTCGGCCGCCGAGCACGGCATGAACGCCTCTACCTTTACTGCCAGGGTGATCGCGTCCACCGGCGCCGACGTGGCCGCGGCGCTGTCAGGCGCGGTCGGGGCCATGTCCGGCCCGCTGCATGGCGGCGCTCCGGCGCGGGTGCTCGGGATGATCGAGGAAGTCGAGAAGACCGGGGACGCCACTGCCTACGTCAAGCAGGCGCTGGACAGGGGCGACCGGCTGATGGGCTTCGGCCACCGGGTGTACCGGGCTGAGGATCCGCGTGCACGAGTACTCAGGCGGACGGCCAAGGAACTGGGCGCCCCGCGGTACGAGGTGGCCGAGGCACTGGAGAAGGCAGCCCTCGAGGAGCTGCACGCCCGTCGCCCCGACCGCGTGCTGGCTACCAACGTGGAGTTCTGGGCGGCCATCATCCTGGACTTCGCCCAGGTGCCGTCACACATGTTCACCTCGATGTTCACTTGCGCACGGACCGCGGGATGGGCGGCGCACATCCTCGAGCAGAAGCAGACCGGGAGACTAGTGCGGCCGAGTGCCAGGTACGTGGGGCCGAAGGCCCGGCCCGTCCGCGACGTTCCCGGTGCTGACGAGGTTTTTGACAAGCATGTCTGAGCCAGCCAGGATCGTCATCCCGGCCGCCCTGCTGCCGTCTGATGGCAGGTTCGGCAGCGGGCCGACCAAGATCCGGGATGCTCAGATCGAGGCGCTGAGCGCCGGCGGGCGCACACTACTCGGAACCTCCCACCGGCAGGCGCCGGTACGGAGCCTGGTGCAGCGGCTACGCGAAGGCCTGGCGGCGCTGTTCGCCCTGCCGGACGACTACCTGGTCGTGCTCGGTAACGGGGGAACGACGGCGTTCTGGGAGGTCGCCGCTTTCGGCCTGGTCTCGCACCGCGCTCAGCATCTGAGCTTTGGCGAGTTCTCGGCCAAGTTCGCCAAGGTCACCCAAGCGGCACCGTGGCTGGCGGACCCGTCAGTGATCAGCTGCGAGCCGGGCACGCACCCGGCGGCCCGGGCCGAGGCCGGTATCGACGCCTACGCACTCACGCACAACGAGACCTCAACCGGGGTCGCGATGCCCATCCGGCGGGTGCCCGGTGCTGACGACGGTGCACTGATCCTTGTTGACGCGACCAGCGCGGCTGGCGGCATCGCGGTGGATCCGGGCGAATTCGATGCGTACTACTTCGCGCCGCAGAAGTCGTTCGGTGCCGACGGCGGCCTATGGATCGCGCTGATGTCGCCCGCAGCCGTCGAGCGCGCCGGCCGGATTGCGGCGGGCGACCGCTACATCCCAGAGTTCCTGTCGCTTCAGGCCGCCATCGAGAACTCCCGGCTGCAGCAGACCTATAACACCCCGGCCCTGGCCACGCTCGTGCTGGTGGCGGATCAGGTGGACTGGATGCTCAGCCAGGGTGGCATGGCCTGGACGAATGAGCGCACCGCGACGTCGTCCGGCATTCTTTACAACTGGGCGGAGAAGTCGCCGGCAGCCGAACCGTTCGTTGCCGATCCAGCCCAGCGATCGCAGGTAGTCGTGACAATCGACTTCGCCGAGTCGGTTCAGGCTACGGCGCTGTCAGCAGTGCTGCGCGCGAACGGCATCGTGGACACCGACTCTTACCGCAAGCTTGGCCGCAACCAGTTGCGGATCGGCACGTTCCCCGCGGTCGAGCCCGCCGACGTAGAGGCCCTCACGGCCTGCATCGAATACGTTCTCGATCGCTTCTAGGTTGTCCGGCGCGGCGTCAGGGCGCGCGGCGTGGCCGGCGCGGCCACCAGCCGGGCCTGCTCAGGCGTCATCTTCGGCATCGGCTACACCCACTCACTTCTGGCGGGGACGCTACTCCCCGGACTCACCGGCAGCCAGATGGCCGGGCGCGGGCTCGATCGCACAGTCGGGGGCCACCCGCCGACGGCCCCCCGAAAACCCGGGAGCGCTAGCGAGCCGGGGACAGCGGCCACGAGCCAAGGTCCTCGTACGTTGGCGGACCAGGGGAAAGCTTGCTGCGGATGAGGTGAATCGAGTCCGCGACCCACGGGGTGCCGCCGAAGCCCGCAAGCTCCTGCGTGAGGCTGGAGACGTTGGCCGGTGCTTTGCACCGGGCGAGCGTGAGGTGCGGCCGGTACTTCCTGCCCTCGTCCGGCGGCGGCGCGCCGGCCCGGCGCGCCCCGGCTGCAACTGAAGCAGCGAGCGCGCCCAGAGCCTGGTCATCGGCCGAGAAGCCGGCCCACACCACCCGAGCCCTAGTCGCCGAGGGAAACGCCCCACCGCCAGCGATCGCAAGTCGCTGCGGCGGATGCCGGCCGGCGGCACGTCCGAGCCGAATGCTGAGCTCCGGCACTCTGGCTTCATCAACTTCGCCGAGGAAGGCCAGAGTCAGGTGCCATGCCTCCCGGCTGGTCCAGCGCAGGTGGGGTGCGCGCAGCCGGAGCGGATCGACGACCACCGTCAGTTCAGTGAGCGCCGCAGCCGGCGGCGCGATCGCGACGAACAGTCTCATGCCGCCATTGGTACCAGCCGGACACTACGATGACGCGCCAGCATGCGGGTCATTACCACGGTGGCGATCAGGGAGATCACGCCGCCCGCGATCATGCTCATCCGGGCTCCGTATGCCGCGGCAACCCAGCCAGCCAACGGCGAGCCGATCGGCGTGCCGCCCAGGAAGACCAGCATGTACAGGCCCATGACGCGGCCCCGCATGTCAGCAGAGGTGTTGAGCTGCGTGCTGGAGTTGGCCGCCGTGGTGAATATCAGCATCGCCAGGCCTGTCGGCACTAGCGCGAGCACGAACGTCAGGTAACTGGGCACTGCACCAGAGATAATTTCCAGCACGCTGAAGATCAGCGAAGTCATCAGCAGCAGCCGCAACGTCGGCCGGCCGCGACGGGCGGCCACCAGCGCGCCGCCTAGCGCCCCGAGCGCGAACAGCGCCGAAGCTAGCCCGAACGCGCCAGCCCCGGTGTGGAACACCGTTCGTGACATCAGCGCAGTCGTCACCTGGAAGTTCATGCCGAACGTGGACACGAAGAAGATCAGGATGAGCGGCATCCACAACGTCGGCCTGGCTCGCACGTACGACATGGCCTCGCGGAGCTGGCCCGGCCCTCGTGGCGGCCGGGGCGCCGCGTGCAGCTCGCCCGGCCGCATGAGCTTCAGCCCGATCAAAACCGCACCGTACGAGGCCGCGTTCAGGATGAACGCGGCAGGGGTGCCCACGGCAGCGATGACGAGTCCGGCGACCGCCGGCCCGACGATCCTCGCCAGGTTGAAGACAGCGCTGTTCAGGGCAATGGCGTTGGCCATCCCGTCCTTGCCGACCATCTCGACGGCAAAGGCCTGGCGGGTCGGGTTGTCCACCACAGTGATCATCCCGAGCGCGAATGCCAGCAGGTAGACCTGCCAGATGCGGACAGATCCGGTCAGCGCGAGCACGCCGAGAATCAGCGCCAGCGCGCCCATGGCTGCCTGAGTCAGCATCAGGATGCTGCGCTTGGGATAACGGTCGGCGATGACGCCGCCCCAGAGGCTGAACAGCAGCAGCGGCAGGAACTGCAGGCCAGTCGTAATGCCGAGTGCAGTACCGCTGTTGTGAGTGAGCTCCAGCACCAGCCAGTCCTGCGCGACCCGTTGCATCCAGCTGCCGGTGTTGGACACCACCTGCCCGGCCGCGAACAGGCGGTAGTTCCTCGTCTGAAGGGAGCTGAACGTCCTGCTCCCCCAGCGAGGCGTGCCGGTCAGGACTGGCTGAGCTTCTCCAGTATCGGCGCCGCCGCCCGCAGGGCCGCCCGCTCCTGCGGAGTCAGCTCGCGCAGCCGCTTCGCCAGCCACTCCTCCCGGAGCCTGCGTGACTGCTGGACCACTTCCTTGCCGCGGTCGGTGACCGTCAGCACGACCTGGCGGCGGTCGGTGGCGTGCGGTGCCCGCATGACGAGGCCGAGTTCCTCCAGCGCCGCAATCACCCTTGTCATGGACGGCGGCTGCACCTTCTCGTGGTCCGCCAGCTCGCCGGGTGTCATCGCCGAGTGCCGCTCCAGAGAAGCCAGGGCTGCCAGCTGAGTGTCGGATAGGCCGGGCTCCAGGCCCTTGGCCAGCCGCTCGGCCCGGAGCCTTCGAGCGAGCCGGCTCACCGAGATTCGGAGAGCACTCGCGAGCCCCGAATCGGACCTGGTCTGCTGTGGCGTGGTCATCTTCGTTAACCTGACTCATTACTCTTGCTAACCATATGGGTTGCTCGCGCATTCCGCCATGGCAGCTAGTGGTCCGGGCTGAGTCGGGACCGTCCGGTCCCCGCAGCATCGTCGCACGTGTCGGCTAGCCTGGCCAGGTGAGCCGTCCTGACCGGCCGGTCCCGCCGCCTCTGGAGGGCGATGACCGGCTCATTACTGGCGTCATCACGGCCGGATTCGTGATTGCGCTGGTTGTCCTGCTGATCGTGCGCGGACGACTTCCGGCCGCCGACCGGTGGTGGGTGTATGTGCCCGCGCTGGGGACCGTGTTTGGCCTTTTCGGACTCGCGTACGTGCCGCACCTCAAGCGATCGCGAACGCGGGCAGCCGAGCGGCGCAAGGCCAGGGCAGATCAGGAGTCGTGATCGAGCGACTCGAAGACGGTATCAGCGAGCGCGACGCCCGGCATGTCCACGAGGTCGTACCCGACCTCATCGATGACCGGTGCTATCGCCCCTGCGCCGGCTCCGGCAGCAACGGCTTCCGAGTGCGCGCCACAGCCATGATCGAGTGACACTACCCGGCCATCGTCCGGCGCGTACTCATTCGCGCAGACACCGAAGACGCGGCCGAGGGGCCCGGCGAGTGGCACCAGGAAACCGCAGGTGACGCACGGCCCAGGCGCGGCGCGCGCCAGAGGCGTGCCTGGCCCGTGCTCGCTGGAGTACCACCTGATCGCGGTCGTATCCCGGCCGATGGCAGACAAGACGCGGGCGCGGCGGCCGGGCGTGACGCGCCTCGCGCCGTCGTCAGCGGCCGCAGGCGGCGCGATCGGGCTGTCGTCCGAGCCTTCACCGGGGCCTCCGGCGCTCGCCGATTCCAACGTCAGGCCCAGCGGCGCGGCGAGCTCACGGCCTTCATCCCAGGTCGCGCTGTCGTCCCAGTCCAGCACGCCATCGTCGCCTTCGAGCATGCTGGCCGGGACCAGTCGCTCGTCATCGTCGGCAGCAGGCATCAGGTCCCCGACGCCCAGGTCACCCGGACGGACCCGCTCGCTCCATGGCACCCAGTCCGGGGCAAGCAGGGAGTCGGGGCCAGGCAGCAGCACAACTTCGCTGACGGTCACTGCTTTCGCGCGGGACGCCCGGCTCACGGTCACCGCCCAGCGCCAGCCCGTGTATGCCCGGTCCTGACAGCTGAACAGGTGGGTAACCACGCGCTCGTCGTCAGCGGAAACGCCGACGTGCTCGCCGACTTGGCCGCGGCCCGCCAGCTCCTCGGCAGCCGCGCGCGCCAGATCAGTCGCCTCTACGCAGGCTGCGTCCAGTACTGCAGAACGGGCACGGGTTGCGCTCACGTTGGGTAATTGTTCCTCATCTGAAGGTATGCACACCTGGTCAGGCCCGTAATCTGCCGGCTCATAACGTGGCGGCAGTGTTGAGTAGCCTCGCGGAGGAAGAATACTTGAGCCATGGGAGATACCGGCACCGGGTCGCGGGCCAGGCAGGCCGGGCGTTCGGTTTATGACGCCTCACAGCGAGCGGGCCGGGCCAGCGCGGCG
>Ga0335075_10008494_pt1 | contig 15721 bp, 9 predicted proteins | sample Lox_Sample_24_FD_206723 | JGI IMG/M metagenome (GOLD analysis project Ga0335075, IMG submission 206723) | Soil microbial communities from Loxahatchee National Wildlife Refuge, Florida, United States - Lox_Sample_2.4 | ecosystem: Environmental > Terrestrial > Soil > Wetlands | place: USA: Florida... | reverse complement strand
CCGGTGTCCGGGCTGGCCGTCCAGGCCTGCGGCGACGCCCACCTGTCCAACTTCGGCATCTTCGGCTCGGCCGAGCGCCGCCTGATCTTCGACGTCAACGACTTCGACGAGACCCTGCCCGGTCCGTGGGAGTGGGACGTCAAGCGGCTGGCCACCAGCCTGGAGATCGCCGCCCGCGACACCGGCTTCCCGGGCAAGAAGCGGCGCGCGATCGTCGGCGCCGCGGTCGCCCGCTACCGGGAGGCGATGCGCGACTTCGCCGGCCAGACCAACCTGGAGGTCTGGTACGCCATGGCCGACCTGGACGAGTTGCGGCAGCAGGCATCGCAGCTCAAGGCGCGCCAGCGCAAGGTGGCGGACAAGGCCCTGGTCAAGGCGCGAACCAGGGACAGCATGCAGGAAGTGGCCAGGCTGTGCCGGGTGGAGGACGGCCGGCTGCGGATCGTCTCCGACCCGCCGCTGGTCGTCCCGATCGATGAGCTGGTCTCGGAACAGGCCGACCGCAAGGCCGTGCTGTCGCAGCTGGCCGACCTGATGGCCGGGTACCGGCGCACGCTGGAAACCGACCGCCGGTACCTGATTGAGCAGTTCGAGCTGGCCGACATGGCCCGCAAGGTGGTCGGGGTCGGCAGCGTCGGAACCCGGTGCTGGATCGCGCTCATGCTCGGCCGCGACCAGGCCGACCCGCTGTTCCTGCAGGTGAAGGAGGCGCAGGAGTCGGTGCTCAGCCGCTTCGTCGGCGCCAGCAAGTATCCCAACCAGGGTCAGCGGGTGGTCGCGGGCCAGCGGCTGATGCAGGCGTCCAGCGACATCTTCCTCGGCTGGCAGCGGATCGAGTCCGGGCTGGACGGCGGCCGGTCCTACGACTACTACGTCCGCCAGCTAAGGGACTGGAAGTTCTCGATGGACATCGAGAACATGGTGCCCCGCGGCATGCGCGGATACGGCGAGCTGTGCGGCTGGACGCTGGCCCGCGCGCACGCCCGTTCCGGGGACCGGATCGCGATCGCCGCCTACCTGGGCGGGTCGGACACGTTCGACCAGGCGGTCACCCAGTTCGCTGCCGCCTACGCCGATCAGAACGAGAAGGATCACCAGGCTCTGGTGGCGGCCGCGGCGTCGGGCCGGATCAGCGCGGCCAGCGGCCTGTGATCCCCGTCCAGAACGGGCCGCGGCGGGGACTCGGCGGGCTGCACTACTCCAGCGGATGCGAGTAGGCGTCGCCGATCTGCTTCACCTCAGCGACGGTGAAGGCCCGCTCGGGGCGACTGTCCTTGGTGAAGGCCAGCCACCAGGTGAGCACCGCCCCGACCCGGTTCCGGAAGCCGGTCAGCGTCGCGATGTGGATGAACAGCCAGATCCACCAGGCGATGAAGCCACCGGTACGCAACGGCCCGGCCGAGACGACGGCCCGGCCGCGGGAGATGTACGCCGCCGAGCCCAGGTCCCGGTAGCGGAACGGCTTGACCGTCCCGACCTCCCCGGCGCCTCCCGTGGCCCGGACCCGGATGCGGTGCCCGGCGTAGTGCCCGGACTGGATGGCCACCTCGGCCACCCCGGGCAGCTGGTCCAGGCTCATGACGTCGCCGAGCACGGAGATCTCGGGATGCCCGGGGATCGTGAGGTCCTTCTCGACCATGATGCGCCCCGAGTGGTCCCGCTTGGCGCCGGTGGCGCGGGCCAGGGCCTCCGCCACCGGCGGCGCCTCCACGCCGGCCGTCCACAGCACGGTGCCGGCGTCGAAGCGGGCCTGCTGGCCGGCCTGGTCGCGCACTTCCAGCCAGCCCTGGCCGACCTGGGTGACCCTCGTCCCCATGTGCAGCTCCACCCCGAGCGTCCGCAGGATGGCCTCGGCCCGGCCGGCCAGCTTCGGCCCGAAGCTGGCCAGCGGCGCGCTGCCGCCGTCGAACAGCAGCACCCGGGCATCCTCCGGCGCGATGTTCCGGAACTCGGAGCGGAGGGTCTTAGTGGCCAGCTCCCTGATCTGCCCGGCCAGCTCAACACCGGTGGGGCCGCCGCCGACCAGGGCGAACGTCAGCCAGCTGCGGCACTGCGCCGGGTCGGTGGCGGTGTCGGCCAGCTCGAACGCGGCATACACCCGGCGCCGGATGTCCAGCGCGTCCGCGAGTGACTTCATGCCCGGCGCCCAGGCGGCGTACTCGGGATGCCCGAAATAGGACTGCTGGACTCCGGCGGCCACGATCAGGTCGTCGTAGCCGTACTCCAGGCGGTCGCCGCCGACCCGCTCCGCGATGACTCGCCGGCCCACGGCGTCGAAGTCGACCACCTCGGCCAGCACGCAGTCGACGTTCTTGTGCCTTTTCAGCAAGTCGCGCAGCGGGGTGGCGATCTCCCCCTCGGACAGGATCCCGGTGGCGCACTGGTAGAGCAGCGGCTGGAACAGGTGGTGCTGCGCCCGGTCGATCAGCGTCACCGAGACGTCAGCCCGCCGCAGCGCGCGGGCCGCATACAGGCCGGCGAAGCCGCCGCCGACAATCACCACCCGGCGGCGGCCGGTTTCGCCGGCGCTGCGGTCCACCGCTCAGCCCGCCGGGTCGTACCAGGTGTCGCCGCCGGTCAGCAGCCGGCCGGACTCCGCCGGGCCCCAGCTGCCCCGGGCGTAGGGGTGCACCGGGGTGGCGTCGCCGAGCACCTGGTCAACGACCTCCCAGGCCGCCTCGACGGTGTCCTGGTCGGCGAACTGCCAGCGCTGCCCGTCCAGGGCCGCGCCGATCAGCCGGTCGTAGGGCCGCATGTCTGATCCCGGCTGCCCGGAGAACGTCAGCCGCTCCAGCTGCGGCTCCAGCCCCGCGCCCGGCTTCTTCCCGGCCAGGTCCAGGCCGACGGCGGTCTCCGGCCAGACCCGGAACCGCAGCGAGTTGGAGACGGCGAACGGCGCGATCCCGAACACGTCCTGCGGCGGCCGCTTGAACTTGATGTCGACCTCGGTTGCGGTGACCGGCAGGCACTTGCCCGCCCGGATCAGGATCGGCACGCCCGCCCAGCGCCAGGTGTCGGCGGCCAGCCGGAGCGCGACGTAGGTCTCCGTGGTCGACTTCGGGTCGACGCCGGCCACCTGCAGGTAGCCCTCGTACTGGCCACGGACGACATCGTCCGGGGTCAGCGGCCGGAGTGCGGCTATCACCCGTTCCTTGGCATCGGGCCAGCCCTCCAGGCCGTTCCCGGTCGGCGGCTCGGCCAGCACGGTGGCCAGCACCTGGAGCATGTGGTTCTGGACCACGTCCCGGATCGCCCCGGTCCGGTCGTAGAACGAGCCGCGGTCGGAGACGTCGAACGCCTCGGCCATCGTGATCTGGATCCGCTCCACGTGGTTGCGGTTGAGCAGCGGCTCGATTATTGAGTTGGCGAACCGGGCAAACAGCACGTTCTCCACCGGGTCGAACGCCAGCCAGTCGTCGACCCGGAAGATCGCTTCCTCCGGGAAAAACTTGTGCATGGTGTCGTTGAGCTGCCGCGAGCTGGCCAGGTCGGTGCCGAACGGCTTCTCCACCATCACCCGGGCACCGGAGGCGCGGCCGGCCGATCCGATCCCCTCGGCGATGCGGCCGAACAGCACCGGCGGCACCTCCAGGTAGAACAGGATCCGGCCGCCCGGGCCGGCCGTGTCCGACATCGCCTTGTAGGTGGCGTCGTCGCCCAGGTCCCCGTCCACGTAGCGCAGCAGGCCGAGCATCTTCCGCGCGGCCGGGGTGTCCGGGTCCATCTGGTTGAGCTTCAGCGAGGCGACCGCGTAGTCACGGAACTGCTCGAGGCCCCACCCCATCTTCGCCACCCCGACCACCGGCACGTCCAGCACCCCGCGCTGGACCAGGCCGACCAGGGCCGGGAACGTCTCCAGCTTGGCCAGGTCACCGGTCGCGCCGAAAATCACCAGCGCGTCAACTTGATCCGCCATATCTGCCTCTGCTCCTTGTATGGATTGCGCCGTACCCATCACGCCCTGCCCGCATGCTGCCGCCATCATCCCAAGCGAGCAGCGGGGCGGCAGTCGTTAGGGGTGGTAGGGCTCCGACTCCGGCGGCGGTCCCCAGGGGCATGGGAGCAGCCCCTGCCGCTGCAGGTTCCGGGACTGCGCGCTGTTGTGGTACTCGAGCGGGATTTCGTCCATCGGGAGTGGCTCGCCGGTCGACTTCCTCCGGGCCGCGATGATGCCAACGTACGGGCGAGATCCCGGTCCAGTCTGAATCCAGGTTTCCAATGGGGCCTCAACATCCCCAAATGGGTGCGCCACGGTCACCAGAATGTCTGAGTATTCTTCGGGAGATATCATCTTTCAGCCAGAGTCATGGATCTTCGCCCGGGGCAAGAGGCTAGCCGGCGCCGAACTAAGGCGACGGCGGCGGCAGGGCAAACGGATTCGGGATTGTTTTCACGAGGTACTGGTTCAGATCCGGGCCCAGCCACAGGCGCTCGCCTTCAGATATTGACAGAGTGTTGGTTGGGTTTGGCTCAATGAGCCGGCTGGCCGGCACCCTGAACTCACTCAGGTCCGGCGCGAGCTCGGCCCCGGCAGCGCCCGGTTGGCCGGTCGCAATGGTTCTCAGCCAGGGATCGTCACTCACCGCGGCCAGGCCCGGATCGGTGGTGACGCTGATGAACGGACTGTCCCCGACTGCCCCGCCCATATGGCTGTCGGCCATGAACCGGAGCATGGCTGGGTCTTGGAGATTGCCCAATACCTTGGCCTGAGTGAGGATATCGGAAGAATACATTCTTGGCATCAGCGAATTCGGGTCTCCCGCGCTATGGAAGCGGTACACGGTGGTCCACCCGTCTCCGCCACCGGTATCGCCGGGGTTCAGCCCGAGCGGATCGGCCAGGACGAGGGGATTGGGAACGTAGGTGTGCGGGTTGGGGGCCGGTGCCAGCCCGAGCGGGTCGGGGGTGAGGTAACGGCCCGCGTCCGGGTCATAGTAGCGATGGTTGTTGTAGTGCAGCCCGGTCTCGTCGTCGTGATACTGGCCCGGGAACCGCAGCGGGGTGGAGGCGCCCCCGGGATGCCACAGGGTGGCGCCCCACAGGGTGTGCTGCTGGTAGCCGGCCAGGGAACCGTCGGGAGCGACCAGCTCGCTGGGGCTGCCGATGAGGTCGGTGACGATGGCATAGAACCGGCTGTCCACCTGGTCCTGCGGTGCCTGGCCAAAGGTGGTGTGCTCGGCCTGGGCCAGCGGGGTGAAGGTGCCGGGCCGGTAGTCCCAGGTGATCACGCGGCCGCCGCCCGGGGCACCGCCGTCGCCCGCGGTGGTCTGCTCGGCGAGGGTGACGCCGTCCCAGGTGAAGTCGGTCCGCTCGGTGACGCGCCCGGCCGCGTCGAGCCGCTGCTTGGCCATGCGCCGGCCCAGGGGGTCGTACAGGTACCGCCACCTGGCGCCGTCCGGCGTGGTCACCTCGGTGAGCTTGTCGTCGGCGTTCCAGGTGTAGTGCCAGGTGTCCGGCTTGCGGGAGTCCCGCACCTGCTGCCGGACCGTGACCCGGCCGCAGGCATCGTGGCGGTAGCGGACGCCGCCCGCCCGGGTGATCAGCGTTCCTGAGTACTCGCGCGGGCCTTGCCTGCCGGCGCCGGCCCAAGCCGTGGCGAGACCGGCCGGCGGGGCGGGCCAGGCCGCGGACGTGATGTTCCCGGCCTGGTCGTAGGCGTACTGCTCGGCCCAGTCGGGGCCGGTTACCCCGGTGACCCGGCCGGACGGGTCGAGGCCGAAGCGGCGCGGCCCGGAAAGCAGGTCGTCCAGGCCGGCCAGCAGGCCGTCGGCCCGGTACGAGTAGCTGCGGCGCTGCAGCAGCTGCCCTGGCTCCTGGGTGCTGAGGGACTGGGCGGCCAGCCTCCCGGCGGGATCCCATTCCTGGCTGAGCGTCAGGCCGCCGGGCAGGTCCCGCGCCGTTTCCCGGCCGGCCTGGTCGTAGCCGAACCGCACCTCCTGCCCGCTGGCCGCAAGCCCCACCGGCCGGCCGGCCGCGTCGTAGTCCCACCGGGTCTCGGCGCCCGACGGAGTGACGCGGCCGACGCGGTGACCGGCAGCGTCATACGAGGACCGGACGGTGCGGCCGTTGCAGGCCTGGGCGGTCACCCGCCCGGCCGGATCCCGCCCGAACTCCAGGTCGGCATGCTCGTTTCGCGCCCAGGCCAGCTGCCCGGCCAGATCGTAGCCGAACCGGCTGACCTGGCCGTCAGCGTGGCGCTCGGTCAGGTTTCCCAGCAGGTCGTAGCTAAAGCCGAGCTCCTGCCCGGCGGCGTTGACCCGCCCGGTCAGCTGGCCGGCGGCGTCGTACCGGTACCGGGTGGTGCCACCGTTATAGTCGGTCTCGGCCGCCAGCCGGCCAGCCAGGTCATGGGAGTACCGCCAGGTCAGCTTGCCCTGGGTGACGGTGGTCAGCCGCAAGGCGTGGTCGTAGCCGAACTCGGTGCGGACGCCGTCGGCGCTGGTCCGAGCGGCCATCCGGTTGAAGCTGCGGTACTCGAATCTGGTCAGGCCGGCGGCCGGGCTGAGGTGCGCGACAAGGTTCCCCTCCGCGTCATAGGTGAACCGCTCGGCCGCGCTGTCCGGGCCGGTGCGGGATGTCACCTGACCCTCGATCGTCCAGTCCAGCCGGGTCACCGAGCCGTCCGGCCCGGTTACCGCGACGACCCGGCCGAACCCGTCCCTGGTGTACCGGGCCACTGCCCCGTCCGGGCCGGTGACCGCCACCGGAAGCCCCGCGGGGTTGCATTCCACCCGGGTGGCGGCACCCAGCGGGTCGACCACGCTGGCCAGATGGCCGTGCTCGTCCCAGGCGTACTCGGTGACCGCCCCGTCCGGGCCGACTCGCCGGACCAGGTTGCCCGCTTCGTCGTAGTCCTGCTGCCCGGTGACTCCGCCTGGCCCGGTCACCGCCACCGGCAGGTTGAGCTCGTTGTACACCGCGACGGCCCGTGACCCGTCCGGATGGGTGATCGCGGCCAGGTTCCCGGCCGGATCGTAGGACCAGCGGGTGACCCGGCCCAGCGGGTCGGTCCGGGAGACCAGCCGCCCGTAACGGTCGTGCTCCTGACGGGCCACGCCGCCCAGCGGGCCGGTCACCGCCGCGACCTGGAACCGGGGGGTGACCCGGTAGACCGTGACCGCCCCGGCCGCATCGGTGTACGTGGTCACACCGTTGTCGCGGTCGTAGCTGAACGCGCCGGACAGGGCGCCGTCCGGGCCCTCGCCGCGCACGCACCGCCCGCCGTCGTCGTAGTGGTACCGGTACGACCAGCCGTTGCGGTCCTCCCACCCGGTCAGCCGGCCGGCCTCGTCGTAGCTGAACCGCTGCGGCTGGCCGGAGGAGTTGACCACCTCGGCCAGGTCGCCCGCCTCGTCATAGCGGTACCGGGCCAGCGGCACATCCGCGCCGTCCGGCCCCGCCCCGGCCAGCGCCAGGCCCGCCACCCGGCCGCCGCTGACGATGACCCGGACCTGGTAGCCGCCATCATGGGTGACCGACTCCGGCGCACCGTCCTGGGCGTAGCCGAAGCTGATCCGGTGCCCGGCCCGGTCGGTGACCGACACCAGCGGCAGCTCCCCCTCGCCCGCCGCCGACAGGTAAAACCCCGACCGCGGCTCGAACCGGCGCACCACGCCCGACTGCGGGTCGGTCACCGTGTACGCCTCGCCGTCGCGGGCCAGCGGCCACCGCGGCCCGGCCAGCGGGAGCACCGGCTCCTGGCCGGCCGGGCGCGGGTAGCACAGCACCACCCCGCCCTCGGCGGCGAACGCGACCGTCCGCCCGGCCACCACCAGCCGCTGATCCAGCGTGGAGGCCCACGACCGGCCGAACCACCGGCCGCCCCGGTAACTCGAGCGGTGCATCCGCTGCACCACCAGCGACAGCCGCCCGGGCAAGCGCACGTCCGTCTGGTGTACGACCACGTCCCCGGTGGCCACGTCCACCGGGTCGCCGACCGTGGTCATGTCGGTCTCCGGCGACCGGGCCAGCTGCGCGGCGGCGTCCTCCGTCACATCGGTCGCCGCATCGGTCGCCGCGTCGGCGCCCGCGCCCGCCCCGCCGGTGGCCACCGCCAGCGCCACCTGGGGCACCAGCTTGCCCAGCGCGAACGCTGGGTCGCTGCTCCAACCGCCCCCCAGCACGCCCTCGACCAGGTCCTGCGGGTTCACCACGTCGTTAACCAGGCCCGCGCCCACCGCCGAGACCCCAGCCAGGTACTCGGCCGGGTGGGTCATGTTCCACGGGTCCATCGGGTTTACATCCCGGACCACTTTCACGATGTCGGATGCCCCGGTCAGGATCCCCGCGCCGAAGCTGGCCGACGCCAGCTGGCTGGCCTGGAACTCGTCGCTGAACGTATCCCCCACCTGCGACCAGAACCCCGGCTCGGCCGGCGCCAGATCCGTCCCCCGCGACACCGCCGAGGCGGCCTGGGCGCCCGCGCGGTCCCGCTCCGCCCGTGCCGCCGACAGGATCTCCTGTGCGTGCTCCCGCAGGCTCGCCCCCGGATCAGAGAACGGCCCGGGCTCGGTCGGCCGCGGCCCGGGGTTCTGCCCGGCCGACAGCTTGGAGTCATACGCCTGTGCGGCCGCGTTGTACGCGGTGACCTGGTCGTTGTAGGCGGTTACCGCGGCCGAGGTGACCTTCTGCCCCTCGGCGTAGAGCGCGATCGCCTCGCGGGCCTGCCCCTGCGCCCACTCCACCGTCCCGGCGTACGAACCCAGCGCATCCGACGCATCGCCGCTCGCGGTCGACGCATCCCGCCACTTGCCCGGCTGCGGGGCGTACTTGGCCCGGAAGGCGTCCGCCGCCTCTCCCGTCCAGGTACTGGAGTCCATCCCCTCCAGCCCCGAAGCCGTCCGCCCGAACGCTCCCGAGAACGTTCCCAGCTTGCTGGCCGTGGCCCGGATCGCCCCCGGGTCGCCGTGGATCAGCTGCGTGGGATCGTCGGTCTGGCCCAGCTGCAGCTCCGGGTCCAGAGCGCTGGCCGCCTCGTCGCCCAGGTGCTCCACCCACTGGCCCACCGACCCGAGCCCGACGTGGTTCAGCCCTGACCCCAGCGCATAGGCACCCTTGTCGGCCACCTCGCCGAGGAGGTGCTCGCCATCGCTGAGCAGCTGGCCCGGATGGGTCACCGCATGCCACGCGCTAGAGAACCAGTTCACGCGGCGCCTACCGGGATCCGCGGCTTAATGTCAATGCCGGTTGAACGCGGCCAGCGCACACTGCTGCCCCCTGCCCAGAGACGTTCCAAAGCTCCCCATAAGTCATGAGGAAGCTTATAGAAGACGAATCTCTTTAACCGCCGTTATTGCCAATAGCCCCAGCGATAACGGTGGGCAGGGGAAGTGGGCGGGGTCAGCCGCGCGTGCTGGCGGCGGTCGTGCCGTCGTGCCAGGCGTCGGCGCCGGCCGCGGCTGCCGCCTTGGCCTGCGCCAGCTTGAGCTTGGCCAGCTCGCTCGGCGGGACCTCCATCTCCTTGATCCACTGCCGGATGGCAACCAGCAGGTGCGCTCCGCCGACGATGAAGCCAGCCAGCGCGAGCACGCCGCCGGCCGCGATCAGCGCTCCGCCGGTTACCAGCGGGCCCGACCGCACCTGCGGCCCGGAACTGTCTTTAGCGGTGTTGGCCATGATTGATTCCATCCCCGAACGTTCGGTCAGCGATCGTCGAAGGCCACTGTGGTCACGTCCCGGGCGGCGGGCATCATCCGGGCCGGGTGATTACCTCGCGGCCGGCCCTGGCAGCCACGGCACGGCCGGGCGCGGGCGCCCTCAGCGGGGTCACCCCGGAGGAGTGACGCGTGGGCCGGCGGTGCCAGCCAGGGTGAGCAGCTGACCGATCACACGAGGTGAGTTCCTTGCCGCGCTACCCGAACATCGGCGACCACGGACTGATCGGCGACCTGCAGACCGCCGCGCTGGTGAGTACCGATGGCTGCATCGACTGGTTCTGCTGTCCCCGGTTCGACTCGCCCAGCGTGTTCGCGTCCCTGCTCGACGCGGACCAGGGCGGTCATTGCCGGATCAGGCCCGATCGCGATGACTATGTCAGCAGGCAGCTTTATCTCCCCGACACCGCCATCCTGGTCACCAGGTTCATGACCCCGGATGGAGTGGGCGAGGTCCACGACTTCATGCCGGTCGCCGGGTGCACACCGACCGACCGGCACCGGCTGGTGCACCGCATCGGTCAGCCCGGGCAATCCGTCCGCGATCTCGGCCTCCAGATCGACGAAGCCGGCCAGGGAGCGTGGTGGACCTACCGGGTGCGGGCGGGCCACAGCGGCGGCATGGTGCTGGAGTGGATGGGGGGCGCGCCTGGCCTGATATCTCCCGAGGAGGCCGAGCGCCTGGCCGACGAGACCGCACGCTTCTGGCGCGACTGGCTGGGCCGCTCGACCTACACCGGCCGCTGGCGCGAGATGGTCACCCGGTCGGCCATGACACTCAAGCTGATGACCTACGCGCCTCTGACCGAGGAGACGCCCGATCACTTCGGGGGCTGGCGCGGCTCCCGGCCGGTGCGGATCGGGAACGGCGCCGCCGGCCAGCTCCAGCTCGACATCTACGGCGAGGCGATGGACGCGGTCATCCTCGGTGACCCCGCGGCGGCCGCAAGAACTTCACCTACGGCCGGTTCCAGGTTTGGGTGGCCCTGGACCGGGCCATCCGGCTGGCCGAGCGCCGTGGCCGGCCCGGCGACCTGATCAAGTGGACCATCGAGCGGGACCGCGTCTACAACCAGATCATGGAGAGCGGCTGGAATCCCAGGGTCGGCGCGTTCACCCAGCATTACTGCACCGACGTGCTCGACTCCTCGCTGCTGATGATGCCGCTGCAGGGCTTCATCTCCGCAGGCGATCCGCTGTGGCTGTCCACGCTGCAGGGCATGGACCGTGAGCTGGTCTCCGACAGTCTGGTCTACCGCTACAACCCCTCGGCCTCGCCCGATGGGCTGGCCGGCCACGAAGGCACGTTCTCGCCAACCTCGACTACCAGCTTGACCACGGCGCCAACTCGGTCGACGAGCTGCTCTCGGTGTCCTTAACCGAGTCGCTGCGCCAGGTGCTCCCCCACCCGGATCGCGTTGGCCATCACGGTCAGCGCCGGGTTCACCGCGCCGATGCTCGGGACGAAGCTGCTGTCCACGACGTAGAGGTTGTCCAGCTCGTGCGCCTTGCAGTTGATGTCGAGCACCGAGCTGGCCGGGTCGGTGCCAAACCGGCAGGTACCCGCCTGGTGTGCGACCCCGGCCACCGGGATCTCCATGCTGGCGTAGAAGTTCTTGTCCAGGACGTGATGGGCGGCCATCCCGACGTGGTTGAGGATCTTCTTTAGCTCCTCGTAGAGACCGTCGGCCTCCGCGTCGTTGGTCTGGCTGTAAGCCAGGTGCACGTTCCCGTCGCCGTCGACGGTGACCCGGTTATCCGGCTTGGGCACGTCCTCGGTGGTCAGCCAGAAATCCACCGCGTGGAGGGCGACGTCCTCCAGGCTCCGGTGCGGCGCCAGCTTGGTCAGCCTGGGCTCCTCGCCCTTCATCGCGGCCCAGTTCGACTTGCCGACCATCTGGATGTTGCCCAGCGGCCACGGCCGGCCGTTTCCGGCGAAGTAGAAGTCGTTCAGGCCGAGCGTCTTCTGGAACACCGTGCCGTTGGGCTCCTTGTCCAGCGCCACCACGGCCTTGCTGTTGTGGAACATGTAATTGCGGCCCAGCTGGCCCGACCCGTTGGCCAGGCCGGCTGGGTGGCGGTCGGACGCCGACCGGAGCAGGATCCGGGCGCTGTTCGCGGCGCCCGCGCTGACCACGACAATGTCGGCCGCGTAGACCTCGCGCTGGCCGTCGCGCGACACCACGACCCCGGTCACCGACCCGCCGCCCGGATCGGTCTCCAAACGCTCAACCTCGGCATTGACCAGCAGGGTCACGTTCTCGCGGCCGAGAATCGGGCGCACCGCGATGACCTCGGCGTCGGACTTGGCGTGCACCAGGCACGGAAAGCCGTCGCAGGTATTGCAGCGGATGCAGCTGCTGGCCGGGCGGTTGGCCTCGTCCAGCAGGACCCCGCACGGCGCGTGGAACGGATGGTAGCCGCCGTCCCGCAGCGAGTCGGCCAGCTGCTCGATCCTTGGCTCGTGGGAGACCGGCGGCCAGGGGTACTGCTTCGACCAGTGCCCCTCGGTCGGATCCTCGCCGTGGACGCCGCGAACCTGGTACAGCCATTCGGCCTTGGTGTAGTAGGGCTCGAAGTCGTCATAGGTCAGCGGCCAGGCCGGCGACGGGCCGCCGGCGTGCTGGATCTCGCCGAAGTCCTCGGGACGCAGCCGGTACAGCGCGGCGCCGTACATCTTGGTCGCGCCACCGACGAAGTAGTGCGCCTGCGGCTGGAACGGCTTGCCGTCCGCGTCGTACCAGGTGTCCTTGGAGATGTACCGGCCGTCGATGAAGACCGGGGCGGGGTCCCAGTTCTCCTTCTCCCGCCGCAAGAAGTCGCCCCGCTCGAGCAGCAGGATCCGCTTGCCTGACGGCGCGAGCACGTTGGCCAGCGTCCCGCCCCCGGCCCCGGTCCCGACGATGATGACGTCATAACGTTCGGCCACATGGCCATCATGTCGCCGCCGCCGCGGCGACACGCCGCCGGCCCCGGATCACCCCGGCCCGGCTTCGAAGGCCGGGCCAGCTCCGGATCAGCCTCGTGCCTGGAACGGCTCGATGAGCTGCTCGGCGACCAGCCGCAGCACCGGCCGGGCCGAGCCGTCCTGCTCGACCGGGACCGGCCGGCCGTCCAGGCCGGTGCGTCCCACGGCATCGCCGCGGGCCGGGAACGCCGCGCGGCCGGCCAGCACGTCCCAGATGGTCAGCACGACGCCGAGGTTGAGGCGCTGGATGTCCGTGGCGTGGTGCAGCCGGTGGTAAGCCGGGCTGACCACGACCCGGCCGACCGGGCCGAACGTCCAGCGCAGGTTGGCGTGCTGAAGCGTGCCCACGCATACGTAGATGGTGATCACCACCGGGGCGATCGCGCGCGTCGGCATCAGCACCACGACCGGGATGGCGGCCAGAATGAACCCCGTCGTGTGCATGAGCGGGTGCGCACGGAATGACGTGAGCACGCTCAGCTCCTCCTGGCTGTGGTGCAGGGCGTGAAAACGCCACAGGAAACCGAGCTTGTGATCGGCATAGTGCGCCAGCCAGTTGGCCCCGTCCATGGCCACCACGGTGAGCGGGATGAGCAGCCAGCCCGGCCAGCGCTGCGTCGACCGCAGCTCAATCCAGCCCGCATACCGGCCGAGCAGCACCGCCGCCCCGACGCTGAGCAACGTCATCAGCGGGATCACGACGAGCGCGTGCAGGGCCACGAAGCACGCATCGGTAACGTGGCCGCGGGCCAGGACGCCGCGACGCTCGGCGGGCCAGATCCGCTCGCAAACCCCGGTCACCACGACCAGCACCACGAGCAGCGGAGCGGCCAGCTCGGCCCGGCCGGCCGAGAGCACCGCCTCCAGGCGGCCTTGCCTGAGCAAGTCGGCGACGGCCGCCCACAGCACGCCGATCGTCACCCCGGCCAGGGCAAACGAGGCGCCGTTCAGGCGGGTCGCTCTTGCTCTCACCTGGCTCGGCAAAACGGTCACTCGAACTCCCACTCGTGCTGCGGCCACTCGTGCTGGGCCGGCATGACGGTCAACGCGTCCTCAGATGGGAATCACGAACTGGACGCGTCCTCGGTTCACGAGTAGGCCGGCGGCCGCGTGGGTCAGCGGCTCCTGATGATCTTTCTGCGGTAAGCGATGCCCCCGGCGCCGGCCAGGATCGCCGCCAGGCCGAGCCCGAACAGCAGAGAGTGCTGGAATCCGGCCGTGCCACCGCCGCCGGTGGCCGGGGCAGCGGTGGGGACCGGGCTGGCCGTGGGACTCGTCGTGGGGCTGGGTGACGTCGTCGGGCTGGGTGACGAGCTGGGCGACGGGCTGATCGTGGGGCTGGCGCTCGAACTCGCGGTGGGTGTCGGCGAGCCGGATGCTCCGGGCGAGATTGCCGGTGGTGTCGCCGAGGGCGTGGACCCCGAGCAAGCCGAGAGGGCCACGGAAGCGAGTATGACTAAGGCGGCGAAGACAACGGCCGACCTGGCCCGGAGGCCTGTCCCCACGATGGCGGTGCGCATGCCATGGAGGGGGACGGGGAGGTGGGCGGGGGCACTGACATGCGATGGCCTGTTCATCACTGGAAACAAGATTACGCGATGTGAGCGCCCCCGGGAAGAAGCAGGCCCAGCTCACGCCGTAGTCCGTCCCGAACGCCCTAGCGGGCCGGTTTCCCGGCAGACGACCCAGAGGTATCGTCATGGGGAAGAACAGGGGGAAAGGTGACCTTCTCAGCTGCCGATGAGGCCCCGCCCGGCGCTTGGCCCGCCCGCCGTAGCAGGGGCTCGGCGCTCGCCCTGCGAAACTGGCGGGTGGCCCGCCGGCTGATCGTCCTGGTGGCCATCCCCACGGTGCTCGGCCTGGCCCTGGCCGGGTTGCGGGTCACGGACGAGGTGCGCAGCGCGCAGGCGTACGGCCAGGTTGGCCGGCTGGCGTCGCTGGGCCAGCAGGTCACCGCCTTAGCGCAGGCGATGGAGGATGAGCGGGCGGACACCGCCGCGTTCATCGCCGCCGGGCGCCCGGCCTCGGGCCTGGCCGCCCTGCACCGGGGATATGCGGTCACCAACGGCCGGTCGGACAGCACGCGCCGGCTCGTTCTCCAGCTTGGCCCCGGCTACCCGGCCCAGACCCGGGCCAGCGCGGCCACGGTCCTGGCCAGCATCGCCGACCTAACCGGCCTGCGCAGGCACGCGGCGCAAAGCCAGACTCCGGCGCAGGCCGTGATCAACGGCTATTCCACGGCGATAGCTGGCCTGTTCCCGGTCGACGACGGGATCGCCGACCTGAGCGGCAGCTCGGCGCTGACCACCGGCGTGCGCGCGCTTGGCTCGCTGTCCCGGATGAAGGACCAGGCCTCGCTGCAGCAGGCCATCCTCGGGATGGCGCTCACCGAGGGCCGCTTCGGCCCGGGTGCGCTCACCGCGCTGACCATCGCCCAGGCGCAGCAGGCCAGTGACCTCGCATCGTTCCGCAGCTCGGCCAGTCCCGAGGAGAGCTGGGCCCTCACCGACACCTTGGCCCGCCCGGTGGCCGGGCAGGCCCGCACCATCGAACAGCGCGCGATAGCGGCCGGCGATGGCCCGCTGGCCCTCGGTGCGCGGGCCAGCCAGCAGTGGTCGGCCGGGATGTCCTACACGGCCGGCTGGATGCGCAACGCCGAACAGCAGCTGGCCGCGTGGACCACGGCCTACGCTCAGTCCCTGCAGCGCAGCGCGATGCGGTCCGCGATGATCACCGGCGGCGCGGCGCTGGCCGGCCTGATCCTGATCCTGCTGATCACCCTCATCATTGTCAGGTCTCTGGTACGCCCGCTGCGACGGCTCGAAGCAGGCGCCCTCGGCGTCGCCGAGGTCGGCCTGCCCGCGGAGGTCCGCGCGCTGAGAATGCGGAACTTCAGCTCCCTGCCCTTGGTGACGCTGGTCGGCGTGGAGTCCACCGACGAGATCGGCCGGGTCGCCCGCGCCATCGACCGGGTGCACCACGAAGCGGTGCGGCTGGCCGAGGAAGAGGCCCGGCTGCGGGGCAGCACCAATGCCATATACGCGAGTTTCTTCCGGCGCAGCCATTTCCTGCTGGAACGGCTGCTGCGGCTGATCGACAG
>Ga0335075_10008492_pt1 | contig 15722 bp, 15 predicted proteins | sample Lox_Sample_24_FD_206723 | JGI IMG/M metagenome (GOLD analysis project Ga0335075, IMG submission 206723) | Soil microbial communities from Loxahatchee National Wildlife Refuge, Florida, United States - Lox_Sample_2.4 | ecosystem: Environmental > Terrestrial > Soil > Wetlands | place: USA... | reverse complement strand
TATGGCAGCGCGCAATGCCAACACTCAGCACCTGACGAAGATGGCAGCCTGAAAAATCTTCGCAGTCTGCGGGGATTTTTGGGGGTTAGTAGTGCAGAGGAGAACTTTATGCGCTTCGCGCAGGCAGCACGTTCTTATCTTATGCGAAGCAGTCGAGAAGACGACGTTTCTCAGGTCACGGACGCCTGCTTCCTGCTTTCCCAGGAACAAGCTTCGCAGATATACGGCCAGGAGTCGTGTGGCTTGGACGATTGATATCCACACCATCTCCGTGAAACTCCGTGCGAACTCAGTGCACTCCGTGTCCACTTGATTGAACCAAGGTCCGCAAGGGCAGGTGCTGGTCATATCGCATCGCGGCGATCGGGGAACTCGACATCGCGATGCACGTGCACCGACATCAGCACGCCGAACCCGACCATCACCGTTATCATCGCCGACCCGCCGTGCGAAACCAGCGGCAACGGCACGCCGCCAACCGGGATCACGCCCATGACCATGGCGATGTTCACGAACACATACATGAAGAAATTCACCGAAAGCCCGAAGGCCACCAGCCGTCCGAACTGATGGCGGCACCGCAACGCGATCGCCATGCCGGCCAGGATGATCAGGCACAGCAGCCCCATCACCACGAGCGCGCCGACGAAACCGAATTCCTCGCCGATCATGGTGAAGATGAAGTCGGTTTGCTTCTCCGGCAGGAAATCCAGATGCCCCTGCGTGCCGTGCAGGAACCCCTGCCCCCACATGCCGCCGGAGCCGAGCGCGATCTTCGATTGAATGATGTTGTAGCCGGCGCCGAGCGGATCGCTTTCGGGGTTCAGGAAGGTGTCGATGCGGGCTTTCTGGTAATCGTGAAGATGGTTGTAGAAGAGCTGCGCGACCAGCGGGATCGGCGCCAGCGTCAGGACGAACTTCCACCACCGGACTCCGGCGGCGAAGAACATCGCCCCGCCGATCGCCGCGACGATAACGCCGGTGCCGAGATTTGGCTCCTTGACGATCAGCGCCGTCGGCGCCGCCACCGCGAGCAACGGCGGCACCAGGAACAGCGGATTGCCGATCCGTTCCCACGACGCGCGGTGGAACCAGGAAGCCAGCGCCAGCACCAGCGCGATTTTCATCACCTCGGAGGGCTGCAGCTCGAGTCCGCCGAACTCGATCCAGCGTTGCGCGCCTTTGCCAACATGCCCGACATGTGCCACCGCGACCAGCAGCGCGAGCGCGACGGCGTAGGACGGCCAGGCCAGCCGGGCAATGAAGCGAATATCGATCAGTGCGATGCCCACCATCAGCACGAGCCCGGCGGCAAAGCGCATCGCATGCCGGGCCGCGTACGGCGCGGCCGAGCCGCCCCCGACGCTGTACAGCGCAACATAGCCCACGCCGGCCAGCGCGCAGAGCAGCAGAACATAGAACCAGTTGATCCGAAACAGCTTCGCCGTCAGGTCGAACGAGGCCTCGCGCCACAAACGGCGGTCGATGACGCCGGTTTCCCTCATGTCGGCTGCTCTTGGGCGACCTCGGCGGCCGGCGTCGTTCCGGGCGCGGTGGTCCTGCCCGCCGGGTCGCGCGTCAGCGCTTTCATCATGATGTCGCGGGCAACCGGACCCGCTGCGGTCGCGCCGGCATTGCCGTGCTCGATCACCACCGAGACCGCGTAACGCGGCGCATCATACGGCGCGTAGGCAACGAACAGCGCGTTCGGGCGGTACTTCCAGGGTAATTTGGAGCTGTCGAAGCCGTGCTCGCGTTGCGCGCGCGAGACGCGACGGACCTGGGCGGACCCCGTCTTGCCGGCCATCTGCACGTGCGGATCGGGCAGCCGGGCCTCCGGCGCGGTGCCGCCCCTGTCGTTCACCACCGCCCACATGCCTGCCCGGACCGCCGCCAGGTACTTGTCGGGCACGTCCAGGAGCGGCCAGTCCTCGGCGTGCGCGCCGGACACCATCTCCCCGGCGATGGTGCGAGTGAGGTGCGGCTGGATGGCGCGGCCGGTGGCCAGCCGCGCCACATAAACCGCAAGCTGCAACGGGGTCACCTGAATGTAGCCCTGGCCGATGCCGGCCACCACGGTGTCGCCAAGGTTCCAGGCATGGCCGTGGGCGCGGCGCCACTCGCGGGTCGGGATCAGGCCGACCCGCTGCGCCGGCAGATCGATCTGCAGCGTCGTGCCCATGCCGAGCCGGTGCGCCATGGCGGCGATCGGGTCGATGCCGGCCTTCAGCGCCACATGGTAGAAGAACACGTCGCAACTGTTCTTGATCCCGCCGTGCAGGTTGAGCGAGCCGTGGCCGCCCTTGCGCCAGCAATGGAACCGGGCATTGCCGAGGTCGAAATAGCCAGGACAGAAGAAACGGTCCTGCGGCGTGATCGCATGCGATTGCAGCGCGGCCAGCGCCACTGCCATCTTGAAGGTCGAGCCCGGCGCATAGACGCCGTCGGTTGCCTTGTTGATCAGCGGCGCGCGCGGATCGTTTGCCCAGGCTTTCCACTGCGCCTGCGGAACGCCGGTGTTGAACAGGCTGGGATCGAAGGACGGGTTGCTGACCATCGCCAGCACCTCGCCGTTGCGGCAGTCGAGCACGACGGCGCTGGCGCTTTCATCGCCGATCCTGTCCAGGACCGCCTGTTGAAGACCGGCATCGACCGCTAGGCCGACGTCATCGCCCGGGATCCCCTCCTGGCGTTCCAGCTCGCGGATCACCCGGCCGTACGCGTTCACTTCGAGTTGCATGACGCCGGCGCGGCCGCGCAGCTCAGTCTCCCGCGACTTCTCGATGCCCGCCTTGCCAACGCGGATTCCCGGCAGCGACAACATCGGGTCGCCGTCAACGTCCTTCTCGGACGGTGGTGCGACGTAGCCGATGACGTGCGCGAGCTTGCCCTCGAACGGATAGACCCTTGTGGCGCCGACATCGATCAGGATGCCCGGCAGGTCGGGGGCGTTGACTTCGATCCGCGCCATGTCGTCCCAGCTCAGGAAGTCGCGCACCATGATCGGGATGAACTGGCGGTGCCGCTTGACGTCACGCGCGATCCGCGCCCGCTCGTGATCGTCGAGCGGCACCAATTGCGAGAAATTGTCCAGCGTGCGGCCGACATCGGTGGTCTGCTCGGCGACCAACAGCGCCCGCCAGTTCTGCTTATTGTTGGCAAGCACGATGCCGAAGCGGTCGAGGATGCGCCCACGCGGCGGGGCCACCATCCGCACGCTGACGCTGTTGTCCCGGGCTAGCGTCGCATAGCGTGCGCCTTGCGCGACCTGCACCTGATAGAGCCGTGTCCCCAGCACGCCGAGCGCGGCCACCTGAGCGCCCATCGCCAGCAGGGCGCGGCGGGTGAACACGTTGGTACGGCGCGTGTCCCGGCGCATCTCAGGCGCGCGCCGGATCGGCGACGGTGCTGTGTGCCCGGGCGAACAGGATCGCCAGCGCGGGATATAGCGCCGCGCTCAGGACTGCCTGGAATATTGCCGGACCGAGCGGCAGCAGGCGGAATGCGAGCAACGCTGCGACCACCCAGATCAGCGCCGCGGACCCGGCCGCGAAGCCCCCGAAGGCGATCCAGATCATCAGAAACCCCTGGCGCACCAGCACCCGCCGCCAGCGCAGGCACAGCCCGTGCATCAGCAGCAGTGTGATCACCCCGTCGCCGACCGGAAGCCACCCCACCAGGTCGAGCAGCAGCCCGATCAGGAATACCGCCGGCGGCGGCATGGAGGCCGGGCGGAACAGCGACCAGAAGAATACCGACGCGACGGTGACCGCCGGCACCATCACTGGTTGATCCGGCACGCCGAGAGGCGCGTTGCCAAGCAGCATCAGCGCCACCGTGCAGGCCACCGGAAAGGCGCGGCGTGCCACCATGTCGAGGCGGCGCGCCAACGTCTGTCGCGGTCGGATGCCGGGTGCGCGGTCGACTTCCACCATGGCGCGGCTCAGCCCGGATGCGCCGACGGGCGCGACGACGCCTCGGGCGGGGCGAGCCCGGCAAGTGCGTAATCGAAGATCCGCACGACTTCCAACCGGTCGAGCCGGGCGGCGGGCACCACCTCCGGGACGTGCTCGGCCGAGTAATGGACGGTGCCGACCGGCAGGTTGGGCGGGAGTCCTCCGCCTTCGCCGCTGGTGACAAGACGCTCGCCTTCCCTGGGGGCGCCGTCCGACCAGTAGAGTAGGCGTGGGCGTGGACCGTTGGTGCCGACCATGATGGCTTTGGCACCGGTATCCTCCAGGATGACTGGAATACGGCTGTTGAGGTCGGTGATCAGCAGCACACGGGCGGACCGTGTTCCGACATCGGTCACCCTCCCTACCAGCCCACGTTCGTCGAGCGCGACCTGGCCCTTGCGGATGAAGTGGTTCGGGCCGACCGAGAGCAGCACGGCCTTGGCATAGACGCCGCCGTCATCCGCGACGACGCGCGCGGTCACGAATTCCGGTGCCGGCGTGGGCACCCAATGCAACTCCGCCTTCAGACGCTGGTTCTCGGCCTCGAGCGCCAGCGCCACGCTCTGCCATTGGCGCAGCGTGCGGTTCTCCGCCCGCAACCGTGCGTTCTCCGCGCGCATGTCCCACGTACCGGCGAGGTCGCTCAGGATGGCGTGTGCCTGCCCTAGCGGAACTGCCATTGCGGCGTAGATCGGCGCCAGCACGTCGCCGAGCGAGACGCGGGCGCGATCAGCCACCATGGTGTCCACCTTGCCGAGCAGGATCACGGCGAAGGAGGCGACGAACAGGACCGGCAGGGTGAGCTTCGCCAGCGCCTGCCGTGCATGGACCGACAAGCGGATCATGGGCCCACAAGACCACCTCTCCCGCTCTGCGGGAGAGGTCGTCGCGCGAAGCGCGACGGGTAAGGGTTCGGCGACCGGACGCTCACCCGGTTCGCCGCGCGAACCGACCTCTCCCGCGGAGCGGGAAAGGTGTAGGGCACCTGGGCCTCCGCCGGGTCCGCCATTGTCGTCTCAGTACATCGTGGTCAGTACGTTGCGAAGGCGCTTCATCTCCTCCAGCGCGCGGCCCGTCCCGAGCGCCACGCATTGCAGCGGGTCCTCGGCTACGGCGACCGGCAGACCGGTTGCTTCCCGCAGCACCTGATCGAGACGATACAGCAGGCTGCCACCGCCGGTCAGCACGATCCCCTTATCGACGATGTCGGCGGCCAGTTCAGGCGGGGTGTTCTCCAGGGCGACCTTCACCGCCTCGACGATGGCGCTTACCGGCTCGGTCAGGCTGTCGGCGATCTGCCGCTGGGCCACCACGATCTCGCGCGGGACCCCGTTCATCAGGTCGCGCCCCTTCACCTCTCGCCAGGGGCCGTCGTCACCATCCTCCGGGGGGCAGGCGGCACCGATGTCCATCTTGATGCGCTCGGCGCTGGACTCGCCGATCAGCAGGTTATGGTTGCGGCGGATGTAGCTGATGATCGCTTCGTCCATCTTGTCGCCGCCGACCCGCACGCTGCGCGAATAGACAATACCGCCGAGCGAGATCACTGCGACCTCGGTCGTGCCGCCGCCGACATCGACGATCATGCTGCCGGACGGCTCGGTCACCGGCAGCCCGGCGCCGATCGCGGCGGCCATCGGCTCCTCGATCAGCAGCACGCGGCGGGCGCCCGCGCTTTCGGCACTCTCCTGGATGGCGCGCCGCTCGACCGCCGTCGAGCCGGACGGCACGCAGACAATGATCATCGGCGAAGCGAAGCCGCGGCGGTTGTGCACGCGGCGGATGAAATGCTTGATCATCTCCTCGGCCACTTCGAAATCGGCGATCACGCCGTCGCGCAGCGGCCGGATGGCGGAGATGTTGCCGGGGGTGCGGCCCAGCATCAGCTTGGCCTCCTCGCCGACCGCCAGAACCTGCTTCTTGCCCCGCACATCGGCGATCGCGACGACGCTCGGTTCCGCCAGCACGATCCCCCGCCCCTTCACGTACACAAGCGTGTTGGCGGTGCCGAGGTCGATGGCCATATCGGCCGACATGAAGCCGAGCAGCCGTGAAAACATCGGGAGGACCTTACGCCGGGGGGCGGGACGGCGCTGGGCTTAGCGGTGGCGGATGCCGATCACAAGAGGGTGTTCGGATACCACATCGCTGCCCGATTTCAGCCACCCGATGTCCTCGCCACATGTTCAGCTTTCCGCAGCGTGAAACACGGAGACGAAGTCCATGATACGCAAGATCGCGTTGAGCCTGGTTGCCGGCAGCATGCTGACAGTGCTGGCAGGTTGCGGCTACAGCCCGGGGACGCGGGCGGTAACTGGCGGCGCATTGGGTGCCGGCGCAGGTGCGGGGATCGCCGCGGTGACCGGCGGCAGGCCGCTGACCGGCGCTCTGATCGGCGGCGGCATTGGCGCAGCAGGCGGCGCGCTGACAGCGCCATAAACCAATGTGGCGAGCCATCGGTCGGGGGCTGGTCGTCGCTGCGGTGCTCCTCGGGATTGCCGGATGCGGCTATCGGCCCAGCGACCGGGCTCTTTCGGGTGGCCTGATCGGCGCCGGGGGTGGTGCCGCCATCGCCGGGATCAGCGGCGGCAATCCGCTGGCCGGTGCAGCGATCGGCGGCGCGGCGGGTGCCCTCGGCGGCGCGCTGACCAGCCCGAACGCTCTCAATCTCGGCCGGCCGATCTGGCGTTAAGGCCGGAATTGGCATTCAGTGGCCGGTGGCGCTTACTGCGCCCCGACCGCTGGATGTTGAGTCATGTTCCGATTGTCGATGTGGGTCCTTGTTCTCGCCGCGCTCGCAGGATGCGGGACATCGCCGCAAGCCTTGGGGCTGACCGGAGCGCCACCGCCGGCGCCGCCGCAGCCGCCCGGCGATAGCGCGCTCACCGCGCCGGGTCTGCCGCAGAGCAACAGCCCCTACAGTTCGAGCACCGCGCCGACCACGGGCGGCGGCCTGTACTATGGGTACTAGGCATCACCTCTCCCGCAGATGCGGGGGAGGTCGCTGCGCCCTTGCGCGGCGGGTGAGGGTGCCGGGGGCGCACGAGCACCCTCACCCGGTTCGCTTCGCGATCTGACCTCTCCCGCGAAGCGGGAGAGGTGACCAGGGCTATGCCGATAGCGCCTGCGGCTCAGTGCGCAGCCGTTTGACCGTCAGCTTGTTCAGCGCGTGCACGTAGGCGCGGGCCGAGGCGACGATGGTGTCGAGATCGGCGCCTTGGCCATCGACGAGCTTGCCCTTCTCCTCTAGCCGAACGGTGGTCTTGGCCTGCGCGTCGGTACCCTCGGTCACCGCGCCGACCGAGAACAGCACGAGATTCGCCTCGTGTGGGAAGATCTCGCGGATGGCCTTGAAGGTGGCATCGATCGGGCCGTCGCCGGTGGCGACGGCGCGCTTCACGACCCCATCCACCTCCAGCTCCAGCTCGGCCCGTTGCGGCGATTTCGAGCCCGCATGCACGTCGAGCGAGACAAAACGGATGCGCTCGTGATCGCGCATCACCTCGTCATCGACCAGCGCCATAATGTCGTCGTCGTACACCACCTTCTTGCGGTCGGCGATTTCCTTGAAGCGGCGGAATGCGACGTTCAGGTGGTTGTCGCCGATCTCGTAGCCCATCGAGCGCAGCTTGTCGCGAAACGCAGCGCGGCCGGAGTGCTTGCCCATCACCAGGTTGGACTTGGTCCAGCCGACGCTCTCCGGCGTCATGATCTCGTAGGTGGCGGCGTTCTTCAGCACGCCGTCCTGGTGGATGCCGGCTTCATGGGCGAAGGCGTTGCGGCCGACGATCGCCTTGTTGGGCTGCACATCGAAGCCGGTGATGGTCGCGAGCAGGCGCGAGACCTTGAGGATGTTGCGGGTCTTCACGTTGTTGGCGAACGGGACACGATCGTTGCGCACGCGGATGGCCATCACCGCTTCTTCCAGTGAGGCATTTCCCGCGCGCTCACCGATGCCATTGATGGTGGATTCCACCTGGCGGACGCCGGCGTTGATGGCGGCCAGCGTGTTGGCGACCGCCAACCCCAGGTCGTTGTGGTTGTGCGCGGACAGCACGACCTTGTCGGCACCGGGTACGCGCTCGCGGATCATGGTAAAGATGCGGTGCATGTCCTCGGGCAGGGCGTAGCCAACCGTGTCGGGGATGTTGATGGTGGTGGCGCCGGCCTTGATTGCCGCCTCGCAGCAGCGGCAGAGAAAATCGGGGTCGGTGCGGGTGCCGTCCTCGGCCGACCACTCGACGTCCTCGCTGAAGTTGCGAGCCAGGGTCACACTGTCGGTGACGGCTTGGTGCACAGCTTCCGGCTCCATCCGCAGCTTGTATTTCATGTGCAGCGCGCTGGTGCTGATGAAGCTGTGGATGCGCTTGCGCTTGGCCGCCTTCACCGCTTCGGCGGCGCGCAGGATGTCGTCGCGGCCAGAGCGGGCCAAGCCGCAGATCACCGGAGTGTCGTCGCGCTGGCCCAGGCTCTCAGCAACCGCCTTCACACTGTCGAAATCGCCCGGCGAGGCGATCGGGAAGCCGGCTTCGATCACGTCCACGCCAAGCTCGGCCAGCGCCTCGGCCATCCGGATCTTCTCGTTGATGTTCATCGAGAAGCCGGGTGACTGCTCGCCGTCGCGCAGCGTGGTGTCGAAGATGATGATGCGGTGGTCGTCCAGCTTGCCGAAGCTGGGATGTTCGATGCTCATGTGGGTTGGTCCTTCGATTGAACACGCTCAGCCGCCAGGGGTTTCCCCTGAGCGAATGCCGGCGGTCAGGACCCCGGCGGGACGCTCAGGGGCGGCTAAGTCGAAGGAGGAGGCCCAGCGGGGCGAGGCATGTCAGCAGGCGCAAGCCGGCGCGCGCCCCGACGCGGGCGGTTCGGCAGGCCAAGCGAATGCCGCAACAGAACATGGGGGGTGTATAGGTGGTTTGGGGGTGGCGCGCAATGGGGTGGGCCGCGGCCGAGACAGCTGCGGTGCTCTGAGAGCCAGTCGTAGCGTCGAGAGCCAGTCATAGCGTCGGGACCGGACAGCCCTTGCGCTGCGAACAACATGCGCCACTGTCGATCGCGCCGGCAGCGGCGATTAGTTAACCGTGGGACTGAACACCGGTTCCAGGCAGATCTGTCAGCCCACAGCGAGAAAGGGATTGAGAATGCGAAGGCCTTGGTCGAGAATCATGCGGTTTTGCGTATCCTCCGACCACACGTATTGCACAGCCTGCGCGAAGGGCCGATGCGGCAATCATGGCGTCATAAGTAGAAAGGCCGTACCGCTCGGCCAGCGCCAGTCCTGTTTCGTGGGTTTCGAGCGTGAGAGGATGAACTGTCATCAGGCCGCGTATCATGTGCCGCGTATCATGTTGAGAAGCGCATGCGTGTCGGCCCACGACATCTGCATTTCCGGCGGGCGACGTTGGCAAGCTCGCTCAGAACCTGCACGCTTATCGACCCACCAGCGGCGATAGCCGCTTCCGCCCGATCAGCCTTTGCCGCATCGCCTGACGCCACATAAATGAGCACACTGGTGTCGAAAAAATACCGGGCATTCGCCTCGTCCCTGTCGAATTTGAAATCGGGAGGAAGATGGCCGCAGAAAGCGCGAAGACGCCTCAATAGCTCGTCACGCCGGGGCTTACGCGCAACACCGAACTGTCGGGCGTCAGCGACTTGAATTTCGATTTCATCGCCTTCCTTGAGCTCAAGCGCTTCGACCACTGCGGCGGGAAGGCGGACTGCCAGGCTGTTTCCCCATTTAGCGACCTGCATGCCGAAGAAGACGCTGGTTGTTGCCGGCGTCGTCGTCGCCGCCTGCACCTGTGGATTGATGGCCTGGAGAGCCAGGGTTGCCAGCTCCACGCCGCCGCAGTGGTGGGGGACATCACTTTGTCAGTGATTGCCCTGGGGATCACTTCAAGCTGCTACCAACTCCCGCGCCGACAGTCATGGATGCTCCAATGAAGGGCCTGATGGTCCCCGGCGCCGGTTGAGCTGAACTTTGCGGCGTATAGGACGGATAGGTGGCGCAGCCGGCGAGGACAAGGACGATCGCGACTGCTATGACGATGCGCATGGATGGCCTCCTCATCCGTGGTCAGTGGTCAGTTTCCTTGCCAAACGCTGGAGCATGAGCCGCCAGGAACGCAATGGAGCCGTCGATCGCAAGGTGGCCGGCATCGGTCCGAGAATACCGGATCAACAGGACCGAAGGCCAACGACTGGCCGAAGGGCGGTGTCGACGCCCACGGTGACGACGACGCCCTCGAAAACAAGCGGCTTTCGGAGCACCTCGAGCCTGCTTCCTGGCGTCGAGACCGAAGCCCGTGTGCCGGGCAACATTCCTATACGCGATACCGACACTGGCGGCCAGTGATGTCCTGTCAGAGCTTTCCGCCCTGGCTGTGTCTTCCACGGCAGCAGTTAGGGCGTCATCGAAGCGCCAGAGTCGTCTGTTACCGAATTGCCGAATGCCGGATGCGAATAGCAGGCCACTACACTCGCGCCATCGCAGCCCGATCCGCGGCTGATCCTTTGGGTCGTTGCTGCATCGCAGGTCGGCTGTAATCTACAAGAGCCCGCGCCCGACCTGATCCGGACGCGATCCCGCGGTAGCCGCACGAAGCGTGGCGGATGGGGGTCAGCCCAGCCCGTCGCGGCCCATTTCCAGGAACTTCTCCTGCCGACGCGCTTTAAGCGTCGCCGGTTCCAGGTCCAGCAGCGGGACCAGCACCGCCTCCACCGCCTCACCCACCGCCCGGATGGTGGCTTCCGGGTCCCGTTGTGCGCCGCCGAGCGGTTCGGGGATGACCGCATCGACCAGCCGCAGCCGGTGCAGGTCGTCGGCGGTCAGGCGCAGCGCCTCGGCCGCCGCGGCTGCCTGGGTCGCATCGCGCCACAGGATCGCGGCGCAGGCCTCGGGGGGCGCCACCGAATAGACCGCGTGCTCCAGCATCAGCACACGGTCGCCGGCGGCGATCGCCAAAGCACCGCCCGAGCCGCCCTCGCCGATGATCGTCGCCACCACGGGCACTGGCGCGTCCAGGCAGGCTTCGATCGAGCGGGCGATCGCCTCGGCTTGGCCACGCGCCTCGGCGTCGATGCCGGGATAGGCGCCGGAGGTATCCACCAGGGTGAGCACCGGCAGGCCGAACTGTCCGGCCAGACCGATCAGGCGGCGCGCCTTACGGTAACCCTCGGGCCGCGCCATGCCGAAATTGTGTGCTACGCGGCTATCGGTGTCGGACCCCTTCTCAGTGCCGATCACAACGACCGACCGGCCACGGAAGCGGCCCAGCCCGCCCAGCACGGCGGCGTCGTCGGCAAAGCTGCGATCGCCTGCCAGAGGCGTGAACTCGGTGATCAGTTCGGCGATGTAGTCCTTTGCCTTCGGCCGGTCCGGGTGGCGGGCGACCTGCACCTTCTGCCAGGGGGTCAGCTTCGCGTAGGTGGCGCGGAGCTGCCGGTCTGCCTTCTCCGACAGCCGCGCCACTTCCTCGGCGATGTTGATGCCGTCCGGCTCCGACATGCGTCGGAGCTCTTCGATCTTGCCTTCCAGCTCGGCGATGGGTTTTTCGAAGTCGAGGAAATGGCGCATGGGGGCGGCGCTTTAGCACACAAGGCGCAGCCGCGAATGGGGCTCATCCCGGACGGACGGCCTTCTTCGCTGCGTCGAGCAGTCCGGCGGCGAGCGTCGGATCCTGCGCGAGCCGGGCCAGCAGCACCGCCCCGACCATGCAGGACAGCCGCGCCATCGCCCCTGGGGCGCCGTCCTCCGGCCGACAGCGTTGCAGCGCGGCCAGCATGGTGCGGATCGGCTCGGCGAGGCCAGCGCGCGCCTCCGGCCGGCGAGCCAGCTCCGGCCCGAGCGCCGGCAGCGCGCAGCCCTGCGCCACGGCAGCCACGTGCGTGGGATCGAGATAGGGCTCCACGATTCGCGCCAAGGCTGCCGCCGGGTCGGATCCATGACTGATCTCGTCCCATTTAGCCGCTGATCGTGCCAGCTCGACCGCGGCAACCTCGGCGGCCAGCGCCTCCTTCGAGGCGAAATGGGCATAGAAGCCACCATGCGTCAGGCCGGCTTCGTGCATGATTGCATCGACGCCCACCCCGTCGATTCCGTACCGGCGAAACAGCGCGCCGGCGGCATCGAGGATGCGTTGCCGCGTCTCAGCCTTCCTTTCGCCTGGCTCGCGCATCTGCCCCTCCTGCCACGCATAACGAACGCCGACTTGCGCCTTGCTCTATCATATGACGATCGTCATCGTAAGCCTCGGAGCGAGGAGACCGCATCGAATGGGTCCGCAGAGGATCGCCCGCCTGCTTGCCGGGCGCATGCACTATGCTTGGTTGATCGTCGCGGTGATGTTCGTGGTGATCGTGGCCTCGGTCGGGGTGCGCGCCGCGCCAAGTGTGCTGATCGTCCCGCTGCAACACGATTTCGGCTGGTCGGTCGCGACGATCTCGGGGGCGGTGTCGCTGAACATCGCGCTGTTCGGGTTGGTGGGGCCGTTCGCCGCGGCTCTGCTGCGCACGATCGGGCTGAAGCGCACGCTGCTTCTATCGATGGCGCTGCTGGTGCTGGGCGCCGGGTCGAGCGCCTTCATCACCCAGGTCTGGCAGCTCTATCTGACCTGGGGCGTGCTGGTCGGCATCGGCTCCGGCGCCGGCATGGTCGGCTTGGCGGCGGCGGTGGCGAATCGTTGGTTCGTGGCCCGGCGCGGATTGGTTGTCGGGCTGCTGACCGCCGGCAATGCCAGCGGGCAGCTTGTGTTCCTGCCGGTGCTCGCGAGCCTGAGCCAATCGCTCGGCTGGCGGAGCGTGCCGTGGACGGTTGCCGTCGTTATCCTCGGGCTGATCCCGGTCGTGGTGCTGCTGCTGGCGGAAGACCCGTCCTCGATTGGGCTGGCGCCGTTCGGGGGACGAACCGAGGTCGCCGAGGCGCCCGCGGGAAATCCGATCCGCATTGCGTTCGAGGGGCTGGGGCGCGGTCTTCGGTCATTGGATTTCTGGCTGCTGTCCGGTAGTTTCGCGATCTGCGGGTTCTCCACCTACGGGCTGGTGGCGACGCATCTGATCCCCTACTGCGCCGATCATGGCATCGCACCCGTGCAGGCGGCGAGCCTGCTCGCCGCGATGGGCGTGTTCGACCTGATCGGAACCACGTGCTCGGGCTGGCTGACCGACCGCTATAATCCGCGTGTGCTGCTGTTCTGGTATTACGGGTTGCGCGGCCTGTCGTTGCTGGCCCTGCCATTCAGCGGGTTCGATCTGGTCAGCCTGTCCATTTTCGCCGCTTTCTACGGGCTGGACTGGGTGGCGACGGTGCCGCCCACCGTGGCGCTGACAACGCACGTCTTCGGCAAGCGCGATGCGCCGGTCATAGTCTCCTGGATCGTGGCGGCGCACCAGTTCGGCGGCGCGGTGGCGGCGATCGGGGCGGGCGAGGTGCGCAGCATCACCGGCAGCTATATGCTGGCGTTCATCGGCAGCGGCGTGGCATGCATGATCGCCTCGATGCTGGTGTTGCGGATTGCTCGCCGGCCGGCGCTGGCGATGGAGGCGGCATGATCGACCCGCGTCTTTATCTGGCTTTCGTTCTCGCCAGCACGCTGTTGATCTTGGTTCCGGGACCGAATGTCGCGTTGATCGTAGCCAACAGCGTCGCCAGGGGCACGCGGGTCGGGCTGCTGACGGTGGCCGGCACCAGTTCGGCGATCCTGGTGCAGGTGACGCTGACGGTGCTCGGGCTGACCGCGATGCTGAGCGAATTGTCGGTGTGGTTCGAGTGGATCAGGTGGATCGGGGTGGCGTATCTGCTGTTCCTCGGGATCAGGCAGTGGCGTACGCCGCCGGTCGATCTGTTGCGCGCGGCGCCGCAGCGGCGGTCGGCGCGAGCGATTGCGCTGCGCGGGTTCGTGGTCTCGATCACCAATCCGAAGACGCTGCTGTTCTACGGCGCGTTCTTCCCGCAGTTCATCGACCCGCACCGGCCGATCGGTCCGCAGGTGGTCCTGCTTGGGGTGACGTCATTCGTGCTGGGAGCGGTGCTGGATAGCGGCTGGGCGCTGACGGCTGGGCGGGCGCGGCGGCTGCTGGCGGCGCGGCCACGGTTGCGCAACCGGCTGTCAGGCGGATGCCTGATCGGCGCGGGAGTGGGGCTGGCGCTGGTGCATCGGCGGTGAAACTGGGTTCGACGGGGCGCGCGGGCCGGCGCCGCCGATTCACCGCTGCGGGAAGTCGTCGCCGCTAGTCCGAAGGGAACTCTGCGAAGACCCTCACCCAGTTGGCCTTGCGAACCGACCTCTCCCGCAAGCGGGAGAGGCGGAGGCTGGCGGCCGGTGTGCCAGGGCCAGCATACAACCATCGATTGCAGAACGATTTGCCTGAAAAATGTATTGCGTTATGATTTACCTTTCGTTAATCTGGTCCTTGAAGCCAATGGTCGCCTGGTGGAACGGGTGCCGGGGCAGAGCGATGTGGCGGACCGCTCAAAGTCCGCAGGACCGGATGATTGGGGGATAGGTCATGAAACTGAAGAAGCTGCTCTTTGCGAGTGCTGCGGCCTTGTTTGGCCTCGGCGGGGCCGCCCAGGCCAGCGTGGTGGTGCTGAATTTCGAGAATATCGAGCCGTACCCGAGCTCGGACTACGCGCAAATCCTGAACTATTACAATGGGGGCACGAGCAGCATCGGGACGAGCGGACCGAACTATGGCGTGGCCTTCACCTCGAATGCGCTCGTCCTCTGTCTCAACACGCCGGGGGTGAGCTGCTCGAACACTTCCCGGGGCGGGTTCGGCGATTCCAGTTCCCAAAAGGGAGCGTTGGTTTGGCTTAGCGGCAGTCAGACCTTCATGAACGTGGCCGCCGGGTTCACTACCGGCTTCTCGTTCTACTACGCCGACCCGTTTGTTTCGGGGGCGAGCGTCACGGTCTATAGCGGGCTGAATGGCACAGGTAGCGTGCTGGCGACCATTTCGCTACCGCTGACTCCGGACGGAGCTTGCGATTCCTCCTACTCGGACGGCGCGGAGTATTGCCCGTTCGAGGCAGCCGGTGCCTCGTTCAGCGGCACTGCAATGTCGATCTCTTTTGCCGGGACCGCTAACTACGTGACATACGATGACGTGACCTTCGGAAGCTCGACACCGGCTCCGCCCACGGTCCCTGAACCGGCATCGCTTGCCCTGCTCGGGACAGGCGTGGTCGGAATGGGGCTGCTTCGCCGCCGCGCTCGCTAGGATCGGGCGCCCTACTCAACAGACTGCCTGCGGCGCCCGGCGGGCGCCGCAGTTGTCTCAGCCGCCAACACCCGCGTACGTCCCTCAGGGTGGATAGCCGAATTGCTCCACCCACGGCGTCAGACTCGCAAGTACCGGCGAGAGCTGCGCCTGATAGCGGCGCCATTGTCCGATCCCCTCGGCATTGAGGCCGCGCGCCAGTTGGATGTCGCTCGGGGTCCGAGGATCAGCCCTCCTGTTCTCGGCGAAACGGCTGACTCCTGGGTCCCAGTGCGAGCCGAGGAATTCCAGCACGCGAGGCACAGTGGCCTCGAAATCCGCCACTAGCGTCTCGTGCCGGACGTCGAGCAGCGGAAGCGACAGGGTGCCTCGATAAATTTGCAGTAGCGTCATGACGGCGTCGTAATACGCAGCCGTGTCCTTAAGGCTGAGGAACTCGAACATCGCCGAATTCATCTGAAACCGACGGCGGAAGCAGCTCAACACCACGTCGCGCGGATCTCGCAGCGCGAACAATATCCTGGCACGCGGAAACAGCTTGGC
>Ga0335075_10008491_pt1 | contig 15723 bp, 13 predicted proteins | sample Lox_Sample_24_FD_206723 | JGI IMG/M metagenome (GOLD analysis project Ga0335075, IMG submission 206723) | Soil microbial communities from Loxahatchee National Wildlife Refuge, Florida, United States - Lox_Sample_2.4 | ecosystem: Environmental > Terrestrial > Soil > Wetlands | place: USA... | reverse complement strand
GATCATGCCCCGGACAGCGCGCGAGCGTAACTGTCGAGCGTGCCGCAAGCGGTGCGCTGCCAAGTGAACTGCGCCGCGCGTGCAATGCCCGCCTCGACCATGCGCGCGCGCGCGGACTCGTCCTGGGAGAGCAGCGTTTCGATCGCCGCCGCGATCGCGCGCTCGTCATGCGGGTCGAACAGCAGCGCCGCGTCGCCCGCCACCTCCGGCAGCGATGCCGCGTCAGAGCACGCCACCGGCACTCCGCGCGCCATCGCCTCGAGCACCGGCAGGCCGAACCCCTCGTACAGGGATGGGAACACGAACACGTCGGCCACCTCCCACAGCCCCTCGAGCTCCGCGCCCGACACCCAGTCGAGGAAGCGGACGTCCCGATCGACGCCGAGCTGTTTAGCCCGCGCTCGCAGCTGCCCCTCGTGCCAGGTCGAATACCCCGGCAGGACGAGCACGGGACGGCGCTCAGACGGTATCGAGGCGAGCGCCTCTATCAGGACGAGCAGGTTCTTGTGCGGACGCTTGGCCGACAGGCTCAGCGCCACGCGCCTGCCGATCAAGTCAAAGCTGGTGCGGATCTCAGACTGCGGCAGGGGTTCTGCCCGCCGTAGGGTTCCCAGCCCGTTGGGCACCACGTCGATGCGCTCGGCACGCGTGCCCAACAGCTCGACGATGTCGTCGCGCGTGCTCTTGGAGATGGCGATCACTCGGTCGCTGCGCCTGACAGCCGCCGGAACGAGCAGGCGCATCCCACGATCACGCAGGCCGGCGTGCGCCTCGGGCAGGCGCGCGTAGATCAGGTCGTGCACGGTCGTCACGCGCTTGAACGGGCCCCACAGCGGCGCCGTGGAAGCGAGGCTGTGCAAGAGGTCAACCTTCGCTCGCGCGGCCAGCAACGGCAAGGGGCCCTGCTCGCCCAGCACCCACTGCATGCGGCTGCGAGCATGGACGGGAACGGTCACGGTTGCGAGCCGATCGGTTCCCCATGGTCCGTCTGGCACAGAGGCGGTCTCGCGGTTGATGAAGGCCGTGAAACGCACGTCATCAGGGGCCTCCTCCAGCAGGGCGTCGATCAATTCGCGGGCATACACCTCCATGCCGCCGGTCTCGCCAGGAACGAGGAAGATCAGGTTCAGGCCGATGTGCATGTCGTGCACAGGAGGCTACTGAGGCGCATTGGGCGAAAGCTAACGATGCTGTTGGCAGCACGTCTGCGGGCCCGCGAGCAGTCTTTCGGCGCCGGCTTTCATGCGGTAGCGTCCGCAGGCGGCGACCCCGCTCGCTAACGGCTCGCCAACGAAACCCGTATCCCACCTGATGCCCACACGGCGACCTCTGACAATCGGAATCGACGCCCGCGCCGCGGCCGAGGTGCCTGCTGGGCGTGGGCGGGTGATACGCGAGCTGTTGCGCACGCTTGCCGCTCGCGACGATCCCCACCGCTATGTCCTGTACGCGCGGGAGGTCTGGCCAGATGTGGCGTTCGACGAGCGCTTTGCGTGGCGCCTAATCACAGCCAGCGATGGAGCGTGGCACCTTCGCGCAGCCCGAGACGCCAACCGAGTGTGCGACGTGTTCCTCGCCGCCAACTCCTATCTGACAATTCTCTTTTTGCGCATACCTACAGTGACGATCGTCTACGATCTCGTGGCCTTCGAGCCGGACATGCACGCCAACCGGCGTTCGACGGTCACGGAGCGCATGACCCTCGGTCCAGCCGTGCGCCGCTCGGCCGCGCTACTGGCGATTTCACAGACCACCGCCGATGCTCTCCTGGCGCGCTTCCCAGGATGCCGTGCGCGTACGCTGGTGGCGCACCCCGGAGTCACCGCCGAGCACGCCGAGCTCACCCCAGAACAGGCCGAAGCGTTGCCGCCACCCGGCTTCGTGCTCGCAGTGGGGACACTGGAGCCCCGTAAGAACCTACCGCGACTGGTCGCCGCGTACAGCTCCCTGAGCGAAACCACGCAAGTGCGCCATCCGCTGGTGGTAGTGGGCGCTCTGGGCTGGGAGACCGGCCCTACGCTGAGCGCCCTACGCTCGCTCGGCGATCGCTGCCAGATGCTCGGCTACGTCCCAGACCCGGCGCTCGCCGAGCTTTACAGGCGTTGCACGGTGTTTTGCTACCCCTCACTCGGCGAGGGCTTCGGGCTGCCAGTGCTCGAGGCGATGGCGGCAGGGGCGCCGGTCCTAACCTCCGACGTCTCGTCCCTACCGGAGGTCGGCGGCGACGCGGTCGACTATGCGAATCCTCGGAATGTGGCCAGCATCGCCGCCGGACTGCAACGGATCCTCGACGACGAATCTCACCGCACGGGTCTCATCGCGCGCGCGCAGATGCGCGCCAGCGGATTCTCGTGGGAGCACTTCGCGGCAACGACGCTCGACACGCTCGAGTCCTCGTTTGGAGCCACCACAGCCCAGACGGCTTTCGAGGCTGAGATCGGGTGAGCGCGAAGGCTATCGTGGGCGGCGTGGAGGCCCTACCGATCACCCTGTGTGTGAGCACCCGCAACGCCGCGTCGGTATTGGCTGGCTGTGTCGAGAGCGTCCGCGACTGGGTGAGCGAGATAGTCGTGGTGGACATGGAGAGCAGCGACACGACGCTCGAGCTCGCGCGCTCCTACGGGGCCACGATCGTCCAGGTTCCAGCAGCGGGATGGGCCGAGCCGGGCCGGCAGGCGGGCATCGACGCCGCGACACAGCCGTGGATCCTGGTCTTGGACGCCGACGAGCGGGCGGCAGGTGGGCTGCGGGCGCTGGCAGCCGAGTACATCGCGCGCGAGGACCTCTGCGGCGTGCATCTTCCGCGACAGAACTTCCAGTTCGGCTGGTGGGTGCCAGGGTCAGGCATCTGGCCGGACTGGCAGTTGCGCCTGTTTCGCGGCGACCGGACCAGGTGGCCTGGGCTGCGCACTCACGAAGGGCCAACAGTCGCTGGCCGGGTGGAGCACGCCCCCGCCCGCGCAGAGAACGCGATTGTCCATCACAGCTTTGTCAGCATCGCCGACTGGATGGCAAGCGCAAATCGTTATACCGACCTGGAGGCCGCGCGTTTGGCCGGCAGCGGGCGCAAGCCGAGTCTGCCACGGCTAATGGCGATCCCGATAGCTCGCTTTGTCGAGGTCTACATTGTCAAGCGCGGCTACCGCGGCCGCCGATACGGATTGACCATCGCGCTCATGGCGATGTGCTATTGGCTGATCGCAGAACTGAAGGTCTGGGAGCGCCGGCTTGCGACTGAGCAGCCCACGCCGGACGCGCTCGCCGAGACGCGGATCAAGGCCTGACGCGCTCACTCCAAGCGCGTTCGTAGGACTCCAGGGTGAGCTCTGCGGTCGCCTCCCAGGAGAAGCTCTGCGCACGCCTGCGCCCGGCCGCGATCAGTTGCGCGACAAGAACGCGATCGCAGATCAGATCTAGCACGGCCTCGGCGATGTCGTCTGGACGCAGGGGATCGAAGTAGCGCGCCGCGTCACCTGCGACCTCGGGCATCGCTGATACGTTCGAACACGCCACGGGCACTCCGCGACGCATCGCCTCGAGGATCGGCAGACCGAAGCCCTCGTTCAGCGAGGGCAGCACGAAGCAGGCCGCGGCTGCGTACAGGCCCTCCAGATCGGCGGCGTCGACGTAAGGCGGGAACACAACGTTTGCGGCAAGACCCTGCTCGGCGGCGAGAGCGCGCAGCTCCTGCTCGTGCTCGGTGGGCCGACCCGGCAATACGAGCGTGGCCGTCGACTCGCGCTCGATAACGAGTCGCATCGCCTCGATCAGCCGCGGCAGGTTCTTGTGGGCCTTCTTGGCGGACACGGCAAGCACTACCGGTCCAGTGCCAAGCCCCAGGCGCTCGCGCAGCGCGATTTCCGGCGTGACGGCGAGTTGGCGCTCGACTCCTGCCCCGTGAGGCACCACGTCGATGCGCTCCCGCGGCACCCGCAGATACCTGACGATGTCGTCCGCGGCAGCCCGCGAGATCGTGAGCAGGCGGTCAGCTCGACGCGCGATCACCGGCACGACCAGTCGCCACAGCGCCATCGTGGCAGTGTGATCCTCATCTGGAGCAACGATCCAGATCACGTCATGAATCATCACGACGTTGACCGCCCTCGTCTTCAGCGGCGCGGTGAAGGCGACGCTGTGCAGCAGATCGACACGCCGACCCGCGAGAACGCCCAGGACGGTCATCTCGGAGAGCGCCTTCAGACCGCGCGTGCCGACCAGCGGCGGCGCCACAAGCTCGACCTCGTCGCTCCACCGCTCACACCGCAAGTGCTCGTATCCGCGGGGGTTGCAGAACACACTGAAGCGCACCTCCGGGGCAAGACTCACCAGCTGTGGCAGCAGTTCACGAACATAGGTCTCCATGCCGCCCATCGGCGGCTCGAGGAAGACGGCGTTGATTCCGATGCGATTTGGCAGGTTGCGGCTCACGCGGGAGCACCGTAGCGAAGGCCACACGCCCTCACGCCGGGCGGCGGTCCGCTCAGCAACAGATGACCACCGCTCAGGGCATCATGCGGCTGGCGATGTCATACGGATACACGTACATCGTAAGAACGCCGATTTGGTAGACGGCGGTCGGCTTACCAAGATTGGGGGCGGGGCTGACGTTCGCCGGCTTCGTCGGATTGGAGATCAGGAACGTACGTTGATGAGGCAGCGGCTGATACCAGCTGCTGATGATGTGCAGGGGGAAGGGACACAGACTGCCGGAGCCGCAGGCATTCACCGGGTATGCGCGGACACGGAAGTGGGAGGCCCACATGAGCGGCGCTGCATCCCAGTAATCGGAGTAGCCGATCGAGAGATGCGCGCGGGCAGCAACGCGGGCGACCTGGTTGTAGAGGCTATAGCTGGAGGTACCGCCCGTGCTCAGAACTTGACCATCGAGCAATGACACGATCCCCGCCAGCGCAAAGACCGAGGCGCCGGCCACAACCGCGGCACGGGCCATAACACGCCGGCCGGCCATCAGCGGAACGAGTGCCGCCGCCGCATAGATGACGCCCACCAAGTATCGATCTGAGGTCAGTCCGACCGGATTTGTGGTGAAGACGTAACCCACCGACAGCAGCACCGCAGAGGAGCCCCAGAACACACACCACGCTGTGCGCAACGACAACGATGAAGGCCTTTCGGGGCGCCCGGCCTTGCGCGGTAACGCAGCCGCGAGCTCGCGCCACACAAGCCACGGAATGAGCGCCACCGCAGCCAACGCCATCAGCGCGCAGATCAGCTCGAGCGCAGTGGTGAGACCGAGGACCTGCCCGAAGAAGTTGCCATTGCCGAGCACCATTACCGACTGCCACCACAGTTTAAAATTGGCGCTGAGAGCTTCCCCGGAGGCAAGGATGTTGTGAGGGAACCCCGTAGCGGCAACCACGTTCTCGTGGGTCATCAGCCGACGGGTGAGCTCAGCGACGACTCCCGCGACGGTGATCGTGCCCAGTACCCACCAGCAGGCGCTGGCGCTCGCCCTGCTTGGCCGCAGAGCCCAGGCGAGGCCCGCGGCGATGACAATCGGGGCGATCCCGGCTAGAGGCAGCAGGAGGTCAGAGGCCGTGTTGGCGCCGACGACGGCGCCCACAGACAACGCCACAAGCACCGCCAGCCAGGTCTTCAGCCATGACGGACGCACCTCGAACAGCACGAGCGCCGCAGCCAGCAGCGCAACCGAAAACCAGGTCGAGGAGTGGTCGTTGAGGGCAAACAGAAGCGAGAGAGTTTCCGGACCGGCGCAGAGAAGCAGAACGCCGGTGATCGCGGCAGCCCAGCGGCCGGCCACCTTCCACGCTCCCCAGGAGATGAGAACGACCGACGCAAGCGCCATCGCGTAGGGAGCCGCCTCCCAGAGCTGCCGGTGGTCGGGGAGCCATCTTGTGGCAAGCTCGAACATCAGCGTCGAAAACCAGCCGACCTGCCCGAGTACCACTGTACGATGGGCGGGCGCACCACCGAACAGCTGCCCAATCACGGGTGCTGACGCGTAATCGGCGTTCAGATAGAGCGCGGCGACTATCTGATTGAACTTTGCAACGATCAACAGCAGGTACGCGGCTCCCAGAGGCAGCGGGAGCCAGGGCCAGAGCCTGAGGATGCGACCCGCCCGACCTACTCCCCCCCACTTCGGCACGGCACGCACATCGATGACGTCTCCCTTCATTCGGCACGGCACTATACCCGCGCCTGTTCTGCCAAAGACGGACTCGCGTGGCGCGCCCAAGCGCGCCGGGCCGCGCCACCACTACCATCCCCGCCCGTGGCCGCTTCGATAGACGTCGTCGTCCCCGTCCACAGCAATTACGCGCTCACGCGCGATTGCCTGGAGTGCCTGCGACGCCAGACGACGGCACATCGCGTGATCGTGGTCGACGACGGCTCGACTGACGACACGCCCGAACGGCTGCGCCGGGAGTGGCCGCAAGCGACAGTGCTTGAGCTCGGGTCTAACAACGGCTACACCTACGCGGTCAACCGTGGAGTCGACGCAGGCGATGGTGAGCTCGTGGTGTTGCTCAACAACGACGTGCGCCTGTGCCCCGAGTTCCTGGAGCAACTGGTAGCACCGCTCGAGAAAGACCCCGAGATCGGATCGGTCGCTGCGCTCCTGCTTGCTCCCGGCGAACGGATGATCGACAGCTTCGGCGTGACGACCGATGTCACGCTGGCAGGATATGCCCGTCTGCAGAGACAGCCAGTGGCGGATGCCGAGCTGTCGGCCGGGCCACATACACCCGTACTGGCCGGCCCCGAGGGAGCGGCCGGCGCCTATCGCCGCAGCGCCTGGGAGCAAGCCGGCGGACTGGACGAGACCATCGTCGCTTACATGGAGATCCTCGACCTGGCCCTGCGTCTGCGCATCGCCGGATGGAGCACCGCGAGCGCACCGCAGGCTCGCGGTGTGCACCTGGGCTCGAGCACGTACGGCCGACGCTCGGCCAGGCAGCGTCGCCTGGCGGGGTTCAGCCGTGGCTACCTGCTGCGGCGCTACGGTGTGCTGCGCGGCCGTGTCGGACCACGAGCTCTTATGACGGAGGCTGCCGTCGTCACCGGAGACACGGCGATCTGCCACGACGTGCAAGCGCTGCGCGGACGCCTCGATGGATGGCGTGCAGGCGCCGGGCTTCCGCGCCATCCCCCTCCGCCACCAGACGTGATCGACCACTCGATCTCGCTGTGGCGGTCGCTGGCGCTGCGCCGCAGGGCGGTGCGCGGCTGGTAGCTGCGGTCAGGCGCGTAGCGTCACGTACTGGCAAGGGCCGCGAGGTATACGGCCCATCCGCGCGGTCGGCGCGCTCATATCGTCGGCGCGCCGGCTCGGCGATCGCCCCACGCGTCGCGGGACAGCCGTCGCTGCATACGTGCAGAGGCGAGCTCCCAGTCGCGCGTACGTCGGTCGGCCACGATCAGGTTCTCCTGGGAGCCGCTGCGATAGGTACGGGAGTCGGCCCAGCGTTCGACCGGATAAAGCTCTCGATCCCGGCCCGCGACCAGCACCCGCAGACCGCGCTCCAGAACCTGTCGGGTGATACTGCGATGCCCGCTCTCAAGCAAATAGGTGGCGCTCTTGTCGGCGGCCCGCTCGAGGCCCATGGTCAGAACGATGTGACGCTCGACCGCGAAGGACGTGGTGCGGATGTGGGGATTGGGAAACCGTGGATAGTCCCGTCGCATCGCTCGCAACCGTGCCAGTTGATAGGGCCAGTAGTAAGCGGGTCCACGGATCCACTCGGCCTGGCTCTCCCAGCTGGCGGTGGCTCCCACCAGTCCGATATTAGGCTGCGCCAGAGCGTTCGTGAGCAACGCGAGCCAATCGTCACAAAGCACTGCGCTGTAGGAGTTCATGAAGCACAACCGTCCGTGCTGCAACTCGCGCGCGGCCAGACCGTAGGCGGCGAGGTCGAACACGGGACGGTCCAGGACGATCAGGCGATGGTCGATGCCGGCGAGCTCAGTGCGCAGGTCGGCCTGCGTGAGCGCTGTGTCGGCGTTTGCCGAATGCTCACGACCGCCGACATGGCGGTGGCGGCGCGGGCGGAGTCGCGATCGCGGAAGGTGCGTCGGCGGAACCTGCTCGGCTTTTTCTGACGCGACCCCGGCCAGCACGATCACGAGCTCGTGATCGACGCCTGGCGAGTAAGCGCGATAGGAACGCAAGAACTCGCGCAGCGGCATCGGTCCCAACGGCGCCCAGACGAGATGGACCACGCCGATCCCGCCCGTATCGGCCGAGCCGTGGGTTGCGGACTCCGTCACCGCTGCTCGGCGGGACTCGACGGCAAAGACGGCCTGGCACGCGCGGCCCACGCAAACGCCGAGAGCAGCTGACGGCGGTCGAGGTCACCGTTGGCGTAGGAGCGCGTCTGATTGTCGGCGACGAGCAGACCTTGCTGATCGTCCTGCCAGAATGTGCGACTGTCCGGCCAACCGTGATGGTCGTACATCGTGCCGTCGCGTGCGACCACCAGCGTGCGCAGCCCTTTGCCTTGAACCTGGCTGGTGAAGCTCGCCCGTCCGCTCTCCATCAGATAAGCGTCCATCTTGCGCCTCAGCGGCCGCATGCGCAGCGCGGCAAACGTGGAGCGCTCGAGCATGAACGCGTTCGTGCGCACATGGTATGCCGGGAACGGCTCGAACCGCAACAGCTGCTCGGGCATCGGCCCAAAAGACTCGAGCGTCGAGCACACTGAGCTGAAGAGCGTGCGGCGTGGCAGCTCCGGAGCCGGCATCCTCTGCGCTTCGGGCGTTCTGACGATCTCCAATTCGAGCTCGATCGCGCGCATCTGTTCACGCGCGACGCTGCGCTTGGGCACCGCTCGACGATAAGGGTTTGGCAGCATGAACGCGTTCAGCACGGCCGAACGAAGGCTCGCCCAGGATCCGGTGGCGCCGACGAGTCCGGCGCTTGGCTGGTCAAGCGCATGGTCGAGCTTGGCTAGCCAGTCCGGTGCGAGGATCTCCGAATACGAGTTGAAGAAGCATATTCGCTCGTGCTTCAAGCATTCGGCAGCATATGCGTACGCGCCCAGATCCTGCATTGGCTCGGCGACTGTGAGTAGACGGTGCTCGACGCCCTCGAGCTCCGCTTCCAACTCGGGACGCAACTCGCTGGAAACGTTGTTCAAGAGCACGACGAGCTCGTGCTCGGCACCGGCGTCGTGGCGCCGAAAGGAAGCGAGAAACCCTTGCAGCGGCTCCACACCCAACGGCCCCCACACCAGATGCACAACCGCGATCACCGGCGGACCAACCTCGCGCCCACGCCCGGCAGCAAATCGATCAGCTCAGGTGGATAGGCGCGGGTGACCAGCAGCACCGCGGCGAATATCGCCGTCGAGATCACCAGACGGACGATGACGGGGATGGACGTGAGCAGCAGGGGCGTGAGTCCCAGCACGACGGCCAGCATTACTCCGGGAACAATACGCAGAGACGGACGCAGCGCCGGGCGACGATGGATCACAGCGATGCACTGCGAGACCGCCAGCGCGATCTCTCCGATAGACGTCCCGATCGCGGCGCCCTGGGCGCCGTCGATCAGCACTAGCGGGACAACCAACGCAGAGGTGAACACCAGGCCAGCGAGACTGAGCACAAGGATCCGGTTGTAGAGCCGCAGGCTGAGCAGCCCGTTGGCCCAGACCAAGCTCACGAACATCGCACCGAGGCCGATACCCTGTACCGCCAGCACAGGGGCGGCGGCCTTGAACTTGGCACCGCCCACGATCGCGATCGCCAGCGGAGCACCTACCGCCACAGAGACGGACACCCAGGCGCCGACGATCAACGCAACCTCGAACACCCGTCCAAGCCCGTAGCCAAGACGCTCGTGATCGTTGACCGCGGCATGAGCGAAGATCGGCAGAGCCGAGCCGGCAAGCAGTGCGGGCACCGTCGTCAGCACTTCGATGATCCGGTAGGACGCGCTGAAGTAGCCGAGCTCCACGGCGCTAGCCAACAACGAGACCAGCACGATCGAAACACGCAAGTACAACGATGACGCTGCGACCGCCGCAGAGTAGGGAAGCATCGGTTTGACGAACCTGCCCCAGCGCCTCCAGCTAAATGCCGGCGCGAGCCTGCGTTTGCCTCGCACGAGCGCAACGGTCGCGATCAGCGCAACGATGCCGACAGGGATAGACATCCCCAGGAATGGGAGCAGCGTGGCCCCAGCGAGAACAAGCAGGATCGTCAACAGCGTGGTGAGCACCTGACGCGAGAGTTCCAAGGCAGAGACGATCCCGAGTCGCAGGCCGATTACCAACGGCAGCGCAAAGTTGTCCTGCGTGGCCTGCAGCAGCAATCCTCCACACGCCAGTGCAACTCCCGCGGCGAGCGTCGGCGTGTAGACGATCGATGCGATCGCCACCATCACCACGCTGCCGGCCAGCGTCAGCGTGATGCGCAAGCCTAGCAGATCGCTGGCCAGCGACCAACGCTCGTGCGGCGGACGAGCCGAGAGCTCGCGCACTCCTACCGCCGTTAGCCCCAAGTCGGAAAGTGCCCCCACGATCGACACCAGCGAAAGCGCGAGGATGTATTCCCCAGTCGCGATCTTCCCGAGATGGCGAAACAGCAGCGAGGCGGACACCACGCTCACGAGCGCACCGACGATGAAAGCGCCCACGCGCAAACTCCCTCCCCGAGCCGCGGCGGGGCCGGCAGCAGCGGTGGCCAATACGTCGCCTGTGGGCTCCGGTGATGAGGGACGCGCGGATACGATGACCGCGGATGCTAGAGCTATGGTGGCGTGTCCGGCGAGATCGGGCGCTTTATGCGATGGCGCGCACGCTCGCCGGCGCGACCGCGCTAGAGCCGGGGGGCCCGAGCGCACTGTTCGACGGTCGCGGGCCGGCGCCTGTCTATCCGCTGCTTGCGGCGCTGGACGTTCTTGATTACAGCGAACAAACCCTGTGGTCAAATGCGGTTGACGAGCTTGTCGTCGAGCCACGCACGAGGCTGATAGGGGAGGCCGGTAGGATCGAGATCATAGAAGACAGCAGCTATGACGCGCTCCTCGCCTCTCACGTGATCGAGCATCTTGCCGATCCGCTGGGCGCGTTAGCTGAGTGGAGGCGAATTGTGCGTCGAGGCGGGCACATTCTGCTTGTCGTGCCCCACCGCGAGGGCACCTTCGATCATCGCCGACCGGTCACCTCACTCGAGCATCTGCGGTCCGACCGGAGGAGACAGACGGGCGAGGACGATCTCACCCATCTATCCGAGGTGCTCGAGCATCACGACCTCACGCGCGATCCGGGAGCGCCGAGTCGTAAGGTGTTCGAGCAGCGCTGCCGCGAGAACGCCTCGACACGTGCCATGCACCACCACGTGTTCGACACCCTCGCGGTCAGCGAGATGTGCCGCGAGGCGGGCCTCGAAGTCCTCGCGCTACGACCGGACCTTCCCCACAACATCTTCTGCCTCTGCCGCATAACTGACGACAGTGGACAGGACGGACTCAACGACGTCAAGATCTCGCATGTGCTGAGAGACAGCCCCTTCCCATCGGATCGCGCGGCGGCCTGAAGTTACGCCGCTTGGCCGCCCAATCCTGCTCGCAAGTCGCGCGCCGGTTGGTCGGCGGCAGCCAACCCAGTGTCAAACAGTCGGCGACATTCGCCGGTCCAATCAAGTCGCCATCGGCCTCCGCCGATGGGGCTCTGTGAGCCTCCAGGCGCGAGCGATCGACGCACCGCTTCCGTTAGCGCTTCGACGCTCCGGCGCCGGCCTCGATCGCATAACAGAGCGGACTCTCAGCCTGCCCCTCCTCGGAGCCCTGCTCGCGGCCGCCCTGATCGTCAGCCGTCGTCCCGACGCGATCACGCACGCTCAGTTCTGGGCCGAGGACGGCAAGTTGTTCTACGCGGACGTCTATGACCACGGCCTCCTCGCCACGCTGGCAGTGCCCCAGGCGGGCTACTTCCAAGAGCTGCCGATCCTCGCCGCCTGGCTTGCGCAACTCGTGCCTCTCAACCTCGCGCCGCTGGTGATGAACCTCGTCGGGCTCGCGGTACGCGTGCTACCCGTCGGACTCCTGCTGTCCGAGCGCGCGGAGACGATCTCGCCGGACATACGCGTCCGCGGATTGCTCGCCGCCCTCTACATAGGCCTGCCGGGATCACCGGAATCGAACGTCAACGCGGACAATGCTCTGTGGTTCCTAGCGGTCTCAGCGGTAATCGTGCTGATGCTGCGCCCGCCCGCAAGCCGGTCTGCTCGCGCGCTGGACGTCGCGATCGTCGCCATGTCCGCCCTCACCGGCGTCTTCAGCATCGCCCTCGCTCCGCTCGCCTTCCTCTACCGACGCTGGCGCGGGCGGGCTGCCGTATCGCCGCTGATACTCGCGATCCTCACCGCCGGCGCCGCGCTGCAGCTGCTGGCGATCTTCGTTCTCCAATACCACTTGCCACATGGCTTCGGAGCCACCTCACGGCCGTCCATGTCTCTGCATCCCACGCTTCCGGGCTTTTTTCAGATCCTTGGCACACGCGTAATCGCAGAGCCTGTCCTAGGCAACTCCGCCGAACTGCCTGCCATGGCTGCTGCCGTCATCGGGCTCCTGGCCACAGTCTGCTTCGCGATCGCCTTCCGCCGAGGGCCTGCCCAACTGAGATTGATGATCGGGTTCGGAGCCGCGCTGTTCGCGATGGCGCTCGCCCATCCGATCGGCACCGACTGGCCGAGATTGGCGCTGTTTCCGACCGGCGCCCGCTACTTCATCATCCCCCAGCTGGCCGCCGCCGCGACGCTCGTGTGGGCGATCGGGTACGCGTCCGGCCACTGGCGGCTGGTGCTCGCGGCCCTTCTGTTGTACGCGTGCTTGTTCACGATCCCGCGCGACTGGACCTACGCCCCCCTCGAAGAAACCGCCTTTGCTCAGCAAGCCGCCGAGTTCGAACACAAGCCACGGGGAGCGCACATGATCTTTGCGTTACAGCCGCAGGGTTGGACGATGACCCTCTTCAAGCATTGACCGAATCCGAACTGTCGAAGCCCACCGGGCTCATCCTCTCCTAAACCATCCACCCCCGAAACCGCAAAGACCGCCCCAGGCCGCAGCACGCGCGTGGTCGCGCCCAACCCCGGGCCGACCTCCAGCACCTCATCGCCGAGCTCCACGCCCTCCACGCTGGCTACAAGCTAGAAATACCTAGATTTAGGAGCGTTCCTGCTCTATCCTTCCGTAAATGCGGGGTTTGCGGAAGGATGAGCTCGATGCTGGGCGGGAGGTTCGGATCGAGTGGAATGGGCGCAGCGTCGCGGCATGGGTGCCCACGTCGCTTGCCGCGCGTGAGGTGCGGTTGACCGAGACGACCGTGAGACTCACAGAGCAGGCGGCGGCCGCGGCACGACGCGGTAGCGACGCGATGCCGGCCGACTGGGAGGCGCTTGCCAGGCTGCTGCTGCGGGCTGAGGGGGTGGCGTCCTCATACGTCGAGGGGGTGCGCGCTCCCGTCGCCGAGATCGCCGCGGCTGAGCTCGACCCGGCGGTGGGTGAGACGGCCGCGTGGGTCGCCGACAATCTGGCGGCGGTCGTTCAGGCTGTCGGCGAGGCACGTACAGGGCCGCTTCAGATCGAGTCGCTGCACCGCTGGCACCGCCGGCTGATGGCGGGGGCAAGCAATCTGCCGGCCCGTCTGATCGGGGCCAGTCGCGATCTGCAAGGCTGGATCGGAGGAACCAGTCCATTGGACGCCGCTCTGGTTGTCCCCCCTCCAGAGCTGATCGCGCCGCTGCTCGGCGATCTCGTCGAGTACGCCAACCGGACGGACATCGATCCGGTCACCCAGGCCGCGGTCACGCACGCCCAGTTCGAGCTGATCCACCCCTATGCCGATGGGAACGGCCGCGTGGGACGAATCCTGATCGGCTGGATCCTCACCCGCCGCCTGAATCTGGTGAGTCCCCCACCCATCAGCGTACGCGTGGCCGGCGACATCGGGGGCTACCTGTCGGGGTTGACCCTGTTTCGGCTCGGACAGTCGGATGCGTGGGTGGCGTGGTTCGCACAAACCCTCGCGGATGCGGGCCGAGCCACAAACGACCTCATCCGCGCCGTCGGCGAGCTGCGCGCCGGCTGGCAGACTCGCCTCGCCGGCGTGCGCGCCGACGCGATCGCGCGCCGCGTGCCCGCGCTGCTGCCGATCCATCCCGTGCTGGACGCGGCAACCCTCGCACGCGAGCTCGGCGTAAGCGAACGTGGCGCCCGAGACGCGCTCGCCACCCTGCACCAGCACGGCATCCTCGACCGACTCACACTCACACACAGGTCACGAGGACGCCCACGCGGCTGGTGGGCCGCCACCGAGCTGCTGTCGCTGGTGAGCGGGGAGTCCTCGAGCCGATGACACCGGCAGCGCAACCTCCCCCGCCCGCGCCATGCACCGCGCATCGAGTTTCCCGGGGAGGTGGACGAGCGGATCGCCCACAACCACCGACTACCCTGACCCCATGACCTACACCGCCGCCGACGGCCGCCGCCAGATCCTCGACGCGCTCGCGCGGGCGATCGAAGAGATCGGCGTCGCGGTGTCCGCGCTCGGGGAGGCGTATGAGCTGCTCGACGAGCAGACCGCCGATCGCCTGGAGACAGAGCTCTTTCGCCCGGCGCAGGCGGCCTACGGGCGCGCGCAGCGCGCCTGCTCGTCCTTCGCCGCCCGCCACGACCTGCCTGCTCGGGCGTTTGCAGAGGCGATCCGGGGGCATCCCTCGACGGGCGTCAAGGGCTTCATCGAGAACGCGACCGACGCCGCTGCCCGGGCCGACTCAGAGCTGGCCGAGCTGCAGGACTCGATGCTGCCCGTCGAGGTCGGCGACTTTGAGCTGCGCGCCGGCCTGGCCGAAGTCCGCGAGCTGCTCGACCACCTGCGCACCCACGCACGCGCGCTCGTGCGCACGCTCGGGCGCTGAGGAGCAGGTGCCGGCGCCGGCAGACCAGCCCAAGCTCGCCGTCGTCGGCCACGTCGAGTGGGTCACGTTCGCGCGCGTGGAGCATATCCCGGCGGCCGGGGAGATCGTGCATGCGCGCGACCCCTTCGCCGAGCCCGCCGGGGGTGGGGCGGTCGCGGCGGCGCAGCTCGCGCGGCTGGCGGGCTCGTGCACGCTGTTTACCGCGCTGGGTAACGACGAGCTCGCCGAGCGCGCGGGGACGCGGCTGGGAGAGCTCGGCGTGCGCGTGCACGCGGTCGCGCGCGAGGTGCCCACCAGGACCGGGGTCACGCTCGTCGACGACGCCGGAGAGCGCACGATCACGACGTTTGGGCCGCGTCTGGAGCCCACCGGCGCAGACGCGCAGCTGCCGTGGGAGGAGCTCGCGGACATGGACGCCGTCTACTTCACCGCCGGCGATCTCGCCGCCCTGCGAGCCGCGCGGGCGGCGCGGGTGCTCGTGGCCAGCCCCCGCGCGCTGCACGCGCTCGGGCACGGCGTCCCGCTCGACGCGCTCGTGCTGAGCGCGGGCGATGAGACCGAGCGCACGGAGGCCGCGCGCGAGGACGCGCACGGAGAGGCCGAGTTGCTCGTGCTCACCGACGGCGCGCGCGGCGGCACCTACCGCCGGCGCGACGGTTCCTCCGGCTCGTGGACGGCCGCCCCGCCGCCCGGCCCCGCGCTCGACTCCTACGGCTGCGGCGACTCGTTCGCGGCGGGTCTGACCTACGGGCTGGGCACCGGCATGGCGATCGAGGACGCGCTGGCACTCGCGGCCCGCTGCGGCGCGTACTG
>Ga0335075_10008490_pt1 | contig 15723 bp, 11 predicted proteins | sample Lox_Sample_24_FD_206723 | JGI IMG/M metagenome (GOLD analysis project Ga0335075, IMG submission 206723) | Soil microbial communities from Loxahatchee National Wildlife Refuge, Florida, United States - Lox_Sample_2.4 | ecosystem: Environmental > Terrestrial > Soil > Wetlands | place: USA... | reverse complement strand
CCGGGACCGAGCGCCGGGCTCGCTCTGCCCGTGCCCGCGCCGATCGTACGTCACCACCTCGAGGGCGGTCGCGAACCGCGGGACGACCGCCGACCAGTCCGTGTGGTCGACGAACGAGCCGTGCACGCACGCCGTCGGGTCCCCGCTCGCGCCGTGGCGCTCGTAGTAGATCCTTCGGCCCCCGACGGTAGCGAACGGCACGGACGACCGCGCGGCGACCGGGTCGGAGCAGATAGGTTCGACCGACCGGGCCGGTCGCCAACCGTTTTGTACGGCGCCGGGGCTCGGCCCGCCGTCGGCATGAGCGCGATCTTCCAGCGCCCGCTCTGCGAGATGGGGCGGGCGTACGACTTCGCCTACCGGCCCGTGATCGGGGACCCGGGGCCGGGCCTCGGCGGGGGCTGCGACACCCGGCCGCACCGGGTCGACCTCTGCTCCGCGGCGTCCGACCCGGGGGCGGGATCGGTCGTCTGGGGGACGTTCGCCCTGTGCGACGAGCACGAGGGCCAGCTGCGCACCGTCGACCGGGAGCGGTGGGCGCCGCGGGGCTCCGCGAGCCGCTTTCGCACGTAGCCGGGACGTTCCCCGGGCCGGCGCGCATACGCTACAAAGGAGGCGTCCCTGGGGGGGCACGATGCCCGCCGACCCCCCGACCTCGCTCCGCTCCCGCGTGCGATTGAACCAGGGGACCGAGATCCCGTGGGTGGGACTCGGGGTGTTCCTCTCGGAGCCCGGGCCGACGACCGAGCGCGCCGTGCGCGCGGCGCTCGCGGCCGGCTACCGGATGATCGACACCGCGGCGATGTACCGCAACGAGGAGGACGTCGGGCGGGCGGTCCGCGCGAGCGGCCTCGCGCGCGAGGAGGTGTTCGTGACGACGAAGCTCTGGTTCTCCGAGCAGGGGTACGAGAGCGCCCTCCGGGCGGGCCGGGAGTCGCTCGCCAGGCTCGGGCTCGGCTACATCGACCTCTACCTCATCCACTGGCCCCGCGCCCCGACCCCGCAGCACCGGCTCGACTCGTGGCGGGCGCTCGAGCGGCTGCGGGAGGAGGGCGTCTGCCGCGCCATCGGCGTGAGCAACTACGCGATCCGCCACCTGGAGGAGCTCGCCGCGGTGGCGACGGTCGTGCCGGCCGTCGACCAGGTCGAGATGCATCCGTGGGTCTACGACCCCGAGCTGATCGCGTACCTGGACGCCCACGGGATCCGGACCGAGGCGTACTCCCCGCTCACGCGCGGCCGCTCGCTGAACGACCCGACCGTCGGCGCGATCGCGGCGGCCCGGGGTCGGTCGCCCGCCCAGGTGCTGATCCGCTGGGGGCTCCAGCACGGCATCGTGGAGATCCCGAAGTCGACCCGCCCCGAGCGGATCGAGGAGAACGCCCGCGTCTTCGACTTCGCGCTCTCCGCCGACGAGATGGCCCGGCTCGACGCCCTGCGCGGCGGTCCGCGGGTCACCCAGACCGACCCGATGTCGATCCCGTAGCGCCGGAGCGGGGTCGCCGGCCCGCCGGCCGGCGGTGCCGGTGCCCGATACCTAATATATCCCTCCTCGGTGAGAAGTGCGGGGACGCCATGGTCTCTGTCGAGGTCGCCCACGAGAAGTGCACGGGCTGCAGCCACTGCCGCGACGTCTGCCCCGTCACGGTCTTCGAGATGCAGCCGCGCGAGAACTGGCCCAACGTCGTCGACGACCCCAACGTCGCCGCCAAGTTCCAGTTCCGGGCCGAGAAGTCGGCCGTGATCCACGGCCCCGACTGCATCATGTGCGAGGCGTGCCTGTTCGAGTGCGAGGGCGAGTGCATCACGATCGTCGACGACGAAGGCACCGTCCACCAGTCGACGTACAAGTAGGCGTTCCGTAGCCCCCCACGCCCGCTCGGCCGCTCAGGCTCTATACCCTCGGGACTCTCCCGGGGCATGATCGCGAGCGAGAGCGCCCGGGCCCCGCCGGTCGGATTCGTCGGTCTCGGCCGCATGGGCGGCCCCATCGTGGGGCGCCTCCTGGCCCAGGGGAGCGCCGTCGTCGTCTGGAACCGTACCCGCGAGAAGGCGGAGCCGCTGCTCGCCGCCGGGGCCCGCTGGGCGAACTCTCCCTCGGAGGTCGCCCGTGCCGTCGGGCCGCACGGGACGGTCGGGGTCCTCGTGCGCGACGCCCGGGCGGCCCGCGGCGTGCTCCTCGGGCGACGGGGCGTCGCCCACGGGGCCGCCCCCGGCACCCTGGTCGTCCACCTCTCGACGATCTCGCCGGCGGAGAGCCGCGCGCTCGCGGAGCGCCTCGCGGCCCGCGGGATCCACTACCTCGAGGCCCCGGTCAGCGGCAGCACGGCCGCCGCCGGTGCCGGCGCCCTCCTCGTCTTCGCGGGCGGTTCGCCGGACGACCTCGAGCGGGCCCGCCCGCTCCTCCAGCCCCTCGCCCGGCGGATCGAGCGGGTGGGGGACGTCGGCCAGGGGGCCGCCATGAAGCTCGTGCAGAACCACCTCACGATCGGCTACGTCGCGCTCGCCGCGGAGGCGCTCGCGGTGGCGGACGCGCTGCGCCTCGACCGCCGCGCCACCCTCGACCTGCTGCTCGACGGCGGGGGCGGCTCGGCCCTGCTCGAGCGCAAGCGCGACCGGTTCGAGCGGCGCGAGTACGCTCCCGAGTTCGCGCTCGACCTCGCCGAGAAGGACCTCAAGCTGATCGAGCGGGCCGGTCGCGACGGCGGCCGCCCGACCCGGATCCTCCGCGAGGCCCGGCGGCTCGCGGAGGAGGCGATCCGCGGCGGCCACGGCGCCGAGGACTTCTCGGTCGTCTTCGAGGCCGCCCTCGGCCGCGGCGGACCCTCCCCGCCGGCCCCGCCGAAGCATCCGGCCTCGGCCGAGCCGGCCCCGGCACCCGCGCCCTCGCCCGCTCCCCCCGTCGCGCCCCCACCGGCGGTCCCCCCGCCGGAGGAGCCCGCACCGGACGGGGCCCCCGGGCCGGACGGCCGGTCCGGCGCCTAGACGGCCCGGTGGGCCGGCTTATAGAACGCGTTCGTCACCGTCGGCGCACCGCCGTCCGCGGGGAAGCTCACCTTCACCGCGGACGCCCGGCCGAACGCGGTGAACTCGAGCGAGTACCAGACCGCGACCCAGGCGCCGGCGGCCGACTGGAACGCCTCGCCGAAGTGGTAGGTGGACGAGAGGATCCGGCTGTCCTTCCGGGCGAGGCCGTACGACCACTCGAGCGCCTCGTGGGCGCTCGTCGGCGCCCCGGCGTGCGGGGGGACCGCGAGGGGCGCGTCGACCGAGTACGGCCCGTCCGTGAGCCCCCGACCCAGCGTGTAGCGCGCCCAGGTCGTCCGCATCCGGCCGTCGGCGAGCTCCTCCGAGAGCAGCACCCACTGGAGCGGGTTCGTGGTCGGCACCGGGACGGCGCGGGGCCCGACGGCGGACCGGTGCCGCCCGATCGCGAACCGGCCCCAGAGCCGGATCGCGAAGTACGCGGCGAAGAACGCCATCAGGGCGTAGACCGTGACGAGGTACGTCGCGAACGGCACGTGGTTGCGCTCGACGACGAGCAACAGGTAGAACGAGGCGACCGAGACGGCCATGGTCACGAAGTTGATCGCGCGGTCGGCGTCGAGCTCGAGCCGGCGGTCGGAGAACGGGGCGAGCGGCGGGACCGAGAAGTGCGTGAAGCCGTCCTGGAGGATGTGGCAGGTGCCGCCGACCTCCATCACGACGAAGTAGATGAGCGCCGAGCCCGGCGCGAGGAGCGGGGCGACGACGGCGCCGACCGTCGCGACGATCGTCACCCCGAAGAACGAGTGCGTGATCCCGTGGTGCTGGAGCAGCGGGAAGCGCCGGGAGATCGGGAAGAACAGGGCGTCGGCGTCGGGGAGGCCGCCCGCGAGCGCGCCGGCGGCGAGGTACGACGGCTGGAAGCCGACGATCCCGAACGTGACGAGGTACGCGACGAGGACGTGGGTGAACAGGTCCACGGCCGCCGCGGGCCTACAGGAGGCCCTCCTCCATCACCTCGACGGACTCGACGTGGGGGATCTTCGCGAGCACCTGCTCGACGGAGTCGAGGATCCCGCCCGCGTCGTCCATCACGGCCGACACGAGCAGGGACTTGAGGCCGAAGGCGATCTCCTTCACCTGCATCCCCCGGATCGTCACGCCGCGGGGGACGGTGGCCCGGACCTCCTCGGCGATGCGCTTCAGATCCGTGTCGACGCCCTGCGGCATCAGCCGGAACAGCACGGCGACCTGACCCATCCCCGCTCCTACGGACCTTCGAACCCGCACTTCGGGCAGTGGAACGTCACGCTCTGGTCGCGGCACCGGGTGCACCGGCCGAGCGTCTCCGTGCCGCACTGCGGGCAGACGAACTGCGTGCCGCCCGGCGACGGGAGCGCCCGCCCGCACGAGCTGCAGCGAAGATCCGTCCGGTCGGGCATGAGGAGACCCCGCGCGCGCCCCGACTATCGACGGAGCTGGCCGCGCCGGCGCGCGGCCACCCGGGTGGCCAATATAAAGACGACGCCCACGAACGCGACGACGCCGACCACGTACCACAGCTCGTAGTTCGGCGGCGCGCCCGGAATGTAGAACGACTGCGAGTACTGGGTCGCGCCGTTGGCGAAGGAGATCAGCCCGCGCCCGCCGAGGATCGTGAGGGTGAACGTGTGCCAGCCGCTCGCGAGCGGGAGCACGAGGTACTGGAAGCTCAGGTTGTACTCGCCGCGCGCGGCGATCGTCGGGACCGTCACGTTGCCGACGACGGTGCCGTCGAGCGCGATCGAGATGTTGAAGCCGATCACCGAGGTGGTGTTCGAGTGGTTGACCAGCGTCGCCACGATCCGGTACGGCTGGATCACCTGGATCGAGTAGGTGAGGTTGAGCGTGACGTTCTGCTTCTGGTAGACGGACGAGATCGAGACGAGCAGCGTGAGGGTCTGGAAGACGGCGTTGACCTGCAGGGTCGCCGGGGGCGCCGAGCCGTTGACGATCGCGGCGGAGCCGGGCGTGATCGAGACGCCCGTCGTGTTCGACCCGGCGACCGAGGCGAAGTAGCTCAGGTTGCCGATCTGCGTCCCGTTCGCGGCGAACGCGGGACCGCCGGAACCGTTGACGTAGTACTCCCCGGTCCCGCTCGGGCCGAGCAGCTTCGGCCCCTGGACCGTGCCGTTGACCTGGCTCGCGCTGGCCGGGGCGAGGGCCGGGCCGGGAGCGGCCGCGGTTCCGCCGGCGGCGAGCAGACCCCCCCCGAGCGACCCGGCGAGGACCAGGAGCGCGAGGAACAGCGCCGAGGCGCGCGGGCTCAGCGTCGCCGCCACCTCCGCGAGCGGTTGTAGCGGTAGACGAGCACCCCGACGATCAGGGCCAGCGTCGGCACGAAGACGAGCACCGGCACGACCCAGTCGGGGAGCACCGACGGGGCCGGCCCGATCGACGGGCCCGTGATCACGATCGGCGCGGTCCCGTTCGTCGGGCCGACCGTCACCGACGCGGCCGGGACGTGGAGCGTCGCGGACCCCTGGGCGGCGCCCGAGGCGTTGAGGGCCGTCGCCGCGACGGTGATCCCGCCCGGCGGCACGAAGATCGACGAGGTCGACGTGAGGTCGACGAACCACGTGGCGTTCGAGCCCGCGGCGACGTACTTGGTCGGCTGGGTGACGTTCTGTCCGCCCGTGACGAACCCGACCGACCAGCCGAGGCTCTGGATCCGGTAGAGGTCGACGACGGAGACCAGGACCGTCGTCCCGTCGTTGCCGGTGTTCACGAGGTAGAACGGCACCTTGACCTCGTGGATGCCGACCTCGGCGGCGACGCTCCCGTCGGTGCCGTAGACCGCGATCCCGTAGTAGCCGAGCACGTCGATCGTGGGGCCCGGCGCCACCCGTCCGACGACCGTGCCGTTGGCGAGCACGAACGAGATCCCGACGGCCGGGTGCTGCACCGCCGTCCCGGCCGGTACGACGATCGTGACCGAGCCCGAGACCGGGGCCCCGCCGACCGGCAGGGTGAGGTTCCCGATCGAGAACGCGAACGTCCAGGAGGCGGGCGAACCGACCGGATGGACCGTCACGGGCTCGTCGCCCGTGTTGCGGACCGAGAACGCGAAGGTGACGTTCGCCCCGCCGGTGGTGCTCGCGCTGGTCTGTCCCGTGATCGCGCCCGCCACCGCGGGGACGAACGCGTAGGCGAGCGCGAGGTTCGTCGCCAGATTGCCGGCGCGGATCGGGACGGTCTGCGAGGCCGTCGCGTTCGTCACGACGCCGTACGGGCTCCCGGTCGCGAGCGCGCTCACCGTGTAGTTCCCGACCGGCAGCGCCACCTGGATCGACGTCCCCGGGGCGACCGTGGGGAAGATCGTCGCGATCCCGAGCGGGTTGCGCACGGTGATCGTCGCGTAGCCGGGCGCGCTCCCGCTCGACGTCGGCGAGAGCGGCGAGATCGTGTCGAGCCAGGTCGGCGCGAGGGCGACGGTGACGGGGGCGTCCGAGCCGGGCAGGACGAGCGCGGCCGTGAAGTTCGCGAGCAGGTCGTTCGACCCGCTCGCGGAGGCGTAGATCTGGTAGCTACCGGGGTTCACCGACGCCGCGAACGACCCGCCGCTCGTGTTGACGAGCGTGAGGTTCGTGTACGGGTACGGTCCCACGAGCCGCAGTGTGCCGGCGAGCGTGCCGGGGACGCCGGGCGCGACGAGCGTCCCGTTGAGCCAGACGGGCGTCGTGGTCGGCACGAACCGGACGGTGCAGTTCGAGGCGCCGGCGCCGACGCGGCAGGTCGCGCCCGTCGCGCTAGCCCAGGTCGCGGCGTACGTGCCGTTCGGACCGACCACGGTCGATCGGGCCGCACCGGTGACGGAGTAGCTCGTGCCGCTCGGGAGGTCGACGGAGAAGGCCCCGGCGGTCGCGCGGACGACGACCGTCGTGCCCCCGGTCCCCGTGAGCGTGAGCGTGGAGTTGAGGGCCAGCCGCGCGTCGGTCGCCCCGACGAGGGCGCCGCTCAGCGGGTAGGCGACGGAGGTGAGCGCGATCGGGCCGGCGATCGGCCCGGTCGACGGCACGGTGATCGGGACGAGCGCGGACCAGTTCGCCCCGCGCACCGTGACGTTCGCGTAGGCCGTGTAGCCGCCCGCGGGGACGTAGAAACCGTCCTCGAACGCGGTCCCGTTGACCGAGACGTTGAACGTCGGCGACGAGAGGCTCACGGTCGTGGCCGCGAGCGTGGCCCCGCTCGGCAGCGTGAGGGTCCCCGTGACGTTCCGCTGCGCGAACAGGGCGACCGGGAGGGTGACCGTGGGGCTCCCGAGGGGAATGGTGACGGTGACGTTCGCCGCCGGCCGATACCGGATCGACGCGTTCGACGTGAGCCCGTACGCCGAGACGTGGTAGGTGCCCGGAGCGACCGTGAGGGCGAAGTTCGGCCCGCCCGAGACCGACCGGCTGACCGCGGAAGGGCTGGCGGCGGTGAGGTTCACCTGGACGGCGGCGCCGCTCGGCCCGCCGGTGACCCGGATCGCGACCGGGACGGAGACGAGCGGCATCGTCAGGGTCCCGAGCCCCGCGAGGCCGACCGGGGAGAGACCGCAGACCGACGTGGTCGTGAACCCGACCGCCTGCGCGCGCACGCAGTACGAGCCGGCCGAGAGTGGAAGGCTCGACGGAACGATCGCCGCGACGCTCCCGTTGGCCGCCGCCACGAACGGCACGGTCGCGCCGCCGGTCCCGTAGGAGACGTTCACGAGGGCGCCCGCGGCCCCGAAGACGGTGCCGCTCGCGGTCGGGCTCCCGACCGTGAACCGCGCGGCCTCGGCGACCGTCGGGGCGAGCGCGAGCGCCGTCGCGGACGCGACCGTCACCGAGGCGAGCGCGGCGTACGTCGTGCTGCCCGGGGTCCCGGTGCCCTCGATCGCCAGCACGCTGTACGGGCCCGGCGCCACGTAGAGCGTGTACGCCCCGGTGCCGGAGGCCCAACCGAACGCCGCCCCGCCGTTCGACCCGTAGGCGTACACGGCGGTCGAGGTCTCGGTCCCCGTGGACGCGACCGTGCCCTGCAGGGCCGCCGCCGGCGCGAGCGCGATCGGCACGGTCGCGGCGGCGCCCGCGAGCGAGGCCGTGACCCGGGCCGTGCCGGCGTACAGCGTCGACCCGACGTAGCCGACGACGTAGACGTCGTACGTGCCGGCGGGCAGCACGGCGACGGTCCGGCCGGTCGCCGAGCTGGTGACGACCGTGCCGTTCCCGACCGCGCCGTCGATCGCCGCGATCGGGGCGATCGAGGCGTTGGTGAAGTTCGGCAGCGGGAGGAACCGGACGGGCACCCCGGCGGCCGGCGCGCCCGCCACCGTGAGTTGGACCGAGACGGTCGTGCTCGCCTGGAGCGTGAGGTTGACCGAGTTCTTCTGTCCGGGGGCCGTGACCGCGACGAACGCGCCGAGCGATCGAAGGTCGGTGCCCGGCAGCGAGGCGACGACGGAGTAGTTGCCGGGTCCGAAGCCGTTGAGGACGTACGCGCCGGTCGCGTTGGTCGTGTTGGAGGCGGAACCCCCGGCCCCCGAGACCGAGATCGCGGCGTTCACGACGGGCGCCCCGGCCGAGGTGACGAACCCCGAGATCGTCGCGGACTGAAGCCCGACCGTCTCGTTCGCGGGCGTGGTCGGGGAGAGCGTGACCTGCGGCTCCGAGTAGTTGTGCCCCGCGTAGAGGATGCTGACGTTGTAGATCCCGGCGGGCATGTCGTTGAGCCCGAACGCCCCGCTCGCATCCGAGGTGACCGCGGTCCGGGAGCCGTTGGGCGCGCCCCACAGCACGATCTTCGCCCCCGAGATCGAGAGGTTGGTCGGGGCGGTGGACGAGGCGTTCGTCGCCCAGTAGACGCGGCCTTGCAGGACCGACGCGGGGATCGTGACCGTCTGGGAGACGGTCGGCGCGTTGAAGCTGTAGCCGACGGCCGGGGGCACGGAGATCTTGAGCGACTTCAGCACGATGTTGCCCTGCTGCGTGAGCTGGCTGAACGTCCCGGTCGTCACGTTGAGGGTGTCGTTGCCCGGCGGGAGGACGATCGAGTACGAACCGTCCGAGGCCGTCACGACGGACATGTGCGGGATGTTCTGGCCGTCGTCGACGGTCACGTGGACCCCGCCCACCGGCGTCCCGTCGGGCAGCTGGACGTCCCCGACGAGGGTCTGACCGGGATAGTACGCGAGGAAGCTCTCGCCGCCGCTGAAGTACGAGGTGGCGCTCGTGTCGGCGGTCCCCTTGTTCGCCTTCGCCTCCGCGATCGCCGTCGGGGTGTTCGTCGCCACGCAGCTCGCCGAGCCGCTCGCGGTGCCCGGCGGGCAGTAGTAGGCGGTCTGGTAGACGACCTCGAAGTGGCTCAGCATCCAGCCCGGCTCGATCGAGGCGTTCAGCGACAGCCCCGGGATCCCCGGGCTGAGCCCGGCCTGGGTGCCGTTGTACCCGAAGTAGATCCGGTAGATCATCGAGTTGTAGAACGGGGCGAAATAGTTGATGTTGTACGACACCGCGCTCACGTCCGCGGGCAATTCACCCTCGGGGTACGTGTTGCCGTCCGAACCCAGGATCGAGACGTTGAAGTACGACTCGGGATTGCCGGCGTTGTCGAGGACCCGACCGGTGAGATCGGCGGGCGCGTAGTAGATCCCCGTGTCGGTCCCGCTGAACGGGATCAGGCGCGAGTCGGTGAGCGCGTACCGGATCGACTCTCCCGTGTAGGACATGATGTCGTCGTACAGCTTGACGACGCCCGAGGTCGGGAGCGCCCCCGCGATGTAGTACGAGACGGCCATGAACATCGCGTTCTCGTCCGTGAGCGTCCCGGGGTCGACGGGCAGGTACCGCGTCGGGTTGTTGACGACCATCGTGTAGTCGGCGCTCTCGTTCACGAGGTAGGAGTGGAGCGTGGCGAGGTTGAGCCCGTCCGCGGCCAGGATCGTATTGAGCGACGCCGGCAAGTACGGCTGGCCGCTCGAGAGCTGCTCGCCGTTCAGTAGCGTGGTCGCCAGCACGCCGATCGCGATCGACTGGTTCTGCGCGAGGAGGAACTGGCCGGCGGGGTCGATGCCGTTCTGGAAGTTGTCCGCCACGCTCGGATGCTGGCCCTGATCGATCGTCTGGAACCCGTAATCCCACCAGCTCACGACCGCCGGTCGATCGGGTACGGGTACGTTCGCGTCCTGGGTCGCGAGCCAATTGTAGCCGGCGCTATCGTACAGGTTGGACGTGTCGATGTCGCTCCCGGCCGCCCCGAGATAGTAGCTGGACGGGTTCGACGTGTTCAGCTGGAGCCACGGCGGGAGCGTGGCGCCGATCTGCGCGGCGAACCCGGACTTTGTGTTGCCCGGGATCCCCGCGTCGATCGAGACCCAGACGTTCGGCAGCAGGATCACGAGAACGAGGAGCAGGACCAGGACGTGGCGGGGCTTGAACGCCCGACGGAACGCCGCGAACTGGCTCTTGCGGTCGGAGAGGGAGGCCACCGTGCGCCGCAGCTCGGGGTACGACCCGAGGTCGAGCGCCCGACGGACCGCTTCGGCGGAGAGCAGCGCGAACGCCGGCGAACCGAGCAGGAAGAACTTCGCCGCCGAGATCGGGAGGTAGATCGACAAGAGGCCGAAGACGAGGAAGACGACGTGCACCCGCTTGAACCGGCCCCGGATCAGGAGGTAGACGAACAGGCCGACCCCGACGAGCGCGAGGAAGAACGTGACGATCCCGTAGCCGATGACCAGCTGGTCGATCGACGGGGCCTGGGCCTCGGCAACGGTCGAGTAGACGAGGCTCTTCACGAAGTAGCCCTGGCCCGTGATGATGCTGGTGAACAGGCTCGGGTTGACGACCGCGAGACCGCCGGCCCCGGCGAGGATCAGGCCCGCCATGAGGGGGATCGAGAACACCCACGGCACGTCCCGCAGGAGCACGAACGGCAGGAGGAGGACGAGGACGCCGAAGAACAGGAGCGCGGGCAGCACGAAGAACGTCTGGAACCCCGAGGCCGTGAACGACGACCCGTACTGGACGAAGTAGTACGGGAACTCCATCGGAAAGCCGACGAGCCCGACGATCCAGGCGGCGAAGTAGAGGCCCGTCGAGTCGATGTGGCGGATGCGCTCCGCCACCATCGAGATCACCAGGGAGAGCCCGACCACCACCACGACGTACGTGTAGCCCTGCCAGGCGAGCGCCGTCGCGCCGAGCGCGACGCCCGTGAAGACCGCCCATTTGACCGCGGAACGCTCGGTCCTGAGGAAGTTGCGGAACCCCGGGGCGTACTGGCTCCCGTGACGGAACGACGGGATCCACCGCCGGCTGCCGACCGCCTTGACCGTGCGCAGGTAGGCGTAGACGGAGACGAGGATCAGGAAGGTGTAGAACGACAGGTAGTTCGCGTACCCGAAGATCGACGAGTCGATGCTCGCCGACAGGAACGGGTAGATGAGCGCGGCGATGAGGCCCATCCGCCGGTTGCTGACCTCCTTGCCGATCAGGTAGATCGGGAAGACGCTGAGCGCCGCCCAGAGCGGGGACTGGAGATCGAGGAACCACGCGCCCGCCGTCACGGGGTTGCCGCCGAAGGCGCCGGCGAAGGTGATCCCCAGGAGCGCGTTCATCCAGTCGAACAGCGGCTCGCGGGGGTTCGTCGCGCCGACGGGGTACCGCAGCAGCGGGTCGTGGACCAGGTTCGTATGGTTGAGGATGATGTAGCTCATCACCCGCGAGTGGTAGTACGAGTCCGAGCCGCCCGCGTACGAGTAGAGCGGCCCGTACTGCGCGACGATCGGGTACGTCCAGATCGTCCGGATCGCGAACGCGGCCGCGAACGCCGCGACCAGGATCGCGACGGTCCACCCATGGCGGTGCCACCAACCGGTACCTGTCGAGTCCATGAGCGACCGGAGATCCCCTCTACCGGCGGCGCGCGAGACCGAGGGGGTCTATAAATAGCCTGCTCCGAAAGGCCGCCGGGCCGGCGGCGATCCGGGCTCCGGGCCGCGCGGTACCGACTTTTACCCGTCCCCCGAATCGCCCGCTCCGTGCCGTCGTTCCGGCCCCCGTCGCCCGCCTCGGTCCGCGAGGCGACCCGTACGGTGCGCGAGCTCGACCGGCGGCTCGAGGCGTTCGACCGCGCGATCCTGATCGCGGATTGGAACCTCTACGTCGGCCGGTCGCGGTCGGGCGCCGCGGGCTGGCAGCGCCGGCGCGCGACGCTGCTCCGCGACGAAGGGCTGCTCGCGTGGCTGCGGGCCGCGAAGGACCGCCCGCTCGCCCCGGACGACCACCGCCGCGTCGAACTGCTCGAGCGGGTCGTGCAGGACGCCCTCGTCGAGCAGGCCCCGGACGTGATCGCGCTGCGCAGCGCCATCTCGAAGCGCATCGTCGCCTACCGCCCCCGGTGGCACGGCCGACGGGTCGACCGCGCCGTGGTCACGCGGGCGCTGCGCGAGAGCCCGGACCCTCGGGAGCGCGAGCGGGCCTACTACGCGCTCGAGCCGCTCTACCGTCCGCTCGAGGAGCCGCTCCGCCGGCTCGTCCGGCGGCGGAACGCGAGGGCGCGGGCGCTCGGCTACCGGCACTTCGCCGAGATGCGGCTCGGCTTCGAAGGGATGACGCCCGAGCGGATCGCCGAGCTCGGCGCGCGGGCCACCGCCCCCGCCCGGCCCGTGCTCCGCGCGCTCCGGGACCGGTTCACCGACCGGTTCCGTGCCGGTTGGCAGCCGTGGGACCTCCTGTACGCCCGGGCGGTCGAGAACCCGTTGCCGGAGCACGCCTTTCCGCGACGCGGCATGCTGCCCCGGATCCTCGCCGCCGTCCGCCGCTGGGGGTTCCGGACCGAGCGGATGCGCTTTCGGATCGTCTTCCACGACGTCTGGTCCGGCGGGCTCACGCTCGCGCCGGACCCGCCCCGCGACGTCCGGATCCTGGTCCACCCCGAGGGCGGCTGGCTCGCGCACATGGTGCTCTTCCACGAGGTCGGCCACGCCGTCCACTCCGCCTCGATCCGGGCGCCGCGCCATCTCCTGCGCTGGCACGAGAACGTCCCCGGCTTCGGCGGCCTGCACGAGGGGATCGGCGGGCTGTTCGAGGAGCTCGCCGGGGTGCCCGCGTGGCTGACGGGCCGTCCGGGCGTCTCGTCCGCGGCGGCGGAGGCGTTCGCCGCGGCGGAGCGCGAGGCCACGCTGATGTGGACGGCGTGGACCGTCGCCTGGTTCACGGTCGAGCAGTCGCTCTACGCGAATCCGGACCGGGACCCGAGGGTCGGGGCGCGCCGCCTCGAGCGCGACCTGTTCGGCTTCGGCTCCGCCGAACCGCTCTCCTTCGTCGACCCGTTCTTCGTCGACTCGCCGGTCTACGCACCGAACTACTTGCTCGCGACGCTGTTCCACCGCCAGCTGCGGGCCGCGATCCTGGACCGGTTCGGTCCGACGCTCTGGCCGAACCCCCGGGTCGGGCCGTGGCTCGCGCGGACGTGGTTCGCGGCCGGCTCGACCGACGACTGGGTCCCCAAGGTCCGCGCCGTGACCGGGCGGCCGTTCGGCGCCGAGGCGTTCGTCGCCGACTACCGGTCGGCGGGCGGCTCGTCGGCCCGGAACCGGTAGAAGAACCGCCCGTCGCCGACCGCGTACGGTTCGAGCCGGACCCGCGCGCCGATCGCGAGCGCGGTCCACGGCCGGCCCTCGATCCGTCCGAACAGGCGGAGCGGCACCCCGTCCAGGTCGACCAGGCCGACCGCGAACGGCACCTCGCTCTCCATGCCGAGGGGCGCGCCGGCGAGGACGGCGCTGAACGCGTAGATCCGGCCGCCCTCGGGGAGGTCGGCCCACTCCAGCCGGTCGGTGTGGCACGTGGGGCAGACGACGCGCGGCGGCCACATCCAGCCGTCCGTCGCGCAGCGGGTGGTCGCGACCCGGCCCTCGGCGAGGCGGGCGTAGAACCGCGCGAGCCGCGTCTCCCGCTCCGACTGGAGCGGGTAGAAGTCGAGGAGGAACGGGAGCTTGCGCGCCCCCTTCTCCGCCGGAGGTCCGGCCGGGGCCGCGGGCGCCGGCTCGGGGGGCCGCTCCGCGACGACCGCGACCGGGCGGCGGGGCCTTCCCGGCGCGCTCACGCGGCCCCTCCCCGCTGGTAGACCATCAGCGAGTGGACGTTGGCGCTGCCCGACAGGTTGTGGACGAGCGCCCACTCCGGATCCGGCACCTGCCGCGCGGCCGGGACGGTCGCCGTGAACTGCTGGTGGACCTCGACGGCCTGGGCGATCCCCGTCGCGCCGAGCGGGTGCCCGCAGCCGAGCAGTCCCCCGCGGGTGTTCACCGCGACGTCCCCGCCGAGCTCGCCGCGACCGTCGGCCGCGAAGCGGCCGCCCTCCCCCGGCCCGCAGAGGCCGATCGCCTCGTACTCGACGATCTCGGAGATCGTGAAGCAGTCGTGGAGCTCGGCGAGGTCGAGCTGCTTCGCCCCGATGCCGGCCTGGCCGAGGGCGGTGCGGGCGGCGATCGTGAGCCCCGTCCACTCCGTCAGCGACCCCGCGTTCGCCAGGTTGTGGAATCCCGCGTACTGGCCGCTCCCGCGGATCCAGGCCGGGCGGTCCGTGAAGCGGCGGGCGTGCTCCTCGGCGACGAGCAGGACCGCGGCCGCGCCGTCGGTCATCGACGAGCAGTCGCCGAGCCGCAGCGGGGGGGCGACGATCGGCAGTCGCAGGAGCTTGTCGCGGGGGAACGTCTTCGACGCGAACTGGGCGTTCGGGTTCGCGTTCGCGAACCGGTGGTTCTTCTCGGAGACGGCGGCGAGCTGCTCTTCCGTGGTGCCGAACTCGAGCATGTGGCGCTGCGCGACCATGGCGAAGAACGGCGGGGCGGTCGCGCCGTGGGGTCCGTCCCACGCGCGGTCCATGACGCAGCCCATGGCGCTGTTCGCCTCGGCCATCGACGGGAGGTTCATCTTCTCCACGCCGACCGCGACGGCGATGTCGGAGAGGCCGGCGGCGATCGCCGCATAGGCGGAGCGGATCGCCGACTGGCCCGAGGCGCAGGCGAGCTCCGTGCGCTGGACGATCCGGTGCGGGGTGAGGCCCATCTGCTCCGCCGCGAACGGCGCGCTGTGGGACTGGAAGGCGAACCGCTCGGGCTCGGCCGCGCCGACGAACAGCGAATCGACGTCCGGGGCCCGCAGCTCGGGGATCGCCCGGAACAGGGCGCCCCCGACCTCCTGGGCCATCTCCGCCCAGGTCGTCGGGCGCACGCCGAACGGGGTCGTCACCCCGCCGACGAGCGCGACCGCGCGGGCGCTCACCGCGGCTCCCCCCGCACGGCGGCGGCGACCCGATCGCCCGCGTCGGACGTCGTCGCCGTCCCGCCCTGGTCGTAGGTGCCCGAGCCGCCGTCCGCCAGCGTGGCCGCGAGCGCCCGCTCGAGCCGGTCCGCCTGCCGAACGAGCCGCTCGTCCCGGTGGCGGGCGCCGAGCCACCGCAGCATCTGCTCGATCGCGAAGAACGTGGCGTACGGATTGACCTGGTTCTTCCCCGCGTACTTCGGGGCGCTGCCGTGCACCGGCTCGAACATCCCGTGCGCGTCGCCGACGTTCGCCCCCGCGGCGAAGCCCATGCCCCCCTGCAGGACGGCCGCGAGGTCGGTGACGATGTCCCCCATCATGTTCGTGGCGACCACGACATCGTAATGCTCGGGATTGCGGACCAGCCACTGCGCGAACGCGTCGACGTACGCGTAGTCCCGCT
>Ga0335075_10008489_pt1 | contig 15724 bp, 12 predicted proteins | sample Lox_Sample_24_FD_206723 | JGI IMG/M metagenome (GOLD analysis project Ga0335075, IMG submission 206723) | Soil microbial communities from Loxahatchee National Wildlife Refuge, Florida, United States - Lox_Sample_2.4 | ecosystem: Environmental > Terrestrial > Soil > Wetlands | place: USA... | reverse complement strand
GGCGGCCACACCGCGGCCAGTTCGCGGTCCTCCACCAAGAAATTCCCGGCGCGATAGGGCAAATAGACGACCGCATCGGCGGCCGCGGCTTTGCGGACCAAGATGTCGTACCGGATCGCCTGAAGATAACCACCTTTCGGGTTACGGATCGCCGTGCCCGAGGCCGCGATGGTGTCGACCAATGCGGCAATCTCGTCAGGGTCCTCCCGGTGATCGCCGGTGGACATCCGGATGTCGGGCCTGCGCACACGCAGGTAGCGTGTCAAGTCGCCAGCGATGCTGGCGATCACGAAGGGGAGCTGGATCTGGATGGCGATGTGGTGCAGGAAGTAGATGAGCACCAGGAGGTCGACAAGCACGAGCAAGAAAACGACTGACACCGACACGTGCGGCACGAACACCCCGTGCTCTGCCGGACCGATCGCTATCAGCACCAGCACGCAGTACACGGCTGTCGCCACGAACGTGCCCAGCGTCAGCTGAGTACCGCGATCGCGGATGAAGTTGCGTAGCATCCGCGGCCCGAACTGAGTCGATGCCAACGTCAAAGTGACGATCGTGACCGAGAAGTTGATCCCGATGACCGTCATGATCGCTGCGGCGACCGCGAGGAGAATCTCTCGTGCCGTGTCTGCACTGCCGGCTTCCACCCACGCGGGCATGCTGATGGCGCCGTGGTAGACGGCACGGTCGATCTCCAAGGTGCCCCAAAACAGGGCGATCGACGCGAGCACCTCCAACGACGGCATCAGCCAGAAGTTGGTTCGCAGCATTTCGCGCCGCCATTGCGACAGTGATATTCGGGAAATCGACGGCATAATGCCACGCTAGAGCACGGCGCTTTGGCTCGGCGCACCTTTGACTGGCACAGGGTGTTGGCCTGCCAGACAACGCGGGCCGACGAGGGCATGGTATTCGCCAATCTGCAATGAACGCGCAGAATGCGGCTTAACATGTGCCGCATACGCCCGCGAATTGAATAGTGCACGGCATCCGATCAGCAATAGCAAATGGAGAATCATGAAGCCGTTAGCGACATTGACAGCCGGGATTGCAATTGCGGGCACAATGCTTGGGGTATCTGCGACCGCCCACGCGGGCGGTCCGCCCAACGACGGAGGCGGGGGCGGCAGTGCGCCGGCCGCTGCGCCGGGCAGTTGCTCCGATGCCGCCCTCACGGTCACCAACGGACCGATCGAGGCGGCCAGCACCATGCGCCGCGTTGTCGTGTCGTTCAAGAACACCTCGGCAAGCCCGTGCCACCTCGTCGGATACCCCGACGCAAACCTGGTGACCGCTGCCGGCGGTGTGCTGGTACATGTCAACAACCGGCCCGCTCTGGCGGCACATGTCCTCACGCTCGCCCCGGGTGATGTCGCGACCGCCGATGTCGAGTCCTATGCGATCGAGACCGGAACCGGGAATAACTGCCCACGCGAAGGCACGCTGGTGGTGACGGCTCCTGGCGATTCCGTGTCGCACGAGTTGCCCGTCGCGCTGCCAATATGTAATGCAACCATAAGCTCGGTAGATTGAGCCGCGTCTTTCGACCAATAGTTTCCGCGCGAGATATACCCTTCCGCCATGATGCGCGTCGCGATCGTCGGCGGTGGAGCTGCTGGTGTGCTCGCCGCGGTGCATCTGCGCCAGAAAAAAGCTGACGCGCAGATCACGCTGATCGACGCGTCGGGCGCTCCCGGCACTGGCGCCGCGTATGGCACCAACGACCCGACGCACTTGCTGAACGTTCCCGCGCAGCGGATGTCGGCTTGGCCCAAGGATCCCGATCACTTCTGCCGTTGGCTCGACGAACGAGCCGTCACGCCACTCGAGAGCTTTGCGCCGCGCCTGGCCTACGGTCGCTACTTGCGAGATCAACTTGCGGGCGCCGACGTGCGGATCGAGACTGCGCAGGTTGTGGGATTGACGCCGGGCAGCCCGGTGCGCATAGCGCTGGGCGATGGGCGTGAGTTGTCGGCGGACGCGGTCGTGGTCGCGGCCGGGCGCCCCGAAGGCGGCATGCCCGAGGCGTTGGAGCGCGCCTTCGCTCCGGTAGTGGCCGCGGGCACCGACGGCCGAATTGTGCTGGATCCCTGGGCGCCAGGCGCTTTGGCGGCGCTTGGCGCGCGGCGGCCAGCCGACGTCTTGGTGATCGGTTCGGGACTTACCGGCGTTGACGTTGCGCTGCATCTGATGGCCCGTGGCGCTACGGTCACGCTGTTGTCGCGTAACGGCACACTCCCGCGCCGATTCCGCGCCACCGGCCCGCCGGCGGAGGTGCCCAACCTCGATGCACTGCCCGCCGAGAATTCGCTTGAGCAGTTACGCGCCTCGCTGAAAGCGGATCTCGCACATGCGCGCGAATCCGGTTGGGACTGGCGACAAGTGATCGATGCGGTGCGGCCACGCACCGCCCGGTTGTGGCGGTCGTTGGGATGGGAGGACCAGCGCCGATTCCTGCGTGAGGACTTACGGCAGTGGGAGGTGCTTCGTCACCGGATGCCCCCCACGATTGCCGATGCGATCTATGCCGCGATCGACAACGACCAACTGATCATCGAGGCGGGCGAAGTCGCCGAGGTGTCGCTGCGCGGGGATGGCGTCGAGCTGGTTGTGACAACCAGCGAGGGGTCAGTGCGCAGGCGCGGTGACGCGGTTGTCGTCGCGACCGGCACGACCTGGGACCGGCGCTCGCTGCAACGCTGCACGCTCTGGTCGAATCTGTTGGCCTCAGGTGTTGCGTCGCCGCACCCGTGCGGCGTCGGCGTGCGACTTACCGCGGACGGCTATCTCATCGACAGGTCCGGCGTCGCCAGCCCGAACATCTTCTGTCTCGGCCTGATTCGACAGGGCGAGGAGTGGGAGACCACGGCGATTCCCGAAATCCGTGCCCAGGCAGCTGCTGTCGCAGAGCTGCTCGCAGACGACACGCGTCACCAGCCGACGCGGGTGCCGAGTCTGGTCACGACCGCACCCGAATTGACCGGTGCGCCAGCGTCATACGCCGAGGGTGTGCGGCGCCTGCTCGCCGTCCAAGACGGCGCATCGGTCGCCTTCGCCGCCGCGGTCGAGGAAGACCCGAACCACGCGCGTGCGCACATCGCACTCGCGATGATTGCGACCGAACGGCCCGACCGCGCGGGCGGTCCTGACGCAGTCGCGGGGCATATCGCTCGAGCGCGTGCGGCACTGGCAAATGGCAGCGACGAAGACCGCAGCCACGTCGAGGCCATCGCGACGTGGTGCGAGAAGGGAAACGCGGCGGGCACCGACGCGCTCATCGACCATCTGGACCGCATCCCGGACGACGCCGTTGCGTTGCTGGTGCTTGCGCCGTCGATTGCGTTCGCGGGGGCCGGCGACGCGTTGCCGGACGCGTGGCAGTACGTCGAGCGGTTCACCGGCGTGCACGGCGAGGCGCCGTGGTATCTCGGCTTGCGCGCCTATGGCCGAACGGAACAGGGCCTCTGGTACGACGCGGCTGATCTGGCTGATGCCGCGCTCGAACTCGATCCAGGCAATGGCAATGCCGCGCATGCGCTTTCGCACGTGCACTACGAGACCGATGCGCACGGAGCCGGGCTGAAATGGTTGGAGGACTGGATCCCGGGTGACGGCAGCACGCAGCGCTATCTCCCGCACTTTCAGTGGCACGCCGCGCTGCACGAGCTTGCGATGGGCGACGCGGCCGCCGCGGCCCGTCGGTACAACGCGTTTCTTGCGCCGCCGCACTCGAGGGACGTGCGTTGTCTGGTTGATGCCGGTTCGCTCGCCTGGCGGGCGCGCCTACATCCGGACTGGGTTACTCCACCAGATCCGATGGCGGTACTCGCCGAGGCCGGTTCACTCGCCTATCAGCCGCAGACGCCGTTCATCGCGTTTCACGCACTGCTGGTCTTGGCCGCGGCGAATGATCCGGCCGCCATCCGCGCGATCGATGTTCCGGGCGCGACCGATGAGCAAAGAAGCACGTTGCGTCTCGTCGGCGAGGGCCTGATTGCGTTGACGGCCGGGGATCCGCGCGCCGCGCTTGACTATCTGCTGGAATCGCTTCCCGGACTTCCGTCAACCGGCGGTAGTCGCGTGCAACAAGAAGTGGTTCTGGAAACGGCGTTGGCCGCGATGCTGCAACTCGGCGCGCCGGGGCAGGCGGCGCGGCTGCTGTCGCGACACCGGGCTGCTCCCGGTCCGCAAGTGACCCGTGGCGCGGTGAACTGACTGGTCATGCCGAGACATTCGACACAACGGGCGCTTTTCATCATCCAAAGCACGGCGAAGTCGGCCCGCAGGCAGCAGAATGCCGGTCGTGAAGCTTGTGATGACCTCGGCGCTGATCGCCGCCGCCATCCTGACCGCGCCGGCGGGCCACGCCGACCCTGATCCGCATAAGCCCGACGCGGGTGCCAACTACTGCCCGGGCGGCGCAGGGGTGGACGGCCTACCCGGCCAACCCGCCGAGCCCTATTGCGATGGCGTGCCCTATGCGGATGGCTCGTACTGGCACTCCGTAAAGCGCACCGCCGGAGCGCAGACCGTCTTCATGGTGCAGTGCGTCATGCCGCATCCGCCGCCAGGTCCGTTTTCCGGTCTGATGCCGGCACTACCGCCCGGGCCGTTAGTCGCACCGCCTGGCAGCTGCACTGGGGATTGATCCGGGCGCGTAGTGGCGCCGGTCCGACAATCCAGCTTTTTGTCAGCTCTTTCCCGGCGCTTAACCCTTTTCCGTTTTTGTGCGGCGTTGGACGCGCACACTAACGACACCGTCAATGCCGGGGGGCGAAAGGAAGCACCTCAAATGCGTTCACCTCGTTGGCTGGCGACACTGGCCATTCCCACGATGATTGGAGCTGGCCTGGTTACCGGCGCTGCCGTTGCGAAGGCCGATCCCACCGCTGACGCGTATCTCGATCAACTTCGCGGCGTCGGCCTGACTTGGCCGCCGGGCCACGAGCAGACGCTTATCGGGACGGCGTTGCTCATCTGCGACGATCTCGGGTGGGGTTGGACGCCGCAACAAATTGCCAACCAGGTTCACGCCAACTTGGACCCGGATAACATCAGCATCCACGACGTCGGAGCGATGGTGAACATCGCCCATCAGACGTATTGCCCCAACCAGCGGTGTTGGGCAGCTCACTGCTGAGCTTTCGCGGGTGGCCGGCGAGTAGATGGTTGCAGCGCTTGCCGTGCAAGCAATTTCACTGACCGGTGAAGAGAAGCTGATAGCTGCGTTCCAGAACGGTCCAGGCCTCGCCTTCGGCGGCTGAGAATGCGGCGAGTCGTTCACGTCGACACCGCAGGCAGGCTTGTTGAGCAACCCATGCGTGGTCAGCGCCGCCCGGGATCGATTTGGTCCCCGGCTGCGATGCTCACTGTGCCAATGGCGCTGCGTTTTGATTCAATTCGGCGTTCACTCTCCCCGGCTAACGGCCCATGAAAACATGGACGTCGGCGGCGCGTAGCCGATACTTTCGTGGTGCGGGCCGGGTCGGTCGCAGGTAATAGCGACTGAATCGCTCGCAGAGCAGTGTGGAACGTCGACGTGACCGCGAGGAGCACTAGGGCCCGTGAGGTTAATGCGATTTCGACACTCCATCTCTCACAAGGTTTTTCGCGTGTTGTCCGACTACCGCTGGCATATCCTGGTGGCGGTCGGCATCGGTGCATTCGCCTTGGGCTGCGTTGGATATTGGACGTACTTGTCCGGCCAACACAAAGCTCCGTCGGCCAGCGACGTCGTTTACGCGAGCATGCAGCTGTTCTTCGGAACGACGATGACCGAAACCCATCTACCAACCTCGCTGAACATCGCCCGTTTTTTGGCGTTCATCGTAACGGGGTGGGCGGGAGTCACGGCGATCGCAGCGTTGTTCGCCGACCGGGTTCGGCAAATGCGTATTCCATGGATGCGCGGCCACGTGGTGGTGTGTGGTCTGGGCTACAAGGGCAGTGTTTTTGTCGACAATCTGTGTGACGCTCGTGCAGGCGTGGTGGTCATCGAGCCCGACGCGAACAATCCCCACATCGACTTGTGTCGTAGCCGGGGGGTGCCGGTGATCGTGGGTGATGCGCAGCTGAAGCGCACATTGCACACCGCCGGTGTGGAGCGGGCCGCGCGGCTGCTGGCCATCACCGCAGAGGATGCGATCAATGCCGAGATCGTGGCCGTAGCAAGTGAATTGGCCGCGTCCCGTTCCGATGGTCAATTGGGCTGTCTGGCCCAAATCGCCAATCCCGACTTGTGCGTGCTACTGCGGATTCAAGAGGTCAAGCGCACCGACTCTGCGTCGACACTGGACTTCTTCAATACCGATGAGATCAGCGCGCGATTGATGCTCAATGAGTTCCCCATCGACAGCGAGCACGGCCAGCCACACATTCTGGTCGCCCACCTCGATGACTTGGGGGCCTGGCTGATTTGGCACGCGGCCCGCGATTGGTATGACAGCCGGCGCGACGACACCTCCCCGCTGCAGGTCACTGTGCTGGATGACAGAGGGGATGAGCGGGTGCGGGCTCTGCTCGCCCAACATCCGGACCTGGAAGACGTGTGTCAATTCATCAGCCTCTCGACTTCCGCCCGCGACATCCAGCGGCTGCCTGCCCATCATGCCGACGCCGCAGCTTCGCCGCTGACCCGCGCCTACGTCACGGCGTATCGCGATGAGGACGCACTCGAGACCGCGCTTAAGTTGCGCCACGCATTGCATCCGGCCATCAGTCTGGTTGTCGCGCTGTCGCGATCGGACGGGGTGTCGCGGATCATCAGCGACACCCGGAGGACCAATGGCCCGCTCGCCAATGTCGTCGTTTTCCCGACACTCGAGCGCACCTGCACGGTCGATCTCATCCGGGGCGGGTCGTTCGAAGCAATCGCGCACACATTGCATGAGCGTTGGCGCGGTGAGCAGATCGCGGCGGGGAACCTCGCCCCGGCGTGGGCAGAACTGGACGAATCGCGTAAAGAGTCGAGCCGCGCCCAAGCCCGTGACATCGCTTTGAAGTTGCGCGGCATCGAATACGAGCTCGCGCCGTTGCGCGACTGGGACGCCGCAAGTTTCACGTTCGCTAGCCAGGAGATCGAGATACTTGCCATCGCCGAGCATGACCGCTGGATGGCAGAACGCCTCGCTGACGGCTGGACCTTGGGAGACAAAGACGTCGAGCAAAAGAAAAGCCCGTATCTTGTGCCGTTCGACGAGCTGCCCGACGACGTCGCCAAATGGGACCGCATGTTCGTGAGGGAATACCCTGCGATCCTCGCGTCGGTCGGTCTGCAAATCCTTCGAGTGACATCAGTTGCGGGCTCGCCCGGGCATGAACCGCATCGTTTATCTCGGCCCCACGGCCAAGCCATGTGAGATTTTAGCCATTGCTTTTGGGTCAGCCGCGGTACCGTTTCGTTTACATAAAAGGCGGGAGATGAGATGGGCTTCGGGCAAGCGATTTCGGCCGGGTTCGCCAAATATGTCGATTTTCGTGATCGCGCCTGCCGATCCGAATACTGGTACTGGACGCTGTTCACCGCCATCGTCTACGCCGTGGCGTACATCATCGACGCGATGCTGGATCCCGACGCACAGCTCGTTACCGGACTTTTCGCGCTCGCCACCATCATCCCCAGCATCGCCGTCGCCGTTCGGCGCTTGCACGATCTCGACCGCTCGGGCTGGTGGTTTCTCCTCGGCCTTATCCCATTGATCGGCCAGATCGTTCTCTTGATCTGGTACGTCGACAAGGGCACCGACGGACCGAACCGGTTCGGACCGGATCCCTTGGTCGCGAGTCCATTCCCGGATCAGCAATTCGGTGCTCCGGCGTAATACGTGACGACGGCGGCCTCGCCGCGCGTAACCGCCCTAGACGTTGGGCGCCTGGTCCCCGTACGGTGGGGTTTCAGATCCGGCTAAAGCAATGAAATTGGTAATTGGGCCAATGTCATACGTGTAATGCGGGGCGTTGGGTCCGGCCTGCACGAACAAGCCGCCGTTGATAATGGCCTCGATGATCGGGATGAGTTCAAGCCCGGCCGTGGCGATTACTCCAATGACCTCGAGAATGATCTGGAAAATATCGGCCACTGTGACGTTCTGGACGATGTTGTAGATGTTTGTCTCGATTACCCCGGTTGGGGCTTCAGCTGTCCACGGATTGCTCCCTACGGGACAATCGGCGTAAATATCATTTCCATCGCCAATTGTGTTGACAAATTCTCCCCAATAGTGCTTGACCGTTTTGCTTACGGGTACATAGACCGGAGGCTGGAGGTCATCAGGACCAGCGATACCGCCGGTGACCGCACCATCTACCTCTGCTGGATCCGGCCAGCCGGAGAAATCATTTCCGGAAGCAAATCCGGGTGTTCTACAGGGGTTTCCCCACGTTGCCACGGCGACAATGTCTGGCCAGCGGGCGTGGCATTCTCCGAGCGGGTTGACCACATGATCTCTCATGAAGTGCGAGACGACAATGGCACCTTGGCTATACCCCAATAGAATTATGCCTTGGCCTACCGGATTTCCTGGCGGATATTCATCATTGACGAGGCGGATGAGTTCCTGTACGCCGTCTTGGACCGAGGGGCCCATTGGGAAATAGGAGGCGGGATAATTTCCTACGGGCTGCCAATAATATGGACCGCTGTTTCCGGTGGCTACACCGGGCAGGCCGTTGGCGACGGCAGCTGGCTGGGGCGGGGTCTGGTCCCACATATTGGTGCCGCTTCCGCTGACGGTCATGACCACGTGCTGAGCCACTTCTCCTCCTTGACGGTCGAAGCCCTGTCTTAGATGACGCGCGGTAGCCATACCCGATGGGTGATCGTCCACCCCCGTTGATTTCCCACGGTATGACTACAACCATTCTCCGCTCACCGACACGACGGTCCAGGTTGCATGCGACTGAATTGACGTGCCGCAGCTACAAATGCAACGAGAACAAAAATGGGGGCTACCTGCGGCGATGCTGGTGCCCCCGGCAGGATTCGAACCTGCGGCCTTCTGCTCCGGAGGCAGACGCTCTATCCCCTGAGCTACGGGGGCGCACGCGAGAAATGCTGCGCCAACGGGCCACGACAGACTAACGCATCACGGCGGCCGGCCGGCCACCGGAATGGATTCGAAGCCTGAGTACCTCAGCCAATAGGATGGCCTGCGTGAATCCCGCCGATCTGGCCGAGCTGCTCAAGGCCACCGCGACCGCGGTGCTGGCCGAGCATGCGCTCGACACCGCCGCGCTGCCGCCGGTGGTTGCTGTCGAGCGGCCACGCAACCCCGAGCACGGCGACTATGCCAGCAACCTGGCGCTGCAGCTCGGCAAAAAGGTCGGCGTCAACCCGCGTGAGCTGGCCGGATGGCTGGCCGAGGCGCTCACCGCGGCCGACAGCATCGCCTCGGCCGAGGTGGCCGGACCCGGGTTCATCAACTTGCGTCTGGACGCATCGGCGCAGGGCGTCATCATCAACAACGTCATCGACGTCGGCCACGCCTACGGCAATTCCCAAGCCGAGGCCAAGCACAGGATCAACCTCGAGTTCGTCTCCGCCAATCCGACCGGGCCGATCCACATCGGCGGCACCCGCTGGGCCGCGGTCGGCGACGCGTTGGGCCGGCTGCTCACCACGCAGGGTGCTGACGTGGTACGCGAGTACTACTTCAACGACCACGGCGCCCAGATCGACCGATTCGCCAACTCGCTGCTCGCCGCGGCCAAGGGCGAGCCCACCCCGGAAGACGGCTACGCGGGCAGTTACATCGCCGACATCGCCGCGCAGATTCTGCAGCAGGCGCCCGACGCGCTGAGTCAGCCCGACGCCGAGCAGCACGAGACGTTCCGGCGCATCGGCGTCGACTTGATGTTCACGCACATCAAGGAATCGCTGCACGAGTTCGGCACCGACTTCGACGTCTACACCCACGAAGAGTCGATGCACACCAGCGGTCGCGTCGAGCAGGCCATCGCCCGGCTTCGCGAGAACGGCAACATCTACGAAAAGGACGGCGCAACCTGGTTGCGCACCAGCGCTTTTGGTGACGACAAGGACCGCGTCGTGATCAAGAGCGACGGCAAACCCGCCTACATCGCCGGTGATCTGGCCTACTACCTGGACAAGCGGCAACGCGGCTTCGACCTGTGCATCTACATGCTCGGCGCCGATCACCACGGCTACATCTCCCGGCTGAAGGCTGCGGCTGCCGCCTTCGGCGACGACCCGGCCAGCGTCGAGGTGCTGATCGGCCAGATGGTCAACCTGGTCCGTGACGGCCAGCCGGTGAAGATGAGCAAGCGGGCGGGCACCGTGATCACCCTCGACGACCTCGTCGAGGCGATCGGCGTGGATGCCGCCCGCTACAGCCTGATTCGCTCCTCGGTGGACACCCCGATCGACATCGACCTGGCGCTGTGGTCGTCGGCGTCCAACGAAAACCCGGTCTACTACGTGCAATACGCGCACGCGCGGCTCTCAGCGCTGGCCCGCAACGCCGCCGAACTCGGCCTGATCCCCGACACCGGCCACCTCGAGCTGCTCACCCACGACAAGGAAGGCGCGCTGGTTCGTAACCTGGGCGAGTTCCCGCGGGTGCTGAAGACCGCTGCGTCCCTGCGCGAACCGCACCGCGTCTGCCGCTACCTGGAAGACCTCGCCGGCGATTACCACCGCTTCTACGACTCGTGCCGGGTGTTGCCGCAGGGCGACGAGGCGCCCAACCAGCTGCACACCGCGCGCCTGGCGCTGTGCCAGGCGACCCGCCAGGTGATCGCCAATGGCTTGGCCATCCTGGGTGTCCGAGCTCCGGAGCGGATGTGAACGCGCACCCCGCCGGCCCGCGTCACGCCGAAGAATTCCATCACTCCGGCGTTCCGCCCTGCCCGCAGACCACACAGGAGCTCCTGGAATTGGCACCGAACGTCTGGCCGCGCAACGCCGTCCGCGGCGACGACGGTGTCGTCAGCATCGCCGGTGTCGCACTGGACTGGCTGGCACAGGAATACGGCACGCCACTGTTCGTCGTCGACGAAGACGACTTCCGGGCCCGGTGCCGCGAGATCGCCGCGGCATTCGGTGGCGGCGCCAACGTGCACTACGCCGGTAAAGCGTTCCTGTCCAGCGAAATAGCACGCTGGATCGATGAGGAAGGGCTCTCGCTCGACGTCTGCACCGGCGGCGAGCTCGCCATCGCGCTGAACGCCAACTTTCCGCCCGAGCGGATCGCGTTGCACGGCAACAACAAATCTGTCGCCGAGCTGACCGCCGCGGTCAAGGCGGGCATCGGTCATGTTGTGGTCGACTCGATGATCGAGATCGAGCGCCTCGACGCCATCGCCGGTGAGGCTGGCGTCGTCCAAGACGTGCTGGTCCGCGTCACGGTCGGCGTCGAAGCCCACACCCATGAGTTCATCTCCACCGCCCATGAAGACCAGAAGTTCGGGCTGTCGCTGGCCAACGGTGCCGCGATGGCGGCGGTGCGACGGGTGTTCGCCACCGACCATCTGCGCCTGGTGGGCCTGCACAGTCATATCGGCTCCCAGATCTTTGACGTCGCCGGCTTCGAACTTGCCGCGCACCGGGTGATCGGCCTGCTGCGCGACATTGTCGCGGAGTTCGGGGTCGACAAAACCGCGCAGATCTCCACCGTCGATCTCGGTGGCGGCCTGGGCATCTCGTATCTGCCGAACGACGATCCACCGCCGGTCCGCGAACTCGCCGACAAGCTCGGAGGAATCGTGCGCAACGAATCCGCGGCGGTCGGCTTGCCGGTTCCGCGGCTGGTCGTCGAGCCCGGCCGCGCGATCGCGGGACCGGGAACCATCACGCTGTACGAGGTCGGCACCGTCAAAGACGTCGGCGTGAGCACGTCAGCAAGTCGTTGTTACGTCAGCGTGGACGGCGGGATGAGCGACAACATCCGCACCTCGCTGTACGGCGCGGAATATGATGTTCGGCTAGTCTCCCGGCCCACCGATGCGTCCCCGACACTGGCCCGTGTGGTCGGAAAACACTGCGAGAGCGGAGATATCGTCGTCCGGGACACGTGGGTTCCTGACGACATAGCGCCGGGCGACCTGGTCGCCGTGGCAGCTACCGGCGCGTACTGCTACTCGCTGTCGAGCCGGTACAACCTGATCGGCCGGCCGGCGGTCGTGGCTGTGCGCGACGGGCAGGCGCGGCTGATTCTGCGCCGGGAGACGGTCGACGATCTACTGAGTCTGGAGGTGCGGTGAGCCGTGAGCGGTGATGAAAAACCCGTCGGTGTAGCGGTATTGGGACTGGGCAATGTGGGCAGTGAAGTTGTCCGCATCATCGAGGACAGTGCCGACGATCTCGCCGCCCGAATCGGCGCGCCGCTGGTGCTGCGCGGTGTCGGCGTCCGTCGGGTAGCCGCCGACCGTGGTGTGCGGGTCGATCTGCTCACCGACGACATCGACGAACTGGTCTCCCGCGACGACGTCGACATCGTGGTCGAGGTGATGGGGCCGGTCGAGCCGTCCCGCAAAGCGATCCTTTCGGCGCTGGAGCACGGCAAGTCGGTGGTGACGGCGAACAAGGCCCTGCTGTCGGTCTCGACTGGAGAGCTCGCGCAGGCCGCCGAGAGCGCCAGCGTCGACCTGTATTTCGAGGCTGCCGTGGCCGGTGCCATCCCGGTGATCCGGCCGTTGACGCAGTCGCTGGCCGGCGACACCGTGCAGCGGGTGGCCGGGATCGTCAACGGCACCACCAACTACATCCTGTCCGAGATGGACAGCACCGGCGCTGCCTACCAGCAGGCGCTGGCCGACGCGAGCGCGCTCGGCTACGCCGAGGCCGATCCCACCGCGGACGTGGAGGGGTATGACGCCGCGGCGAAAGCCGCGATCCTGGCGTCCATCGCGTTTCACACCCGGGTGACCGCCGACGACGTCTACCGCGAGGGCATCACCAAGATCACCCCGGACGATTTCGTGTCCGCGCGGGCGCTGGGCTGCACCATCAAACTGCTGTCGATCTGCGAGCGGATTACCACCGACGATGGGCAGCAGCGGGTTTCGGCGCGGGTGTACCCCGCGCTGGTGCCTATGTCGCACCCGCTGGCCACGGTCAACGGCGCATTCAACGCCGTGGTCGTCGAGGCCGAAGCCGCGGGCCGGCTGATGTTCTACGGTCAGGGCGCCGGCGGAGCGCCGACCGCGTCTGCGGTGACCGGCGACCTGGTGATGGCCGCGCGCAACCGGGTGCTGGGCAGCCGCGGGCCCAAGGAATCCAAGTACGCCCAACTGACCGTCGCGCCAATGGGTTTCATCAACACCCGCTACTACGTGAGCATGAATGTCGCGGACAAACCGGGTGTGTTGTCCTCGGTGGCAGCGGAATTCGCGAAACGCGAGGTCAGCATCGCCGAAGTCCGCCAGGAAGGCGTGGTCGGCGAGGGCGGGCAGCGGGTCGGAGCGCGCATCGTGGTGGTCACCCACACCGCCACCGATGCCGCACTGTCCGAAACCGTCGAGGCGCTGGCCGATCTCGACGTGGTCGAGGGCGTTGCCAGCGTCCTGCGGTTGGAAGGAACCACCGAATGAGTTCGGCAAGCGCCGCCAAGACCGGAATCCACCAGCCGTGGCCAGGTCTGATCGCGGCTTACCGGGATCGGCTGCCGGTCGGCGACGCCTGGGCTCCGGTCACCTTGCTCGAGGGCAACACCCCGCTGATACCGGCGACCAGGCTGTCCGCGAAGACCGGTTGCACGGTCCATCTCAAGGTCGAGGGCCTCAACCCCACCGGCTCGTTCAAGGACCGCGGCATGACGATGGCGGTCACCGACGCGGTCGCCCGCGGTCAGCAGGCCGTGCTGTGCGCGTCGACAGGGAACACGTCGGCCTCGGCGGCGGCCTACGCGGCCCGCGCCGGCATCACCTGCGCGGTACTGATCCCGCAGGGCAAGATCGCGATGGGCAAACTCGCGCAGGCCGTCATGCATGGCGCCAAGGTCATCCAGATCGACGGCAACTTCGACGACTGCCTGGAACTCGCCCGCAAGATCGTCGCCGACTTCCCGACCATCTCATTGGTCAACTCGGTCAACCCGGTGCGCATCGAAGGCCAGAAGACCGCGGCCTTCGAAATCGTCGACGCGCTGGGCTACGCACCGGACGTGCACGCCCTGCCGGTCGGCAACGCCGGCAACATCACCGCGTACTGGAAGGGCTACACCGAATACCACCGCGACGGAGTGATCGACAAGCTGCCGCGGATGCTCGGCACCCAGGCCGCCGGCGCGGCGCCGCTGGTGCTCGGCCAACCGGTCAGCCATCCCGAAACCATCGCCACCGCGATCCGCATCGGCTCGCCGGCGTCGTGGGCGCAGGCCGTCGAGGCCCAGCAGCAGTCCAAGGGACGATTCCTCGCCGCCACCGACGACGAGATCCTGGCCGCCTATCACCTGGTGGCCGGTAGCGAGGGCGTCTTCGTCGAACCGGCGTCGGCGGCCAGCATCGCGGGACTTCTCAAGGCCGTCGAGGACGGCTGGGTGACACCGGGATCGACCGTCGTGTGCACCGTGACCGGCAATGGCCTCAAGGATCCCGACACGGCGTTACGGGACATGCCGACCGTGGCAGCGGTGCCCGTCGACCCCGTCGCCGTGGTTGCGAAGCTGGGGCTCGTCTAGTGGCTCAACTGCTGCCCGCCGGACTGCTGGCCAGCTCGGTCGTCGCGGCGTCCAGTGCCAACCTCGGCCCGGGCTTCGACAGTATTGGGCTTGCGTTGAATCTCTACGACGAAATCCTCGTCGAGACAATCGATTCTGGGCTGGTCGTCGAAGTCGAGGGGGAGGGCGCAGGCGAACTGGTGCTTGACGCAGGCCATTTGGTGGTTCGCGCCGTCGAGCGCGGCCTGCAGGCCGCGGGCGTGAGCGTGCCCGGCCTGAAAGTGCGGTGTCGTAACGCCATCCCGCACTCGCGTGGTGTCGGCTCGTCGGCCGCTGCAGTCGTCGGTGGGCTTGCAGCGGTGAATGGTCTTCTCGCACAGGCGGATTCGACGCCGATGAGTCAAGCTGAGTTAATTCAGTTGGCCTCGGAATTCGAAGGCCATCCGGACAATGCGGCGGCCGCGGTGCTGGGCGGCGCGGTTGTTTCGTGGACCGACTTGAGTGGCATACCGCCGGTCTTCTCAGCGGTGTCGCTGCGGCTGCATCCCGACATCAGGCTGTTCACCGCCATTCCCGAGCAGCGGTCGTCGACGGCAGAGGCACGGGTGCTGCTCCCTGCGCAGGTCAGCCATCAGGACGCGCGCTTCAATGTCAGCCGCGCGGCACTGCTGGTGGTAGCGCTCACCGAGCGGCCCGATCTGCTGATAGCCGCCACCGAGGACGTGCTGCATCAGCCCCAGCGCGCAGCCGCGATGCCGTCCTCGGCGGAATACCTGCGCCTTCTGCGGCGTTGCAACGTGGCAGCTGTGCTTTCTGGCGCCGGTCCGGCGGTGATCGCGCTGAGCACAGCCTCCGAGTTACCCGCAGAGGCTCTGGCGTACGGCGCCGCAAACGGGTTTACCGTCCGTGAGATGACCGCCGGCGACGGAGTACGATGGACTTCTGGGGTAGCTGTTCGCAGCTAACGTCCACAGGGACGGCGGAGGGGCTTCTTGCTTCCGGCATCGAAGCGGGTTATTCTCGACGGCGTCCAGCAATCGCAGCCTCTGCATCTGCGTTAAAACTAGGACGAATATCAAATTCTTCTCGTGGACGATGGTTCGCCA